>Ga0351849_10218_pt1 | contig 17483 bp, 15 predicted proteins | sample TotcelHFGM3001N3_FD_206792 | JGI IMG/M metagenome (GOLD analysis project Ga0351849, IMG submission 206792) | Enriched cells from coal bed in the Powder River Basin, Montana, United States - Total cells FGM rep1 HSBNCT.FGM.300.1.N3 ... | reverse complement strand
TCGGCCGTTGTGCCTTCCGGTGCTTTGAATCGCGGGCAACAATAGCGCCGCGAGAATCAAGAGGCAGACGATAATGACAACGACCTCGACACGCGTCAGCCCTGACTTCGACGGTTGCGATCTCATGGCCTGGATCCTCGCGGCAGGAGGAGCAATGCGGCTTGTTGGTAAACAGCCGTGCGATCAACCCTTAGCATCGTTCGAGAAATAAGTGAGCGGAACGGCTCTAGCCGCCGGTTCCCGATCGACCAGATTGGCGGACATGCCGGCGGCTAGCGCCTTGCCGCTCACTTGACGCCTGACACCTATCTCTCGAATGACCCTTAGTATCCTGCGCCGGCAGAAGAATGGCAATCGCGCAACCCCCATCTGTCAGTTGGCTGCAACTCAACGCCTTGCGCAGCCCCGATTGATCTCTGAACAGGGGAAAACAGGGACACAGGGACACAGAGAAACAGAGAAACAGCTTTTCCTCGGCTCCTGCTTGACCGCGATTTGGTGGGTCGCTGTGATTATCTTGTCATGCTTTGTATCGGTTGGCCGGTTGCGGTAATTGAGGAGGTCTGCGATGGCACGCTTGGCGAGGGTCGAGTTGTTTGCCGCCGACGAGGTCGCGGTCGTGCGTGTCATGAATCGTGTGGTCAGACGGTGCTTCCTGCTGGGAGACGATGCGGTCACGGGAAAGAATTACGACCATCGCAAGCAGTGGATCGAAAACGAGCTGCAGAAATTGGCCGGCGCGATGGGGATCGACTTGTTGGGATCCTCCATCCTTTCAAACCATTTCCACTTGATCCTCCGTTCGCGGCCTGATGTCGTGGCCTTGTGGGACGACACGGAGGTCGCGCGGGGTTGGCTGTTGGCGCGTCCGCGCCGAAAAAATGAGAATGGTTCGGCTGCCGAACCGATCGAATGCGAGCTGAATTCGATCCGCCACGATCCGGACCGGTTGGCACAGATCCGTTTGCGGCTGAGCGATATCTCGTGGTGGATGCGGTTGTTGTGCCAGACGATTGCGATGCGGGCCAATCGCGAGGACGGGGAAACGGGGAGACAAGGGCGATTCGAACCGAGCGATGATCGCCGGATGGCGGAGACGCTGTCCGGGAACGCTTCCCCGGCTCCTGACCGATTCCTGACTCCGCTGGAACTTGACGAGCATGGTGGCGAGCCTGGGCAGTGCGCCAATCGTAGCGGCAGCCGTTGCAGCGACAAAGGCTTCTTGCCCATCCCGGTGGCGGCCTACCTGGAATTGCTGGACTGGACGGCCCGGCAAACGGTACCGGGCAAACGGGGCTCGACTCCGTCGGATGCACCGCCCATTCTGGAGCGGCTGAAGGTTTCTGCGACGACTTGGTGCGAGTTGGTAAGCAACTTTGGGCGTTTGTTTTCGACCGTGGCCGGACATCCGCGGATCGTGGACACAACGCGCAGCCGACGCGGGCACCGCCGCTTCCACATCACCGCGCGTGTCCGCGAGGTGTTGCCCATGGACCCGTAGCGATTGCCGTTGAATCCGCTTCGCCCGCTTGTCATTGCGGCAGACGCGTCTGTGGACTGCCGCCAAATCATCCAAGAACTACAACGCAAGAGCGATCAGGTCAACCATCGCGCGTTGTTCCGTTCTGCGTGCGATCGGCAATTCGCCCCATTTGCATCTCTATTCCCGTACCCCTCGACGCTGCTGGCCGATGCAGGCGAAGACCAAAGTCCAGGCTCGCCAAATAAGTGGTCTGCGATGCTGCCTGCAGAATGCTGTGTCTCCGGATCCGCTCCCCGGATCCGCCCCTCGCGGTGGCTGGCCCCGAACCCGGCAGCACTTTTGGACGGGCCCTCGAATACGCCTCGGACCAACATGTCCTGCCGTGGACCGACTGCTCCTTGGCCGGCCACGCCCGTCGGTCGATGACCTAACCGCGGCGCGCTCTGGTTGGCGCGGAGACGCCGGAAGCTTAGATTGTTGGAATGGGCGGTACTTCGCAGGTGACGGCGTCTGTACGACAGGGGCAACTCGGCGGGAAGGACCATGTTCTTTGTAGATTACGCCTCGGGTGTCGCTCAAGATTTTACGGGGTTGCGGGCGTTCGAACGTGCGCGGATCCTCGACCAAATCGAAGAACAGTTAACGGAACAGCCTACGCAGGAAACTCGAAACAAGAAGCTGCTGCCGGGCCTGAAGCCGCCCTGGGATCAGGAACTTCCGGTCTGGGAGTTGCGTGTTGGAGAGCACCGAGTGTTTTACGATGTGGACGACACCGCACGCCTGGTAACGGTGCGGGCAATTCGCCGAAAACCGCCTCACGCCACCACGGAGGAAATTCTATGAAAACATTGGGGATCGAACAGGCCACGCTTGACGCCTGTGTTCGCGAATCGCAACGGGAACGCGTGCTGGTTACCCGCGACGGGCGCCCGGTCGCCATGGTCGTTGGCTTGGCGGGCTTGGATGAAGATCAACTGCAACTCGGCACCAGTGACAAGTTCTGGCAGCTGATCACGGCGCGTCGTAAGCAGTCCACCGTGAGTCGTGCGGAGCTGGAGCGAATGGTTGCGGACCGCGACGAGCCGTAACTTTCTGCACGAACCAAGGGATGGACGTGCGGACTGGAAATGGTTTGTTGACAAGCGGGTGTAAACCCCGCCGGAGTAGCTCTTAGCCAGAGGCTCCGTATCGAGTGTTGCAGCGTTGGTATAAGGGCGGCAAAGTCGGTGGTAACCAGACACTCCCCCGAAGTCCAGCGTTGAAGCGTACACAGAAAGGGCCGGAAAAGCACTGTCATGGCTGAATTTGCGTTTTTGATGATGCGCGTACGTTAAGCGCACCTACCGTAATGGTATTTTTTTGGGGCTCGTTGTCGAGGGGCTTGTTGGCTGCCGGCACGTCTCGGTCAGCTACGGTGGTTCGTTCTCGCCACCCTGGTAGATATCCGAAGCTCGAAAGCTCCACACTATCTCATCCGGCGTTCGAACCGCTGCCAGAGCATCACGCTTTTTCGACGGGCTGAGTCGGCGCGTGCCAGCTCACGCGAAGTGAGCCGACACACGGCCGATACCCTCGGGGTCAAAGACGATGGTGTCAGTGTGCCTCGCAGCACAACAAGTCAGCTTCCTTCGTGGATATTGCGTCCGAAACCTCCGCCCCTCCCAAGGACGTTCGTGGACGCCGTAAATCCCCTCTTTTAAGGTTGTCAAAATGCGAACTTTCTTGGTAGCGGCGAGGATCGACCATTCAAGCCGCTGCAAGGTCAGGGGTACTCGACCGGCTGACCATCGTCGCGGATGGCCAGCCGCAAGACGACGGCCAAGTCTACGGTGCCGGAAAGGAATTGCACCGAACCGTCGACCAGGCCGAACTGCAGACCGCCGGGATGCGGCGACTGGAGGGGATTGTTGATGCCGTGGTTTTCGCTGCAGCCGGGCCAAGGCGTCGTCCCCATCACATTCTTCCATCCGGGGTTGTAGCGAACCGTGGTGATGTTCCAGCAGTCGGCGCCCCACGGCGCCGGCGGGCCTCCCGGCGTCGCGACGCGCGGGACCGGCTCGGCACGGGTGGTGCCCGACAGGAATCCGCCTCCCGGTCCAGTGCCGCCCACGGTCCAGCCCGGATCACCGTGGTATTTCGTCGAGACGGTTCGCTCCTGGTCTCGCAACCAGTCCCCCTGTTCGGCGACGATCATCACATTCGATGTACCATCCGTGCAATCTTGCATGCGCACGTGCCGGCACGGCGGCAACATGCCGCTCGCGGTAACGATGCCGCCGGTGGTCGCGCTGGTTCCTTTGAGTTTATTGTGATATCGCATCGTACTGCTCCCCAGGTGCGGCGACATTTTCCGCAGCACGCTCTTGCCCAGGATGTCTCGGACCTCCATGTGGGGCGGGTAGTCCAACGAGTCGGGATCGATGTCGCAGCCGCCAGCAATGCCCACGTAGCTGGGCAACAGGATCGGTCCTGTCACCGATTCAGATAACGGCAGCGGACTGCTCGGACAACGCATGTAGTCAGACGCGAATCGGTCCAGCGAAATCCCGGCCGCATTCATGTCGTCCGCGCAGAACGCATGCCGTTCCGGCCCCCCGGGCCGCTGCGTTTGCATGATCTGGTCGTGGAGCACGCGATGCTCCGCAAACGGCAATACACCAAACCACCACGATGGCCCCAACGTCACGTCGATCGGTGGATCGCCCTGTGGCGACGGGCCCGCATGCATGGTGCCCATCGGAAACGTACCGTGGTATTCGTGGTAGGTCTGCAGCGCGAGCACGACGCACTTGAGGTTGTTTCGGCACGAGGTCCGGCCGTTGTGCCTTCCGGTGCTTTGAATCGCGGGCAACAATAGCACCGCGAGAATCAAGAGGCAGACGATAATGACAACGACCTCGTTTGCCCATGGACCCGTAGCGACAGGAGCAGCAAGTGGCTGATCCAACACCGCGGCGATCGATGCTGCGTCCGGCGGAGATCTACGGTATGATGATTCGGGACTGTTTTCTTTTCTGGGAGGTCCGGAGGCCCCAATGACCAAGCGACTCATCTTCACGGTTGCGACGCCGCTCGGCTACCGCGTCAGCCTGTCGCGTGACCGTTGGCGGCAGATCACGCGATTCAAGCATCCGGCCCTGTCCGGACACGAAACCAGCGTGCGGAATTGCCTGCGAACTCCGACCTGCGTGCGGGAAAGCGCGAAAGAACGGGACGTCATTTGTTCTACACGGAGAGCGAAGGCGTCCTTTTTTGCGTGGTCACCGCACCGGCGCACGACGCCGATCGTTTTGTGGTGACCGCGTATTTTACAACAAACATCAAAGAAGGAGTGGAATTATGGAAAAGGTAAGGGTCTATTTCGATCGTGAGGGGAACACGCTCAGCGTCTGGTTCGATGATCCCAAGAAGGAGCACGTCTGCGAGGAATCGGACGACGATGTGGTCCTGGTCAAGGACCGTCGGGGCCAGGTGATTGGCTTCGAGCGATTGAATTTCTTGACGGCCAAACAGCGTGAGCAGGGCGGCGGGATACCGCTGGAAGTCCAGATGATGTGACACGGAGCGGGGACGCCGGAAGGAGTTGAAAAATGCGATACTCTACGTCCACCGCCTGTGAACGACAGTACCGACAATCTCCGTCGGTCCGAGCGCTGAGAAGCCGATGCGAGCCTTAACAAAGCGAGGTGACAATGCAGGTATCCTACATGACCATGAACCGGATGGTGGAAGAACGTATGGCGCAGGACGACGCGTTTCGCCGAGACTGGAAACGGGGTGGCCGTCCCCTCTTGTCGCACGGGCGCGCCATGTCGGACGAGTCCCTGTTGGCGAAGCTCCATGAACTCGGCCTGGATGCGGATCGCGAACGGCTGCTCGCAACGTTTCCTCGCTTCACCTCCGCCGAGGCGATGGCCGACGCAATGATCGCTCACGCGCCATCCCCGATCGCTGATACCCAGACCGATTGGGTCTGGATTGCATTTATTTGCCTTTGGGAGCGTTGGTGGCCGGATCTTGCCAACACCGAGATGGTCGACGACAAGATGCAAGGCGGATATGCGGCTCTCGCGGAACAGGATAGCTGCAAGGCGTGTCGGCTGTGGCTGGAAGCCTGGCACGCGATTCTCGACCTCATGGCGCGGAGCGGCACGGACACGCTGGACAAGTTCGACGCCCGATTCGGCGGTACGCAGAGCGTCTTCAACTGGGTCCAGGATCTGGAAACCGAGTTGCACAACGCCGGCCTTGACGAGCCGCAGTTCTTCCGCGAGCGGATCGCTTTCTGCGAAACCATGCTCGCGCGGTTTTCTGGTGGTTCGCTGCCCATCGAGAACTTTGAGGCAGCGTTGGCTCAGTCCCATTTCGAGTTGGGTGACCGCGAAACGGGCGATCGCTTATTCCGCCACTGGCTCCACGAGCAGCCGCAGTGGGGCGGCGGTTGGATCGCGTGGTCGGACAGCTACTGGCTGTTTGCGGCGCAGCGCAACAAGGATGCGGCACGAGCGGAGCAGATCCTCCAGGAAGGACTCGCCACGCCGGGGGTCGAAAACCGCACTGACCTTTTGGACAGACTCACGACGCTCTACGAGGAAACCGGCAGGGGCGCAGAAGCGGCTGCCCTGCGTCGGGAGATCCAGCGGGCATCAAGCCCGAAGCGAACCATGACTGTCCGACGCAAGCCTGGTGGAATGCAGATCAAACAGACCTTTGAATTCGGTGAAGAAGGACTTCCGCTGGAGGAGCTTCCGGACCTGGCAGAATTCCTGAAATCCGCGCGAGCCATGCCCGGCGAACTGTCGGACAGACCATCCAAGGTGGGACGCAATGAACCGTGTCCCTGCGGCAGCGGGAAGAAGTACAAGAAGTGCTGCGGGAAGCGCGGCTGGAGCGAAGGCGAGTAACGATCTCGCCGGCACATCTTTCGGTAAGCTTCAAGCGTTTCTCGGCTCAACATGGCTTTGCCTCCTGTGCCGCCCTGTTATAACTCGTTGCACGGCTCGATCGGGGCCGATGCGGAGTTCAAAACGGTGCTGCTGCACAAGACCGATCTGGACAAGCCGGAATTCACGTGGGCGGCGCCGGCGGATTCGGGCGCGAAATACCACTGGCAGGTCCAATCGCGGCACGGCGACCGGCGTGCCGGCGCGGTCGACGGCCCGCGGTCGTTTACCCTGGACGCCAGCGTTCCGACCAGTCTGCAAGGCGTGGTCGTCAAAGCGGCGCTGGCAGGCAAGCCGGAGCCGCGAGCGGGGCGGTTGCTGGTCGCCGCCGACGTGGCCCCGGCGGCGGGACGCGACGGGGCGGCGGGCGGCGCGCTGGCCTTCAACGGCAAGTCCACGAAGCTGGTCACGGAGTTGACGATGTACGTCAACGGCAAACCGGTCGGCCGGGCTACGGTGCCGGCGAGTTACCAGCCGGGGCCGAAGAACGTGGGCATTGGCTGCAACTTGAACTACCCCGGCCCGGAGGTCTTTCAGGGCGCCTTGGCCGAGGTCCTGTTGGTGCGCGAAGCCTGGCCGGATGATGAGATCAAGAAACTGGCCGGCGCGCTCGTGACGGATGACTCGCCTCCGAAACAAATTCGAAATCCAAGACTGGAATGTCTAAAACACACAGGCGAGCACTTGCTCCCGCGCCGGCAGGATCGGCTGGTCATGTTTTGAGCCTGTTGATATTTTGAGTCTTGGATTGATGCGCGTGCTGGACGACTGATGCTCCGCACCGTTTAAGCCCACGCGTAACCCGGCTTGTTGTAAGCCAGGAACCGATCGCTGTCATGCAGCGCAAATTGCATGGCCCGCCGCTGCTGGTCTTCCAGCGGCTTGAAGTTGTAGCACACTTCCAAATTCTGGCGGAGTTGGGCATAGCTGGACACGCCGCTGGTCGCCGTGTGGATCGGCAGCGACAGCACGTAACGCAGCAGCTGGTCGGCCGGCAGCTTGCCCTCTTCCGTGCCCACCAGCTTGGCCGGCAAGCCGTCCAGGCTGACCACGTTGTAGCGCGTCGCCCCGCCCATGATCTTCATGGCGATCAGGCCCAGGTTCTGCTGCTGGACGATCGGCAGCACCAGCGATTCGTAATCCCGCCGCTCTTTGGTCGGATTGAATGTCGCCAGCACGGTGTCGAACTCGTACATTTCCAACGTCTCTTTCAATGCCGCCGCGCTCACGTGCGTCGTGATGCCGATGAAGCGGAAGACTTTCTGGTCCTTCAGCTTGCGAACCAAAGTATAGATCCCGTCGGGCTTGCCCCAGGTGCGAATGTCGTCCTTGGCCGGATCGACGCAATGGATCTGGAAGCTGTCAAGGTAATCGGTTTGCAGTAATTTCAGGCTGGTTTCGATGTCACGCATCGCTTCGTCGGGGTCGCGTTTCATCGACTTGGTATTCAGGAAAACCTCTTTCCGGCGGCCGACCAGCGCCTTGCCAAACCGTCGCTCGCTGCTCCGCGGGTTGTCCTTATGTTCGTACACCGGGGCGGTGTCCAAGTAGTTCATCCCGCTGTCGATACAGGCATGAATGAACAGGGCGGCCAGTTCGTCGTTCGGAAAATCGACCACGGCGCTGTACCCGCCCAGCGCCAAGATCCCGACCGAAACGCCCGTCTTGCCCAACACGCGAGTCGGCATCTTTCCCGTCGGCGGCTGAAAATCGGCCGCCTCCGCTTCAATCCGTGCCAAAGCCGCGCCGGCGACGCCGACGGCACTGTGAGCCAGGAACGTACGCCGCGTAAAATGATTGGTCATCTTTGGTCTCCTTTTTCCTTCAGGTTCATGCAAGGGATACCTTTTAAGTGGAACGGAATGAATTCCGTTCTACAACATGCGCGCGACGAGCGATCGCTGTAATCTCATCATAACAGGCAACACCAGCGTTCGTCGTGCCATCGTGCCCGCCGTTATTTTCTACGTCGATCCTCCAAGTTCTGCGGAAAAATCGGAGGTCTTACCGCAGTCCGAACAGTTTGTGACCTAGACTTTCCCAGTGGCGGACATTGGCTCTGGAAACCGAAACCCAGCCGGACGCTCAATGCCTCGCCCGTTTGTCTCCCCGTTGAAACTCACCGTTTCGTTTTGTGTCTCCCGGATGCTTTTAGTCAAGGTGGATGTAGTCATGATTGAGATCCTTGCCATCGCCATGGTCTCGGTGTACGGTGTCGCTGTTCTCGGCGCCTTCATCGCTTCTCATTTCCTTAGTTTCCAGATTACTCGTTGCTTCAAGTTCCGCTTCTAACACGCGGCAAGACCCGACCCCTCCCGGCGGGTCTGCCGCGCTCGTCTCGAATCACGGCCGCAGTGCTTTGGCAAACGCTGAAGCACTGCGGCCGATTCTCTTTCGAAAAACAATACGCCAATCTCGTGGAACGGCAAGTCGCAGGCGTCGAGGCGGATTTGGGGTCGGGAGTGGCGTGTACAGCTGGAACGTGACGATCTTTTTGGAGTGCGGTGGCTTGACGCCGCTTTGGCTGTGCCTTTCCTTCTCTCAGCTCCTTCACAGCGATCGCGCAAACCGTAAGGCTGCCGCAGAACGAAAGCGGCGTCAAGCCACCGCACTCCAAAACGGCTCAAACCCTGTAGGATGTTCTACACAGAACAAAAACAGGATTACGGAGATTGGCCTTGACGAGTACAAATTGAACGCGCCCGGCGTTTGAGCATCGGTTAGCGGAAATTGGCATTCCCAACTTCTTGCTCTGCGGTCTGTGCGTCCACGGGATTCGATGGTCTGTTCAAAAAAAACGCCCGTCGCAAGTTTGAAATCGTCCTTGCGACGAGCGTTCGTGAACCTGACCTCCGTACTTGCCGTCTGGCAAGCTGGAGAATCGCAGCTGTCCCGCTTGGATTCGAACCAAGAAAACCTGATCCAGAGTCAGGTGGTTTACCGTTAGCCTACGGGACAGAAACATCCGATTTGCACGTTCGGGTTTTTGACTTGGAACAATGGAGCCAAAGCTACCACGCTGCCAATGAAACACCGCGTGCAAGTGGGTAATCTATGCGAATTCTCAGGCTGGGGTCAAGGGGACTTGTCGACGGATCTCGCAAGTTCTCCACGCTTGATTCGGGGGGATAGATGATTTGGAGCCTGAAAAGTGACCCCGAATTCCCGCCATCGACAAACGAACGGAGTTGTGCCACAATCTGTTTCCAGCGGCAACGTAGCGGTTTGAGCGACCATGTCCGAGGCGTTTTTCCCTCTCATGCGCTGGGCATGGCTTCGGCCGTTGGACCGTGTAGCATCGCCACGTTTGCCGCGTCCATTTCTGGCGGAGGCCATGCCGTGGAAGAATCGCCGACATCGACTGCGACGCAATCCGGCGCAAATCAGACCGTCTTGCGCGCCGCGTGGATCATGATCGGCGTGGGCGTGCTCGTCGCCATGTCGGCCGCGATCGCGGGGGGAATGAATCCGAGTGCCAATGTACTGCCCATCCGCAATCTGGCCGCCGTGATCATGCTGATCGGGTTAGCCATCGTGCTGGGCGCGTACCGCGTGGCGTGGCTGAGAAAGCGTTGGGAGCGGTCCGACATGACGACGCAGGCGAACGCACCGCGGCGACGAAACGATCTTTTATTGTTGTGGGTGATCGTCCTCTCGCTGCTGCTCGGCGGAGCGTTCTTCATCGTGTCGGCGATTACGCTGGCTGGCGGAGTGGTTTCCGTGTATGCGAACCTGCTGCTGCGTACGATGGTTTTGGCCGCCCTCGTTTCGATGCTGGTGTACGGCAAGGGCTATCTGCGAACGTTCTGCATGGGAGCCATCATTCCCGCGGGCTTGCACGCGGCCAGTTTGGTTTCTTTGGGGATGCTCCTTATGTCGGCGTCTAACTGGCGGCAGATGGGCGGCTTTGTCGATCTGGAGACCCGGCTCGCATCGCTCGTCATGAGCGGCGTCGCAACGATTGCCGCCGGCCTGGTCGCGATGGCGGTGAGATTCCTGGTGGAAAGCCTGCAGAAATCAGTATTTAGGACCGCTGAAAAACCGATTTTGGACCGCTGATGACCGCTAATGAACGCTAATAAAGGCAAGGGACGGATGACGAAACTCTCATATTCGTCGTTCGTTTTCTCTTTTTGATCAGCGTCTATTAGCGTTCATCAGCGGTCGGTTCGCCTGCAGAAATCTTGGCCTGCGGTGAGCCTTCGGTTTCGCTCGATTTGCCGTCGTGCGGGGCCGCGCGGGGGTCGCGCCACATCTCGGGGCGGAAATGCTTGCGATACGCGCCATAGTCGTTGAACCACAATCGCTTGGCGATCCGGTAAGCCCAACTCTGTTCCGGGATTTCCTCGCCTGGATGGAATTGCGAAGATCGGGGCGGCATGGCCTCCAGTTCGGCGAACACGGTTCCGCGAGCCGTCGAGTCGCGGGCTCCATGGCGTTCGGCCAGTTCCTGTAACAGGTCCGGACGCTCCAACAGGATGCACCCGCGGGTATACGTCGCTGCCACCTCACGAAAATCCCGCAGGAACGCCGAGTTCTGAAAAATGTCCTGCAACGAACGGCCGTCATAGATCGAGTCGGCGGCCAGCTGGATCACCGGACACGGCTCGATGTCGCCCCACGGGCCGATGTGATGGGTAAAGCCGGTAGCGGCGGGGCACAGCGCGCCGCCCAGGCCGTCGTGGTACGCATCGACGATCGCGATCGGCTTTGTGGCCCGCATCCGCACCACGAACGCACGGGCCTGCCGCTGCTGGTCCGGCGTCAGGGCCAATTCCGGCGCGGGCAACGGACCCACGGGGCGATAGATGTGAAACCAAGCGTACATCACGCCCATCTCGATCAGCCGGTCGAGCCACGATTCCTGCAGCAGGTCCAGGTTCGTTTGGCACAAGCTGGTGCAGACGCCCGTAAACAGCTTGTGATCCAAGCAGTTCTGCAAGCCTTCGATCGTGCGGCCCCAAACTTCGCGCCGCCCGCGCCGCGTGTCGCTGACGATCTCGTTGCCCTCGAGGCTGATCAGCGGTGTGATGTTGCCCAGTTCCCGCATCCGCTGTGCGATGTCCGGCGTGATGAGCTGGCCGTTGGTAAAGATCTGGAAATAACAATCCGGGTGCTTGGCCAAGATGTCCAGCAACTGGTCGTGAATAAACGGTTCGCCACCCAAAATGCCGAAAAACGCGTTGCCCATCGCCGTGGATTCGCGGATCACCCGCTCCATGTCTTCGGCTTCGATTCGAGCCTGCTTGGCGGTGACGTCCATCCAACAGCCCTGGCAGCGGAGATTGCAGCTGTTGATCAGCGAAATGTATACGAACGGCGGGAAGAACTCGCCGCGTTTCAATCGCTGCTTGTGTTTCCGGATGGAACGGACTCCTTTGAAGCCGGCATTCCAAGCCAGTTTCCATAGCAGCCGTTTATCGGTCTCCAAGAGCAGGCGTTTCGCCATCCGAAAATACATTCGCTGTCCTCTTCAAGTCCCACGCGGCTCGCCTCAACCGGAAAACTGTCGCAGCACGAGTTCGCAGACGTCCACATCGGCCAGTGCCGGCCGCGTCAAGACGCCAGACCGCGACGCGGCGATGACGCCCCGTTGCGAATCGTCGACAACCGGGGCGCCGTGCGAGCCTTGGACGCGCGACGCGTCCAGCGGGATCGTGCGGCTGGGCATGTCTACGAACAATTCTACCGGATCATAACCGGGTTTGCGATGGATATCTACCGTGCGGGCAAAGCCGGGCGCCCGCCGATCGTCCAGCCACCAGTAATATGCCTGCCAACTGTGCGGCTCTGAAATTAAAATCACCTCTCCGGATCGCGGATGATCGATGTGATAACGAGCACGATCATCGCCCGCCAGAATCTGGGCGATGCCCTCGACGCCTCGGAATAACTCGACCACTCGCCGTTGCGTTTCGGAATCGGCATCCCGAACGAACACGTGCGAGAACTGGTGGTCGACCAGCGCCCAGGCGCGGCTGGCTTCGAGATCCAAATATTCGCCGTCCGCTTCCTCCCGCACCGCCAACAGTCCCGCGTCGCGCAGCACCCGGTTCGGATAACTGACGTGGGACACCGGCGTAATGACGTATTCGCTGGCGGCGATCCACAGCGGTTCCGCGTCTGCGTACGCCGCGGCAAACCGTTCGGCCAACGTACCGACGACGGCATCCAATTCGGCGACCGCCGCCTGGGCCTGCGGGCTGTCCGGCCCGCTGCGCTGGGCGGCGTAATCCAAGTGCGGCACGTACAAGTAGAAAAAATTCGGGCGGAATCGCGCGGCCGCGTAGGCAGCTGAATCGGCGATCCACGCGGTGGCCTTGATATTGGCCAACGGGCCCCAGAAATGCTGCAAAGGAAAATCCCCGAAGCGATCCCGCAGTTCGCCATACAACTCGCGCGGCTGGGTATAGCACCACAGTTCCTCGGCGCCGTCCGGATGATGGATCGGCGCCGGCATGCAGACGTAGTCCGCGCCACAGCCTTTGCTGAGCATCGGAAACCAGACGGCGGACGTCAGTTCCGGAGATTGCTGATGCAGACGGTCCCAGATTTGCGGGGCGGCGATTTTGTCGTTCCAGGCCGTCCACATTTCGACCCGCCGCTGGTCACGCCAGAAAAACCCATTGCCGATCACGCCGTGAGCCGCCGGCAATTGGCCCGTGAGCATGTTGGCTTGCACCGGCCACGTAACGCAGGGAAAGCTGGGCGTGAGCGACGCCCGCTCGCCGCCGACCATCAGGGCGGACAATCTCGGCATGGCGTCCACGTCGCCCCCGCGCAAGCCGGGAATTGAAAGAAAAATCACCGATTTCGTCATCGAAGGGTTTTCCAACAGCGAGATTCCTAAAGTGGCCTGCGGCCGCAACCAAAAAGTGTTACTGAACACTTCGTAAAAATTCGCGCAGGGGCAAAGAAAACAACTTTTTGCCAGACGTGAAGAAGAGGCGGGTTATAAATTGGGGGTTATAAATAAAACGCGTGGCTCATTTTGTCCCTATCTATAACCCCAAATTTATAACCCGCTTCTTCCGTATTTTTCCTTTGCGGTCTTAATCACTCATGCCCTAGGATCGCACGTCATTTCAGCACCGACATCAAAAACGCCAGTGAATCCGCCGCCGTGTCGATCAGTTTGCTGGTCGGCGTCCCTGCGCCGTGACCGGCGCTGGTTTCGATCCGAATCAGTACCGGGGCGTCCCCGGCGTGTGCGTGCTGCAACGCCGCTGCAAACTTGAAGCTGTGTCCCGGGACGACGCGGTCGTCGTGGTCGGCGGTTGTGACCATCGTGGCCGGATAGCGCGTGCCGGGCTGAAGATTATGCAACGGCGAGTACTGGAGCAGCGTCCGGAACTCGGCGGGATCGTCCGCCGATCCGAATTCGGATACCCAGGCCCAGCCGATGGTGAATTTGTGGAAGCGCAGCATGTCCATGACGCCGACGGCGGGCAGGGCCGCGCCGAACAACTCCGGATGTTGCGTCATGACGGCTCCGACCAGCAGTCCGCCGTTGCTGCCGCCGCGAATGGCCAGTTTCTCCGAGCGCGTGTACCGGTTCGCGATCAGCCATTGCCCGGCGGCGATGAAATCGTCAAATACGTTCTGCTTTTTGTCCTTCATGCCCGCTTCGTGCCACTCACGGCCGTATTCGCCGCCGCCCCGCAGATTGGGCACGGCGTAGACGCCGCCTTGTTCCATCCAGACGAGGTTCATGACGGAGAACGACGGCGTGATCGAGATGTCGAAACCACCGTAGGCATACAGCAGCGTGGGGTTGTTTCCGTCCAGCGTCAATCCGCGGCGATGGGTGATGAACATCGGCACCCGCGTCCCGTCCTTGCTGTGGTAGAAAACCTGTTTGGTCTCGTACGCCGCGGGATCGAAATCCACCTTGGGCTGCCGGAACACCGAACTGGTGCCGTCGCCCAAATCATAGCGATAGACGGTCGACGGCGTGGTGAAGTTGGTGAACTGATAAAACGTTTCGAGATCCTTCCGCCGGCCCCCAAATCCGCTCGCCTGGCCGATCGCGGGCAGGGCCAAGTCCCGCTCCCAACGCCCCGTCAGATCGAACACGCGAACCTGCGTCGCGGCATCTTTCAGATAGGCGACCAGGAACCGGTCCCCGACGACGCCGACGCCTTGAATGACATGCTTCGCTTGGGGCACGAGTTCCCGCCATTGCTCCCGCTCCGGCCGCTGGGTGTCGATGGCGATGATTCGCCGCAACGGCGCGTCCAGATCGGTCAGGAACCAGAGCACGGCACCGTCGTTGCCGAGGAACTCGTACTCGGCGTCGAAGCCGGCCAGCAGTTCCACGACCGGGGCATCGGGCGTATCCAGTCGCTTGTAGAAAACCTGATTCTTGCGCTCGGTGCCACGCCAGACGGAGATCGTCAAGTATCGCCCATCCTCCGTGACGTGGCCGCGAAAGCCCCATTCCTTTTGATCTTTGCGTTCGTAGACCAGCAAGTCCTTGTCCTGTGGTTCTCCCAAACAGTGGTAGTACAGCTTCTGATAGTAGTTGACGCCGGTCAGCACCTCGCCTGCCTGCGGCTCGTCATAACGGCTGTAGAAGAACCCGCGATTGTCGGGCGTCCAGGAGATGCCGGAGAACTTGACCCACCGCAGATGGTCCGCCAGGTCGCGGCCCGTGGCGACTTCCTTGACGCGCCATTCGTTCCAGTCCGATCCAGCCGCGGCCAGGCCGTAGGCCAGGAAACGCCCGTCTTCGCTGACCTCCCAGCCAACGAGCGCAACCGTGCCGTCCGGCGACAAGCCGTTGGGATCGAGCAGTTCGCGGGGCGGCGCGTCCAGCGACTCGGCGGTGTACAGCACGCTTTGGTTCTGCAGCCCGTCGTTGCGCGTATAAAAGTAACGTCCGCCCCGCTGTTCGGGAGTTCCGTAGCGTTCAAAGTTCCACAGTTCCGTGAGCCGCTCTTTCAGTGCCGTTCGCTGCGGGATGCCTTCGAGGTAGGAAAACGTGACCTTGTTCTGCGCCTCGACCCAGGCTTTGGTTTCCGCGCTGTCCGGATCTTCCAGCCAGCGGTAGGGATCGGGCACCTTGACGCCGTGATACTCGTCCATGTGTTCGGACCGCTGCGAGTCGGGATAGACGAACTTGGTTTCGGCGCCATGCACACGAGCATGATGTACGCAGGTCAGAACGGCGACCGACAACGCAACCAAACCGAATTGCTTCATGATTGCCTCGAAATCCAGAGGTGCTGACGGCTTGCCCAACCGCCCGCGGTCTTATACTCTTTGAAGTTCCGATTCTAGCAATCAAGAGGCATGCGGCAATGGCAAAAACGCCCCCCAAGGCATTTGAATACATCGAACCGATCGGCGCTCGCGTATTGGTCCGCAAAGACGAACCTAAACGTCAGACCAAAGGCGGCATTGCGCTGCCGGACCAAGCGGAAATCCCGACCATTACGGGCCGGATCGTGACCATCTCGACCCAAGTCGAGAACGATCCGGACATCCCGTTGCGGCAATACGACAAGATCTTGTTCCATCCCAAGAACGCTATCCCGGTCGACTTCGAGCCCGACAATCAACTGTTCGTCGTGCCCGCCGAGGACGTCGTCGCCGTATTTCGCCGCGATGCGAAGGATGACGCCGAGTGAGGCAGTTGGAGTACAGCCTTTGGGCGGACCGGAGAGGCGGGCCGGAGACGCTGACGCCGGAACCCACCGTCTGGCTGCCGTTTTGCCGCCTCATGGTTTTCCCGCCGCCCATTGCGCGCCGCGGTGAACGAGGTCTTCCAAGCCTGGTGTCTGTTCGGGGTGCGGACTGACAAACAGGACCCGGCCTTGACCGAAATTGCCCCCGGCGATGGCGGGCGAGTCGAGCATCACGCCGGCGGGCGCACCGTTTTGGGCGACCTCCGTGCGAAAAAAGGCCAGGACTTCGTAGTCGGGCACCGCCTCGATCTCCGCTCGCGTAATGACCGGCCCGTTCTGATAGCGCACGTCGAGCAACATCGGACGGTCGCCGAAGATATCGCGGCCGGCGGGGGTTAATTCCATCTGAAGCATGCCCGCGCCTCGCTGCCATTTGGGCGAGATCGTCTTGGCATCGAACAACTTCAAGCCCCACTCGAACCCGCTGGTGCAAAGATAGGCCCCGGCACAGATGCCGACGAAGCCGCCGCCGCGCTCGACGAATTGCCGCACCTGCTCGCGTCCCGGTGCGCCGATCGCCGCCGCTTGCTTGCTGCCGCTGCCGCCGGGAAACACGGCCACGTCAAAGTTGGTCAGACTGCCGGCCGCGATCTCTTCCGGCCCGACGCGCACCACGCGCATTCCCGCGCCAGCCAAGATGCGTTCGACCGCCGCACCGCCCTGGCCGCCCGTGCCGCCGGCGTCGTACAGCGCCACCCAGGTCTTGTCCGGAGCCGCTGCGCGGCCGGCGACGCGATCCACCTGCAGCGTCGAATCGACCATCTTCAAATGCGTCAGCAGGGCGTGGACCAGCAGTCGGTGCTGACGCATTCGCCGCGACAGCGGTTGGTGCGGGGGCTTCGCGGCGTCCGGCTTGGCCTGCGGTGCCGGCTTGAGCACCGGCGGAGGCAGATCCTGAATCGAAGTTTCCAGGATCATCGCTTGCGCCGCCAGATGTTCGGCAGCGGCGCGCGCCAGACTGCCGTCGATCGGTGGGCCGAGCCGGACGAATCGCTTGTCGTCGCGGTCGATCGTCGCATTGACGGCCGCCAGCATCCGCTCCACCGCCGCGTCCGCCGCGGCATCGGGACGGACGACGACGCTTGAACCGACCGACTTGGAACCCGCTGCGCGGATTCCGAATCCCTCGTGCAGGTCGACGACCCAATCCGGCTGCAGAACCTGGAGCCACTGCCAGATCGCTTCGGCCTGGTCGCCGACCGGCGGTCCGGGTTGGCCGGTCTTGGGAAAATTTCGGTTCAGGTTGTTCTGCGGCGCAGCGGCGCCGGGAATGGTCCGCGTGCGCGCGGCCAGGGCCGGCGGATTAGCGAGGGGCAGCACGACCAGCTTGCCGCAAACGATCGGCCAGTGCCGGATCTGTTCCGCCGC
>Ga0351849_10202_pt1 | contig 18509 bp, 17 predicted proteins | sample TotcelHFGM3001N3_FD_206792 | JGI IMG/M metagenome (GOLD analysis project Ga0351849, IMG submission 206792) | Enriched cells from coal bed in the Powder River Basin, Montana, United States - Total cells FGM rep1 HSBNCT.FGM.300.1.N3 ... | reverse complement strand
CGAAGGGCAAGCATTTGGTTTTTGGAGAGAAATAGTGGCGGATCAATATGACATACTGGTAATCGGCGGCGGGCACGCCGGCTGCGAGGCGGCCTTGGCCGCAGCACGCATGGGGTGCAGGACGCTGCTGTTTAATATCAACCTCGATTCCATCGCTCTGATGTCCTGCAATCCTGCCATCGGCGGTCTGGCGAAGGGTCAGCTCGTGAAAGAAATCGACGCTCTGGGCGGCGAGATGGGTAAAATCACCGATAAAACCGCTGTTCACTTCCGACTGCTTAACGCCTCCAAAGGCCCGGCGGTTCAATCATCCCGCATGCAGTGCGATAAGCAGCTCTATCGTCTGACCATGAAGACGACCGTCGAAAATCAGTCAAACCTTTATATCCGCCAAGCCATGGTCGAAAGTCTGGTCATCGAAAACCGTGAAATCAGGGGCGCATTGGATTCCAGCGGTTTTTTCTACGGGGCCCCAAAAGTCATCATTACAGCCGGGACTTTTTTAAACGGCCTGGTGCACATCGGCACGTCACAAACACAGTCCGGACGCGCCGGAGAACTGGCTTCCGTCGGGCTGGCCAATCAACTCAAAGCCTTGGGTTTTGAAACGGGGCGGATGAAGACCGGCACGCCGCCCCGCCTGCGCGCATCGTCCATCGACTTTTCCTGCCTGGAGAGGCAGGACAGCGACCCCGCACCGGAACCATTTTCTTTCACAACCCGGACACTCAGGACGGAACGCCTGCCTTCCTACTTTTCATCAACATCTGCCGAGACACATCGCGTGATTCGGGACAACATTCAGCATTCTCCTCTCTACTCCGGCGTGATTAAGGGGATCGGCGCCCGTTACTGCCCGTCGCTGGAAGATAAGGTGATGCGCTTCGGTGACCGGCAGAGCCATCCGGTCGTTCTGGAACATGAAGGCCTCGACACACAGGAAATCTATGCCAAGGGTCTGGGCAACTCGCTCCCGCTGGAATTGCAGTATCAGATCGTTCACAGCGTGCCGGGGCTTACGCAGGCCGAGATCATGCGACCCGCTTACGCTATTGAATATGACTTCGTTCAGCCCAGCCAGCTCAAGCTCACGCTGGAGACAAAACGGATCTCCGGCTTGTATCTGGCCGGACAGATCAACGGTACGTCCGGGTATGAGGAAGCGGCGGCGCAGGGCCTCTGGGCCGGGATCAATGCCGCCCGCGCTTTGCAGGGCGCGCCTCCTTTTGTGCTGGACCGCTCTGAGGCTTACATGGCGGTGATGATCGACGATCTTGTCACACGCGGCGTCGATGAACCCTACCGCATGTTTACGTCGCGGGCCGAGTACCGGCTGATCCTGCGTGAAGACAACGCGGTCATCCGCCTGATGGGCAAGGGTGTCGAGATGGGATTGATTGACCGATCGCATTATACCGATCTTCAGGACAGAATGAAAAGAATCGAACAGGGTATTGCGCATCTCAAAACGTCGCCGGTCAAACCATCACCGGAAATCAATGAGAAGCTCACGGTGCTGTCCTCGCCACCGATCACTCAGGCGACGAATCTGTACTCGCTTTTGAAGCGTTATGAAATTGCTTATGACGATTTGAACGGATTTCCCGGCTGGAAACCCGAGATGGATTCCTTCGTCAAAAAACAGATTGAAATCGAGATCAAGTATGAAGGGTATATTAAGCGCCAGTTCGAAGCGACAAAAAAACTGAAAGATCAGGAAAAGAAAAAAATCCCTGCGCACTTTGATTACTCCCAGGTTCCCGGCCTTTCCAACGAGCTGCAAACCAAGCTCGCCCGCGTCGCACCCGCCACCATCGGCCAGATGGAGCGCATCCCCGGCATGACGGAAGGAGCGATCTCGGCCGTCCTGATCATGATGAAAAAGCAGGAACTTACCAGGGATGGGGAAAAAGGTACTGACGAAACCTTATAGATTATTCAGAGTTTTCCAAGATTGAACTTGACTGGACGCCCATGAAGACCGCTTCTTTGTTTATCCCCTGCCTGGTCGATTTGTTCCTTCCGGAGATCGGCGAGGCGACTTATTATCTTTTGCAGCACCTGGGCATAAGACCACTCTATCATCCCGAGCAAACTTGCTGCGGGCAGCCCGCCATCAATGCGGGTTATGTCAAGCAGGCCCGCAAAGCGGCTAAACACTTTATCGAAGTCTTCGGCAATGATGAGGTCGTGGTTAGTCCATCCGGCTCCTGCGTCTGCACGGTCAAGGATCACTATCCCCAGCTACTCTGCGATGAACCGGAATGGTTCAGACGGGCCAATGAACTATCCGGCCGCATTTATGAACTTTCCCAGTATATCGTGGATGTCCTGGGCATTGAAGACTGCGGTGCGAGTTTCAACGGTAAAGTCGCTTATCATGAATCCTGCCACGTCCTTCGCGGACTGGGTGTCTCCGCTCAACCCAGGAAATTGATCTCCAGTGTGAAAGGTACGGAACTTGTCGCCCTGAGAGGAGCGGAGAACTGTTGCGGATTCGGTGGCGAATTTGCCAACACCTATCCCGATATTTCCGCAGCGATGGTCCAGGAGAAATGCGACAACTATCTCGAAAGCGGCGCGGATATTCTAATCTTATGCGAACCGGGCTGCCTTTTGAATATCGGTGGATACCTGAGCCGCAATCACCCGGATAAAAAAGCCATGCACCTGGCGCAGTTTCTGGTAACCTCCTTGTCTCCGGCGGGTAAGTTTCTGGACGGCGGGAGGAAAAATGGAAATTAGCCCGGATCAATTCGTCGCCGTAGCCAACCGGGAACTCAAAAACACCCGCAGCCGGATGTTTTTAAACCGGTTAGCGCCTTATTTTGCCAAGTCCTGCGAGACGGCCATGAAGACTTTTCCTGATCCGCGGGCAGCCATTGAATACGGCCGTTCGATTAGGGCTGACGTCATTGCCCGCCTGCCTGAGTTGCTCCGGGAGTTCGAAAAGAATGCTGCGGCCTGCGGGGCGCAGGTGATCTGGGCTAAAACCGCCGCCGAAGCGAACGAGTTTGTTCTAAGCCTGGCCAGAAAGAACGACGTCAAATACGTTACCAAGGGTAAATCCATGGTCACGGAGGAAATGGGTCTAAACGATTATCTCAAGCAAAACGGCATCGAACCATTTGAAACCGACCTCGGCGAGTTCATCATTCAACAACTGGGTCGTCCGCCGTTTCACATCGTAGGCCCCGCCATTAATCTGCCTGTCGAAGAGATTCGTGATTTGTTCCTTGCCAAGGGTATCCTTGCCGAACCGACGACTGATCGGATCAAGCTTGGTGCGGCAGCCCGTATTTATCTGCGCGATAAGTTTTACCATCTGCGAATGGGCATCACGGGAGTCAATATGGCCGTTGCAGATACAGGTGCGATTATCAATGTGGAAAACGAAGGCAATATTCGCCTGACCAAGTCGTCGTCAAAAATACAGGTCTCGATTATGACCCTGGAGAAGGTCGTTCCGACAATGGCGGACGCCATGCATATCACCAGGCTCCTGTGCCGTCATTGTACGGGACAGAAACTCTCGTCCTATGTGTCCATTGATTGCGGCCCGAAAAAGCTAGGCGAGGTCGATGGTCCCGAAGAACTTTACATTATCATTCTGGATAACGGACGCTCGGAAATTTATCAGGATCTTAACGGTCGGGAAGCTCTCCGCTGCATCCGCTGTGGTGCCTGCCTCAATGCCTGCCCCGTATACGGTAAAATCGGCGGCTACCCTTATGGCTGGGCTTATTCCGGTCCGATGGGCCAGGTGCTCAATCCGCTTCTGTTAGGGTTGGATAGAACCTATGATCTATACCACGCGACGACGCTTTGCGGTGCGTGCAAAGAGGTCTGTCCGGCAGGTATTGATCACCCCGGTTTGTTTCTCCAATCCCGAGCCCGGTATGTGCAGCAAAAGGGTTTGAAAAGAGTAATCCCCGACAGGCAGGCAGCTTTCTTCTCTTTGTTCGGATGGGGAGTTGCGGACGGCGGAAGATGGAGACTTGGCGTCAAACTGTTGAGACCGTTTGTTAATCGTTATGCCATCGACGGTGTAATCAGAAAAATGCTCAAGCCCCTGGACGGCTGGTTCAAATCGCGGAACTTGCCCGCACTGGCCGGACAGACATTTCATGAACGGTGGGAAAAAATCAGGCAAGATAAATAGTGTGCGTTCCGCCGGTTATGCCGCACATCGTTTAGGAAGCCGTTTGCTGCGTTTTGATTCCGATTAAATGAAATGGAAAAATCATGACCGAAGAAATTAGAGAAGAAATATTGAAAAGGCTCGAAGACGCAACTGGAGGTCCGGCAAAACCGCGTCCTTATTTACCTCCTTTGCCGGACTTGTTCTTGAGTTGTGAAGAGTTGGTCGTTCAATTTTCGGAAAATGTCGCTTTACAGACCGGCGTTGTTTATCACGTAAAGGACGCAGAAGAAGTGAGAGCAAAGCTTTCGGAGATAGCGACCCGGGAAAATCTCTCAACAATCATGGTCTCCACGGATGCCGTCACGGCGTCCCTGAAACTGGCGGAATGGGGAAAAGGTGCAGGCATCGAAGTACTGACGGCGAAAGACTTTGCGAAACTTGAGGCATATAAGGATGCCGTCTTCAACAAGGTTCAGGCGGGAGTGACGGGCGTGGATTATGCCGTCGCCGAATCGGGCACCATCTGTCTCATTCACGATAAGGATCAGCCGCGTCTTATTTCCATAGCTCCCGTCCTGCATATTGCCGTGCTTCCCGTCAGGAGGCTTTTCGCGGTTTATGAAAACGTCACGGATCGCGTTTTTGCCGACAAAAGCAACCTGCCGAGTCATTTTACATTAATCACGGGCCCCAGCATGACCGCCGACATCCAGGGCGGCCAATTCAAAGGCATGCATGGCCCGGGAAAAATGATCGTGATTATCATCGGATGAAAAAGTTGGAACAGTTTAATCAATATCCCGGAGACTGTAAGCTGAAAGTATTTGCGTCGGAAACGTAAATCCTCCTATTCATCAGGTTGGCTTTCTGAAACATTAAGAGGGGGGCAGATATGGCAATTGAAGTTGATGGCGGGCCAAGGGATAGTATGACGCTTGAATCAGCACTTCTTTGTTGGCAGGGATTGACAATGGTTTCCATTATTGAGTGTCGTCATGTTCCCGTGGCCCGCCTGCAGTCATGGCTTGTGCAATTATTCATGAATGGTATACCATGAGCAAATACCGGGATGACTTTCGTGGGCTTTTGGAGAACTATGGATAATGAATACCTTGCGACAGGGTTTACAAACGTTGACCAGACCCGGAATAAGAATGCATATTTCGATTGCCTGACTTTACTCGATTCACTGCCTTATTATAGGGAATACAAATCAAAAAACTATGATCTGCTGGATCTTAAGCCGGGACTTGTAGTACTGGAAGCAGGCTGTGGGCTCGGTGATGATGCGCTGAGGATCGCCGAGCGGATTATACCGGGTGGCAAGGTCATCGGCCTGGATGCAAGCTCGGTCATGATTGAAAGAGCGAGATTGAATGCGCGGGCTTTCCAATTACCGGTTGAATTCCTGGTCGGGGATGTAAAAGCACTGCCCTTCCCTGATAGCGTCATATCGCGTTGCCGGATAGACCGGGTACTGCAGCATATTCCCGAACTCTTACGGGCGGTCTCTGAATTGGTCCGTGTGCTCGAACCGGGGGGGTCACTTCTGGCATATGACAATGATTGGGAAACCTTTTCCATTATGTCTTCGGACATTCAAACCACGCGACAAATTGAAAGTCTTTGGCGCAATTCTTTTGCAAGTCGTGCGATCGGCCGAGACCTCCACAGTCATTTCCTTGCGGCCGGATTAACCGCTGTACACTTTGATGCTTTTCATTCCGTAATAACCGATTTTGAGACGGCCGACAAAATTTACAATTTGCGGAAAACCATTCAAAGGGCTGTAGAAGGCGGATACATTTCCGCAGTTCAAGGACGCATCTGGAGCGATGACCAGATGAACAGAAGCGTGGAAAGCAGATTTAGTGTGGCACTTTGTGCTTATACCGTCGTCGGGAAAAAAATTATCGTCAAATAGGGATAAGTCATTGTTTGTTAATGAAGTTCATTGGCTTTTTATGGATTGATGTTTCTCCTTTTCATTTCCATTCGAACTTCAACGCGTCGCTGTCTTAAGTCTTCCGCCGTATAGGCTGTGCCACCCGAACCAATGCCGACACCGCCGCCTACACCCCGGCCGAAACCGCCCACGCCTATGCCAATTGATGGACCAGTCTGCTTCTCTTGCTTGTCAATTTCATCATTGAGGCGATAAAAGTATTCCAAAAGCTTTTCATCCGTCATCGCTTTATAATCTTCTCCAAGAATTGCCTTCGACTGGCCGGCGCACCCGGCAATAACGAATGCCGCAAAAACCAGCAAAATCCCGATAGCTATTTTTGTCTTCATCATCTTTTCCTCCGACAGTTCAATAATTATGAATTCCCGTAATTCTGAGGAATTTGCAGATGCAATCCTGGCTCAGTCTTTTTTTAAAAGATTCAGCCTCTCTTTGATGGCGGCTGCTTTATTGCTTTCCCCTTTTGCGAGATAATACTCATGAAGTTTGCCAAGATAAGCCCAAAGGGGCCTTTGCCAGCCATTAGTCGCTGCCGTCGTTATGCCCATTTGCAGAATCGCTTCACTTGCGGGAAAGTATCTCACCCAGACGCCGCAGGCAATCAACCGCGAAAGGGGATCATCAATAGCGGCAATTTCCCGTGCGGCCATCTGCAAATCACTGGCAGACGCTGCCTTTAGAACGCCGGCGTATCGGGACGGCAGCAGTTCAACATCCACGGCACTGAAATTTCCTTTTAAAAAATGACAGTAGGCCATGTCGGCCGGGTTGGGTTCCAAACGATACAGTTTGGCAAAATCGCTGGAATCAAAACTTTCCAGCGATGCGGTGTGAAGCGCATATTGAGTGAGGTAAGCGACGGACAAGAGATTCAGATCGTTGCCGGCAGCTATTTCTCGTCTGGCTTTGACAAAATGAGGCTCGGTGGATGCTTCTTTGCCGGTCAGAAAACTGGTTTTATACTCAGCCAATTGGCGATAGGCATTCTCCTTCCAGACCGGCGCCGGAGTGGAAGCTCCGCAGGCACAAATAAGCAACACTAATATAAGGGACGATAGCTTCTTCATGGCACTTTAAACTCCGGAGCTTTTTTCGACCCGATAATTGCATCTAATTGTTTGACAATGTCGTCCAGCGATTTGACAAGATCATCGATTTCAGAGCGAAGGATATGAAAATCTTTCATGCCCTCCGATGCATCGGAGCTCATTTTATTCACATTATCAACAGTTTTATCGAGTTTATGCAATTTCCCGACAATGTCTTTCAGAATAATATTGACTTGAGGCAGGGCGCCCTCTTGGCCGTATATTTGATTATCGGTCTTATCGGCCATTAAATCCACTTTGATGAGGATGCGATCAACAGTATTCGTAATATTTTTGAGCTTCTTCAAAGAATCATTGAAAGCTTTGACGCTTTCTGCATCGGAAACGGCCATTTCCATGAGCGACTTTTTTGAGGCCAGATTTGTGGTAATTTTTTCGGCGTTTCCCAAAACCCGGTTAAAATCGCCTTTCGGATCAGAAAGATTGCTTGTCAGGCGTTCGACGTTATCGGCGATCTGGGTCACTCTCTCTAACGCAGGTTCTATTTTTGCAATCGCATCGTTAATGTCATTGACGATGGTAACTTCCGGAAGTTTGTCGGTATCCAGGGGGGGGGCTTTTCAGGTCAGCTGTGTACACGACAATGCGGGCTGAACCGATTAAGGGCCGATATAAAATAAAGGTGCTGTTGGATCTGATCCATTTTACGTGGCGATGGGGGATTTTGATTTTGATAAGAACAATGCCTTTATCATTGAGTTCCAGAGCCTGAACTTTGCCGATGTTGAATCCGGAGAAAACAACCGGCATCCCTTCCGTAAAGCCATCGCCCGATCTGGAAGAAAGAGTAAAGGTATGCATTGTTTCGAAGATGCCTTTTCCCATTGCCAGGTAGATCAGGGCCGCAAAAATCAAAATTGCAGTGCATCCGATAAACAGGCCGACTTTGAATTCTCGGCTCATCTTCATAAATCACCGTATTTTTCTTTCGTCCATTTGTAATCATATATATGACAGCTTATATATAAATCGTCAATTTTTTTCAAAGCCGCCGTGATAAATTGAACGTCCTTCAAATGAGGGACAATCAGAAAAGGCCGATCGATCAGAATCATCGCCTCCTGCACCATCGCGGCTCGCAGCAGCATGACGCAAAACCTTTCTTCATGGGTTAATCCGGGATTGCGCTTGCGGACTATCTCTGCAATGCCTAGTCTTCCCAAATATTCAAACGACAACAGTTCGGCCCTGTGTTTGGGCATATTTTCGTGGTACTCTTTAATGAGGGCGATATTTGTGAGGACATCCTGATTGGATATCAGCGGGACATCCAGCGAAACCAGTGCGGCCTGAGAGGGATACTCCGTCTGAAAGTGACTGACCGACTGATTAAGCGCTTGTTCGCTCTCGAAAAGATTTAGAATAATTTTGTCAGTAATGACAGCACCTCAATAATCAGGATGGCTGTGAAAACGTTGACCATGCCTCCGGACACCGCAATCGGAATGCTTGTCAATTCATGTGATGCCCGCAAACCATAGCGAATAGGGATTAAGGTAATAAAGAACCCGTAGACGGCACACTTGAGCAATGCAATTAATATATCAGAAAAATTAGTCGAATTTAATAAGAGATTTGTATAGACGTCCGCGCTCATCCCGAATATCAGCCAGGAAAAGATGATGCCGCTTACCAGCAAAACAATTGAAAAGAGACTGCTCAGGAGGACGATGGAGATAATGCCGTTTATAATGCGGGGCATAAGCAGGTAATCGATAACGTCGATGCGGAACGTCTCCAGTGTTTTTATTTCTTTGTTGACTTTCATCACCGCCATTTCCGTGTTGATGGCCGCACTGGATCGCAATGTTATCAAAAGAACAGTCAGGAAAGGTGATAATTCCGTGACAATCAAGCCCATCAGGACGTGACCGATGAATTCGGTGAGTCCAAATTCCTTGAGCAGCGTAAAGACAATTCCGATGATCAGAGAACCGAAAGTGACGGATACAAGAAGAAAGATCGGAAGGATTTGCACTGAAGTAAAATAGATCTGATTCAGCAGGACTTCGCGCATGGCGCTGCTGTATGTTTTGCGCTTGAAGATACGCAGAAAAACTTTGCCGACAAATGTTGCATTATCCGCAAGCGCTGTCAGTATCTGGATGGCTTGACGCCCCAAGTTTTCCCAGAAAAACATTATCATCTTCTCCACGAGGTCAGCATGATCTTAACACAGGACAGTTGATACTTCAAACGGCGTTATCAATACGCTTTTGCGTTGACAAGAAGGCACTTGTCGTTATATTCAGATATGTTAATTATGCTGATAAAAGATAAAAATGCACTGGCTCTGTGCGCTAATATTGGAGGACAGAAATGAAAAATTCTAATCGAAAAACTTTTTTTATGTTCCTGATGGCCTTCCTGGTCGCGTTTTTCATTGTATCGTTGGTCGGGGTTTTGCGATCATCTTTTACAACGACCGGGGCTCCGGAAATACCGGCAGCACAAGCTGTTCCATCATCGTCAGACTCGGCCTTTAAAACGCCTCTTTCTTTTTCTGATCTGGCAGAGCGCGTCAAACCCGCTGTTGTTAACATCAGTACATCAAAAACATACAAGGGGCGGGGAGGATTCGGAGCACCTTTCGGGGGATCGCCCTTTGGCGATGATTTTTTTGATCGTTTTTTTGGAGATATGCCCCGCAAGGAATTCAAACAACGCAGTCTGGGATCGGGATTTATCATCAGCAATGACGGTTATATCTTCACAAATAGCCATGTTGTAGAACAGGCGGATAAAATTCTCGTAAAGACTTCCGATGGTAAAGAATATGAGGCAAAAGTGATCGGTACCGACGTTAATACGGATATTGCTTTGATTAAGATCAAGCCGGACAACAGTCTGCCGGTCGCAGAAATCGGCGATTCCGATAAGGTCAAAGTCGGCGAATGGGTGATCGCTATCGGTAATCCGTTCGGTTTGGATGCGACGGTGACAGCCGGTATCGTCAGTGCAAAGGGCCGTGTCATCGGTGCGGGGCCTTATGACAATTTCATTCAGACGGACGCGTCCATTAATCCGGGAAACAGCGGCGGTCCGTTGTTCGGTATGGACGCGAAGGTCATTGGAATAAATACGGCAATTGTTGCACAAGGCCAGGGCATCGGCTTTGCGATTCCGATCAACATGGCTAAAGTCATTCTTGCCGATTTGAAAACGAAGGGCAAAGTAACGCGTGGATGGCTGGGTATATCTGTGCAGGATATTTCTGATGACATCGCCAAAAACTTAAATCATAAAAGTAAGAATGGTGCCCTTGTTTCCGATGTTTTCAAGGGCGATCCGGCAGATAATGCCGGCATCAAAGTAGGAGATATCATTACTGAAATTAACGGCAAGGCAGTTAAAGATACCCACGATTTATTGCTGACGATCGCAACATTACATGTAGGTCAAAAGATTAGTCTGAAAGGACTTCGCGACGGTAGGGAAATCAGTTTTCAGGTAACCGTCGCCGAACGGAAAGAAAGTGTTGCTGCCGCGGCGCAGAAATCCGGAAAGGGACGCTTCGGCATCGCTGCACAGGACATAACACCGGAGATCGCCCGGCAACTGGGTATATCGCGTGAGGGTGTCATCGTGACTGATGTCGAAAGCGGAAGTCCTGCGGATGAGGTCGGCATCCAGCCGCAGGATGTCATTGTTCAGGTTAATCGGGTCAAGGTTTCCTCTCTGAAGGATTTTAATCGGGAGATCGCAAAAGCTACGGAAAAGAAGAGTGTTACTCTATTAATTAAGCGAGGTCGATCAAGTTTCTTTGTCGCCATAAGAACTGAGTAATTCCCTCGGTGATAGTGATACATCGCGGGCAAGGCAGCCCCTTGGGGCTGCCTTTTTTATCCGCGTCGCGAGGAGAAAACGGCCTGATGGTATTGTCTTTTTGCCGGGAACGAAATCCATTTGATCGCTTGAGTAATAGCCAATGAATCTTTTTGATTACAGGGGTATCATTCACCTGCACTCGTCTTTTTCGTATGATGGTCACGCTTCAATGGAGAAAATCGTCTCTGCCGCTCAAAAGAATGGCATTGATTTCTTGATGCTGACGGACCATGATCATTTGCAGGCCAGAAATGAGGGATGGGAAGGCTGGCAAGGAAGAACTCTGGTTATAGTCGGTGAGGAGATTGCGCCGCGATTTAGCCATTATCTGGCATTTAGAACAGATCGGCCTGTGTCGTACGGCACCGATCATGAAGGCAAAGAACCTCAAAAATATATTGATGCCGTTAATGAACAGGGAGGATTTGGCTTTATCGCCCATCCCGATCACGAAGGAACAGAAATGTTTCACGTGAAACACTATCCCTGGACTGACTGGAAAGTTAACGCCTACGCAGGAATTAGCATATGGGATTTCATGACCGACTGGCAAAAGAGCCTGAATGGTTATTTTGAGGCATTCCTAAGCTTTCTTTTCCCCGCTTACTTCCTAAAAGGCCCGCGCCGGATTACGCTGGAACGATGGGACAGTTTGAATCAAATCAGAAAAACGGTGGGAATCGGAGAACTTGATAATCACGCCAGTATAAAAAGAGTGTTCGGTATATCGTTTGTCGCCTTTCCTTTTAACCGGGCTCTAAAATTCATCTCTACTCATATACTCGCACGAGATCCATTCAGTGGAGACAGCAAACATGACATCGGACAAGTTTATCATTCTCTACTGAACGGCTGCTGTTACTTTTCATTAGACTATTTTCACAAGGCTAACGGATTTCAATTTCTCATTGAACAGGAAAAGCAAGAATACTACATGGGGGATTGTTTACGTTTTTCACGCAACGCACAATTGACTGTTTCATGTCCGATGCCGGCCCTGATTCGCATTATCAGAAATGGCCGCGAAATGTCTAATTCGAAAAGTGCCCGTCTGTCCATACCGGTTGAAGAACCCGGCATCTATCGCACAGAAGCATATTTGAAATCATACGGGAAATACCGTCCCTGGATATACTCCAATCCGATCTTCGTAACCTGAGAAGAGAACTTGCAGACTCCTTTTCTCCAATCCCCTCCCCCTCTTAAAAATAATCCTTGATACATGAGAGGCGGAGAAGATCCCTGCGCAAATCACTTTCACGGGATTGCGCCCCGTGACTAATTCCCGCTCTTTCGCCCTTCGAGCCATCGTGCACATCGGTACATCGTCGTCCTAAATGCTCTTTCCGGACTGGGAAAGACAGCCCTCTATTCTTTTGATGATCAATTTCCGTGACCGTTCGACGAATCTCGCCCGTCCGAAAATATGCACCGATTATCGGTTGATGGAACTTTCCGATACGCCGGCGGTCTTTGCGATAATCCCATGTTCATCCCTCCAGCCTTCGACCTAATATCTGTGCCGGTGCAGTAAACCGCTGTGCGGCTTTCATATACTCATAATATTGGGTCCGAGAATTAAGAATTCCCCTTCCCGCGCCTTCTGAGCAATTCCTCCTCCACTCCCTTACCTTCCCGTATCATTTCTCCGAAACCTGATGAAATATGCGATACATTTCTTGTCCCTTTATTCCTTACTTCATTTAAAGCAGGTACGACTTTGTTTGCCTATCGGCAATTACCCTCCTTTCGGATTTAAGAGATAGAAATTTCCTGCATACTTACCGGCTGCAACATCGCTAAACTTTAACTACCCATTTGCACAATTCGGCGGAAGCGCCGATAAAGGCAATTGCTTTCGGATGAAACAAACTATCATTACTACCGGCTCAACATGAAGACGGTCGGCCTTCTTAGAATTAATATGTGCTAAAATAATCCACGCATCTCTCGTTGCTACCGTCCCGTCCGGTGATACCAATAGCGGATTAATGTCATTTCTTTAATTTCCGGTACCGCCGTCGCAATCTGAGACAAGCCTACCAGTACCTTGACCAGGGTATCTATATCCGGCGCTCTTTCCCTCGCGATATTTCCAACACCATCACTCTCGCTTCACCTTCATCGAGAAGAGCCAAACATATCGCCTCCGTAAATACACATTCCAGCCCAAACATGACTGCCGCAATGAATATTCCTTGCCCTTCCACCCGTTAAAGCAGGAAAACTTCCATCTCCTCTCCGGCAGCATCCTTATATATCTATAGCCGCATTCTCTAGTTCTTTCAAAATCTTGATATTAAGTTTGACCAAACCTTTCTCGCCCTTATGCGTCAGCCGGTTTCCGGTTTCCTTAAAATGGCAGGATATTGAATTTCTGCCGCGACAGTATTTAACGCTATAATATTATTATATTTTTTATTATTTACCGCAGGAACATTAAATTTTGAGAATATTGTTTTGCTTCAGCTGCGGTAAGGACCGTTCTTCTTTCACTTCTAATTTAATACATAATTTCATACTGTTACATCATATTGCTCCATGAAATTGCTCGTCATATTCTTTTATGCACGCTCCATCATTCTTTAACCTTTGCACGATGTGAGACCCGAACACTCGGGACCTGACCGATCAATACAAGATCACTGTCATCCCTTCGCGCAGTCTGTCCTGTCTCAGGGCACATTTCATATCCTGATAGTATGCCCGATAATATGATGAAGCAAAGAAGACTGGCTCTCTTCCTCGGGACAGTTCCCCAGATCGTTTATCTCCAAGTACGGCCAGCCACGTACCAACGAGAAGAGCGTTTAAGAATTACCCGATTTTCCCGGTCGCCGCGATTAGCGTCGAAATAAATACTCTTTCATTTAACAGGCCAACTCCGCAAATTTTCAATTTACAAAGTCTCCGCCGCGAGTCTTACTCGAGCAGACATTCGTCAACTATCGCCATTCATAAAATAAGCCGGGGGGCCGCCCGCCGGCGTCACTTCTCCTGACTAAGCCTTTTTTCAGCCGTCAAACGTATGCTTCGAATAGCTGGTCGCGTCTGCGGATTTACGAAAGTCTTCTCCTCTAGACTTTTCCGGCCAACAATCTTTCGCCGACCGATTGTGATAATATGCTTTTTCTATTTTTGACATTCCGGACAGTAAAACGTGCTTCTCCCACCTTGCCGAATCCTTGCCACAGATGCCCCACAGGTGCAGCACGCTTTTCCTTCCCTACCGTAGACCCGAAGTTCTTGCTGGTACTCACCCGGGCAACCATAAAGATCCCGCCAATCCGAGATAGATGTCCCTCGTCTGCGAATCCCACTTTTGAGAATCCTTCGGCCATACCGGAAAACTCTCTTCCACTCTCCAAGACTCATTGTTGCCACTTGCCGCAGCGGCGAAATGCCTGCGCTATGCAATATTTCACAGGCATAAATGTTCCCGATACCCGCAATCGCCCTTTGATCCATGAGCACAATTTTCACACTGATGCGCCTCACCGTTTGCCGTCTCAGGAATTCTTTCTCGTTAAAACACATGAATAAATCTTTCTCCGGACTCCCGGCTAGTTCATCTTCTATCCCGACGGTTGCGAAACGACGTGGATCGACCAGATCAATATTCCCATCCTCCAGCGATATCCGCCAGCGTGTATGCGGTTCCCGCTCTCTGCACGGCCTCCAGAGTAATCGTCCCGTCATCCGCAAATGGACCTTAATGTATCTCTCATCATCGAGTTTCAGCGCGATCGATTTCCCATCGCGTCGCACCTCCTCGATCTTGCGACCCCCGATATTTCCGACACCGCTAAGCTTGTTGTCATACACAATGGACCCGAGAATGTTTTTGCCCGCTATCAACGCTTGCAACTGACGGCAGAGAGTTTCGACTTCGGGAAGTTCTGGCATCTTATTGTCCTTTCATTTATCTCTATTGATTCGTTCCAGCCGCGCGACTGGAACGGCCCCTTTACGAAAGCCTTGCCCGGCCTGCATTTCATCGCCTTCAAATCTTTTTTTCGTCGCACCAGCTCGATCACCTGCTCGATCTTCCGCATTCAAAATGCTCCTGAGAATTTTTCCCGGGACCCTCTCTTGCACCGGGTACAATTTACTTCCTACACAAAACACATCTTAACTTATTTGAAATTTTTTTTTCATTTTTTCTCTAAAATGCAAAATAAATGTTGACAAATTTTTTTGCTTGCGTAAATTCAAAAACTAATAAAGCCGCTTCTCAACGGCTGTTTTTTAAACGGGAGACTACTTCCGGAAGGAGAGTGAATGGAAAACGAGACGCTGTTTAATGAGGAGGCGGAACCTCCTGGTCCTAGGACCGGCCTTGTCGTAGCTCAGGATGAAACAACAAATTTTCTTTCGTTGTCCACCGACAATCAGCAAACTTCCCTGGCAAAATCAAAACCAGAGCGCCTTTACTTTCCCTTTAAAGATTCACCCCGCTCCCGTGCTTTCCGCAAAAAGCATTACCCCGACATCAGCCGTATTGAATGGTTTGACTGGCGCTGGCAATTTCAAAACGCCATTCGCGACGTTCACACTCTCGACACCATTATTCATCTGTCCGACAACGAACGCCAAGCGATGATGCACCCATCCGGTGACCTTCCCGTCGCGATTACCCCTTATTACGCCAGTCTGATATCCACTGTGGACGCCGCCTCGCCACTGCGCCGCTCCGTCGTACCGGTAGTGGACGAGTGCCTGCATACAAAAGGCGAAGAAGAAGACCCTCTTTGCGAAGATGCCGACTCGCCCGTCCCGGGCATTGTCCATCGCTACCCCGACCGCGTACTCTTTTTGGTCACCGATATCTGCGCCACTTACTGCCGCTATTGCACCCGTTCCAGAATCTTTGGCCGGCAGCATCAGTGTTTTATCGACACGGCCAAATGGGAAAAGGCGCTGGCCTATATTGAATCCAATCCCAATATCCGTGACGTGCTGCTTTCCGGCGGTGATCCCCTGACCCTGTCCGACGACAAACTCGAATGGCTGCTTTCGCGACTCAAGGACATTCCTCACGTCGAACTGGTCCGCATCGGTACCAAGGCGCCGGTTGTTCTGCCGCAACGGATTACGCCGGCTCTGACGTCTATGCTGAAAAAATACCATCCTCTCTGGATGAGCATCCATATTACTCATCCCGATGAACTGACCCCCGAAATGAGCGCCGCCTGCATCCGTCTGGCCGATGCCGGCATTCCTCTCGGCAGTCAAACCGTTTTGCTCTCCGGAATAAACGACTCGGTTTCCACCATGACCCGATTGGTCCATGGACTTCTGCAGATTCGCGTGCGCCCTTATTACCTTTATCAATGCGATCCGATTCCCGGTTCCTCCCATTTCCGCACGCCGATCAGCAAGGGACTGGAAATCATCCAGGGCCTGCGCGGCCACACCACCGGCTATGCCGTTCCAACCTATGTCGTCGACGCGCCCGGCGGCGGCGGAAAAATTCCTTTGCTTCCCGAATATGCCATCGGCTGGGATAAAGGCGATCTGATGATGCGCAATTATGAGGGCAATATTTTCCGGTATCCGGACAATCACGCTGAGTCGAAGGATATCCACTAGGATCGCGAAACAAATTATGGCCGATAATTCAGACTGTTCATCCATCAGCCCCTCGCAAAAACTAATGATCGGCCTCACCTACGACTTGCGCGACGATTATCTGCACGAAGGTTACTCCCTGGAAGAAACCGCCGAATTTGATAAGCCCGATACCATTCTCGCCATAGAAGATGTCCTTTCACAAAATGGTTACGCGACCGATCGCATCGGCCACATCAAGGCCCTGACCCGCCGCCTGGCCGCGGGAGATCACTGGGATCTCGTTTTTAACATTGCCGAAGGCTTACATGGCTTTGGCCGCGAGGCACAGGTTCCCGCTCTTCTGGATGCCTACAAAATCCCGTATACCTTCTCCGATGCCCTCGGTCATTCGCTGACACTCCACAAGGGTATGACCAAACATGTTGTGAGTGACCTGGGGATCCCTACGCCGCACTTCGCCGTTGTTTCCGATCCGGAGGATATCGATCTCGTTCAGCTTCCTTTTCCGCTCTTTGCCAAACCCGTTGCGGAAGGCACAGGTAAAGGCATCACGGCCCTGTCCAAAATTGACAATGCCGACGGTCTGCGCCGCGTTTGTCTGAATCTGCTGAAAACCTTTCAACAGCCTGTACTCGTTGAATGCTATTTGCCCGGACGGGAGTTCACCGTCGGAATCGTCGGCACGGGTAGGGATGCACGCGCCCTGGGCGCGATGGAAGTCATCTTGAATACCGAAGCGGAACAGCATGCTTACTCCTACGACAATAAGGAGCACTATGAAAACCTCGTGCGCTATGCTGCCGTCGATGACGCAGAAGCCAAGCAAGCGATGGATATATCCCTTCGCGCCTGGCGCGGCCTCGCGTTGCGGGATGGCGGCCGTATTGACCTGCGCTCCGACGCTCAAGGCGTGCCACACTTTATCGAAGTCAATTCCCTCGCCGGCTTGAATCCCGTCCGTTCCGATTTGCCCATTCTTTGCAGACTGATCGGCATATCCTACCACGAGCTCATCATCGACATTCTGAATTCCGCATTAAAGCGCGCAGGGTTATCGGCAGCCAAATACTAGATCCTGAAGACGGGAACACATTGCATGGATAAAATAATCATTTTGCACACGGATGTCGCACCCGATGCCAGTGAAGATGAATTGGATACCCTTCGTCAGGCTCAAGCCATTGCGGAAGCAATTATTTCCCTGGGCTATGAACCTGTCCTTCTACCCTTTACCATGGATTTGAATGCCACGATTTCCAACCTCCGCTTCCTTAACCCCCGGGTCGTTTTCAATCTCGTAGAAACGGTAGCCGGAAAAGGCAGTATGATTTACTTTTCCACGGCATTATTGGACTTTCTGCAGCTGCCGTATACGGGCTGCCGGACAGAAGCCATGTTTGTAACGTCCAACAAACCGCTCACAAAAAAGATCCTTCATGCCGAAGGTATTGCGACGCCCGCCTGGATCACATCTGAAGGAATCTCAACCGGTGTATCGTCTGCCGACACGTACTTAATCAAGCCTTCCTGGGAAGATGCATCCGTCGGGCTGGATGAGGACTCCGTCGTCACAATGACCCATCCGGAAAATATGATTACGGCATTGCAAGATCGTCAAGTGAAAATCGGCTGTGATTGTTTCGCCGAAGCTTACATCGAAGGACGAGAATTTAACATCGCGCTCCTCGCCACGGACAAGGGTGTTCGGATTTTGCCTCCCGCGGAAATGCTGTTTCTGGATTATCCGCCAAAAAAGTTGAAGATTCTTGATTATCGCGCAAAGTGGGTTGAAGATTCTTTTGAATATGATAATACAAGACGCACTCTGGACATTGGGCCGCAGGACGCAGGTCTTATCGATCGCCTGCGCGATATCGCCCTCACGTGC
>Ga0351849_10081_pt1 | contig 18788 bp, 5 predicted proteins | sample TotcelHFGM3001N3_FD_206792 | JGI IMG/M metagenome (GOLD analysis project Ga0351849, IMG submission 206792) | Enriched cells from coal bed in the Powder River Basin, Montana, United States - Total cells FGM rep1 HSBNCT.FGM.300.1.N3 ... | reverse complement strand
CCAACGGGCAGGGAACTGGGGGGCAGAAGAGTCTGATCGATCTGGCGGCAGTGACGACGTTCCACGGAGCGACCGCCGCAGGCTACTCGACAATCGTCCGAGCGATCAACGGCGGGAAGGTGACGTTGGCGGGCGAGTTCGACGGCAACACGCACTGGTTCTTGGACGGCGCCGCCAGCGAAATAGACGCAGTCTTAGTCACCAAGCTGGTGAACGCCAACGTGGATGTGAGCAACAGCGCCATACTGGGCTTCCCTGCTTTGTCGGAATTGACCAACATCAACCTGACGGCGTCGTCGGGCGGACAGATCTTGCTGCCTGCCGTGACGCTGTACACGAGCAAGAGCGGGGGAAACACGCTTCAGGCCAACGGGCAGGGAACTGGGGGGCAGAAGAGTCTGATCGATCTGGCGGCAGTGACGACGTTCCACGGAGCGACCGCCGCAGGCTACTCGACAATCATCCGAGCGATCAACGGCGGGAAGGTGACGTTGGCGGGCAAGTTCGACGGCAACACGCACTGGTTCTTGGACGGCAGTGGAAGCGAATTTGACGTGAACGGTGTGCCCAGTCTCAGCGGCGCATCGCTGACCGCCGCCAACGGTGCGGTTTGGGTCTTTCCGGCAGGCTGGGCTCCGGAATTGAAGTCCGGCAATTCGCTGTCCACCAGCGGCGGCGGGCGCTTCGTCAATCGGGCGACGTTGGCCATTGCGGGAGCGACACTGGCGATCAATACCAGTGCGTTCACCAACGAAGGCACGCTGAATCCGCTCGTGAACGGCGTGTTCGACTTCAACGGCAGCTTTTCTATCGCTGACCCGGGCATCCTCACGGGGGTTTCATCCGGCCGGATCACGGTGACCGGCAACCTGCTGGGCAACACCAGGAACGCCGCCCAGTTTGCGCCGCAGGCCGAAGTCCGCTTCGACGGCACGGGCACGGCCGCGAATCCACAGCATCTGGAGGCGATGAGCGAGGATCTCGGCCCTTACGAGGCCGGGTTCGTGGCGAATTTCGCCTACCGGAACCTGACGCTGGCCAACAAGACCTACGTTCAACTCGTCAACAACGCGAACAATACGGACAGCGACAAACCCGAGGCCGTTTATGTCGATACGCTGGTGGTGCCGGCGGGAACCACGTTGGATCTGAATCACTTGCATCTGTACGCGCGCACGTCGCAGATCGGCGGCACGATTCTCAAGGGCCGGGTCGAGCCGATTCTACCGCAGCCTTCCGCCACGGTCGGTCTTGACAACCAGTCGCCGGAAACCAACGACGTGCTGACGGCCACCGCCACGAAGTCGGGCCCCGAGGGACGCACGGTCAGCCTGACCTTCGTCTGGCAGGTGAACGGGATCGAACGCCGGACGTACACCTCGGACACCGCCCTGACGGATACCTTCGATCTGAGCGTCCCCGGTCATGGCGACCGTGGCGACACGATCACCGTCACGGTCACGCCCCGCGACGGGACGGTCGTGGGCGCATCCGTGAGCGAAGCGGTAACGGTGGTGGGCGACCACGATCCGCTTGTAGAGATCGAGGCGGCGCTGCGTTTGGTCCGCGATCTGGAGGAGCCCGACCATATCAGCGATGCCGCCTTCGTGGATTACGCCTCGCTGGCCTCCGCGCCGGTCGGCAGTACGTACTACGCGGAGATCTGGCTGCGGGATCGCGGCATGCTGCGGGGGATCGCGGGCGGAACCTTCGACTTGGCTTACACAACAGACCATGCGGACGCGACCGCGATCGCTCATGGCGACGTGTTCCGCGAACTGACCTCCGGAACGATCGACGATGCCAATGGCCTGGTGGACAACTTGGGCGGCGGCACGTTCGACGCGGGCGCGGGGACGACGCAATGGGTCCGAGCGGGAATCGTGACCATCCAGGCGGTTTCCGCCGGTGACGCAACGTTTGCGCTCGGACATGACCTTTCGCCCGGCGCCGCCAATCCCAAGTGGGGCGAGATCGGCGCCGGCAACATCGACTGGAGCCTGGTCCAGTTTCCGGACGTGCCCCTCACGGTTCGGCACACGCCGAACAGCGTCCAGGTGTACCTTGTTCCGCGAGTCGAGCAGTCCGAGGCCTGCACGTCAGACAGCCTGCCGGGGCCCGATCGGTCGCCGTTCTGGGCCTTGGAGAGCGGTGCGGCGGCGGGAGCCAACCAGTTCTACGTCGAGGTCTGGGTACGCGGCGATCCGGCCCATCCTGCGGCCATCCGCGACGGCAGCGTCACTGTCAGTTTCGATCCGCAGTATGCCCAGGCCGTCGCGATCGATCACGGATGCCTGTTTACGGAATCCCTGATCGGGGACATCGACAATGCGACGGGCGTCGTGATCATCGGCGGAGCAATGCCAGCCGACGTCCAAGTCACCCAGACGCATGTGCTTCTGGGACGGGTCGCTTTCCGCGGGAACGCACCGGTGGACGAGGTCGCTCATCAAGCCGGTCCCTACAGCGCGAACTTCGTGCTCGCAGACGGCCCCCGTCCTTTCATCCAAGCGGACATCGGCCAAGTCGGGGCGACGTTCCAGCCGGCACCTCCGGCGGCGATCAAGGCGATGATCTACGACATCGACGACAGCGGCGTGGTCGACTTCGGCGACTTCAGCTATTTTGTGCCCGCCTTTGGGCAAGCCGTGAATGGTGCGGAACCGCCTTATAAGTGGTGGGCTGATTTCGACGCCAACGGAATCGTGGACTTCGGCGACTTCTCCTACTTTGTGACCGCCTTTACCAAGGATTTCAGCGACCCGAGCATCGTGCTGCCCGTCGGCGGTCACGGTCAATCCGTGCCGGCCAGTACGATTGGCGGCGAAGGCGAACCGGCTGCCGCGGCGGCACTCGATGCGGTCCCCGTTGAAATGGAAGCCGAGCTGCGGATTGTCGCTACCCCGGTGCCGTCGGACCATTTGAGCGATGCGAGCATGGCGTCGTACTCGTCGTTGGCCGCCGTGCCGGTGGGCGCGACTTACTATGCCGAGGTCTGGCTGCGGGACCGCCAGAACGTGCGGGGCATTGCCGGCGGCAACCTCGACCTGGCGTACACGCTGGCCCACGCGGACGCCACGTCGATCGAGTATGGCAGCGTGTTCGCCGTTCTGACTTCGGGTACGATCGACGACACCCGCGGTCTGGTGGACAACTTGGGCGGCGGCACCTTCAGTGCCGGTGCGGGCGTCTCGGAATGGGTCCGCTTGGGCAGCGTGACGTTTCAAGCGACGTCCGCCGGCAACGTCACGTTCGAGTTGGGCCACGATCTGCAGGACGGGGCGGACAACCTGAAGTTTGCGGAGGTGGGAGCGGGAACGATCGATTGGATTCAGGTCCAGTTCCCTGCAATGCCGGCGATGGTCCGTCAGTATTTCCTGCATCCCTGGTGTAATCCCGCGCAGGCCGAGGATGTGAACGGGGACGAAGTGGTTACGCCTCTGGACGTGTTGATCCTCATCAACCGGCTCAATGCGTCGGGCGGCGGAGATTTGCCCGTTCCGCCGCCGTTTCCCGACAACCCACCGCCGTACTGGGACGTGGACGGCGACGATAAACTGACCGCGTCGGATGCCCTGGCGGTCATCAACTTTATCAACCGTCACAGCACCGTGGGGATTGCGGCGCCGGTGGGAGAAGGCGAAGCGGATGCCGTCTCGATGCCTTGGGCGGGGGCCGTCGATGAAATCCTACGGGCCGGATTGATGCCGCCAATTCTGCCGGCTTGCGAGCTGCCAGGGCACGCTCCGACCGGGCGAGGTGCCGAACCCATCGCTGCCCTGGACACGCGGTCTGTCGATCTCGCTCTGGGCTTGGGAGAGGTTTCCCTGCGGGCCGTCAACGCGCATCGAGTCCAGGTGGCGGATCGTGCTGCGGAAGACGAGACGGACTGGCTGATGGACGACGATCTCGAATTCGCAAACTTTGCTGCATGGGATGATGCCGGCTTCGCGACATTCGATCTGGCGCGTGTCGCGCCAGGCGAGTAGGGCAAACAGAGCTGAGGCGGTTTGTCGATACGGCAAAAAGCGAGGGGCAAGGGAATTGGTGGCAAAGGAATCGTTCATCGGACAATTCTCTTGCCCCGCATTCCCGTGCCCAATCGAGACCACTTCCCGCGGACGCGGCCTCCGATTGTTCGCACCGTCCAAGAAGTCGCGTAGATTCCCCCGGATTTTCTGAGCCAAGCCTACCGCGACTTCGGCTTGTGGAGTAGACAGGGACGTGGGACTGCGAGTAAAAAAGACCATCCGATCCACTTGAGCGAATTCCTGGGCAGCTCCAGAAGTGTGCGATGTTTCCCGGCTTACGCCGCAACTCCGAGACGCGAGAGTCGATGCTATGATCCGCCGTCTGAAGACTACTTCCGGACAAAAACGAACTGAGCGGGCGGCTCGTGATCGTTCGAGCCGTCGTACTCGCCTGGGTTTTGAGACCCTGGAGTCGCGGGATCTGCTGGCGTCCATGGCTTGGACGGGCGGCGACGGGATCTTGTGGCACAATCCGGCAAATTGGGTTGAGGTCGGCACAACGCCGCCCGTGCATCGCGTGCCGGGGGCCGGCGACGATGTCTCGATCGGCGCGGGTGCTCAAATCTACGCCGACGGCGATGTGACCATCCGCAGCGGACTTGTGGAGGGCGGCGGAAGGCTGCAGTTCGGGCGCAACCTGACGGTTAGCGCCGGCCTCGCCAACGCCGGAACGATCGAGTTCGGTGGTCGTTCGGGGCAGAGGTTGGAGGTCACGGCCGGGACTTTTCTCAACACGGGCAACTTGATCTATGACGGTGGTGACTACAACAGTTACGTGGCTGCCAGACTGGACAACCGCGGAACGATTACTGCGATCGATGGCTACTTGAAGATCAACATCAAGGGCGACAGCGAGACCGGGCCTCAGCTCGAAGATCCCGCCTATACGTTCACGAACACCGGCTCAATCGTGCTCAGCAACGGGACACACTGCTATGTCGGTGGGATACCGAATCCGGATTCTCTCGGCATGTCCGAAGGGGTTGGTGTAATCGGAATTCAAATGGTCGACTGGGATCTCGACGGTGACTGGACGGTGCCAGCGACCTCAGTCCCTCTGTGGCTGCAGAAGTCATCGATTGCCGGCGCGGGCACGATTACCATCTCGAACGGCGCCACGCTAGGTTTGGACGGTAGTATCATCGACGCGCACGTCGTGAATCACGGCATTCTTTTCGGTTTGCGAGCGAGCACCATCAACGGCCAGTTGGAATTGCCAGCCGACTCGGTTCTGGCGGTGGGCTTCGATGTACTGCCATTCCCCAGCCAATATCCCGAGAACGAGCATTTCGATCCACCTGTCCCACTTGCCCTCACGGTCACAAAGGGTTTCACCAATTACGGCAAGATCAGTCTGTTCGATACAAGTCTGGGAAGCACGTTGAACGTGACTGGCGGGACGCTGGTTAATGCGGACGGCGGTGTCATTAGTAGTTCCGTCGGCTACGACAGCCTGAGCAAGGGGAACAGCCTCAATGCCAACTTGGACAATCAGGGCACGATCAGCGTCAGAGGCGCGAGCCTGACGATCAGCAACGGATTCAGCAATTATGGCACCGTTGAGCTGAGCCCCACGCAACGCAAATGGAACGAATTGAGAGTCACCGAAGGAACTCTGGTCAATACCCGACAAGGCACCATCGCGTTCCAAGGAGGTGAGACAAATTCTGGGGGTACGATTGCGGCCCAGGTGGACAACGCCGGGATTATTCGCGTCCGCGGGCGACATCTGTCCGTGAACCCGGATTGGGCGACAACTCACAACTCGGCGTGGACCTTCACCAACACGGGCGAAGTCTATACGGATAGCGCGGCGCTCTTCAGCGTCGGCGGGAAGTTCAACCCGACGCAAGGTATCATCGATGGTGCAGGAGCCTTGCTCTTGGAAGGAGCCGCCGTGGAACTCGATGCTGACTGGTCGCCTGTGATCCCCGTGTGGATCGTGAGGAATTCAACCGTCGTCGGGCCGGGAAAACTGAGCATTCTGGCAGGCAACGGCGTGGGATTAGCAGACGCCACAATCAATGCGGCCGTGGACAATCGCGGCTTGCTCGCCGCAACGGGGCTCGCGAAGTTGTCGGAACCTACGCCCTTCACCCCTGTCTCGTCGCTGATCAATGGACCGCTCACCATGACCGCCGGCTCGAAACTGCTCGTCGGGTACGCCCCTGAAGGCTGGGCGAACACCGCACACCCTTGGGTCGACGACATGCTCGTATCGATCATGCAGTGGGACGGCAAAGGGCCGACAGACGCAAGCCTTACCATCGCAAACGGCTTCGTCAACCAGGGCCACATCGGGCTCTCCGCGGTGGACGACCGGAACATGCTGAGCGTGGCCAACGGGATACTGGTCAACTCGTCCGACGGCACCATCATCGCTTCGCGGGACGTGGGTTCCCAAGGGAACGGCAATCTCCTTAACGCCCAGCTAAACAATCAGGGTACCATCCGAGTCGTTGACGCCAACCTCGCAATCAATCTTCAACCGGCAGGTTCCGCGTTTGGCCTTACCAACGAGGCTGTCGGCACGATCGACGTCGCGGCCGGCCAGACGCTGACGGTTGGCGGAACGGCCGTCGTCAACCAGGGCGTTATCCGGCTCCAAGGCAACGCGGTCGTCGATTTCGCAGTTCCCGTGGTCACGATCGACGAACAAGGAACTGTTCAGGGCGAACCCGCGGGGACGATGCATGTCCGCGGCTCGCTGCTGGGCAACACACAAAACGTGGCGTCCCACACGTTGCCGGGGACGGTGTGGTTGGATGGCGCCGGCACCGATGCGGTACCGCAATTGCTCGAAGTGATGCAAGCCGATCGGGGCGACATCGACGATGGATACGCCGCCAATCCCTCCTACGGCGCCCTGAAGCTCGGGGCCAACACCTATGTCAAACTCGTGGATCAGGCGCGCAATTCGCCAAGCACCAGTGCGGAGGCCGCGTATGCGGATTCGCTGGCCGTGCCGACAGGGACAACGTTGGACCGCAACAAGCTGCGGCTTTACGCTCGCCAGGCTTCGATTGCCGGCGATGATCGAGGCGTGCCTTCGGCGTGGCACAACTACGCCAATCCGTGTGACGTCGACGGCGACGGAGTCGTCACGTCACTCGATGTGCTGCTCATCATCACGCACATCAACGCTCATCCCGGCAGCGCCGCACCGCCGGGATCGCCCTCGTCTCCTCCGCGATACTACGATGTCACCGCCGGACCCAGCGGCGACGGTGACGGCCTCGTCACCGCCTTGGACGCCTTGATCGTGATCAACTTCCTCAACCGCACGTCGGCTGGAGCAGGCGAAGGCGAAGCGGTTGCGCCTCCAGCGGGCGCAGGGACGGACGCATGGCCCCTTTCCGCCGGCTTCGATCCGAGCCGGACGAGCACGACACCGCCGGCCTGCGGGCCGTCTCGGACCAGCGATGCCGCGGCATGGGCGTCCGCTCCACGGGAGATCCCGGTGGCAATTCCCGTGATCGCCGCACCGCGGACTCTCGCCGAGCGGTCGTGTTCCCCAGCGAGCGAAACAGATTGGGGGGCGAGCGAAACAGATTGGGGGGCGAGCGATGCTCGTTTGACTTTCACCGAATCTCTGTCCAAGTTATTCCTGCGCGATCACTTGCTTTGCACCCGGACATGGTGAGGCGCAAGACTCTAGCCGCGGGCCTCGGCCGGGAAGACGCGGCCGGTCTTCACCAGCGGTTAGAGCCCAATGCCACTTGCTTTGGGACCATTGGGGGCGTTTTCGTTAGCGGAGCGGCGCAAGCCGCCCGGTTCTTGCGACTGTAATACCGGACGGCTCGCGCCGTGCCGCTACAAAGTAAGCGGCATTGGGCTCGCGCCTTGCCGCTCAAAGAAAGTGGCATTGCCCGAGCGGCCTCGAGTTCCGGCGAGAAAGGAATAGGGAGTTGAGGTTTGACCGTCGAACTATTGCGGTTGGATCTCGTCGGCCGGTCCGATCAGCACGAGCGGCGCCCAGTAGTACGGGGCTTCGAATCTTGGATCCCTCCGCACGCAATTCCGCGCGTCGCGCAGCGCAGCCGCATAGCCGACGGGCTGCCTGGACTTCCAGGCCGTCTCGAGGCAGCCAAAAAACTCGGCGACAAACAGCGAGGCCGCGTCGTCGTGCAATCCCCACAGGCTGCACACGACCCGCCGGGCGCCGGCGGCCAGGAAAGCGCGGGTCAGGGTCGAACTGGCCTCCAGCGGACGGTTCGGACCGATATTCGTCCGGCAAGCGCTCAAGACGGCCAATTCGCACCGGGTCAAAGATAAACCGTGAATCTCGTGGTGTTCGAGCAGACCGTCGTCCCCGGCCTTCGCAGCACCGTCCCGGCCGGGCGGCGTCAGGGCCAGTGCGCCAAAACAGTTGTCACGTTGGGGATCCACCCAGGCGTGCGTGGCGAAATGCAAGATGCTGGTCTGTTCCAAGAGGTCGCGCACGCGATGCTCGGTCGCTTCGGTGTCCAGCAGGTGGTTGATGCGGGCAAAGTCGGCGCGGCGGCAAGCTTCCGCGGCCGCCCGGCATTCGTCCCGGGTGGCGGGCAGGGGCCGAAGGCTCGCGCCGAGGCCCGCAACCGCCGTCCGTGGCGGCCGCAAAACGGAGGTTTGAGCCGCCGCGTGGTGCGCGGAAAAGGTCGTCATGCCCACGGTCAACAACGAGCGTTCAGCCGCCTTCACCGTGTCCCGCTTGCGAAGCACCGCCATGATCTGCAGCGAGGGCGCGTAGGCGATCGGCGGCGCGTGGTCCAGGACATAGCTGGGCTCGACGTCGTCAGCCGGCCACACCAGCGCTTCGAATGGCAATTGATGCAGGGCGCCGTCGGGGATGACGATCAACCGCTGTGGCCGGGGATGCTGCGTCAGACGTTCGCGAATCGCTGGCGGGAGCAGGATGTCGGTCAAACGCCTCGCTTGAGCGGCCATGTCGTTCTTCTCGCTCGTGACGACTTGCTCGCCAGGCCCCCGTGACTCGCCCGCGACATCGGGTGGCGTCTGGAGGACCGTCAGATAGCGCTGGACCCAAGCATCCAGCGTTTCGCGGCCCAACGGCGCCGGCGGGATGCCGGGCGCACCAACACCGTCGGGATCGGTTGCGAGCCGCAATGCCAAGGGCGATTCGTCTCCGCCGGACAGCATGAACAGATGGCTCCGCCGAGCGCCGAGATGATACAGCAGGATCAGTTCGCCGGGACGGGCAATCCGGCGAAGTTCCTCAATCTTGGGCAGGGGCTCGTCCTCGGACAGCACCTCGCGGTACAGAGGACTCTTGTCGCGGATCTCTTTTTCCAATTCCCACAATTCGTCCTGGCAGTCCAACACGTGCTGTGCCAGCCGCTCGGTTTCGCGGAGATCGGTTTGCGCGGTGGCCAACGCCGCCCGGGTGCAGGCCGCGGCGTAGCGGCAGCGAGCATTCCGGCGCTGGTCGAGCAAATGTTCGTTTTTCCCGCCCCGGAGGCTTTCCCCAAAGTCGATCCCGGCGGCTCGCACCTGATCCAGGAACGTCCGATTGCGGCTCGCTTCGGCGTACTGCAAGGCTTCCCAGGGCTTCTGGTCCCGGCCGCACCAGTCGACCAGCAGATCGAACGCCAAGGCATATTGGGCGAAGAACTGAGCGCGTTCGGATTCGGCGCCCGTCGTCATTGCTCGCGGTCCCGCCGTCAGTTCCACCGCCTCGCGGAGCAAGGCCCGTGACGCGTTCTGCCAGTCGTCGTCTACCGCGGATTCGCCACGCACCCGGACGATTTGTGCGCCGTGAACTAGGGCGGAGAAACGGAGGCTCGGGTAGGCGTTGGTCTGCCGATGCAGGCTGATCGCCTGGTTCGCGTATGCCTCGGCCCGCCGAAGGGCGGCCTGACGCGGGGAAGACCCTTCCGACAAGTCGCCCGGTTTCGGACTGGAGAGCTTGGCCAGGCCGGTCATCTCGGCTTCACACATTCGCGTCAGGATGCGAGCTTCCAGACAGCGCTGACCTGTGACGCGGCAGATCTGCAGGGCTTGGTTCCAGGCCGCTGCGGCCTCGGGACTTCCTTGCCGGAAGAGAATACTGCCCCGCAAGTATGCCAACTGACCGCCGTAGTCGTTCAGCGTGCCCTGCGCCACCACGGCGCGTTGGGCCGCCTCCGCTTCCTCCAGCGCTCGCGTCAACGCTGTCGCGCCCGCTTTGCTCTCCGTCGCCTCGGACTCCGCTTCCGCCAAGAGCAGCGAAGCGATGGTGTAGTGACAGGTGAAAGCACCCGAGTGCAGGGCGCCAAGGGTCTGACATTCACGCCGTGCTTTTTCGCAGCATTTTTGGGCCTCGTCCATCCGGCCCTGCGATTTGTGCAACATCGCGAGATTCAGATGAGCCGCCAGCGCCGTTTCGGCGGCCCGCGGCGTGGGAGCGGGCTGACCGCAGATCTCGATCGCTTGGTCATACCAATTCCGCGCTCGCGTGTATTCGCCGCGGGCTGCGGCCACGGCGCCCAGATTCACAGCCACCTCGGCCAGTAGGGGATCGCGATCTGGGAGGAATCCCCGGCAGAGTTGAAAAGCCCGGCCAAACAACTCGGCGGCCGCCGATACGTTGCCGTTCTCTCGCTCGACTTCGCCGAGACTGTTCAAGACCTCAGCCCATTCCTGCGGCGGCGGCGAAGGATGCTGTTCCCAGTAAGCGTGAGCGGCCTCCAGGTACGGTCGGGCGTCTTCGTATCGCCCGTCTTTCACGAACAAGCCCGCCAGAGCGGCCCGCGCTGTGAGAACTTCCGGATCGTCCGGCAACCGCGTCCGGCCGAGCAAGTCGACCAATTTCTGGGCCGTGTCGCGGGCTTTCCTCTCTTCGCCGGACTGGTGATAGATCTCCCGCAGGTTCCGGAGGGCGGTCGCCCGGACGCCGTAGGTCGGCGGTGGATTGGTAAGGTCGAGCGCCCGTTCGTACGCTTCGGCCGATGTTCTCCAGGCATCCGAGACCTGCGGCCGATCCCCTTGAGCCAGGGCGGAATGTCCCCAACGGTCCCAGATCTCGGCCGTCCGTAGCGTCGTCTCCAGCGATTCGTCGGGGGCCGAACCCCGGACCAGTCGCAACGCTTCGGCGAGCGAGCGTTGCTCCGCTGCGCAATCTCCGGCCGCATGTTGACAGCGGGCCAGTTCACACAACGTCGCACGCCGAGCCGGGTGATCCGCTCGCTGCCGGGCAAGCAGCCCAACCAGTGCGGCGACGGCGTCCGGCCAGCGTTGGCGTGCGCCGTGACAATCGGCGACCAGCAGGGTCGCCTCAGCCTCGTAGATGCGGTCAACGTCGCCACGCTGGATAGCCTCCAGAACGCGCCTCGCGGCTTGTTCGGCTGCGGCGTGACAAGCCTGGGCCTTTTCCGCGTGTCCGCCGGCCGCGATCGCCTGGGCGAGGTTGAACCGCCGCCGCGCCGGATCCAGCGGACTGGCCGGCGAACACTGCGTTTCCGTTTCCAACACATCCCGCCACGTCCGCTCGGAATCATCGAGATGTCCGGCACGGGCTTGGCTCTCCGCCAGTTTCGACTGGCTCTGTTGAAGGCTCCGGGCACGCGATGCGTCGCTTGGGAACGCGGCAGACGCGAGGATTCTCTGGTACTCCAACCGCGTGGCCAGCGCCTGCTGATGTTGGCCCGACGCCGTGTGGACATCCGCCAGGGCATCGAACAGCCCCAATCGCCGCGTGGCGGGCGCACCGGCCCGTTCGGCTCGGTCGATTGCGGCTCGTAGCTTGTGGTAAGCCTCGCGATGCTCGCCTCGCGCCAGGTGCCGCCTTGCCTCCGCAATCACCACGGCCGGGTCTTGCGGTTCTCCGGCCCAACCCGCCGTCCACGCTGCGCACAGGGCAATCAGAAGCGTCAAGCCGGCAGGCTGGGCGAATCGCGTCAACCACTTGCGACCGGTCTTTCGGAAATACCAAGCCGCGCCGGCGGCAGCGAACAGCATGGAAAGGCAGAACCAGGGCGGGCGATTCTTCTGATCGGCACTGCTCGCGGACGTCGTGTCCGTCTGCTGCTCGGACTCTTTCTCTTCCGACTTCGGCTCCGGCTCCGGCTTCGGGTTCGGCTTCGGCTCGGACGGCACGATCTCGTCGCCCCAGTCGAAGGCGACCAACCGGAGCGGTTCGGGATCGGTTGCCATGATCTCCAGCAGCGCGGCATCGGCCGGTTCGAGTCCCTGCGCGGCCACGGCGGTCAAGGCGTGCAGCCGCGCGACAGCAGCCTGCGAGCCTTCGGTCTCCGGCGTCGGAGAATCCGCCGCGAAATCGGCAATCGCCCCCTCGGTCCGCCAATCCCGTCCCACCGAACCCGACAGCACAAATGCCACGGGGCAGGAATCCGGGGGGACGACGACGACGGGCGGTTCCGGTGACGGCTCCGGCGGGACAGGAGGCGTGACCTTACGCTCGTCCGGCGGTACGGGCTCTGGCGGAATCGGTTGCGGGATGATGCCATCGACCACTGTGAGCGTCACCGTTTCGGATGCCGACAGGCGCGGCATGCCGTCGTCGGTGGCCGTGAACGTGACGACGTACTGACCCTGTTGCGATTCCGACGGCATCCAGGCAAACACGCCCGTGGCCGGATCGAACGTCGCCCCCGGCGGCAGGCCCACCGCCGACAGCGTGACGCTGTTGGCCGGCACGTCGTCCGGGTCTCCCGCACTGACCGTGAATTGCAACAGGGTATGTTCGTCCACGCTCCGGCCGCCGATCGGCGCCAGCACCGGCGCGGCGTTCACCTCCCGCACCGTGATCGTCACCGCCTCGGAGTCGGCTAGGCGCGGCGTGCCGTCGTCGGTGGCCGTGAACGTGACGACGTACTGACCCTGCTGCGATTCCGACGGCATCCAGGCGAATACGCCCGTGGCCGGATCGAACGTCGCCCCCGGCGGCAGTCCCTCCGCCGACAGCGTGACGCTGTTGGCCGGCACGTCGTCCGGGTCTCCCGCACTGACCGTGAACTGCAACAGGTTATGTTCGTCCACGCTCCGGCCGCCGATCGGCGCCAGCGCCGGCGCGGCGTTCACCTCCCGCACCGTGATCGTCACCGCCTCGGAGTCGGCTAGGCGCGGCGTGCCGTCGTCCGTCGCCGTGAACGTGACGACGTACTGACCCTGCTGCGACTCCGTCGGCGTCCAGGCGAATACGCCCGTGGCCGGATCGAACGTCGCCCCCGGCGGCAGGTCTGCGGCGATGTAGATCAAGGCATCGCCCGGAAAGTCCGCATCTGTGGCCGAAACCGCAAACTGCAAGGACGTCAATTCGTCCACCGACTTGGTTCCGATCGTGGCCAGCAGGGGCGCGGAGTTCGTCACGGTGGCGATTGCGGTTGCGGCGGCGCCGTCGCTGTTTCCGTCCGTTGGCGTGACCTTGACGGTAATGGTGTCGCCCCGATTGCCGTGGCCCGCAATGCCAAGGTCGAAAGCATCCGTCAAGGCGGTGTCGGAGGTGTAGGTCCGCCGCTCGACGCCGTTGACCGTCCACACGAAAGTCAGGGTTATCGAACGTCCTTCGGTCCCTGACTTGGTGGCCGTCGCCAAGAGCACGTCGTTGGTGCGTGGCGTCTGGTTGTCGAGACTGACGGTGATCACGGGGGGGAGCGCCGGCGGCAAGTCGGCCTCAGCTTGATCATCCTCGGTGGGAATGCCGTTGCCGGGGGTCGAGTCCGGATCGTGCTGATCCGAGGCCGTGACCTCGGCGGTGTTGGTGATAGGAGTCGTGCTCTCGACCCTGGCCGTGATCTGCAAGCTGGCACTGGCACCGTTGCCCAGCGTGCCCACGGTCCAGACGCCGTTGGCGCTGTTGTAGACGCCCGCCGGAGTCGCCCTGAGAAAGGTCAGCCCCTGCGGCAATTGGTCCGTCACCCGCACGTTCGTCGCCGTGGCGGGGCCGGCGTTGTTGACGTTCAGCGTGAACGTCACCGGCTGGCCCACGGTCACTTGGGGGTTGTCGACCGTCATCGCCAGCGACAAGTCGGCCACCTGCGGCGTGATCGTCACGCTGTCCTCGTCGTCCTCCGCCGGATTGTTGTTGTTCGGCGTGGAATCCGGATCCCGCTGGTCCGCAGCCGTGACCTCGGCGGTGTTGGTGATGGCCGTCGTGCCGGTGACGATGGCGGTGACCTGCATGATGGCGGTGGTCCCGGCCGGCACGGTGCCCACCGTCCACAGACCGGTGGCGGGATCGTAGGAACCCTGTGTCGGCGTCGCGCTGACGAAGACCAGCCCGATGGGCAGACGATCGGTCACCACCACGTTGGTCGCCGTGTCGGGGCCGGAGTTCAGCAGGTTCAGCGTAAAGGAAGTGGTCTGGCCGACGTCAACGTTGGGAAAGCTGGTGGTCATGGCCAGCGACAGGTCGGCGGTCGGCTGATTGCTGAAGTGGGCGGGAAAGGTCTTCGTGCCCACCATGCGGAAGTCCGTGAACTGGACGTCCAGGGCGATCACATCGGTCTCCACCAGCAGTTCCACGGCACCGACGTTGGTGAAATCGGCCCCCGCGCCGCCGACGGGAGCAAAGTCCGAAGCCAACGACAACAGCACGCTTTCCGAACCACCGGCGCTCAGCGATACCGTGGCTTGCGAGTAGTTGCCTGCGTCGGTGTAGACGATAACCTTTGCAGTGCCCCCGGGCCTGTCCGCCGCGCCGGCCAATTCGAAAAACGAGTAGACGCCGTCTTCGGTCAGATCGACTCCGCTGCCGTTGACGCGCAATCCGGTAGAATTCAAGACCAAGGCGTTCTTGTCCACGCTGTCCCAGACGACTTGATACCGGCCGCGGGCGCTGAAGCCGGAGTCGATCGCAAGAATTCCCGAACCGACGGACAACGTGACGGAATCCCCGATGCCCCCGGCAACCAGCGTCGCCGAAATGTCGCGTTCGCCGCCCAACGCTTCGTCCGCGGCCAAGGCCGAGGCGTTGGTGGTGCCCACGGGCATCGCGGCCGTGACGGTTTGCGAGGTCGCGAATCCGTCGATGATCCGTCCGGGCGTACCCTGAACGTCGGCGCCGCTGATCGTGATCCGGCTGCTGGTCATTTGGGCCAAGCTGACCGCGCCGACGGTCTGCGCCGGCTGCTGGACAAAGTAGTCCCCGGCGGTCAGACGCTCGAAGCGGTATCGACCGTCGGCATTGGCGGTCGCGCTGCGGATCGCCGCCCCGTCTCCCGCGTCCAGCACCCCGTTGGCGTTGACGTCGCGGTACAGGTCTAACGCCGCCCCCACGACCTGTTCGCCGGGCGTGAACCCGTTTCCGTCGGCGTCCTGGAACACGTAGCCGCCGATCGCGGCCAGATCGAGGGCGGCCAGCAACGAACGGTCTTCCAACCGCTCGAAGCACAAGCGGCGCCCACGGCGCATTCGTGTTCGTCCCCCTCGCGATCCCATCTCGTCGACGCCCGTCCCACAGAATTGAGGAAACTCCGGCACCCACTCTCATCGCAGACCAGCATAATCCAACATCAGGCGGGTTTCCAGAAACGCGATCCGAGAATTCACTCGTTGACCACGACCCACCCCTGGTATTCGTCGAAATGCTGCCGCAGCACCGACTCGAACGTCCGCAGCGGATTTTCGCCATCCTTCGGGCTGTCCACAATCTCACCGACCCCGCGTTCCCGACGCTCGGCCAACGGCGGATACGCGACCGGCTCCAAACGCGGACCGGGGACCAGACGCACAGGGACCTGTTGATACGTCGTTTCGATCTGCCGCAGGTCTTCGGCGGTGCGCGGCGTGCCGGCCACGCCTACCAAAACCGTCTCGGCGCCTCGCATGTCCTGCAACTGCAGCCATTTCGTGCCGGCCCCCGCGCCGGCATCCGGCGGCACCCGGACTTCACGCGACTTGCGGTGGCCGGCAAGTGGGATGTCCCGCGGCGGATACAATCGCTGCGGCTTGCCCGCATGGTCAAACCAATACACGTAGATGAATGCTTCGCGGGCCAGACTCGCGCGGAGCTGGACCCGGTCCCCGTCCCGCAACGGCAAAGCCTGGGCGTTCAGCTGCTGCCAGCTGACGGTCTCGTCCTTTCGCTGCAGATGAAACTCGAAGCGGAGTTCCCGCGGCAAGGGAGAGCCGTCCTCGTCCGTCACGGGCAGCGGCTCGGCCACCAAATCCGGACGGCTCGCGGATCGGCTCCAGACGACGGACAGGATGGCCACTGCCGCCACCGCCGTGAGTATGCCCCATCGGACGGCGACCGGCCGCCGCCGAGCCCGCGGGACAACGGCGGTGTGCGGAGTCGAGCAAGCTTCGAGTGCCGTCGCCAGTTCTGCCGCCGACGGATACCGCTCCTCCGGCTTCTTGGCCATCGCCCGCAAGCACACGCTCTCCAGATCCGAATTCACCCCCGGCTGCAAACGGCTGGGCTTCACCGGCTGGACATAGCCAATGCCCAACAGGATGTCGGTCAGGGTGCCTTGAAACGGAAGCTCGCCGGTCAGCAGTTGATACAGGACGACACCCAGACTGTACACATCGCTGCGATGGTCGACCCGCGCGCCATTGACCTGCTCGGGGGACATGTAGGGAACCGTCCCCACCAGTGCGCCAGGCGAGGTCCAGCCGCCGGGGCCGTCCAGTTGCCGCGCGAGGCCAAAATCCATCAACAGCGGTTCGCCCTGCGGCGTGACCATCACGTTCGAAGGCTTGATGTCGCGATGCACAATCCCTTGCTCGTGGACCGCCTGCAGCGCAAGTGCGAGGCGGCGGATCAGTTGGGCCGCTTCCTCCGGCGACGGCCGGCGATCGTGCATCCAGTGGGCCAGGGAGTCGCCCGCGATCAGCGCCATCACCAAGAAATAGGTTCCCTCGATACATCCGGCATCGTAGATGGGACAGACGTTGGGATGCTGGATCCGGGCGGCTGCTTTCCCTTCGTGCAGGAACCGCTCGACCACCGCCGGTTCCCGGTGCGGATCGCAATTGGGTATCTTGAGCGCCACGTCGCGTTCCAGCTGTTTGTCGAACGCCCGGTACACTGTCCCCATCCCGCCGCGTCCCATTTCTCCGCGAATCTCGTAACGGCCCAGCCGCGATTCCAGCCGCAGCCTTGCTTCCGACGCGGTCAGCGTGCCCACGCAATCCCCCTGCTCCCGCAACTCGGGCCACTCCGCCAGATAGTCCCCGACCGTCTTGGTCCGGCCATGCTGCCAACATAGCTCCTGGTCGGTTTGAATCAGCGCAACCAGCGCCGTCTGGCGGGTTGGATGACCCGGCGGCGGAACGAACTGGGCCAGATCCGCCGTCCCGGCCGTTTGCCAAGCCTGTTCCAAACGCTGAATGAGGCCATCCAGCAAGTCGTGTTCTTCGTCGTTCCAAACAGTCGTCGGCATCGTCTTCACCACCGCTTCTTCTCCATCTCTCCGCACGGATTCGCGCCTTGTGCAGGGTGATCGCACCTGCGAAACGGCACTTTATCCTAAGCAGGTTTTCGGAGACGTCTGGCGCAAGTTTGCCCCTGTTTTTCTCCTTCCTGCCGCGGTTCTCGCCGGGCACCGATGGTCGGCGCACCACGGTTTCTGACACGATCTCCGGCCCCACATCGCGCCAGCATAGCTCGCCCGCCACCGTTTGGGGAGGGGGAGGACGGCCTGATGAGCCGAGCATTCACGGCCTCGGATCCCGTCCGGCGAGCACGGCCTGCCGTCACGGCGCTGAGGAAATCTCACTATTTTTTTGAGCCAAGGAGGCGGCGTTTTCGCCTTATTGCGGCTGAGAGCCTTGGCCACCGCTTCCTGGTCGGCGGTCAAGGTGCGGGCGGACAGCACGTCGCCGTCCCGGTCTTCCTCGGCTTGCCCATTCTTCCGGCCTTTCCCGGTGTGTGACGAAATCCTAACCTCCGCTACAATGCTCCAACGGATACGAACGGCGATCTCATACACTGGGCAGGCAAGAACATGAACCATGTCGTTATCACAAAGAGGATCTTCATGCGTTGTTGGCTCGTTGTTCTCGGCGTTGCAGCGGGCTTGGCCGGGATGCCCGTTGATGGCGCCGACCAGGGGATCTCGCAGTGGACCGTTCCCATGGGCGGTAATGCCTTCTCGACCGGCGGGGAGGCCGGACCGGGCGTCCGCGGCGGTTGGCGCTGGGACCGGCCGGAGACGGTTATTTCCTGCTTCTTCCGCGTCGATCGGCCGGCGGATTTGCAGATCGCCTTGCGCGCCCTGGTGCAGGGCGAATCGAGAATCCGCGCGACTGCGGCGGGCAAGACCTTTACGGCCGATCTCAAGGGTGCCGAGCCGGCGGCGTTCCCGCTAGGCAGCATCCGGGTCGAGCGAGCCGGGTACGTCCGAGTGGACTTGCAGGGCATCGCGAAGACCGGGTCCGTGTTCGCGGAGGCGAGCGATCTGGAAATCACCTCCGCCACGCCCGAACTGATGCTGTCCTGCGTAAAGGACAACGAGGCGAACCGGTTCTATTGGGGACGCCGCGGCCCGTCGGTCCATCTCAGCTTCCGGATGCCCGAGGCACGCACCATGGAATGGTTCTACAGTGAACTCACCGTGCCCGACGGCAAAGATCCCATCGGCTCGTTCTTCATGGCGAACGGTTTCGGCGAAGGCTATTTCGGCATCCAGGTCAACGGTCCCACGGAACGCCGCATTTTGTTTTCGGTCTGGAGTCCCTTCCGCACCGACAACCCGCGGGACATTCCGGAGGACCAGCGCGTGGTGGCGCTGGCCAAGGGCGAGGGCATCCGTATCGGCGAATTCGGCAACGAGGGCTCGGGGGGGCAGAGTTTTCTGGTCTATCCGTGGCGTT
>Ga0351849_10194_pt1 | contig 19041 bp, 14 predicted proteins | sample TotcelHFGM3001N3_FD_206792 | JGI IMG/M metagenome (GOLD analysis project Ga0351849, IMG submission 206792) | Enriched cells from coal bed in the Powder River Basin, Montana, United States - Total cells FGM rep1 HSBNCT.FGM.300.1.N3 ... | reverse complement strand
TTCGTACCACCTCCGAATGATTGAATTTCAAACACGGGGCGAGCTCTGCGAGCCCACACGGCTATCGGAACCTGGCGATCCGCTGCTACCGTCCCGATCCCAGTCCCTCAATCGCCTCCGCAATCGCCTGCCTCCGCTCGTAGATCGGTCGCGGGTGCGTCGCAAAAGTCGTCATGTCCTTGGTGATCGAATCGGGAACTTCGAGCAGGCTCTCCAATTCCGCCCGTTTGGCTTCGGGGAGGTGCTTTCCTTTCTCCGCCAGCAGTTCGCGAAGCATGAAGAGATATTCGTAATCCTCCACTCCCTCGCGGAGCATTTCCCAGCGGATGCTGGTCACCGGCGGCTCGAGCACCGGCATGCGGCTCGGCGTGGCCGCCGCCAGCGGCGGGTAGATGAACCGGCCGTCGCCGTTGCCCCAGAACCTCTTGGTGCCCTTGGGAGTCGAATAGCCGCTCACATAGCCCATGGGGTCTTCGTAAGGATTCTGCGGGTGATCGGGAAATGCGGCCGACGACGTCCAGTAGTTCGACTGCCAGACGAGCGTGCCCACGATGTCGCGCTGCCAGGTCTGCCAGTGCCAGATCCGCAACTCCGTCGCGGGGTGGTCGATGAACAGCGTGCAGTAGGGCGCCTTGGGACCTGTGCACACGTACCACCAGAACCGCTCCCCCTGGGCCCGACGGGCTTCGGCCGCGGCATGATCGTAGTTGTGGCTCACCGGGCACCACACGTTCACATGGGCGTCGAACTCGTCGCTCGGCTGCTCGGTGATCATCCGCACGAGCCCAGGCGCATACTTCTCCAATCGCTTCATCCCGTTGGCCACGAACTCGTAGTCTTTCGGATCCGGCTCGTCGAACCAGTAGACAAAAGCCATGTCGAGCCAGCCTTTCTCGCGCAGGTGGGCCTCGATCTGCTGCACCTGGCTGGCGAACATGGCCTGATACTCGGGCGTGTCCTCCCCGAAACCGGCAATGCTCGGGTCGTGTCGCTCGTGGAACGTGCCGCCGCCCATGCCTTGAATGCCGAGACGGAAATTGTTGAAACCGTATTCCCGCACGGCTCGTTCCATAGCCTCGTCGAAGGCAGCAAAGTCGACCTCAGCCTTGGGAGGATCGGCTTCGGGCACGAATTTCACCCGGATCGGATCCAGCGGCGTCGGATCGTAGGGACTGATCCGATGGTCGCCAAAGCTCTTCAGGTAGAGATCGACGACCTTTCGCTTGTCCTCCTCCGTCTTCAGGCCGTGGTACTGGAAGACGCTGCCCACCGAGAACCCAAAGGCCGTCTTCAGGTGGCTCCGCTTGGGCAAGGTGAAGTCCCAGACGTGGAGCCCGACAGGCAGGTCGGCCGAGAAGCCTTCGGCCCTCAGAGCGAGTGTTGCCCGGTAGTCGCCCGGTTTGGCGTTCTCGGGCACATGGACGAGAACCCAGAGCGGCTGGTTCTGGCCGGCTTCCACGTCGATCGGACCGTCGAGCGGCGGGAGTGCGTCGGGCCAATAGTCGCGCACACCGGTCGCGTCGGTGGGATGGTCGACGAAGTGGTAGTAGGTGCGGAGGATCTTCATATCTTCAACGGGAATGGTGGCCTCGCTGCCCGGTTGTTGGAAGGCCGACAGACTGGCGGTGAGACCTTTGAGTTCCTTTTCGGGCCGAACGACGACTTGGACGGCCTCCCAATCATTTCGTGCCGCCGCCATTTGTGCCGCCTTCCCGGAAGCGGTGGGCAACGCCCGGGTGCGCGGGATCTTGTGCGTTGCGTCACACCACCACAAGCCGGTTCCACCAGCGTTTGCCACCAACTGGCCATAATCCGCCCGGTAGTAATCGGGGAGATCGAAGGCGAGACTTGCCCGAACCAGTCCCGCATCCGCGTCTCGGCCGGCTATCTCCAGTTGGAGTGTGTGTTCACCAGGCTGGTCCGCGAGCAACTCGATCGGCAGGGACCTCGTCTGCCCTGGGCCCACCTCCGCCTCGGAAGCCGGCAACTCGAGCAAGCCACCTTTCGCCGAGGCAACCGCTCCCGCCAGACGGACCGGCACTGCGCGAGCCCCATGGTTTCGCAGCGTTACTTCCAGGCGACTGCCTTTTCCATCCGAAGCGTCGCGCATCAGCAACTGCTCGATAGCCAGTGTTCCCTTTACTTCTCCGATCTCCGCGTAGGCTGTCTTCCCGGTCCCCTGCGGAACCTCGCCGTCCAACGCGGCCTCGAACTCCATACGGTCGACCTGGAACGAGCTCTCTCCCTCCGCTCGAAGCTTCAGATAGATGGTCTTTGCCCCAGAGAGGGCCGCCGGCAAGGCTGCCTCCGCGCCGCCCAGCTTGCCTTGCGACAGTGCCGCTTGCCAGTTCTCGCCGTCGGCACTTGCCTCGGCCGCACAGGTTCCACGAACGTAGTGGTTGACGTTGAGCGAGATCCGGCTGTTCTTGAACCGGCAGCCCGGCAGCTCGAATCGATACACCACTTCATTGCCGGTCGAAAACGTCCAGCGGTTGCTGTTGAAGCTCGTGGTTGTCCGCAACAGCGTGCGGTGGTAATTGCTCCCGGGGTGGTCGAAGGTGCCGCGGAACCGGTAACGCCCGTCACGAATCGATTCGCCCTGGCCGAGTACCATCGAACCGGTGGCGGTATGGACGGGGAGCACCGGCACAATCCGCACCGAGTCGAACTGGTGGCTGCCGCTTGCGCTCCACTGTCCCACGCGAACCGTGCCGCTCTTCAGCCCGTCGGGCACGCGGAAGACGTGCCCCACCGTTTGCCAATTCGACGTGAGCTGATGATGATCTCGATTGGCAAACGTCGGCCCGCTGACCGCACATCCGCCGGCGCCGTCAACTCGGCGAGCCACCATCTCGAACCGGTACAGTCCCGCCGGCTCAAAGCCCACGCCGTCGCAGTGCCAGTAGCTCGACGACGCCTCCGTCCCCTTGCCGGTGACCTCGAGCCGGTCTCCGCCAACCCAGCCCCCCGCTCCGCCCGAAAGCCGCCATGCGTCCGGCCGGTCTGCCGCCGCCGGATCCTGCTCGCGAAAACCCGGATTGGGAACGGCGACCTCTGCGAGAACCGTACTTGCCACAAGCAGCAAGGGTACAACGTAAACCAAGACTCGCCCTGTTCGTGGATTCATCCCGTCACCTTCTCCTTCCACCGGAACTGTGCTGATAACTACCGTCGCGCACTTGTTGTAAGGCGTGGGAAGACGCGAGTCAACTGAATGGAGAAAGAACGAGGCGAAGGCCGCCCTTCGCCGACCTTCACCAACACGGATGACTCGGGTGGCACGTCCCGGAATCCCATCAATACAACCGCTCGACCGAAACAAGCCGGTCGGATCGGGAGGGACTGACGACGTTCGGCCAGGTCTCGGGACCGAGTTCGATAATTGCATCATCCCCGTCGACGATGATTTCGCCGACAACGGCGTGGGTGGAGCGAAGTCCTCCGAGCCACCAGCGCCGATCGGTGACGTAGATCAGGTCGCCGCATTTTGCCTGCAGGGCGTCGACTGCCGAACGAGACAGGTTGGCAACCGGCAGTTGCGAGGCTCCGACACGGGCCGGTTCCTCGGCGGCCTGTTGTGGGCGCGCCGTGGTTCGGCTTCGGGCGGATTCGTTGCCCGGCGAACCCTTGTAGAATTCCAGCGCATCGCCGATCGTGCCCCAGACCAGCCCGCGTTGCCGCTCGAACGGTTCAGGTTTGGTCAACAGGGCTACAAAGACGGCAATCGCCCCGCTGACCGCAATCCCGAAGCACGCTCTCATGAACATGTGCTGTTTCATGCCGTCCAGCAGGCCGTCGCCGGCATCGGTCATTGGAACGCCGTGGGCAAAGGGCGTAATCAATTCGGGCACCAGGATGGAAGCCAGGATGGCGACCATGCCGCCGACCAGCGTCCAGACGGCCGCGGCGCGTGTGAACCGCCGCCAGAACACGCTCAGCAGCAGCACCACGACCAGCGGCGGGGTCACGGCTGCTGTGAAGGCACCATGCGCCGCGTAGATCGAGTCGAATTTCATGAACAGCGGCACAAGGGCGACTCCCAGCAACATCACCGAGACCGACGATATACGTGCCGCACGCAGCATCTGCCCGTCGGTTGCTTGCGGGCGAATGTAGGGGCAATAGATGTCGTTGACCACGATGGCGGCCACGGCCGTGATGAGCGTGTCGACCGTCGACATCAGGGCCGCGGTCAAAGCGGCAAGAATCAATCCGAACAGGCCGGGGTAGCTCAGGAACTCCGTCGCAATGTAAAACGCCTTGCCGGGGTCGATCGTGTCGGGCAGAACGCCCGCATGAACGAGCACGCGCGCCGTCCAGCCCCCTGAGGACACAACGCATGCGCCGACCGTCATCAACACGACCATCAGGGCAAACACGGCCTTGCGGCTTTCCGAGAGCGACCTGGCTGCCAGAAACCGCATCGCGATCCCCTGGTTCAGGAAATACAACATGGCCGAGTTGGCAATCGCGTCCTGCCAGAAGATACCCACGCTCGGAAAATCCGGCTGCTGGTTGAAGTTGGCGAAGGCCAGTCGGGCCTCGCGGGGCAGATTGCTCCAGAACACACCGAATCCCCCGAGGTAGTCGACGCCGAGCACCAGGATGATCAGCCCCGTTACCAGCAACATCACCCCTTGGAGCAAATCGGTCATGATGACGCTGGTCTGACCGCCGACGGTAACATAGCTCGCGGAGATCACGGCGACGATCACGGCGCCCCAGAAGATATCCCAACCGACCAGGCCGTTGAGCACCTTCCCCATGGTGAACAAGTTCACGCCTACGTAACCGATCAGATAGATCAGAATATAGACGGTGGCCCAGAAACGCACTCCGGGGCCGAAACGCCGGCTGAAGTACTCCGGAATCGAGGTCACTCGCGAGAAATAGAGGATCGGGAGCCAGCCGAAGGCCAGCAGCGGAAACCAGATCCAGTCATTCAAGTAGGTCTGGCTGCTGGCCAAACCGTACTTGTAGCCCATCAAGCTGTACTTGACGAAACTGTAAGAACCGATCGTGGTGGCAATCAGGCTGAAGGCGATCAACCACCACGAAAACCGCTGCCCGCCGAAGAAGAAATCCTTGGTCGTCTTCTGCCGCCGCCCGAACCAGGTGCCGACCGCCAGGATCACCAGAAAATAGCCGATCATGATCGCGTAATCGATCGGCTCGCCACGCACACGCCCTCCGGAATCGACCACCTGTTCGGCGCCTCCCTGGTAGGCCGCTTGCGGAGCCGTTTCCATCGGCGCGTATTGCAGGTATCCCTGAATTGCGAGGAAGAACGCGGGAACGAAAAGGCAGACCAGCAGATTCCGGATACCGCTGACTGAAAAATCGATGTAGCCCTGCTTCACCGCATACCCGAGCCCGGCACAGAACACAATTCCGCCGACAACGTACGAATAGACCAATGAATCCATTGCCGAAGGTTCCCTCAATGCAGTCGGTCGTTTTCTTCCCGCGTCTGCTCCCGGACGGTTTCCAGGCTCTCGGCCGTGAGGCGACCAAAAATCGGCCGGGACCGCCCCATGACCCACACGGGTACGATATTCAGGACCGTGATTGTGGCCGGATCCGCGGGAAATATCAATGGTCGGCGGCAAATGGCGCAGACCTTTGGGGCTCATTGGCCCCGGATCCGCACTCCCGGACGGCAGGTCATGCCACGATCGGCTATCCGATCAGTTCGCGGCGATGGCTGCGATAATCCCAGACCACATAACGGTCGAGATCTTTGCCCGCGGTAAAGAAGACCCGGCCGGAGGTCGATTCCGCCAGACGATAGGCGAAGCGGACGTCTTCGCTCGACTGCGACCAGGTGGGCAACAGGAAGATGTTGATCGTGATCTGCTCGCGGCTGCAATACTGTCCCTCCCGCATCGTCGCCTCTTCCGTTCGGCGATGCGGCGGATAGAGCAGATACAGATTCTCCGCTTCGAAGTGCGCCGTCGGCAGCCCGTCGGTGATCAGGATCACCTGGCGGTTCGGCGTGTCCTGGGCGGCGAGAAACCGCCGGGCGAGCTGCAGGCCGTGCTGGATGTTGGTGAAGTGGGGCGGCACGTCCAACTCGCTGAGACGCTCGTTGCTCATGTCGGCCCGGAGCTGGACGAACGGATCGTGGAGCGTGACCGGCTTGGGCATCAGCGAGGAGATCTCGCTCACGTGGCGCGGCCTGGCAAACGTGGCCATTTCGATGAACTGCAGGTAGTCGCCCGGGTATTCGCGGCGGATCAGGCCTTCGAGGGCAAGGCCCATCCGTTTCACGTCGATGTAAAGCCCGTCGTAGCGCATCGAGCCGCTCATGTCGAGCAACACGACCGTGGCGCACTTGGGCGTGTTGCGCGTGCGGTGAATGAGAATGTCGTCGGAATTCATCCGCACCGGCAGGCCCGGCCCGTTGCGGATCATGGCGTTCTGCATGGAGGCGACCGTGTCCATGTTGGTTACCGAGTCGCCAAACTCGTAGGGCTTGGTCTGCTGCAATTCCACCGCCCCTTCGCCGGCGACCGGCCCCTGGTGCCGGCCGCTGCGCGAGGCATCAAGCTGGCTGAAAATCCGTTCCAGCAGCCGGCCCTGAAACAACCGATAGGCTTTCGGTGTCAGACTGAACCCGTGCTTCGTCTTCTCCAGGCCCTGGCGGTCGGCCAGCTCGCGAACGTACTCCTCGATCTGGTCGGCCAGCCTCCGAAGACCCTCCACGTCTTCCGGCTCGGCCAGTTCGGCAAGCTCGTCCAGGTCGATGATGCCGATCTGGGCGGTCTCCCTGGCCTGCTCCAACTGCTTGAGGAGCCGGTCGATCATCTCCAGCTCCTCCTTGATTTCCAAGGCCATCGGGATCGTCAGCAGCGTCCGGCCGGTGAAGGAATACCTGGCGGCCAGTTCATCGATCTGGTATTTCTCGCCGAGCCGGTGAACGAGTTGCACGAGCTGCCGGGCGAGCTTGCTGCAGTCGTCCCCACAGCGATACCAGAGCCGTTCCAACTGATAGAGTTGCTCCCCGCGAAAGGCCGCATGAAACGCCTGCTTCATCGGCTCCGGCGGTTTGACCGTCCGCCCGAAATCCCAATAACGCTCGGCCGCCTCTCCCTGGACACGGTCGGTTTCATACTTCTCAAGAATTCGGCGGCGCCGTTCCAGCAGACGGGCGATCAGCGAGTCGAGGCTCGGGCCCAGCCCCGCAATCTGGCTTGGATCGAGTCGTACAGCCCTGGCAAGCTGCTCATCGGTCAGCTCCCGCAGGCTGCCGAAAGCCAGCATGTGGTCGAAGGCGCGGGACAGCACATCGGGCGTCTCCGCCAGCGGCGAGGGAATATTCTTGGGATCGTACCGCTGGTAGGCGTGAATGATGCCGCCGAGCGGTTTTGCGTCTTGTTTTGCCACGTCGAAATGCGCCTCGACTCGGGTTCCTGCCGGCGTATCATCCCACTGCCCGGAATTGTATGCGGGCCGCCAGAGGGCGGAAAGCTGAACGCTACCATCCGGCCACGCTGCATCGATACAGAAGTGTTTGACTCGCACCGCGGAACCGCTATCTTCGTGGTCAGGAGCAAATGAGGGGCAGAAGGTCCAATACACGCCCGTACGCAGTCCGGCTCCATGCCCTACACAACCAGCAACAATGTGCTGGCCAGGCAACTGGCCGAGTGGATCACGGTCGATCCGCAGTTGGAGCGAATCGTGCCGGCACTCGGCCTCTTCACAAGAACCGAGGACAGCGAATCCTAGGTGCCGCGCGACACCGAAACGATCCTGACCCAATACGGCATGTGCAGGGATCTGAAGGCCCGCGGCACCGTCTTCTTCGCCCTCGACGGCACGGCGGCCAACCCCGTTCTCCTCTTGCACGAGCCACTTATCCAGCCATTGCGCGACGAACCGTTCAAAACCCAGGTGCCCGTCTACCGCGCCCCCATGGAAACCCGACGCGTAAGCGAGGTTCCATACTGACCCGAAGCCCAAGCGAGGCTCCACTACCTCTGTCCCCGTCGGGCTTGCCCCGGCGGAAAAAGGTTTGACAACTACCGCACGCCCTCCGCGCGCTCTGTCTTCTCCCCCTTTCCTCGCCGCCGCTCTCTCCGACGGCGAGGAAAGGGGGAGAAGACCATTTCAGCCGAGCGGTAGCTCGTATTGGCTGGCGGCCCTGCCGCCCTGTGAGCCATAGAGGTTGTTATGAACACAGTTTCTGGACGGGGTCGCGAGTGTGGCCCAGCTCGGCGTGAACTGGCTAGTTCAAGCTTCTCTCCTCCTTGTAGTCGGCTTCTCCGTCGGCCGGCTCCTGCGAGGCTGTGGTTCGGCCGTCCAGTCGGCGGTCTACCGCACAACGCTGGTTGCCGTGCTCGCTTGTCCTCTGGCCGCCTGGACGCTGGCAATGGCCGGTATTCCCGGTTGCGCAGGGTGAGGAGTGCCCCCTCTACTTTCTGGATCCCAAACGTCAACTCGGAGCGACTGTCATTGTCAAGGCGGGAGCCGAACCGGTCCGAGTCGTCCTCATGCCCTGCGGCCAGGCCACGATGCGACTGATTGACTCGGAGGGCAAGCCTGTGGCAAACTACAACGAGCATGAGATGAGCGGGGAGATGATCGTGACGCCCGGTGTCTCGAAATTCGCCCCGTCGGGTCTCCCTCTCTCCAGACTCCCTCTTCTGCAGGCCAACTCCGATTTCATTTCGAACATCGACCGAATCAACTACGGGTCGCGAAAAAGTGACGAAGAAGGTCACTTCAGCTTGCCGGCCCCCATCCCCGGAGCCACGTACAGCATTACCGTGCGCCGCGAAGGACGACCAGTCGTCGCCAAGACCTTCGAAGCCAAGGCGAATGAAACGATTGACCTGGGAGAAATCGTTGTGGATCGGCCGGATTAGTTGGACAGCGCCGCTATGTCTGGCACCAGTAAACGTAAATCCGTGGGGCAAATTCGTATAACGCCCAGCCGAAGGCGCCGGCAGGAACAAACGCGTCAGTCCCATGCACGATAAGAACCAAAATCCAAAGAACTCGTCACCCCAAAAAAACACCTCCCCACCGCGCCGGCACCTTGACCGCCACCCGACCCTTACCAACCACATCAGCCGCAAGATCGCCGAACAACGCCCGCAAAGTTGTCCCCTCGTCGAAGTATTCGTGCACCGGGATCGATATTCGCGCCACGTCGTCCCCTGCATTGACAACGACCAGCAGCGTCTCTGCCGCGTTGCACCGAACGAACGCATACTGCCGCTCCTCCGCATAGAGCTCGTGAAACTCGCCGCCGCGAAACGCCGGGTGGGCATGGCGCAGCGAAATCGCCCGGCGAAAGTAATCGAGCATCTCCCGGTCCCACAGCGATTCGTCATCCCACGGAAACGGGCGCCGCGAGTCCTGGTCCCGGTAGGATCGATCGTACCGCCTCGTGCCCGCCAGCGCGATCTCATCCCCGTAGTACACCGATGGCGTGCCCGGGAATGTCATTTGCAGCAGCGTCGCCAGGCGAAGCGTCGCCTTGTCGCCCCGCGCAAGACTGAGTACCCGCGGAGCATCGTGGCTGTCCAGAAGATTGAACTGGACCTGGGTCGTCTCCCAGTCATACGTTGCCAGCAGTTGCTCAATACGCCCGCCGAACTCGGCCGCGTCGATCCCCGGGTAGGGATCGTAACTCCGGCCGGCGGCCAGGCTGGCGCTCACACGATCGCCCGCCACAAAGGCAATCACCGCGGCCGCGAAGACGTAGTTCATCGTGGCGTCGAAGCGGTCCCCCTCGAGCCACTCGGGCACGGCGTGCCAGATCTCGCCCACCAGGTAGGCCTCCGGATTGATCGCCCGGACGCGGCAGCGAAACTCCTCCCAGAAGCCGGGCGTGGTGATCTGATCCGGCACGTCGAGCCGCCAGCCGTCGATCCCATACTCGCGGATCCAATACTCACCGACACCAATCAGGTACTCGCGAACCTGGGGATTGTCCGTGTTGAACTTCGGCAAGGCCCGGTTGCCCACCCAGCCTCGGTAGTTTGCCGGCTTGTGCCCCTCGTAGGCAGCGACCGGCCAACCGTCGATGTGAAACCAGTTCAGCCAGGGGGAGTGAGGGCCGTTCTCGAGAATGTCGTTGAACCGATAGAAACCCCGGCTGGCATGGTTGAACACGCCGTCAAGTATGATGCGCAAACCCCTGGCATGGCACCGGTCCACCAGTTCGCGGAACGCCTCGTTGCCCCCCAGCAAAGGGTCCACCTGGTAGTAGTCGTGGGTATGGTAGCGGTGGTTCGACGCGGACTGGAAGATCGGCGTCAGGTAGATCGCGCTTATACCCAGATCGACCAGGTGGTCGAGGTGCGCGGCGATTCCCAACAGGTCCCCCCCGTGGTATCCCTGCTCGCTCGGGGCCGAATGCCACGAGAGCAAATTGTCGGGCTTGGCAACCCGCTCGCTGCGGGCAAAGCGGTCCGGAAAGATATGGTAGAAAACCGCGTCCTTCGCCCAGGCAGGACGGCCCTTCGCGGCGTCGGAACGAGTTGAGTCAGGCATGGGCGAACGTGGCATGGTCGATCGTAGAGTTTGGCAAGGCAGGCCGACACCGAAAACCCTTGAGTTTCACCGGCGGAGAGAATTCGTGCAAGCCCGGCAGGCAGGCCGCTCCGAAAAGCCTCAGCGCAGGGTATCAAGAAGTTCAAAAGAGTCCTCCCACGGGCGGAATATGGCTGGGGCGGCGATGGTCTCGTGATCGGCTCTGAGAGACCCCAATACAACCGTCGAGTTTTCCACGAGCATGGATGTCCACAATCGGTAGGTCTGCTGTCGGCTCTAAGAATCCCGACATTCGGGGCAATCGGCGATTCCAGCAGAGACGGACCCACACGACCCTCACGATCAGCTTCTGCCGAACAGTAAGGCGGCAAATTCGTTGCTGCAACGACCTCAACGCTCGTATAATGGAAAAAGTGACCCGCCAGACCGCTCCCCCTCTTCACATCCTGCGATTCGATGCGAACGGCCCGTTTCTTCATCGCTGCCCTCCTCCTCGCGGGAGTCTCCCAACTCTCGGCCGGCCCGCGGGAAGAGTTCATTCTGCAGGGCGGGGGACACGTTGCCGGGGAATTGCTCAATCCCAACCAGATCCCGCGGACCGACTATGTCGTACGAACCGACGAGGGGGTAGTTTTCAAGATTGACCGCTCCCAGGTTGTCAGAAAGAACTACCAGCGTCCCGAAGTCGATGCCTACGAACGGATCTGGCCCCGCTTTGCCGACACGGTCGAGGATCAATGGAAGATCGCCGAATGGTGCCGCGAGAACACCCTGCTCGAACAGCGCCAGCACCATCTGAACCGGATCATTCATATCGATCCCGATCACGAAGAGGCTCGCCGTGTACTGGGATTCATGCGTCGAGACGGACGCTGGACGACTCGCGACGATCAGTATCTCAGCCAGGGCTACGTTCAATTCGAAGGCCAATGGCGCACGCCGCAAGAGATCCAGTTGATCGAGGAAGACCGCCGCACGACCAAGGCCCAGACCGAATGGCTTAAGACGCTCAAAACCTATCGCGACCGGTTGGCGTCGGGCAGCGGAGCCGCCGAGGCACGTCAAGCGATCCTCGAAATGACCGATCCGGCAGCGATCATGGCCTTGGGAAGAGCACTTGTCGACGAATCCAACCCCCACATCCGCGAACTGTATCTCAGCGCACTGGGCAACCTGGACACCGATCAGGCGGCCATGCTCCTTGCCACGGCCTACATGAAGGAACCCGTGGATGAACTGAAATACACATGCCTTGACCACCTCAAAGGTAAACGTGTGGCTGTTGAATACTTCGTCGGATTGCTCGGCAGCACCAAGGTCGAAGAAGTCAACAGCGCCGGCTTCGCCTTGGGCTATCTTGAGGATCCATCGGCCATCGGCCCCTTGATCCGATCGCTGGTCACCGTCCACAAACACCGCATCAAGCAGGGCAACGCCAATCAAACGTCCACCGGCTTCGATAGCCGCGGCAACGTTGGACTCTCCGCCGGCGGGACCGACATGATCGTCAACGTCCCCAGTCAGAACCGCGCCGTTCTCGACGCCCTGGTCAAGCTGACCGGCCAGACCTACGGCTTCAACATCGACCAGTGGAAAAACTGGCACGCCGCCCAACGACGCTACGAGCACATCAATCCCCGCCGCGATTAGTCGCCGCAAGACTTCTGTGCGACAGGTTGGTTGGGATCGCTCAACAAATAACTGTCGCGACTTTCATCGTAGCCGTCACGCTCCGCCGTGAAGCTCCCCCAAGAAATACTGGACAGTTAATGGTTGAGCGATCCTTGCCTGTCCAGGCAGGACAAAATCCTCGCCTGCACGGCAAAACAAAATCCTGTCGGCGTCGGACACAGCCTGAGCTGCCACTCAGACAGCCATCCCCAGCGTGTTGTGGGCAACGAAAACTCCGGCACACAACGAGAACAGCCAGAATCCCCACCGCACCATGCTCGCACCAACCTCCTTGTCCTTCGCCTGGATACGCCGGCCTTGCACGACAATCAGCCCGGAAACAATGAACATGGCACCCACACCCATGTTGATCGCCGTGGCTGGCAGTCCCACAACCCGGGCAACCAGAACCGTGGTTCCCACAACCAGCATGGTCAGTCCGTCACTCATCGCGGTGCCGTAGTCGTAGAGCCGTCGGAACATCGTCTCATCAGTCTGGGGGGGCAGGGAATCACAGCAGCCGTCGTTCAAGACAATTATAGCTTGCTGGAACAGGCCTCTTGTTGCTGCTGTACCGACGTTGTTTTGGCGAAAATGCGTAAAGTTTGCGGCCTGTCCGGCCGATATTCGCACAACACGTCGGGATTTCAACAGAGATTCCGGGAAAGAAGCAACCGAACGGGATGTTGTTGCAATGGCCGATTTGACACCGGATGTGGCGGCGGAGGTCGTTCAGGCCTGTCGCGCAGGCGCGGCCGAGGCCGCCGAGGCGCTGCAAAGGGCCTTGGACCTCCAGAACGTGACCATCGAGGTCGGCGAGCCGGGCCATACAGCCATGGCTTCCCTCCCAGAGGGGTTTGACGGCCCCGGATTGGCCGTCGTGCTGACAACCGGCGGAGTGGCCGCAATCTTCGCCATCGCCGAGGCTTCGGGGCTCGTTCCCGAATGGACGGCCGCCCCTGATCCAACGGGCCAGAGCAAGTTGACCACTCTGGCCCAGGAACTGGGAATGATCCTCCTCCCCGAACAGTTCATGCCCCAGAATTTTCAGGCCGGCCGGGCAAAGAACCTTAAGGGCGCGCTCGCTCGCGGCGGAGTCGCAGACAACGCAGCCCTCGTCCCTTTGGAAATCGCAGCGGGTGACAAAAACGGCTCCGCCGTCATCGTTTTTCCCGTCCCGAAGCCCGGGGGAGTGATCGGTGCCGCTACGGCCGAGCCCCCGGCCGCGAAGCCTGTCCCCAAACCGGCCGCAAAACCCGCCGCAAAACCGGCCACAAAACCGGCTGCCAAGCCGAACTCGGCCTCCACTCTGCCCCAACCGGCGCAACAGCGAACGCGGCGCGTTGTCAGTGTCGACCAGTTGCCGGCCTACTCGCGCAGCCTGCTCCGTATCAAGGTCCCGGTGGTCGTCACCCTGGCCCACAAGCGTCAGTCCCTCGACCAGATCATGGAGCTCGGCCCAGGCTCGATCATCCAGTTCGATAAGTCGTGCGAAGAGATGCTCGAACTCGACGTGGGTGGACGTTCCGTCGCCACCGGCGAGGCCGTCAAAGTGGGTGATAAATTCGGCCTCCGCATCAACGCGATCACCATGCCCGGCGAACGGTTTGAACCCGTTCGCGGCCCCGGCCAGCCCCGGATGCGGCTGCCGCGGTAGAGGCTTCCGTTCTTCGATCACCTCTGAAGATGTGGCCAATCGTGGGGCAAGGCGAGGCGGCCATCGACACGGTGTTGACTGCCCCCCAAAAATCGCCCTGCCCGCGGCAGACGCAATTGCCTTCCCCTCCCCGCCGTGGTCAATCCAAGACGGGCCGGGTAAACTGGGGGATAAGCCGGCTGAGGAGCCGGATCCCGGCGACGCTGCAAGTCCTGTCCGGCGGTCAGGCCCCCATTTCCTCCCCGAGGCCCCCATGATACTCCTGATCGACAACTACGACTCGTTCACCTACAACCTGGTCCAGCGGCTCGGGGAACTCGATCCGACGCTCGACTTGCAGGTCTACCGGAACGACAAGATCGACGTCGCCCGGATCGAAGAGCTGGCCCCCTCCCACCTGATCATCTCGCCGGGCCCCTGCACGCCGACCGAGGCGGGGATCTCGCTGGAATGCGTCCGGCACTTCGCCGGCAAGCTGCCGTTGATGGGCGTCTGCCTCGGGCACCAGTCGATCGGGCAGGCTTTCGGAGCAACGATCGTGCGAGCCAAAACCCTCATGCACGGCAAAACCGACATGATCCACCACGACAACAAGGGACTGTTTGAGGGCCTCGAAAATCCGTTTCGGGCAACCCGCTACCACAGTCTGGTCATCGACCCGCCTACGCTCAGCGACCAGTTCGAGGTGGCCGCCTGGGCGGAAGAACCGGACGGGTCCCGGGTGATCATGAGTATCCGCCACAAGGAATACCCGCTCTTCGGCCTGCAATTTCACCCGGAAAGCTTTTTGACCGACGTAGGCCCGAAACTGCTGGAAAGATTCCTCGCCGCTTGAGTTGTCGCCGTTCAGGAAGAACCGTTCCCTCACCAGCGAAGCCGGGGAGAGAGCCAGCGAGGGCCAGAAGCTTCATTCGCTTGGCCGTTCCGTTGATACAGAGATGCGCAAGTAGATTCTACCCAGGATCATGATGGCGAAGTCTTCCACAAAAACGCGTGGCCGCGAGGATCGTCCGAAGGACTCGCCGTCAAACGCCGACCATGCGGAAGCCGGATTCTGTCGCCGGCTCCTGACGGGCGCATTCGCCCGGGCGGGGCTCGGCGTGTTTCTGCTTTGGCTGGCGTTGCCGCCCGTGGGAGCGTGGCCCCTGGCGTTTGTGGCCCCTCTCAGTTGGATCCTCCTTATCCGCCGCGACCGCCTGCCGGGCAAACATCCCTATCGCGGGATCTGGCTGGCCGGTTTTCTGTTCTGGCTCGCCGAACTCTATTGGATGACCATGCCCCATCCGTCCACCAGTGTCGGTTGGCTCGCCTCGTCGGCCTACCTGGCCTGTCTCCTTCCGCTGTTTATCGGTCTCAGCCGCGTCGCAGTGCATCGGCTGGGGATCTCGGTCGTGGCGGCGGCTCCGGTCGTCTGGACCGGGCTCGAGCTTGTCCGAGGTTACCTCTGGGGCGGATTTACCATGGCCAGCCTCGGGCACGTGATCTACCGCTGGACGGCCATGATCCAGACGGCCGACCTGGCCGGAGCCTATGCCGTCGGTTTCGTCGTCATGTTCCTGGCGGCCTGCTCGGGACGGCAGTTTCGCTTGACCGCCGACGAACATCGTCCCTTGTGGCCGGCGCTGGCCGGTTTGCTCATGCTCGGCGCCGCCCTGGCCTACGGCTACGGCCGCATGGCCCAGGCCGTCGACGAGCCGGCGGCGCGAATCGCTCTGATCCAGGGCTCCACCGATATCACGCTCGACATGGGTCACGAGAAAAAGAAGGAGATGCACGACGAACACATGGAGCTGACGCTCGAAACCGTCTCGAACCATCCGTCGCTCGATCTCGTTATGTGGCCCGAGTCGACCTTCTACTATGACATTATGTCGTACGAAGAAGGTGCGGCCGTGCCCGAGTGGTGGTCGGGCACCGCAGAGGATTTCGAAAAGCGTTTGGCCCAGTCCGCCGACGAGACTCGAAAGTACGTCGGCAAGGCGGCCCAAGCCCTCGGGGTCCCGCTGCTCGTGGGCCTCACGCGGCGGCACTACGAACCGCGAGGCGAGGCGGTCTACAACACGGCGATCCTCGCCACCAAGTCGGACCAGCACGCCGACACATTCGATAAAGTGCAAATGTACGACAAGATCCACCTCGTCATGTTCGGCGAATATTTCCCGTTTGCAGACAAACTGAGGTTTCTCTACCAATTCACGCCGGTCAACACGCTCAGCATCGGCCTTCAGGCAGGAACGAAGCCCGTCGCCTTCCAGCTCAACGGCCTGTGCCTGGCGCCGAACATCTGCTTCGAAAGCGTTATCCCCCAAGTCATTCGTCGGCAGGTCAACGAACTGTCTGCCGCAGGTAACGAACCGGACGTGCTCGTCAACCTGACCAACGACGGTTGGTTCTTCGGCTCCAGCGAACTCGACCTCCACATGATCTGCGGCGTGTTCCGCGCCGTCGAATGCCGCAAGCCCTTCCTCATCGCCGCCAATACGGGCATATCCGCCTGGATCGACGGCAACGGCCGGATCCGACAGGAAGGTCCGCGGTTGGCCAAAACGGTGATTATCGCGGACGTGGCCAAGGACGGGCGAAAGGGCCTCTACCTGTGGTGGGGCGACCTGCCCGCGGCAATCTGCTTGCTGTGCTGTGTCGGACTTGCCTCGGTCGGCTGGCGGGATCGACGCCGCCGGAAGGAATAAACAAATTCTTAAGCTAACGTAGCGCTGTCATATTTGCCGCGGCCAGCTCTCGCCGATCAACTCGCGAACCAAGACGGCCTGAAGCACTTCCGAGATCCCAAGCGGATATTGCGTCTTCCGCTCGACGAATCGCGATTCCTTGGCCGTGTCGATCACGCTCCGCATCCCTCGGACGATCCCGAGAACCAACGGGCCGCCGCTGGGCGAGCGGAGCGACTCGTGCATGACCGCCCCGCCGCTATCGCCCGTCCACGTGGTCGTGTCGACAAGAAATGCCGGATGGGGTTTCACCGGGACCAACGGGTGACTGGCAAGCACCCCGCCGCGCAGAATCGGCAGCCCCGCCGGATTGGCTTCGGATCGTTCCGGAAATACCGACAGGCGAACCGCGTCGCCGACACCGACTTCCTTCATCAAGTCCTCCGTTGCCAGACTATCGAAGGGGAGGCATTCCACCGAGGCCGACTCCGGGAGCAGGAGTACCGCGAGGTCATGATTGGCGTGCTTCTTCCACAACGGCTCTCCGTTCTGTCGAACCGGGACCTGAATCTCCTGCCGCATGTAGAGCCCGTCGTCGCGCAACGTTCGCGACACCAGAGTGCAGGTGTCTCCCTTCATCCCCTCGAAAACGTGACCCGCCGTTACAAGAAAACACTCCGATTTCCCCTCCTCCGCCTCGCGGCGATACACGGTCCCCGTCGCCGTGGAAGATTCGTTCGCCAGCTTGTAGGTCGCCAAGACCAGCCTCCCGGCCGCTTCGTCACCACGGGCCAACGGAAGCCAGAACAGAAAAAAGAGGGAAGGCAGAATTGCGAAAGATCGTAAGCGCATGACGCAACATCCAGAGAGTTGGCACGGAAGTGTCGAAGATTCACCTGATTCAAGCATAATTCGGGGCCATGCCGTTCGCCATCCGGCATTCCATCCGCCGTCCCGCTACGCCTGATCGGCCGGGGCTCACACTCTTTGCTGCCGCCCTCAAAGATCGTGGAGTTTTTCACAAAGATTCGCGACCAACGGGAGCAGACCATTTCAGCCGAGCGGTAGCTCGTATTGGCCGGCGGCCCTGCCGCCCTGGACCACTAACCTCAAGGATCTGAGATTTTTCAAAGATTCGCGACCAACGGGAGCAGACCATTCCAGCCGAGCGGCAGCTCGTATTGGCTGGCGGCCCTGCCGCCCTGACCTCCTCGACATCGTCTTGGCCCAAAGAAAGACTCGATAACGCGATGCTCCGTTGCACTCTCGCGCTTTGCCTGTTCCTGACCCCTACAGCAGGCTCTCCAGCAACAACCGGATCTTGCGCATCTCGGCCATCTGGTCGACGTCTTCCATCGGTTGCATATCGACGCATAGAGCCCGTGTGTAGCCCACCTTCGCGAGTTGCGTGATCAGACGCCCGTATTCGATCAGCCCCTGGCCGACACGCACCTGCAATTGATCCTTCGTGGTGTCGCGCAAACGAATGTGGCAGACGTGTTTCATCACCTGTTCGTAGGGTGCCCCCTGATGGGGCCCGCAGATGTAATGGCTCGGGTCCAGTGTGAGGGCGAGACCCTTGACGTTGTTGCAGAAAACCACGGCCGTACTCGGGTCTTGTGTCATCCGTCCCGACTCGGTGGCCAATCCGACAACGACCCCCTCTTTGGCGGCAAGACGGACCAGCTCCTGAAGCCTCTCGATTTCCGCGTTGAAAGGGGTTCCCAGCTCTTCGCTGCGGACCGCGATCGTCACCACTTTCGTTGCCTTGGCCAAGCGACAGCATGCGTCAAATTGGGCGTAGTATTCCCCTTCGCTGTCCGCCTTGATCTCCACGGAGTAGGCGACAGGTGTCAAACGTCGCGTCTTCCGGCAAATACGCACCGCCTTTTCCAGACTTTGGGCGACCTCGGACGGTTTCAGGTGGTTGCCGGACTCATCCAGATCGATCTCCACTGCCGTGTATTCCAGGTCGACCAAGCGTTCCAGCGCCGCATCCAACGGCAAATTCGAAAAACACCGAGTCGATGCCGCAACAAACACTCCCGGACTCCTTTCTCAATGGACGCAACCAACTCCAGGTCCGCAAAACCTGCCCAATTCCTCTGATCTCAACAGAGGAGCAGGTAGCTTACAGCGCGCGGCCCGCTTCGGCAACACCAAGCCGGAAAGGTACTCCTGCCCGTTCCTCACTCCCCCCGCTAAGCTAGAATTAGGGAATGGGCATCGTTCAAAGCCTTGCAGCTTGCGTATTCAGTCCGACAGGACTGACCCACGTCTGCCCAAGAGAAGTCACCATAACCGCCAGAAGACGCAAATTTCCCAGAAGCCCTTTTTCACCGAATTCCGGGAGTCTCGCCATGGAGTCCAACGGACCCTGCCAGGAAACACCGATCACCGCAGAAGCGATCTCGCCCCAGCCCATGCCTGCCGCCACTCCCAACTATCCGCATTACGTGCCTCGACGGCGCGCTCACCCGATGGCGCTCCTGATCGTCCTGGCTCTCCTGGCCGCCCTCGGATTCTCGATGCTGCTCA
>Ga0351849_10192_pt1 | contig 19079 bp, 14 predicted proteins | sample TotcelHFGM3001N3_FD_206792 | JGI IMG/M metagenome (GOLD analysis project Ga0351849, IMG submission 206792) | Enriched cells from coal bed in the Powder River Basin, Montana, United States - Total cells FGM rep1 HSBNCT.FGM.300.1.N3 ... | reverse complement strand
GGCATCCGGGTTATTTTCTCTCACCTTTTCAGCGGCCCGTATTTTCATTGGCATTCCCCGGAAGTGTAACGGCCGTTAAGACGGGATCGGCTTTGACGGTTATTCTTCTCCCGCCGCGGCTTAATATGATCGAACTCCAATTGCTCCCCAACGTCGTGTCATAAACAATAGTATATTTGCCTTCGATCGCCGGCCGTGCCTCGGGCCTTTCATAAATCGCGAGGGCCGCATCCCCGGCGAGGACTTTCGGCCGGCGTCCATTCAGGGAATAGGTACGCGCCGTGAGGTCGATCGTAACCGTCTGGGGTTCATACGTCGCCCGGGCGAGGTTCCGGGCATATTTTATGGCCGCCGTCAATTCTCCCGCAGCCGCCGTCATTCTGGCCCGGGGCAGAACATTGGCAAACATCACCACCGTGATGGAGACCATAAGCGCCATCAAAAGGAGGACGAGTGTAATCTCGATCAGCGTAAACCCTTTCGCAGACCACTCTACCCGTCTATTTGCGCGTTTGCGGCTGGTCATCACATGCATTCGGCGGAGCCTCTCTGTCGTCTGATCCGGTCGTGGCGCCGCCTCACAGGGGAATATCCATGATGCTGAACACGGCCATCAGCATGGAGACGACGATAAATCCGGTCAGAAGTCCCATCCCCAGAATCAACACCGGTTCCAGGACACTTACAAATCGCTTTACGGAAACCTTCAGACTCTTTTCATACGTGTCGGCGATTTTTATCAGCATCGTATCGAGCTGTCCCGTTTCCTCGCCGACCTTGATCATGGATAAGGCGAGCTGCGGAAATATTTTCGCGTCGGCCAGAGGCCTCGCAATACCCTTACCCTCCTTGATTCCGCTGGAAATTTTTTTCAGCCTCGAAGAAACAGCATAGTTGCTGACGATGTCCGTGGCATTACGCACGGCTTTTAGAAGCGGCACACCGCTGTGGAGCAGAGCCCCCAGTGTACGGCAGAATCGGGCTGTTTCGAGCTTCAGGATGATGTCCCCCATCATTTTCAACTTGATTTCATCCCAGGTGTACCGGCCGCTTTCCGTCTTCAGGTAATTCCGAAACATGAGCCAGCCTGCGAAGGCGACAAGCAGCAGAATCCACCAGGTGGATAAAAGCAGATTGCTGAAGCCGACAAGCACCTGCGTGGACAGGGGCAGCGACGTCCCCATGTCACTGAAGATATCTGCAAACTTGGGAAGGACAAAGGTCACCAGGATGATGATCGACAGGACGCCCGTCACCACAAGAATGGCCGGATACAGCAGGGCCGAAAACACATGGTCTTTCAGTTCTTTCGATGATTCCAGAAAATCAATCAGCTTTTCCAGGACGACTTGCAGGGCACCGCCTGCTTCACCGGCCCGGATCATGTTGACGTAGAGACCCGAAAAAACATCCGGATGTTTCTCCAGCGCGCCGGAGAATGTGGAGCCCTCCCGGATGGACTGGAGAATCGACGAGATGACATCCTGCATTTTTTTGTTTTCCGTCATCTCCATCAGGATATTCAGACTGCGGTCAATCGGCAGACCGGCGGAAAGCAGGGCATGCAATTCCGTTGTAAACGTCTGCAACTCCGCCTTTGCCGCTTTAAAGTTAAACAGGCCGGCGCCCGATCGCCCTTTTTTTTGCGCGATCCTCAGGGGGATAACACCGCTCTGCTTTAATAGGGCTACCGCCACGCGATCATCCGGAGCCTCGATCACGCCTTCCTGAATCACTCCGTCTCTCGTTGTCGATCGATATGAATAGGACGGCATTTAGATCTCCTGAGTCACCCGGAATACCTCATTGATCGTTGTCAGTCCGGCTTTCACTTTAAGCATTCCGTCCTCGATCAATGTCCGCATCTTATTTTGTCTGGCCGCGTCGCGGATCTCCCGGGCATCGGCATCCTTAATGACCAGTTGGTGAATGGCGCTGTCCATTTCCAGAAGTTCGTAGATGCCCGACCGGCCGTAAAACCCGGTATTGGCGCATTTCTCGCAACCGCGGCCGCGGTAAAGGGTGACCGGTTCATCCCCCCAGATGCCCCGGAGTCTTTCATCAATCGTCGCAGCTTCGTCCGGCTCCCGGCAATCGGGACAAATCAGCCGGACCAGGCGCTGGGCCATAATTCCGCGAATGGTCGCCGCCAGAAGATAATTCCTGACGCCGATATCGAGAAGACGCGTGATCGCCGTCGGCGCATCATTGGTGTGCAGCGTGGAGAAAACGAGATGCCCGGTCAGTGCGGACTGAATCGCGATTTCGGCGGTTTCCAGATCGCGGATTTCACCGATCATAATGATGTCCGGATCCTGTCGCACAATGTGCCGGAGGATATTGGGGAAGTCCAGGCCGATCTGCGGTTTGGTTTGAATTTGATTAATGCCCTCGAGATGATATTCAATCGGGTCTTCCACGGTGATGATTTTTTTATCCGGAGAATTGATCTTGTCGAGCGCCGCATAGAGGGTTGTGGTTTTGCCGCTTCCCGTGGGTCCCGTAACCAGCATGATCCCGTTGGGTGTATTAATGATCCTGCTCAAGGTGACGAGCGTATCGGCGGGAAAGCCCAGCTGCTCCATGTCGATCAGGATGCCCTCCTGATGAAGCAGACGCATGACGATGCTCTCCCCGTATAAAACCGGAATACTGGAGACCCGAATATCGATTTCCGAACCGCCGACCCTCAGCTTGATTCGTCCGTCCTGAGGCAGGCGCCTCTCGGCAATATTCAGTTTGGCCATGATCTTTATTCGTGAAACGATGGCCGCCTGCAGTTTCTTGGGGATCGAATCCATATCATGCAGGACGCCGTCGATGCGGTAGCGGACCTTGAGAGCATTGGCAAAAGGTTCGATATGAATATCACTGGCCCTGCTCTCGGCGGCCCGCGTGATAATGATATTCACAAGCCGGATGATCGGCGCCTCCGACGCGAGATCTTTCAAATGTCCGACATCCTCATCTTCCTCGCGGACATATTGAAGTGCGTTGTCATTGTCTTCGATGTTTTCGATCAGTTTATTGATATCCTGATTTTCCTGGGCATAGAATTTTTCCAGATAGTCTTCAATGGCCTGCGGATCACTGGTATAGATTTCCATCTCTGTGGAAACGGCAATTCTGAGGGCCTCCAGGGCATCATGGTTCTCCGGATCGGCAATGATAATTTTCAAAATGTTTTCGGTAAAATCGATGGGCACAATTTTATGTTCCCGGATGAAACGGGCCGAGAGTGTTTCCAGAATAAAGGGAACTTTCGGAAAATTTTCCGGTTCAAGATAAATGGCGGATGGTAACACTTATAATACCTCAAGGGTCGGGCTATTCATGCCGGCTTTCCCCGATCGCTTGCCCATTAGCCGATCAACAGAGGGAAGCCATTGAAATGACCGATTTTTCGCATGAAAAGATCATCTCTTTCGGCCATACAATAAATAGTTATCCGACGGGCTGCAATGATAAGAAATCAGTAGAGGATTGATAGGATAAAGCTACTGAAAACATAGGCAACAAGCGGCACTCTTCAGGATTTTCAGATGAGTATCGGGGGGTCGGCTTTCATAAACCACAACGATTGCTGCAGTATGGGGAATGGGAATGGGAAATCCGGCGGCGGCGTCTTTCACCCGGCCCTGTCATTTTGAGTGTCGATGGGCGGCAGTGAGAAAGAAAAACTGGCCCCCTCATCTTCACGCCCCTCACCCCAGATCCGGCCGCCGTGCCTTAGGATGATCCGCTGGACGATCGCCAGCCCGACACCGGTTCCCTCGAATTCTTCCTGGCTGTGCAGGCGCTGAAAGACACCGAACAACTTGTCGGCATACTCCATATTAAACCCGGCTCCGTTATCCCGGACCGTGTAGATAATTTTTCCGGCGTCCTTCGCGCTCGTTACCGAAACGATCCCGGGCCTGCGGTTCTTTGTAAACTTGACGGCGTTGTCCAGAAGGTTCGTCAGGACCTGTCGGATCAGGGCTTGGTCCCCGAACCCGGGGAATAGTCCGTCTATTCTGAATTCCAGTTCCCGTTCGGCGTGTGCCTTCCGGATCTCCTCCCAGACTTCCCGCACGAGTTTTTCCATGTCAATGACCGCGGCAATCAAGCCGGTTTTCTGCACCCGCGAAAATGCCAGGAGATTGTCAATCAGCACGCTCATCAGACGGGCATTGTCCCGGAGCATATCAAATTGGCGCCGCGCATTCTCATCCAGTTGATCTCCCAGTTGCCTGATGATAATCCGCGAGATGCCGTCAATGGCCCGCAGCGGCGCCCGCAGGTCGTGGGAGACGGAGTAGCTGAAACTTTCGAGCTCGCGGTTGGCTTCTTCCAGCTGGGCGGTCCGCTCCTGCAGCTCGGTCGCCTGCTTCGCCAATTGATCTTCAGCGGCTTTGCGGGCCGTGATGTCCCGCGCCACGTGGACGGCGCCTATCAGTCTCCCGGCAGAATCACAAAGCGGCGTCGTACTGACCATATAATCTCCGCCCAGTCGCGGTTCATGAACTTCAGAGGCATGCTGACATCCGTCCCGGCAGGTCTGGCTGTGCGGGCAAAACGCCGGCGGTTTGGACAACCCGTGAACGGCCTCGTGGCACAATAATCCCACACACTGTTCAGGTGTTACGTCCAAGGCGTTCGCCATGGCTTTATTGACCCGGAGAATCCGGTGATTTTGATCCAGGATCGCGATCAGATCCGGAACCGTGTCAAACGTCTGTTCCCACTCTTCTTTGGCTCGCCGGATCTGATCTTCCGCCCGCTTACGCTCAGTAATATCATGAGCGATCACTGCTATACGAGGTGATTCTTCATCGTTGTAGGTGATGGTTCCCGCATTGACTGTGATATCGATCCACCGGCCGTCTTTCCTTTCTATTTTATATTCGACCGTTTCGGCAATCTTTTCCCCGGCAAGCTTCTTCTCTATTCTTTGCTTAAAATGCGCTCTGTTCTCTTCGGTCAGAAGATCAGCCGGTTTAATTGCCAGCAGTTCTTCCCGGGAATAACCGAGAATGTCGCACATGACATCGTTCACGCTTAGGAACTTCGTTCCCGGAACGTCCATCTCGTAGATTGCCGCCGGGGCATACTTCACCAGGTTTTTGTATTTCTCTTCGCTTTCTTTCAGAGCCGCCTCGGCCAGGCGAAGACTCGTGGAATCGAAGTAATAGCAGATGACGCCGTATTGTCCGTCCGGAAGCATCGCCCGATGAAGCTCCCATTCATACGATTCAACCACGGCGACATCATGCCGCGGATTGACGAAGCGCGGCGAGTAATACGGTTCTCCGGTATCGAGGGTATGGCGGAAAGCGGCGATGATGTCCCCCGCAACCGGTTCAGGCCAGAGGATGTGCATGGCCTCGGCAAAGTCGCGCCCGATCAGGGGCCGCACATTGCGAAACGCCCCGTTTTGCGAACCCATGTTCATCTGCGCGATGCGGAACCCGGAATCGACGGTGTAGATGCCGAAGGGAGCACGTTCAACCAACTCAAAAAAAGTCTTCTGGCTCCGGCTCACGGCCTCCTCGGCGAGCTTACGCCCGGTGATGTCGCGAATCATAATTTGCACGGCGGGTTTCCCGCTGTAGGTCACCGCCCCTCCGACAGATTCAACCGGAATGACCCGTCCATCCAGACGCGTCAGTTTGGTTTCCTGCAGCGTCAGTTTCTCTCCGGACTTTCCCTTCGCCATGCGGGAAGCCACTCTTGCGCGTTCATCATCGGGAATAAGGTCGAGGACTGTCTTTGCCTGGAGTTGATCGAGGGACTGGGCGCCATAGAGGCCCAACGCTGCCGGATTGGCATAAAGAAATTGTCCGTCATGATGCACGATCACCGCTTCCGGCGACGAATCGACAAGTTCACGGTATCGTTCCTCGCTTCCGCGCAGGGCCTCTTCCATTTTCTTACGTTCCGTGATGTCCATTAAGACGTGCACTGCACCGCGAGGTTGCTGGTATCCATCCAAGAGTGGCGTACCATACCCCAGCAAATGCCGAATTTTGCCGTCGTCGAAAACGAGGCTGAACTCAAAATTCCGAACGTGTTCTCCGCGGGCGGCCCGCTGGGCGGGGAGTTCGTCGAGCCTTAATTCATGGCCCTGCTTCATCGCTTTAAAATGCTTAGGCCGGACTTCAGTCGGCGCCGATAACGAGACCTCGGCGCCATGCGGCTGCTGCAATAATTCATCCGCTGAGCGGTTTCCCGTCATGTGGATGCCGTCTGCATCATGGACAATGATGATCGGAATCGGAGTAGCATCGAGCACAGTGTTCAACTCCTCGGCCCGCTCGCGCTCATGACGCTCGCTCTCCCGCAGGGCTTCTTCCATCCGGACCCGGGACATGGCCATGGCGACCTGATCGGCAACCGCTTTCATCATCGCCAACTCATCGGCGTTGAATGTCGTCCGCGTGCGGGTGCCGAAGGATAAGGTTCCGATCACGTGGTTTTGCTGCTTGAGGGGGTGACAGGCATAGGCTTTAATGCCGAAGGATTTGATGAGCTCGGTGCGCACGTCGGGCGCCTCGGGAATGTTTTCGGCAATGATGCGCAACCCGTCGCGCGCCACGCATCCACAGACGGCCACACCGAAATCCAGCCATTCGATTTCGTGCGCCGTTTCGGATGGAATCCCGGCGCAGGCGTTTAAATGCAGACGTCCGGCAGTTTCATCCACGAGGAAGTTGAAAAAGGTCTGGCAGTCCAGGACTGTCATCACTTTCAGGCATAACTCTTCAACGATTTGCTGGGGCTTTTCGCTGGCCAAAAGCCGGGCAGCCGTGTAGGATAATATTTCCAGCCGTTCATTGTATCTGAGCAATGTCGCTTCGATCTGCCGGCGGCGTTCCAATTCCTTCTGCAGCTGGAGCGTCCTCTCATTCACCTGCTGCTCGAGATTTTTATGCGCCTCGCGCAATTCTTCTTCCGCCTTTTTTCGGGCCTGCAGTGCATTGGCTTCCGTGAGAGCCCGGCGCACGGCCGGAACCAGCCGCTGTTGCAGGCGGTTCTTCAGGACATAGTCTTTTGCACCCTGGGTGAGGATTTCGATGGCGCGATCTTCCGTCACGACGCCGGAAACTAAAATAAACGGGGTATCCGGGCATCGCCGCGTCGCTTCCTGCAGAGCCAGGGCGCCATTGTATTGCGGCAGATCGTAATCGGACAAAATGAGGTCGAAGCAGGATGCCTCAAGCTCTCGGATGTAATCTATTTCTTTCTCGACTACTGTTGCCGTAACACTGAATCCGGCATCTTCCAGTTCAAACACCGCGAGCTCGGCATCCGGCCGGTTGTCTTCCAGAATAAGGACACGCAGGAATTTCGTCATTGATTGATCATCTCCCATGGAAATACGGGCTATTTTGCCATAAAGCTTGTTTTTGCATATTTGATAAATTGCATCAAGTGCGGATCGCTCGCCCGAATTTGCGCTTTCCTCATGATATCCGGCGAAGAAACGATGGGAGTATTTGCCTACCGAACCCCATGATATCTTCTACTATGGTGTTTTAAAAGATCGGCCGCTACATTAAAGGCGCAGTGAGCTGAAGAATTTAATTTAATCAACAACCTCGCTGCAAGCTGTCGAAGCATGAAATGAAAGTCATTATTTCGCAGCAAGCGACAGGGAATTAACGCTCGTCCCGCGTGAGCGGGATTAAAAGTGAGGCCGAGATGGACCATGCTATTCGTATCCTGATGCTGGAAGACGTCGCGACCGATGCGGCTCTGATCGAAGAGGAGTTGCAAAGCGCTGACATCAAGTACGTCTCCTGCATCGTTGCAAACCGTAGAGATTATCTCACGGCACTGGATCATTTCGATCCCGACATCATCCTTTCGGACTATCATCTTCCGCAGTATGACGGGCTCTCCGCTTTAGATGACGCCAGACTCCGTCTGCGCGCGGACATTCCTTTTATTCTCGTAACCGGCGCCATCGCGGAAGAGCTGGCCATCGATATCCTGATCAAGGGAGCAAACGACTATGTGATGAAGAATCGCTTGCAGAGGCTTGTGCCCGCCGTGCAGCGGGCCCTGGAAGAAGCGCTGGAAATCAGGTCCCGAAAAGAGGCGGAAGACGCCTTGCGCAGAGCGCATGATGAACTCGAGATGCTGGTCGTCCAGAGAACCGCCGAACTGCAGAGAGAAATTGAAGAGCGAAAAAAGACGGAGAAATCCCTGCGGGACGCTCTGGCGCGGATAAGAACATTGAGCGGCCTGTTGCCGATTTGCGCGTCGTGCAAAAGAATCCGCGACGACGAAAACAACTGGGTTCAGATTGAGTCTTATATCAGGGATCATTCCGAAGCGGAATTCACGCATGGGGTGTGCCCCGAATGCGCGGTCAAGCTTTATCCCAAAGCATTTAACATCCAACACTGAATCAAACGTCTTCCGGCTCATCCAAGACGGCGGCCCCGATCGGCGTCCTCCTTCCCTTTATTGCGATATCGAAAGCAGCATGGACCGGAGGTTGGTCTTGGTGTTTTTGATCCCCAGTTTCAGCCGGATATTCTTTCTGTGAAAATCGACAGCCGTCGCCGAGATATTCAAATACTCGGTCATTTCCTTGGTTGTCCGGCCTTCGCGCACCAGCGCCGCAATTTCCAGTTCCCGGGGCGTCAGGTCGAAATGCCGGGTGGCCAGATTATTCAGGAACGGCGATATAACTTCTTTCAGGTGGCTTTCGATAATATTGACGTGGGCCAGCTGCGTATCATTGAGCTTCAAATTTTTTAATTTTTCGATCGACGGCAGAATCAGGCTCTTGACATTATTCAAGATGTTCTCTTCGACGGCGAGCCTGTCCTCCTCCCGATGCTTCAGCAGCACTTTTAAGGCGATATTCGCTTCTTCCAGTATTTTGGATTTTTGCTGCAATTCACTTTCGCTGCGTTTCAGATCGTCTTCGGCTTTTCTGCGCACATTCCGCTGGGCCACGTCATTTAATGCCCGGCTGACCGAAGGCGCCAGACGCACGAGATTATTTTTCAGAACATAATCCGTTGCGCCTTTCTTGAGCAGTTCCACGGCCAGTTCCTCCCCCAGGGCGCCGGAGACGAAAATGAACGGGATATCCGGGCATTGACCCAGGACGATATTCAGGGCTGATTTTCCGCTGAACCCGGGGAGCGAATAGTCCGCCAGAACCAAATCCGGCAGAAATTCGTCCAGCTGCCGGGCAAAGTCCGCCTTGGTGGCAACCCTCGTCGACACGAAGTTTATGCCGGCTTGCTTTAATTCATCTTCCATCAATTCGGCATCGGCCGGCGTGTCTTCCAAAATCAAAATTCGTAATGGTTCATTCATTTGGCTACCCTCATATTATATTTGTCGATGCCCGGGTTGGATCCGTCCACGGATTCAATTAGCATTGACGTTTAATGTGGTCCAATAATTTATAATATACTTGATGTCCTTTGACATTCTTATTTTTATCGAGCAGTAATGCATTCTTATATTGATGGGCTGTCCGGGCTGCGGAAAGCGGGGAAGTGATATTTTTCTTTGTTTCCCGAGATGAAGGGTCGTTCAAGTACTTTATGACATTAGAAGCAAATGCGTCATTTTTGTAAATGACACTGGCGGCAAAAGCCGCATCCGATTTCTGTTTCTGATAAAGAGAAGATCCCAGGAAAATAACACAGGCAGAGGCCAGAAAAACAACAACGAAAACAATCGTAAATAGCCTGCATTTTTTCTTGGGAAGAGAATTTGCCATTCTTCGGTTTGCTTTCTTAATATAAACTATAATTTATTTTGCTGAGCATTATAACGCGAATAATCTTCAATACAAGTGAGTTCAATTTCATCCCCGCCCGTTATTTCCCGAGTCCGGGATCAAACCGGAACGAATCTGGTTTTTCCGCCATGCGGACTCCGGCGCGCCTCACGAAACCCTTTTCCTGTGTCCTCAATTTTTCCAGAGCGTCGATATCTATCTGAACAATGCCGGGTTTATCAAAAGCTCGGAATGCGTCGGCATTCCGAGTGGGTTCAATCTGCCGATGCTCTCTCAGCTTCTGACCAGCAAGACCTGGCCTTTCGCTCTTTTGACGACTTTATCGGCCACACCGCCCAGCAGATTCTTTAAAATACCCGTCTTCCCGTGCGACGCGATGACTATCAAATCAATGCCTTTTTCCTCCTGTTCTTTAAGAATCTCTTCATAAGGAATGCCGCGTTTCGCCTCGTAAACAATCTCTACGCCGGCGTTGCTGTCGACAACTTTTTTGGTTTCCTCACGCAGCTTTTCTTCAGCATTCTTAATACTTTCCTGCATAATTTTCTGGACCGTACCCTCGTCCAGACAATAATCCACTGCGCACTGCTGGAATCCGTCGTCAATCACGTGAAAGAGATAGATTTTTGCTTTGCTCTCCAAGGCAATATCGACTGCTTTCTTTAACGCATTATCAGCATAAATTGAAAAATCCGTCGGGACTAATATTTTCTTCGGTGCAAACATAAGTATTCCTCCTTTTTTTTGTCAAACATAGCCAATTATATTTAACTTACAATAAGAGTTATTCTATAGGTTACTGGTAGTAAAAAACTACCAGTAAAGATTAGAGGGAACAGCTGCAGGCATCCGGACGGTTTTAGTCTGTAATATTAATAAATTAAAGCCTCCTGTGGGCTTGCCGGGAGGAGGCTTTAACCGCTCAAGCGGATCCCATGAAGTTCGAGATTGTGCGGGATAAGTCTGCCTGTTTGCCCGGCACCAGTCGAACTGCACGTTAGTTTATCTCTTTACGATGCCTTCTTAATGCCCCGTTCACTATATTCCGGGGGCGACGGCAGGAGGCCTACAATATTGCTTCGGTATTCAATGGCAGGAATACTGTCTCTCAAAAAATGGCCCGCAAACTTGTCTATGCGGGACTGCAACTGCTGCCAGCGCGGATCAAATATTTGCTCATTCATGATGCACCCTCCTTTTAATTCAATTATTTTTGAGTCTCGTTTCGTGAAGAAAATATTCGACTGGAAAGCCAAAGACAATACGGAATAATTAAGAGCATATTAGCAGGCAATACCTACCATCCCGAGGGAGATCGAGAACCGTCTAAAATCGATTTATATTTCTGAATTCAGACAAGTAATCGGGCCATACGGCATTGCCAGACTATTCGCCGATGCTTAGGATATTCAGAAGATGTTATTTTCACGGATTTCAGCGGAGGTCTATGTCTAAATATGAATATGATCTTGGTATATTGGGCGGCGGGGCGGCGGGCTTGACCGCTGCGGCCGGGGCCGCTCAATTCGGAGCAAAGACGATCCTGATTGAAAAGTCACCCCGCCTGGGAGGGGATTGTCTTCACTTCGGCTGTATTCCGTCCAAAACATTAATCCGGACGGCAAAAGTCGCGGCACTCATCCGCCGGGCCCGGGAATTCGGCCTGCCCGAGGCCGACCTGGGGCCCATCGACCTGGGCGCTGTCATGGATCGCGTAAAATCCGTCATTGAGATGATTCAGGAGCACGATTCGCCCCAGCGGTTCTGTGCGCTGGGAGCCGAGGTCGCTTTCGGGGGGGCATCTTTTGTGGACGCCCACAGTGTCGAACTCGCCGGCAGGCGGATTTCGGCTGCACGCTGGATTATTGCCACCGGCTCCGCTCCGGCTCTCCCTCCCGTTGAAGGTCTGGAGTCGGTTCCCTACTTAACAAACGAAACCCTTTTTGACGAGCGCCGGCTCCCCGGTAAATTGATCGTGCTGGGCGGGGGGCCGGTCGGCCTGGAACTGGCTCAGGCCATGGGCCGGCTCGGTGCCGGCGTTACCGTTGTGGAATTTGCAGATCAGATCCTGGGAGCGGAAGATGCCGATATGGCCGCAATCAGCAGGCGGCGTCTGGAACAGGAGGGTATTACGATATTGACGTCGACCCGCGCCATCCGTGCCGCTTATGCCGACGGGCAAGTCAGCTTGACGATCGGCACTGCGACCGGAGCCGAGACCCGGGTCATCACGGCTGCTGCCCTGCTGGTGGCGGCAGGGCGCAGGCCCAATACGGAAGGGCTGGGCCTGGACAACGCCGGCGTCATCCACACGGCGCGCGGTATTCCCATCGACGCCCGGACGAGAACGAACATCCCCCATATTTATGCCTGCGGGGACGTGAACGGGCAGTTTCCCTTCACCCACGTCGCGGGCTATGAAGCAGGCGTTGCACTGGCCAACGCCGTTCTGCATCTGCCGCGGCGGGTGGACTACGGCAAAATCGGCTGGTGCACGTATACGGATCCGGAAATCTCCAGCATCGGGCTCAATGAAAAGAGAGCCCAAAAAGAAGGCATTCCGTATCGTGTGTGGGAGGAATCTTTTGCGGACAACGACCGGGCCATGGTGATGGGCGAAACGGAAGGCAAGATCAAGCTGCTTGCAAGCCCCGCCGGAAAAATGCTGGGCTGCCAGATCGTCGGCGCCAACGCGGGAGAGTTGATCCATGAGTGGGTTATGGCGATGTCCGGCGGCGTGAAACTTTCCACGCTGGCCCAAGCCGTCCATATCTATCCGACGCTTTCGGAAATATCCAAACGAGTGTCCGGAAAACCGTTTGCCGAAAAGATCTTCAGCGACCGCACCCGGAGCGTTCTCAAATTTATCTTCAGCCTCAAGGGGCGCGCCTGCTCAGGATCGTAGACACGTGCCGCGGGTCGCCCGTCATCTCAGGAAACTGTAAAGCGGGGATCAAGAATCTGCCAGCCGGATGAAATCTTCTTTGACTTGAGGTACGCCATCGTTCCGGATGCGTCAAATACAGTCCCCGCGTTCCGGTCGATCAGCTTGGCGAGCGCATTGCGGTCGGCAATATCCTGCCACCGGCCGATCAGCTTCAGCCTGCAGCCCCGGTTGCGCATGAAATCCAGCGTTTCCTCCAATACCGAATCGCCAGTCGAGGACAGACCATAAAAAACATCCGGTTCGAATGCATCGCTGTTAAAGCCGATCAGATAGTAACCGCCGTTGGCCGTGGGACCGATCACCGCATCGTTTTCATCGCCGTCGGCAAGTGTGTTGAAAGCCGCCTCGACAACCTCACGCGGCAGGTCGGGACAATCCGATCCGATCCAGATAGCGGACTGGAAGGCGCGACCGAAACAATCCGCAAACGCGTTTGTCATCTTCTCTGGGGCGCTATCCCCCCGTTGCGGATAAAACCGGAATTGGTTTGCTGAAAGCTCCCTGACCTCCTCTTCACTATCCTGCGGATAAAAGACGTTCACGGCAAAGGGCCCGTCTTTCATCGTCATCAGGGTATCGGAGAGAAAATGTCTGTAAAGTTCCGCGCAGAAATTCGTTCCCACCTCTCTCGCCAGCCGCGAGGTGACGCCCCGGGCCTGAGTCGTCCCGGCGAAAACGATCAGACATTGATCCTGCTGCATGAACCCATTCCTCCTGGCAAAAGTTTAATCCCGCTCACGCGGAACGAGCGTTAATTCTCCGTTGCTTGCTGCAAAATCATGACGTTCATTTCATACCTCGACAGCTTGTTGCGAGGCGGTTGATCATATCATTTACGGCCGTAAAGAAAGGGCATCACCAGCATGGATGACAATCTGAGCGCCCTTTCATCATGATAGCCGTGAAGACCGATTTCCATTTTTTCATGGCCCGCATCCGGCTGGGCTTTGTAAGTGCCGAAAAGCCGGTCCCACCAGGGAAAGCTGAAGCCGTAATTACTGTTGGTTTCTTTGAATAGGACGGAATGGTGCACGCGGTGCATATCCGGCGTGACTACGCCTAAGCGGATAAGGCGGTCCAGGCCGAACGGAATCCGGATATTTCCATGGTTGAACATCGTTGCACCGTTGAGCAGAATCTCGAATATCAAAACCGCCAAAGGTGCCGCGCCCAGGGCGGCAACCGCCGCCAATTTGATAACCAGCGACACCATGATCTCCAGCGGAAGAAAACGGATCCCGGTCGTCACGTCAATATCTCTGTCCGTGTGATGCACCATGTGCAGACGCCATAAAGCGGGTGTCAGATGAAACACGACGTGCTGAAAATAGATCACCAGATCCAAAAGCAAGACGCCCGCGATGACAGCTACCGGGTAAGGCAACGGGACATAATAAAAAAGACCCCATCCCTTTTGCGCGCACAAGAGAGCCATGCCCACCGGCAGCACCGGAAAAATCAGCCGCACAGCGGCCACGTCGACGAATTGCATGAGAAGATTAGCCGTCCATCGTTTGCTTTTGGGAACCCCGGGCAGACGCCGGGGTAAGGCGTGCTCGGCAAGAGCCACACCGGAAAAAATAACGGCAAAAAATGCCGCCCGGATGAGCCCCTCATGAGAGATGAAATCGATCTCTGTATCCATCGTCCTTCGTATCGGCTATTTTTTCGACGAAAATAGCTTCGCATATTGACCATAGCCTGCCTTTTCCAGATCCTCTTTCGGGATAAAGCGCAGGGCGGCCGAGTTCATGCAATATCGCAGTCCGGTAGGCCGAGGACCATCGGGAAACACATGTCCCAGATGCGAGTCAGCATGTTTGCTGCGCACTTCGGTCCGTACATCGAAGAGGCTGCGGTCTTCCCTTTCGATAATATTTTCCGGAGCCAGCGGCCGCGTAAAACTGGGCCACCCGGTCCCCGAATCAAACTTGTCGAGAGAACTGAAGAGCGGCTCCCCGGAAACGACATCCACATAAATGCCGTCGGCATTATTTTTGTCATACTCATTTTGAAAAGGCGGTTCGGTGCCTCCTTTCTGCGTTACGTCGTACTGCATTTTTGTCAGTATTTTCCTGAGCGTTGCATCATCGGGTTTTTTATACTTTCCGTCCGCATCCGCGGCATCGGCAGGCCATGTTTTCTTGATAAATGCGTCACGGCCCGACCCGCTGCGATAATATTTATACCGGAGGGGGTTTTTCTTGTAATAATCCTGATGGTAGTCCTCCGCCGGATAAAATTTCGTCAATTTAAGAATTTCCGTTGCGATGGGCTTCGTGAATTTCCCGGACGAAGCGAGCTTCTGCTTCGACTTTTCGGCAACTTGTTTCTGCTCTTCGTCGGCGTAAAAAATCGCGCTCACATACTGCGGACCGCGATCGACAAACTGTCCGCCGGCGTCGGTCGGGTCAATCAGGTGCCAGAAGCGATCCAGGATCTGTTCATACGTCACTTTCTGAGGATCGTAATAGACTTGAACGGCTTCAATATGCCCGAGGCGCGCATAATCTTCATAAGTCGGATTTTCTCCCGCACCGCCGGTATACCCTGAGATCACTTTGATAACACCGGGCATTTTCTCCAGATCCGCTTCGACACACCAGAAGCACCCGCCCGCCAGCGTTGCGATTGCCGCATTCTCGATCTTTGCCTTGTCAGCCATTTTATTTTTCACCTCCGTTTGTCCGGTATCGGCATTCCCGCAGCCCCACAAAAAAGCCAACGCAATGACGAAGTAAATGATTTTTTTCATCTATCGATACACCCCCTATCAGTCAAATTTTAAGGATAGTATCTGCGATTGTCAAATGCAGCCCCGCAGATTAGCTGATCCGGCACACTAGTGTAGTGCGTCTAACGCTTCTTTACATATCTTGTTTATATTGCATGACCATGACTACCGTAAATCAACATAGAACAAGGGGTTGCAACCCCTTGTTCTGACGTATTGCGCCATGAACCTGTGTAAAGGAATTTACGACGCACTACACTAGAATACTCCTCCGATTAGCGCACGTTCATGAATCCGGCTTGTTGTTTTAGCGACGGTTGATTTTGCATCCGATGGGAATAAATTGAGACAGCGGAAAAGGATTTGTAACAGAAAAGCGTGCCTTGAAGGGGAGCAATCTTGCCGCCAGATATTTGGGATAACTGGATAAAGTGATTACACGATACGCGCAACCATGATGCCGGTTAATGCCGGATGCGATTTCAGGTAGGCCAGGAGTGTTTCTTTCGAGATAACGACAGCTCCTTCTTTGCCGGATGCATGAAGCAAGTGCCAATGCCCGCCCTGCCTTGTCGCAAAGCCGATATGGGCTACATCCAATCCTTCCCGGTCCGTTACAAAGGCGATAATATCGCCGGGATGAATCGCAAGGCGTTGTTTTACAACCTTGTCTTTATCCACAATATAAGAAATCCTGCCCGAGAGCTTTCTTTCGATGATCTTCATTTTGCAAAACTGGTTTTTACTTTTCAAACCGGCGTACAGATCACGATGCGTCGTCATGAAATTGATCGCTTTGCGCGCGGGGCGGCCGTCCAAAAGCCGCGAGACGTCCATTAATATTTTTTTCTTTTGATTATCCGCCAACCAGTCGGTGAAATAATGCAGGCGCGAGGCGTAGCCGTCCGTCTTCCCCTGGCGGTAACGGATGAACCTCAGATTCTTGCGGAATCGGGCGGGCGATAATTTCCCGGAAGCCGCCGAGCGGGTCAGCGCGAGAACAGTTTCCACAAAAGTTGTGCAATCAAATGCGGTCAGGACGTCAATGAGCTTTTCCGGGCCCATGGTCTCCAATGTGTTTGCGCGATAGGGCGTACCCAGAAAGAGCCTGCCGATCTCAAGCGCCAAATCCCCGGGCGCCGGCACCCCGCTTTGCAAGGCAGAGCAGAATTTATGCTGATCACTATGGTCCATGCCCCTTCACCCCGTATGTCCCGCAGGGTTCTGAATCAGAAAACTCCGGGAGCGTCAATGCTAATCGCATCCATGCGTTACAATAAGCAGAGACGGCGTATATTGCAATCATAAAATGAATTTTTCGTATTCCGGGAAGAACAACTCATCATTGACACGAAAAACCGATTCCTCTATAGTCGGCTGGCAGGGAAGCCCCGGGCGGAAGACCCGGGGAAGAAAGCCCGGCTTCGGACGGTGCTTTCGGGGGTGGCAACCGACTACATGAAGCCAATCAGGACGTCGAACCATGAGTGAACTATCCGCGGCAGTTTCCAACAAAACAAAAATTCGTTTACTGGCATTGATGATGGCGATGGAGATATACACGCTGGGTGTATCTGCCATCGGTATGGCCACATCAAATTCGATCGTGTTCGTGGCCAATTTTGTCATTGCCTTTACCGGCGCGCTCGCGTCGGGGCTGTCACTGTACACGATTAAAAGAATGACGAAGGGAACGGACCTGCTCAATACGTACGGTCTGGGAAGGATGGAAACCATCTCGAGCATCGTCGTCGGGGTCACCATGGTCATGGCCGCTACGTTCGTCGGCTATGAGACGATCCTGAAGCTCTACCATCCCGTCGATCAGCACGGCGGTCTCGCGGCGACGCTTCTGACATTCGCCTCCTTCGCGGCGTCCATGTGGTTATGGATACGCAATTATCATCTGAGTAAAACCGAACATTCACCCATCTTCGGTTCGATCTGGCGCATGGCCAGAATGGGGGCACTGGAAGATCTGCTGATCATTCTGGCGGTCGGACTTGCGCTCATTTTCCAGGGGTCCGCCTGGACGCGCTATCTGGAAGTCGTGGCAACATCCTTCCTGATGATCAGCATCGTCAAATCCATCTATGACGTTTTTTCCGGTTCCATGTCCGACTTGCTGGACCGCAGCCTTGATGAATACAATCTGCTCATCATCCTGCGCGAACTGGTGGCCAATTTTGATGCTTACGACCAACTGCACGGCATCCGGACGCGCCGATCGGGCAGCCAGACTTTTATCGAGCTGTTCCTCGAATTCCACCCGGAGACAAAAATCGCTGCCGTTTATGACCTGCTGGCACGGCTGGAAACGGCCATAAAGGAGCATATGCCCAACGCCCAGGTCATGATCATTCCGAGCCGCGAGCCCAATCTCCAGAGGGCCGCCGACTGAGTTGCCGAACAGTTCAGTGCGACGACTGCATGCCCCCACGTTAATTCAATGTAAATCTATTCTCTGATCTTCAGATGGGTCTGCAAGTAATTTTTGAACGCCTTGAAATCGCTGGTCAGCGCAATGGCGCTGCCTTGGCGGCGGGCCAGGTCTTTCATGCTTTCGGGAAGTTCGGGGTCGATGCCCAGGAGGCTTTTGATTTCTTCGGGAAACTTGGCGGGGTGAGCGGTCTCCAGGCAGATGGCCAGTTTCGAATCGCCGGTTTTCTTCTGGTAGGCTTCGAGGCCTGCCCAGCCCACCGCGCCGTGCTGCTCCAGAATCACCCGATAGCGCTCGTAAACACTCTTGATGGTCTGCCGGGTTTCCTCATCGGAGACGCTCACCGAAAAGATGTACCGGCGCATTTCCTGGAGATCGGGATAACGATGGACGACACCCGCACGGTCGACCGTGCCGCCATAGAGTTCAAAGAAGCGCGCCAGGTTGCTGGGATGTCCCACATTCATGGCGTTGGAAATGCAGGCCCGCGACGGCGACACTTTCGTGTATTTGCCGGTTTCGAGATAAATCGGAAATTCACTATTTTCGTTGGTGGGCATGATCAGCCTGGCCACCGGCAATCCCATCCGGCGGGCGTATTCGCAACCCAGGGCATCGCCGAAATTGCCCGACGGAACAGAAAAAATGACCTCTTCGCCGCGACCGGCCAACTGAGCGTAGGCATAAATATAATAAACGATCTGCGGCAGGATGCGGCCGAAATTAATGGAATTGGCCGATGATAAGTTGAACCGGGCCAGCTCCCGGTCGGCAAACGCTTCTTTGACGAGATTCTGACAATCATCAAATTTTCCGTCAACCGAGATCGCCCGGACGTTGCCGCCGATGGTGTCGAGCTGCTTTTTCTGCATCAGACTCACTTCATCGGCGGGATAGAGAATAGTCACGTCGATACCGCGAACGCCTTTATAGGCTTCCCCCACGGCGCTACCGGTATCGCCGGACGTCGCCACGAGAATATTGAGCCGCTCTCCTTCAGGCCGGCAGTGGCTCATGAGCCGCGCCATCATTCGGGCGGCAAAATCTTTAAAGGATGCCGTGGGACCCTGATCCAGGCGCAGAATAAAAGCACGCGGATAAACCGCTTCCAGCGGCACGGGATAATTATAAGCATCCCTGACGATTGCTTCGAGAACAGCAGACGGGAATTCTTCGGACAGGAAAGCCCCGGCAACAAGAGAAG
>Ga0351849_10182_pt1 | contig 19765 bp, 19 predicted proteins | sample TotcelHFGM3001N3_FD_206792 | JGI IMG/M metagenome (GOLD analysis project Ga0351849, IMG submission 206792) | Enriched cells from coal bed in the Powder River Basin, Montana, United States - Total cells FGM rep1 HSBNCT.FGM.300.1.N3 ... | reverse complement strand
CGATCAACCGTGAGGGGCCGCAGCCGGCGGACTGTTACGCCTACACAGGGAGGCTGGTGGACGACAACAGCGGCATGGCGCTCTATCAGGCAAACTGCGCGGCGTTCCTCTCCGTCCACAAGGCGCTTCTGTTCGACCGCTGGCCGGCGGACTGGAACTACGGCATGGCCGAGGCACAGTGGAATTTCCTGAATTTCATCCCGGCGATATATCCGGGCCCGGGCAAGTCGAACATGGCGGCCTGGCGGTCGCTGATGGCGAAAGAGAACCCGTTCGACATTATCTTCGTCCAATCCTCGGGCGGCCCCAAACACTGGCAGGACGGACAGCTGAACGACATCCCGGACTCTCCCCCGGTCATCGTCCATTTCGCGCACAGTTATTCAGCCGCGGACATCCACGACGTCAACACGATCGCCGGGCGCTGGCTCTACAACGGCGCCTACGTCTATCTCGGCGCAATCCACGAACCGCAAAACAGGGCCTTCCAGAAACCCGCTTTCATGTCGGCGGCGATAGCCGGGGGGCTCCCGCTCGGGCTGGCGTTCGAGCGCAAGGAAACGCTCACGCAGAGATACGCCGCCCCCTGGAAACTGCTCTTCGTCGGCGACCCGATGTGCACTGCCTCGTGGGCCGTCCGCACGGACGAAGCGGCGAGCTACACGGTCTTCCAGCGCGGGTTCCGCAAACTGCAAGACATGAATTTCACTGCCGCAGAAAATTTTTTCGAACAGTTCCTGCGCTCGTTCCCGGCGTCCGACCTCAAAGAGACCGCCCGGGAGTACCTGGCCAAAACATACCTCCTGAAATTTTACGAATACACCTCCCAGAAATATCCGATACAAAAACACCTATCCGCGGCGTTCCTGCGGAACTGGTACTGCGGCGGCCCGTCCGAGGCGAGCGCCCTCCGGGAATCCCTGCCGTATCTCAAAGACCGGGAGCTGAAATCGTATTACCAGAACCTCTACGCGGTCAAGGGCGCCAACCCCGCGGCGGCCGCCCTTCTCAAGGAGGAAGTGGCCGCCCTCAACAAGACGATCCCCTTCCTCAAAGAGTGGGCGCTTATCGGCCCCTTCAGCGTCAGGGATGAAGAAAAACACCCCGCCCTGGCCGACCCGGCGCACCTCGCGGCCGGGAAACCGATCACGATCGGCAATACGGCATATCCGTGGAACATCCTCATCGCCGACAAAAAAACGAATGTCCTGCACCTCAGATCGCCTGGCGGAACGGACGGCGGGGCTTTCGCGTACGCGCTGGCAGTCCTCTCGTCGAAAGGGAACCGGCACGCTCTTTTCAAGATCACGAGCTCCTCGCGCTTCGTGCTCTATATAAACCGGCGGAAATCCTTCGACACGATCACAGCGCCGCCGCCGGCCAAAGGCCTCTTCCGCCTCGACGTACCTCTCCGGAACGGATTAAATGAAATCCTGATCAAGACGTACCGTCCGGAAGGAGACTGGTCGTTCTCGTTCAGCGTGCATTCGCTCGGCGGCGGGCGCGCGGAGCATTGTATCCCGGTGCCGCTCGAAAAATTCGCCAAAAGACCTCCCCCGCGGGCCGCACAGCCGCCGAAAAAACCTGCCGAGGCATCAACCTTCTCCCTGATACCGCGCCCGGCTGACCGGCAACCGGCCCGGGAAGATATTCTTGGACCTCAACCGGAGTAGACAGAAACAACTTTTTTCAATGAAATACATCGAGATCAGCATCAAAGACATCCTGCTCACCGGCAAAGGGTTTGACGACCACCTCGTCTCTTTCCCTCTCGACAACCCCGCGGTCGCCGCGTCCGTCAGAAAGCTCGGGATCATCAACCCGCCCGTCCTCATCACAACGGCCGGACAAAAATACAAAGTGATCTGCGGATACAAAAAGATCCTGGCCGGCAGAAAACTCGGCATGAAAAACATCGCGGCAAAGGTTTTTGACCGCGGCGAGATCGACGGCCGGACGGCGCTGTTGACCGCGGTCACCGAGAACGCCGTCTCGCGCGGACTAAACGCCGTCGAGATCGCGCTTGCCGTAAACAAACTGCAAAAACTGTCCGTGCCGATCGATGAAACCGTCCTGAAGCTCTTAAACATCCCCCGCCACCTGGTCGTTGCATACACAGGGCTTCTGGCGCTGGACACACCGCTCAAGAAAGCCGTCGCCGCTGGGGCCCTGACGCCCGCGCACGCCTTCCTGCTTGAGAAACTGGACCCGGAAGACCGCCGGACGCTCGGCGGCCTTTTTATCCGGACCATGAGGCCGAACGTCAACGAGGCCAAAGAGATCATCCGGTATCTCGACGATCTCAAGATACGGTTCTCGAAGGACAACATGCGCGGCGTCCTCGACCGCGGCGGCCTGCGGCAGATCATCGCCGACAAAAAATTGAACCCGCGCGAAAAAGTCGACCGACTGCGCGGCGCATTGAAGACGCTCCGATATCCCCTCATCACTGAAAAAGAAGACTGTTTCAGGCAAAAGCTCAAGAACGCCGGCCTGCCGCACAGCGTCCTCGTTTCACACTCAAAATATTTCGAAGGGAACGAGCTGAAGATCGACTGCACGGTCAGGAGCTTCGAGGAGCTGAAACATATCCTGGCGGCGCTTTCCGAAAAAGAAGGGGCGGTACGGGACTTGCTGCGCATCATAAAAGAATGACGGCAAACACGTCATTGCGAGGAGTCCGCCAGAGCGGGCGACGAAACAATCTCAAAATAAACTGTCATTCTGAACATAGTGAAGAATCTCAGTGAAGATGCTATTTCAAGCAGATCCTTCGCGGAGTTTATCCTCGAGCGAAGCGAAGGGATCAGGATGACAAAATAACTACACGACTAACCTTGCCTCAACAAATTATTACGATCATGCACATCCTCATCGAAAAGAACGCGCAGAGATCAGACCTCGCGCGGGACATCCTGAAAAAGATCCCAAACAAGAAGACAACGGTCATCACATCGGCCGCATCACCCTGCATCGCCGGTTCTGTTTCAGACCAGAAGAGATCGCTCCTCCTCGCGGTGAACAAAGGTTCCGCCGTCAGGGAATTCAGACGGATGGACGGACTCGTCCAGCGCAGGGAATACTACATCTACTTTGCCCAGAACTGCCCCCTCGACTGCCAGTACTGTTTCCTGCAGTGCTACGGCGGACACGCCGTCCCGACGGTCTTCGTGAATCAGCGAAAAATCCTGCGTGAAGTCGAAACGGTCCTGAGAAACGAGGCGCATCCCTTTTTCCACACCGGTGAACTTGCCGACAGCCTCGTCTTCGACCCCCTGATCGATCTCAACGCGAAATTGACCGCACTTTTCGCGCGCTATCCGAACGGCCGCCTTGAACTACGGACAAAATGCGCCGAAGTCTCGAGAATAACCGCCGCGACGCCGGCCCCAAACGTGACTGTTTCGTGGACATTCACGCCGGACACGGTCATCAGACTGTATGAGAGAGGGACGCCCCCTCTCGCGGCGCGCATACGCGCGGCGCAAAAGTGCCAGGCCGCGGGATACGCGGTCGGCCTGCGGCTCGACCCGATCGTTGCGTGCGCGGACTGGGAGCAGACATACGAAAAGATGGTCCGGGATATTTTTTCACGGCTCGATCACCGAAAGCTCGAATCCGCCGTGCTCGGCGTATTCCGCTATGCGCCGGCGCTGGAAAAGGTCATCAAGGAGCGGTTTCCGAAAAGCGACATCCTGATAAACGAATTCGTCCCGTGCGTTGACGGCAAGATGCGGTATTTCAAACCGCTGAGGATAGGGATTTACCGGAACATCATCGGGATGATCAGGCGTCACGCGCCGAACCTGAAGATCACGCTTTGCATGGAGACGCCGGAGGTATGGGAATCTGTATTTAATAAGTAGGGACAGCTACCACTTTTTCACGCCAATAATCCACCCCGAACAACGCTCTAAAAATAAGTGGTAGCTGTCCCTACTTATTTATTGAAGCTGTTTTGCCTGCTCGATGATGTCGATCGTGCGCTCTTCGCTCCCGATGCACATGATGTGGACGCCGGCGCAGATGCCGCGGAACTCGTTCACCTGCCGCGCGGCGATCTCAATCCCCGTCTTGATCGGGTCAGCCGATTTCTCCAATTCTTCGATGAGATGATCGGGCACCTTCACGCCGGGGACATTGTCGTTCAGAAAACGGGCCATCTTCGCCGATTTCAATAGAAGGATCCCCGCAAGGATCTTTGCGCCGGATCCCTGCACGCACTTCATGAACCCCTTAAAACGCGCGATATCGAATACAGCCTGCGTCTGGAAAAAACGGGCGCCCGCCTCGATCTTCTGCTCGAACTTGATGACGACCGGCTCGATCGGCGTCGACCCCGGGTTCACGCTTGATCCGAGGAAAAAATGCGTCGCCCCTTTCAGGGCCGCGCCGTTGGCGTCTTTCCCGTGGTTCAGCGCCGAGGCGATCTGGAGGAGCTGGACAGATTCGATATCAAATACCGGTTTCGCCGTTTTATTGTCGCCGGCGGTGATCAGGTCGCCGGTCAGGGCCAGCACGTTCTCGATCCCGAGAGCAGAGGCACCGAGCAGGTCGGACTGGAGGGCGATCCGGTTCTTGTCCCGGCAGATCAGCTGATAGATCGGCTCAACCCCTTCGCGCTTCAGGATGTATGCCGCCGCAAGCGACGAGAGGCGCATGATCGCGCGCTGGTTGTCGGTCACGTTGACCGCGTCGACCTTCCCCTTGAGGAGATGCGCCTTCGCGACAAAAGGGGCGGTGTCGGCGCCCTTCGGCGGACAGAGTTCCGCGGTGACGACAAATTCGTTTGATAACAGCTTGTCTTTAAGGATTCCCATAAGTAAAAGTAGGGACAGCTACCACTTTTGTTTACGCCGATATCCTTCTCCGAACAACGCTCTAAAAATAAGTGGTAGCTGTCCCTACTTTTAGAGGCTGCTCCGGGCCCGGGCTCCCAGATTGAGAGCGGCCGGTTTCGCGTGTTTCGAATAGTCCTTGAGCGGTTTTAACTTCCTCAGCTTGTCGAGCCGGCCCTGCGCCTTCAGCCGCTCGTAGATCCGCACCCACGCGCACTCCTTCGTCTTGTCCATCTCGCACTTCCCGTCGTCCATGCCGCCGCACGGGCCGTGCAGGAGCCCCTTCGGACAGCGCGTGACCGGGCAGATCGACGCGGTCTCGCCGAGCACGCACTCGCCGCAGAGCGAGCAGTTTTCCGCAAAATCACCGACGCGCTTCGTGTTCCCGAGAAACAACGTATCGAGCCCGGGATAGACCACCTTCTCTTCGTACAGGTTCGTTATCGTCTGGACGCCGGCGCCGCAGGCGAGCACGATCACCGCGTCCGCCCGCTCAAACGCGTCTTTGTTCTCGTTGATCAGCTTGCGGGTGAGGTTCTGGTTGCAGGTCTCTTCGGGCATGATGTAACTGAGGACCTTCTTGCCGTGCGATTCCAGCTCGTTCTTGAGGGCGATGACCTCAGGCTCCCCGCCCGTTTTGCACGCCTCGGCGCAGCTGCCGCAGCCGACAAGGAAGATGTTATGCTTATCCTTGACGAACTCGAGGACGTCTTTGATATCTTTTGATTTGGTGATGATCATAATTTTGTTTTCTGCATCTTCGCCGCTTCGACCGCGTTGCGCATCAGCATCGCGATCGTCATCGGGCCGACGCCGCCGGGCACCGGCGTAATCGCGCTTGCAACCTTCCGCACACTCTCGAAATCGACGTCGCCAACGAGCCGGTATCCCTTCCCGGCCTGCGGGTCGTCAACCCGGTTGATCCCGACGTCAACGACAACGGCCCCCTGTTGTACCATATCGGCCTGCACAAAACAAGGACTTCCTATAGCGGCGACCAGGATTTCTGCCGAGCGCGTGATCTCTTTCATGTCCTTCGACTGCGAATGGCAGACCGTCACCGTCGCGTTCGCGCATTTCGCCTTCTGCATCAGGATTGCCGCGAGCGGTTTTCCCACGATGTTGCTGCGGCCGACGATCACGACATGTTTCCCCGACACATCGATCCCGCTGCGCGACAGGAGCACCTGCACCCCGTACGGCGTGCAGGGCTGGAAGCGCGGGGTGCCGATCAACATGAGCCCGACGTTTTCAGGGTGAAAACAATCCACGTCCTTCACCGGAAAAATCGACTGCAGGACCCGGGCCTGATTGAAATCCTTTGGCAGTGGCAGCTGGACCAATATCCCGTTGATCGCGGGATTGTCGTTTAAATCCTCTATCAGGTCGAGGAGCTCTTCCTCGCGCGCCGTATCGAACAACTTATATTTTTCCGAATAGATCCCCAGCCGGGCGCACGCCTTTTCTTTCATGTTCACATAGGCGGCCGAAGCGGGGTTGTTCCCCACGATCACCACGGCAAGGCCGGGGATGGTCCCCTCTTTCTTGAGCGCTTCGACTTCGTTCTTTAATTCGTCCAGGATCTCTTCAGATACTTTTTTTCCGTCGATGATCTTCGCTTCCATACCACTCCCCCTATTTATTTGTCATTGCGAGGAGCCATACCGACAAAGCAATCTCAATGTGCATCCTGCACCTTGAGATCGTTCCGGCCGAATCAGCCAGCCTCGCCATGACATTTACAGCGCCGACAACGTCACGATAAACCTCGTCCCCTTCCCCTCCTCGCTGAACGCCAGGATGTCCCCGTCGTGAGCGAGGGCGATCTGCTTGGCGATCATCAAGCCGAGGCCGATACCCCGCACCTGGCCAGTCTTGTATTTGTCCACCTGCTTGAAGGCGTCGAAGATGTGCGGCAATTCGTGCGCGGGGATCCCGGTCCCGTTATCCACCACTTCGACCTTGAGCTTCCCGCCTTCGAGCGCGTCAGACACCGCGACGGCCGTCCCTTTCGGGTTGAATTTCACCGCGTTCTCGATGAGGTTGAAAAAAAGCTGTCTCACGCGGGCGCGGTCAGCGATGATCATGCCGATCCCCGGCATCAGGGCCTGCTCCACCGTGATCTCTTTTTCCCGTATCTGCGCGCCGAGGTCGGCAAGGATCTCGCCGATCACCTGGTCGAACGAAAACCGCTCTTTCTCAAGCGATATCTTGAGCGATTTCTTCTCGATCGCCGCAAAATCGAGCAGTTTGCCTATAAGCCCCTCGAGGTATTCGACCTGCGCGTAACTCTTCTTGAGCGCCGTGAGCTGCCGCTCGGGAACCTCGCCCATGATCCCGTCGCGAAAGAGCGATATCGTCGACTTGACGACGGCAAGCGGGCTCTTCAGCTTGTGGCTCGTCATCATGATAAACTCGCTCTTCATGTTCTCGACCAGCCGCATCTCGGTGATGTTGCGTATCGCGATGACGCTCCCGGCGTCGTTCCCCTCGCTGTCCTTGAGCCGGGTGTGCAGGGTTGAAAAGACGACCCCTTCGGCCCCCTTCGACATCATCTCGAAGACCTGCGGTCCGGCGGCGGCCATGACCTCTTCGATCGGGAGGGTGAGACTGAATTTTTCAAACAGCGGCGCGATCTGCATGCCGGCCGGCCGGGCATCCTCGAGGCCGAAGATCTTTCGTGCCGCCGGGTTGATCAGGACGATCCTGTTCCCGGTGTCGGCGACGATAATGCCGTCGACCATGTTCGCGACGATCGCTTCCTGTTTTTGAGACTCCATTTCCCTGATCTTGCTGTTCGCGGCCGCAAGCGCGACGTTGGTCTTCTCGAGCCTGATATTCTGCAGTTGGATCACGGTGGCAAACAGGACAAGCGCGGCGACAAAAAAGAGCCCCATGGCCCATACCGCCCGGTTCCCGGCCGCATACCCCTTGACCGCGCCCTCTTTGTACGCGAGCCGCATCTCCCACGTCGTATCGCCGATCTCGACCTTGCGGCTGGTGAATTCTCCGGGGAATTCTCCGGGCCCCATCGAGATGATCCTGCCGTTCTGGTCGAATATGCGCAGATAGAATTTATCACGCAGGACTTTGATGAACGACTCGTCGACGATCGTGGCGACCTCGAACGCGCCGGCCACCCACCCGTTGCGCGTTTTTCCCTTATTGACCGGCAGGAACGCCATGAAGCCGACGCCGTGCTGGCGGATGTCCATGCTGGTGGTCGCGGCGATCCCCTGCTCCCGCTCCGAACGGACGAGCGGCTGAACGCATTCGCGAAAATTCCTGATGTTCACCTTGTGCGATTCCTTGTTCTCGTCGAACGGATGGATCTCCGTGATAAAACCGCTCTGGTCTATGTATTCGATGGCAAGGAAGCCGGGGACCTGCCGGGTGACCCCCTCGGCGAATATCGTGAATTCCTTCGTCGTCACTTTGGGGAGGGACTCGTAATACGATTTCAGGGCGATGAGGGCGCCGAAACGGACGCCGAGGAAACTCTTGATGTTTTCCCGCAGCTGCTCGCCCGCCATGTCGCGCTGGCTCTGGACAACGATCTTGCGCTTCGACTGAAGCGCGCGGTCGATGACCGTGATCGCGCCGACGCCGAGGGCGATGATGATGAGGTTAACGATAAGGATCCTGATGATCTTCATTGGTATCTGGCCTGACATCCCCCTGGACTATGCTAAAAAAAGATAAACCATTTCGGCTTGTCCTTCTTTTCTTCCTGCCGCCTCGACGCCGTCCCGGCCGTGCCGGCCTTGCCGGCCCTCCGAGCTTCTTCGTACCGGACGCTCAGATCGGCGGCCTTTTCGCCGGCAGGCCCGGCCACGCCGCAATCGTCGTACATCTGAGCAACCTGCCGGTACTTCGCGATGATCTCTTCGTAGCCCGGATACCCGTCCCTTTTGGCCAGCTCGGCGTTTTCAAAACGCTCCGCTTCCTCAAACGCGGCCTTCGCCTCCCGCTCCTTCTGCTGTTTTTCCGCGTACCCGTCAAAGCTGGAGAAATACCGGATATACTGTCTACTGACAAACCCTATGGCGTTTTCGGGGGCCTGGATCCCGGTGAAATGTCCCAGCGTCTCGCGCACGGTTACCTTGTCGCCGTTTTTCAGCTGACACACCGGCGTAAAATTTTCGCCGGGGCCGCTCAGTCCCGACACCCGGTCGCCGACGATCAGGCCGCCGGCGACATTCTCGCTCGGCACCCACACCGTCGCCTTCTTCGGCAGGATGATCGTGACCCATTCTTTCGTCTCGGCGATGACCTGCACCTCCTGGTCCTTGCCGAGCTGGGTGATCACCTCGCAGTAGGTGTTCGGTTTTGCCCGGATATTCAGGTTGCTCCCGGTCGACTTGCCGATGTACGGCGTCTGATGAGCGGCAAGCGCGGCGCCGCACACAAAAACGAGCGATAAGAAAACGATCAGTCTTTTCATAAAAACCTCCTATGTAATTGTCGGAATTCCTACTACTTCTGCACTTCGCGCGAATACAGGATCTCCGCTTTGGGGAGATAGGTGATGGTGACGTCTTCAAGCGCAACGGTCTGGCTGTAATAAGGGAATTCCGTTTTATTACGAGCATCTCCGGGCGTTTCATGATGAACTCTGTCATCCTCCGTAACAAACAATGCGCGATACTGGATCTTCTGGGAAGGATCAAGCGCGATCGGATCGCCCGGGGCGCCCTGCACCCCTGCCCGCAGGAAGTTCTGCGGGGCCGGCCAGCTGGTATTTTCGGTCTTCACATTGAAGACGATCTTTTCCGTAAATATCGGGGGATACGTTTCATGTCCCAACGCCACCGTCAAAGCATGATTGTACTGGGCGGTAATGGTTGCCGTCACGGTCCCCCACTCCACTGTCTGCCCCGCATCGAATTCGGCCGATTCGAAATAGGCAAACTTGTCGATCGTCGGATTTCCTTCAAAAGTATTCGGGTCTTCTTTGTATGTGTACGCAGTACCGGGACTCCCCGGTATGATGCGGACATACCCAATCTTTTCGGTCGGGAGAAACGATATGGGCGGCTGCGACACATTATAATTGCCACAGCCGTAAATCCCAATGACGCCGTGTTCTGCAGCCGACCGCGCGTGCCAGTCCATCCACTGCCAAGTATTCCCGATACCGTTTGGTATAGCGGTAAACCAGTACCCGTCACCGCACGCCTGGATGCAATAATCCTTTTTCAAAAAGTAGATATCGCTCGTGGGCAGAGCGCTTGCGTTGGCTTCTCCGAACTTTGACTGGAACTGACCGCCTTTAACGGCGCCTTCACCGGGCATGATCTGGCAAATATATATTTTATCGTCCTCCGTCGCGGTGCTGTTAAACAATACCCACCCCACATAGTAGGAATGAACGGGCCATTCCATGCCCGCGGTACCGTTATGTGCATCAACGTCTCCGTCTTCCCAGAAGTTCTCGGTACAATTCACCCCCTGCGCAAAACCGGTCCAGTTGTTTGCTGGGGAAGGTTGTTCAAAAGTGCCGCGATGGTGGGGTATTTCATCAGATTCGGGAATCGGATCAGGAACATCCCGCGGTCCCTGTTTGTCCTCAACGTACATCTTTAAGTTAAATTCGCTCCAGTCAAAATTCCCATCGGGAGTTGCCCTGGTCTTGTTCCTCCCCACTAATTCGGTAATGGGGGCATAGGGAAGGCCTCCACCAGCTTTCTGTGTTTGTGTTAATCTACCATTCGCGACACCAAAATCATCCGCACGCGCATACCACGTGCCCGACGTTCCACCGCCGCCCCGGCTCGAGGTCCAGCCGTACGTCTCGCACCAGAACATCGGTGTCGATGTGCGGACCTGCGTCCCGCTCTTGTCATAAAAAACATCGTTGCCGAAATTGTCCCAGAAACCGAGTTTCACCGCGTCGGGAATGCACAAATACTGGCTATTCTGATTATAACCGGCAGTGTCGCTACAGGGATCGAGTTTCCTATCATCAACCTTTCCAGCGGAAGCTGAAAGATCGTACCAATACCACCTAACCGGACAGGAATCGAGCGTCGTCACTTTATACGCCTTCGGCAGCTGGGCCCCCTCGGTGCCTTCAAAGTGAGCTTTCTTCGTCTGGTTCCATGTCTTGTATATCCTCACCACGGCGGTGACGGTCTTTTCGGCGACCTTGATATCGACGTTCCCGATCCGCTTATACACTTTCCCCGTAGATTCAATTTCGTAATAGCCGCCCGAGCTGAAACAAAATTCCGTGGAACACTGCGCGGGTTTGATCCTGTTCGGGTTCGCGTTATCCTTAACCCGCTGTTTGATCTCTTTTGAAATATCAGAAAGGGAACCGTCGTTATCAATCCACCAGTCAAAACCGGGCCAGTACGTTATGGATCGGTTGGTGATCAGCATGTCGGCGATCGCGCCGGAATAACCTTCCGCGACGCCCTCTACCCCTTCTAGAACCGCCTGGAGGACAACTTTAGGCGCGGTGTTTATGTTGACGGGAGCGCGGGGCTCCGCCGCCCCTGCACTGTCAACCGTATTTTGATCGATGTAGCCAAAAACGGTTACATAATCTTTGATGGCGTCATATATCGTGTCTCCTACACCGGCCGCAAGTTTAATAGACTCTTTCGTGGGAAATTTGTCTCCCAGCTCCGCTCTTTTATTAAGAATATTCTGCGCGACGGCAGCCGGCGAAGAAACGCCGAGCTTCGTGAAAAGCCGCGTGAGTATCTCCTCGAGGTTCGGGTTCCAATCGTTGAGGTTGATCATGCTCGCACAGTCCCTGATCTTGACGACAGACTTGCCGACATGGGTCACCTTTGTATTTCCCGACCCGTCTTTGAGCTCTTCCTTGCCGACCTCTTCGGTGAAATTGTTCCCGGCAACACCGTCAAGACTGGCGAACGAGGGCCTGGCCGGCGCACCGAACAGCCCGGTATGCTCGCCAAACTGGTCATAGAACCACTGTTCTGTTTCCCAGCTCCCGTACGGTACGCGGGGACCATCGTATGACTTTTGTTTGGCCTTCGCACGCAGCTCCATGATCGCCCGCTCGATGCCGGCTTCGGCGACCAGGCGCGCTTTGACGCGGTAATCGTGCTGGACCGCCCCGCCGCTCTCCAGCGCCATGTTCATCACAAAGCCGACGCCGAGAACGAGGAGGAGCGTCAGAATGCCCAGGGTCAGGATGAGGGCGACGCCGGACTGGTCGTTGAGTTTTGAGAGAAGTTTACGCATAACACTCTATTCTTGAGATTGCTTCGTCCGCCTCCGGCGGGCTCGCAATGACAGCTTAATTATGGATACTCCGGGTCCGTATTTTGATCTATCTTCAGCTGGTCCACCGCGCGCGGCCTGTTCCGCGTTTTCGCGATGCCGGTAAACGTCTTCGCGTGATTTAACAGCTCCGTCTGGCTGCTCTTGTATTTTTTGATCGTGTCATCATCGGCCGTTTTTATGGTAATGCGCACCGCCTGCGGCAGGCCGGCGGCATACGTCGAGGTCCAGGTGTCCGACCAAACGGCGCCGTCGTAATATTCGACCGTCAGGCTGACCACATTGGAGGCCAGAAGATCGCTCGAACCGTTCGAGTAGGAGCCAAATCCGGTCATGTCGCTTTTATTGGCCGTGAAGGTATACCGCATCAGCGAATTGTCAGCCGTTTTAAGCCAGTACCCCACTTCCGCCAGGTCGGCGTCCCCGGTGTTTTTTGCCGGGGCCATGAAATAGACCTCGGGGCCGGCCGTCCCCGGCTGAGTTCCGGTCTTTTTGCCTTCAAATGTATAGATCGGGGCCGTCCCCTCGCTGTATGTCGCGTACGCGCTCGAGAGCTCGCGGACCATACGGTCGAGCGCGATCCGGGCGCTCTGGTAGACCTGCGTCGTGTCGTACCCCTTCTTGAACGCGGCGGTCCCCGCCCGGAAAAGCATCGAGAGGGCAAGAACGAGAATAGTGAGGAGACCGAAGGAGACAAGTATCTCAAGAAGCGTGAAACCGGATGTGGTGTTTCGTTTCATGCGCTGTCAACTCCGTGTAGATAAGGTTAACTACAGGAACGATAATATACTACCTTATTCGGGGGGGATAGTCAATGGAGGGAAAGAACTTGCTCAAACACCAGATACCAGTTCCTAAAAGCCCATCGCGCGACGAAGATTGTCCTGCGCCTTCTGAAAATCTTTGTCGCTCATGGTCCCCAGTCTTTTTTCGATCATATCTGTCCTCATCGTTTGGACGATTCCCGCAACCAATGAGGGAAATTTCAAGCCGGCATTTTCCCACTTCTCTATTTTCGTGTCACCCGGCAATACACGGTGAACGTTACTGGTGATTGCAGCAAGGATAACTTCTTGCCGCCCCCGGTGATATGCATCACTGCTTAAGACGACCGCAGGGCGCTTCTTCTTCTGCGTCCCTTCCGCAAAGACAAATTCCACCAGCACCACATCGCCGCGTTTACACGTTGTCATAGTACGCGTCCTTCTCGTTGTCCCACAATTTCGCAAGCGCTGTTGTCGGCTCCATCGCCATAGCCTGCAGGTCTTTTGCCTCAATCTGCTGGCGCACATGTTCGCGGACGCTCTCCAGCACGTACTCCCGGATCGTTTTTCCGCTGACAGCCGCGAATGTCTTGATCTTGATATGTTCCTTCGGGTCAATATCGATGCTCAACCTGTCCAGTTTTCGCCCTATTGTCTTCATGTTTCTCTCCTTTTAGCCCAATGTTCGCATCAGTAACTAAAAACCACATTACCACATTACCACAAATGTGTCAAGGCTCTTATGAAGATTGTGTTTCACTAAAACAAAGGACGTCGACACCTGCTGCAGTTTACCCCTGCACAAGCAGGGGCAGGGATGACAGATTGACGTTTATTCCGGAAGATCGGAAGATGGCGGCTTGAACGATTTGTGCGGTTTTTCTTCGACCGAGAGGAAACGGTTGATCTCCGTGGGGGTCAGGTAGCGGTATTGGCCGCATTTGAGGGGGCCGAGCTTCAGGAAGCCGATCTGGACACGTTTGAGATGGACGACGCGGTGGCCGATCTGCTCGAACATCCGCTTCACCTGGCGGTTGCGCCCCTCATGGATCGAGAGCCGGACCAGCGTGCGGTTGTTCAGGGGCCGGACGATCATGACCTTGGTGCCGGTCACCTTCCTGCCGTCCAAAACGATCCCCTTTTCGAGGCGCTTGACCTTTTCGCGGTCGAGCTCGCCGCTGACCACCGCCTCGTACACCTTCGTCACTTCGTAACGCGGGTGCGACACCTTCAGGGAAAATTCGCCGTCGTTGGTGAGGATGATCGCCCCTTCGGTATCGAAATCGAGGCGGCCGACGGTGAACAGGCGCAGGCCCTTCTCGCGGACCAGTTCGAACACCAGCCGCCGCTCGCCGCCCCAGTCCTGGGTCGAACAGATAAAGCCGGCGGGCTTGTTGAGCAGGATATAGACCTTCTTGGCGGTCCTGAGCGTCTTGCCGTCAACGACGACACGGTCTGACGGCTCGACGGTCGTGCCGAGCTTGGTGATCTTGTGGCCGTTCACCGAGACGCGCCCCTGCTCGATGATCTCTTCGCATTTGCGGCGGGAGGCGATGCCGGCGTCGGCCATAAGTTTTTGGAGTCTAATGGGCATAGCGAAAATTCTTCCGTTATTATTTATGAGCTGAGCAAAGCAAGACTTCTCGACTCACTCCATTCGCTCGAAGAATAAGAACCCCTCATCTTGAAGCTGGTGAGGGGTTTTATCGTATATACATATGCAAGAATGGCGAAGAAAGGTCGGGATGCAAGGCGCCCGCCAGCGACCGCGGAGGTGTATGTGCCTAATACTCCGACAAGGGAGCGCGGCGGGCAACGCCGCAGACCGGCCTTTCTTCGCCATTCTTAGATCATACAGGGGGTTTGGTCTTGCGCAGGCCGTATACGCGGTCGCCCGGCTTGAACTGGCCGCGCTTCTTGAGCTCTTCGACGCGCTCGAACCGCTTCATGACGGAACGCTTCACCTTCATCGTCCCGCCCGATTTTCCGAAACTGGGATGGATTGACATACGTGACTCCTCCTTTTTTTCAATGACGCTATTTCAACGATCCTTCGATCCACTTTAAATAGTCGCCGCTGCCGTCCACGACCGGCAGGGCTATTATCTCCGGCACATCGTAACTGTGCTGTGCCTTGACCTCTTTCACAAGGGCCTTAAATCTAGCCTTTTTCGTCTTAATAATCAAGAGCGATTCTCTGCCGCTGTCGACCGCGCCCTTCCACCAGAAAAAGGACTGCACATTATCCACAATATTGACGCAGGCGGCAAGCTTTTCCTTCAGGAGCGCTTTGGCGATCTTTTCGCCTTCGGCGCGGCTGGAGACGGTGACATAGACGACTATGTATTTCATGTTCACCTTTTTATACACAAGCTGTCATTGCGAGGAGCTCAGCGACGAAGAAATCTCACTGAAATAGCTTTCTCTTTGAGATCGCCGCGCTCCTTTCAGTCGCTCGCGATGACAGATCATTCGAATAGTTTCCGGATGTCGTCCGGGACGCGGACCGGTTTCCGGGCCTTGTTGATAAACGCGTGGGCGGTCATCCCGACGGCGATCAACAGCTCGCCCTTGCGGATCTCGTAATCAAAAATGATGCTGGCGTTGCGCACCGCGCGCACCCTGATCTGGACCGTGATCAGGTCGTCGTAGGTCAGCGGCGCCTCGTACTTGCAGTTCGCCTCGACGACCGGGAGATACAGCCCTTGTTTCTCGCACTCCGTGTAGGGCATGCCGGCGGCGCGCATCATCTCGGAACGCGCGACCTCGAACCAGGTGAGGTACTTGCCGTAGTAGGCGACCCCCATCTGGTCGGTCTCTTCGTAGCGGACGCGCAGTTGGAATTCGTAGGTTTTCATTTATTTTTCCAGCAAGGCGACGATCTCGGCCTTCTTCTTTTCCATCAGCGCCTTCGTATTCGCTTCCAGGTTGAGGCGCAGGGCCGGCTCGGTGTTCGACGGCCGGACGTTGAACCACCAGTCGGGGTATTTCACCGAAATGCCGTCGAGGTAATAGACCTCGCCGTCCTTGTAGGCCGCCGCGAGCTCCTTCATCTTGCCGTCTTTGTCCTCGACCTCGAAATTGATCTCGCCGGTGGCGAAATATTTCCTGAGCGGGTTGACGATCTCGGAGACCTTCTTCCCCTCCTTGCTGATCAGGTTCATGAACTTCATCATCGCGATCTGGCCGCTGTCTGCGTAGTAGTTGTCGCGAAAATAATAATGGCCGGAGAGCTCGCCTCCCAGCGCCGCGTCGTTCTTGCGCATGATCGCCTTGATGAACGAATGGCCGACGCGCGACTCGATCGCCTTGCCGCCGGACCGCTCGATCTCTTCGGCGACGATCTTGCTCGAGCGCAGGTCATAGACGATCGTCTGGCCGCCCTTCTCAGACAAGATCTCGCGGGCGATCAGGGCCTCGACAAGGTCGTTCGAGATGGTGTCACCGTTCTCGTCGACGAACGCCACCCGGTCGCCGTCGCCGTCAAAGGCGATCCCGAGGTCGGCCTTCTGCGCCTTCACCATTTTCTTCAGATCGGCCATGTTCTCTTCCTTGAGCGGGTTCGCCTCGTGGTGCGGGAACCTGCCGTCGGGCTCGAAATACATCGGCACCATCGCGCACGGGAGCTCCGCGTACACCTTCGGCAGGTATTTGCCGACGATGCCGTTGCCGGTATCGATCACGACCTTCATCGCCTTGATCCCGTGGGCAAACTTCAGTACGTGCCGGACATAATCGCCGGTAACATCCTTGGTGATGACCTTGCCTTTTTTGTCCGCTTTCTTGAACTGCCCCGTCTTCACCATTTTCTCCATATCCTTGATGCCGGTCTCGCCGCTGACGGGGATCGCCTGCTCGCGGCACATCTTGCAGCCGTTGTATTTGGCGGGATTGTGAGAAGCGGTGACCATGATCCCGCCGGGATATCCGTAATGGCCGACGGCGAAATAGAGCGCCGGGGTCGAGACCATCCCGATGTCGACCACATCCACGCCGCACGAGGTGATCCCCTCGATCATCGCCTCGGACAGGACCGGCGAGCTGACCCGCATGTCGCGCCCGACGACAAGCGTCTTGACGTTGAAAAATGTCGCCGCCGCCTTGCCGATGTCGCAGGCGAGCTTTTCGTTGATCTCTTCAGGAAACACTCCCCGTATGTCGTATGCTTTGAAGATTGACACAGGCTCCTCCTTTGGTCTTTTTATACCCGTTCCATCCAGTAATCCAACAGGTCCTTCAACGTATCCTCGATCGCATAGCGCGGCCGCCAGCCCGTCTTCCGCATGAACTTGTCCGGACAGCCGCACACGTACGTTATATCGACTCTTCTCAGCCTGTCTTTCGCTCTTTTGACCTTCAATTTCACGCCCGCGATAGCGGTCAACCTTTCAAGGATCTCGCCGACCTCGTGCATCCTGCCCGAGCACACGTTATACACCTCGCCGGCGGCGCATTTTGCCGCGGCGGTGTGATAGGCGTCCACGATGTCGCGCACATCGGTAAAATCGCGCTTTGATTTGAGGTTGCCGACCTCGATGACCGGTTCCCGTTTCCCCCGTTTGATCTCGGCGATCTGTTTGGCGAAACTCGCCGTCACGAAATCGGCCGCCTGGCCGGGGCCGATATGGTTGAACGGCCGCAGGGTGATGACCTTCGTGCCGTAGTTCTTCCAGTAATTCGCCGCGAAAAATTCCGCCGACGCTTTTGACACGCCGTAAAAGTTGCAGGGGTTGACCGGCTGGGTTTCCCGGACCGGCACGTCCTTTTTGGACAGCGTGCCGTACACCTCCGCCGAGCTGATGAGGACGACCGGCCCCTTCAGCCCGCCGGCCCGCGCCGCCTCGAACAGGTTCAAAGACCCGACGGTGTTGATCTCGAAAGAATTCTTTAAATCCGTGTCGAAACGCTTCACCGACGCGATGCCGCCCAGATGGTACACCTGGTCGGGACGGGATGTTTTCATGTCGCTCTTGAGCCCCTCGGCATCGCGCAGATCGGTCTTGAAAAGGGTCAGCCCTTTCACGAAATGGAGGACGCTGTCGGGCGTGGTGTGGCCGATGCCGAAGACCTGATGTTTCCTCTTGAGCAGGAGTTCGAACAGATAGTGGCCGACAAAACCGGAAACGCCTGTGACGAGGGTTCGCATATGCGCTTTCAAAACCTGTCATTGCGAGGAGCGCAGGCGACGAAGCAATCTCAACGATAACGCTATGCATTGAGATCGCCGCGCCTGCCTGTGGCAGGCTCGCGATGACATTATCATTTATTGTTTTTCAAGATCTTCTTATATTTCTCGATGTCGTGGTCGACCATCATCCGCACGAGCTGTTTGAGGCTGACCTTCGGCTCCCAGCCGAATTTCTTTTTCGCCTTCTCGTAACTGCCGATGAGGAGGTCCACCTCCGCGGGACGGACAAACCGCTTGTCGAGCTTCACGTGTTTTTCCCAGTCGAGCCCGGCGTGCGAAAACGCCTCAACGACGAAATCCTTCACCGAATGGGTGTGGCCGGTCGCGATCACGTAATCGTCCGGCTCGTCCTGCTGGAGCATCTGCCACATCGCCTCGACGTAATCGCCCGCAAAACCCCAGTCGCGCTTTGAGTCGAGGTTGCCGAGGTGCAGGTCTTTCGCCAGCCCCAGCTTGATCCGCGCGGCGCCGTCGGTGATCTTCTTCGTCACGAACTCGAGGCCGCGGCGGGGCGATTCGTGGTTGAACAGGATCCCCGACGAGGCGTGGATCCCGTAACTCTCGCGGTAATTGACGGTGATATAGTGGCCGTACACCTTCGCGACACCGTAGGGGCTGCGCGGATGGAACGGCGTCCCCTCCGTCTGCGGGATCTCTTTTACCTTCCCGAACATCTCGCTCGACGACGCCTGATAAAACCGTATCTTCTTGTTCACGAGACGGACCGCGTCAAGGACCCGCGTCACGCCGACGGCGGTAAATTCTGCGGTGAGGACCGGCTGGACCCACGAGGTAGGGACAAACGACATCGCGGCGAGGTTATAGATCTCGTCGGGTTCCGTCTCTTCGATAAGCTTGATAAGCGAGAGCTGGTCGAGCAGGTCGGCCTGTTTCAGCTCGATCCGGTCTCTGAGGTGGTCTATGCGCTCAAACTTCTCGGTGCTCGAGCGGCGGACCATCCCGCTGACCTTGTACCCCTTGCTCAGAAGCAGTTCCGCAAGATACGACCCGTCCTGACCGGTAACACCCGTGATCAACGCTTTTTTCATGTATCCTCCATATGTATTATGGTCAAGGACAAAAGGTCATGGGGCCAGGAGTCCAGGGGGCAGAAAATACCGTGACACATTGTTTTCCCTGCACCCTTCTACTTACCCTTTGAGCCTAGGGCATAGCCCACCGGGGATTCACGTCTTTCCCCCGGTATTTTATCTGATAATGGAGATGGTCGCCGGTCACGCGGCCGGTATTCCCCGAATAAGCGATCAGGGCCCCTCTCCTGACTGCGGCCCCTTCCTTGACTTTTATTTTCGACAGATGCCCATAATACGTGTAGAGCGTATCGCCGTGATCTATCTTGACATAGTTGCCGAACCCGCCGCCCCATCCCGCATAGACGACCCTGCCGGGCGCCGTCGCGTATACCGGAGTCCCCTTGTCCACGGCGATATCGATACCTTTATGTTTCCGGATCCCCCACGAGGTCGGATTCCACCGCAGACCGTATTCAGACGACACCGGCGGGGTGTTGGTCACCGGCCAGATGTTCGGCGTCACCTGCGGGTTGCGGCCCGCGAACGGGCTGGCGCAGGCCGGAAGGAACACCAGCGGCACACAGGATAGCACAAAAAGGAGCAGTTGAGAAATTGTTCTTTTCCTGAACGATGTTTTCACCTGACACCTCCCCCCGCGGATATACCGCCATTATCCGCGATTCG
>Ga0351849_10113_pt1 | contig 20256 bp, 13 predicted proteins | sample TotcelHFGM3001N3_FD_206792 | JGI IMG/M metagenome (GOLD analysis project Ga0351849, IMG submission 206792) | Enriched cells from coal bed in the Powder River Basin, Montana, United States - Total cells FGM rep1 HSBNCT.FGM.300.1.N3 ... | reverse complement strand
CTTGCGGGCAGCTCGGAGAGGAGCTTTTCGTCAGTGCTCGACGACCAGAAGATCAAGTGCCGTAAGCGGCTTTTTATGACTGCGACGCCGCGCTACATTAAAAAGCACGTGAAGCGGCAAGCCGCCGAACTGGACTACGAAGTCGTTTCAATGGACGATGAACACGTTTTTGGCCCCGAGTTTCATGTCCTGACGTTTTACGGAGCGATTACAGCAAGACCGCCGCTGCTAACGGACTATCAAGTCGTCGTGATGGGGGTCACCCACCGTGAAGCACGCAATTGGGTCGCGGAGGGTAAGTTGGTGCGGACGCGAGAAGGCATCGAGACGGACGCCCGTTCCCTCGCCGCCCGTATCGGCCTGGCCAAGGCGATGAAGAAGTACGACCTCAGGCGAATTATTTCATTCCACTCGTCGGTATCGAAAGCCAAGGATTTCGTCGATCCGAACTGCGACAACTCGCTGACCTCTATCGTGCCATTGCTTTCGCGATCTTCCAGGCCGACTGGCAAACTCTGGGCTCGGCATATTTCTGGGCATACGCCGGCCGGCAAGCGAAGAACCTTACTGCGGGGGTTAGGAGATCTGCCAGAGATGACTCGAGGCATTATTTCCAATTGTGCGTGCCTCAACGAAGGCGTCGATGTACCGGTGCTGGATGGCGTGGCCTTCATCGACCCGAAACGCTCCCTCATTGACATCATTCAGGCAGTGGGTCGGGTCATCCGCAAGGTGGAAGGCAAAGAGATCGGAACAGTCGTGATTCCAGTGCTGATTGACGAGAGGGAGGACGCCGACGCCGCGTTATCGCACTCTGCATTTGAATCGGTGTGGCAGGTGCTGCGAGCTCTGCGCGCTCACGATCAACAGCTCGCGGATTGGCTGGACAGCTTACGATCTAAGCTCGGAGAAATCCGGGTATCGGGTGGAAAGGTGCAACTGCCACCAATAATCAAACTTGACTTGCCGCAACTGCTGCTCGAGGACTTTGAGCAAGCGTTCTACGTGCGAACAATCGAGAGGACGACAGCCAAACCGGCGTTGACGATCGAGTGGATTTTGAAGCAAGCGGATGCCCATCACAAACGGACGGGGGTATGGCCCAAGAATACGTCCGGAAACGTGGTGGACACCGAGGAAACTTGGAGCGGCATCCATGCTGCTCTCTATTCGGGTACGCGCGGTCTGCCGGGAGGGGCGTCGCTCGCTAGACTCTTAGAGGAGCATCGGGGCGTCCGAAACATATTCAATCTCCCGCCACTGACGATCGAGTGGATTCTGGAGCAAATGGATGCACACCACCAGCTAACGGGCGAATGGCCCCAGCATACATCCGGAATGTTGGCCGGCACCGACGAAACCTGGAGCGGCCTCCAGAATGCTCTCCGCGCTGGTTTGCGTGGCCTTCCGAGTGGTCTAACGCTCGCCAGACTAGTACAGGAACATCGGGGGCACCGAAACACAAAGAATCTTCCGCCGTTGACGATCGAGTGGATTCTGGAGCGAGCGGACTCCCATCACGAGCGAACTGGGAAATGGCCCAAGAGCAACTCCGGGAAGTTGCTAGGCACCGACGAAACTTGGAGTGGCCTCCAGGCTGCTCTCCATAAGGGTAACCGCGGTCTGCCGGGCGGCCTGTCGCTCGCCAAACTACTGGAGGAGCATCGGGGCGTCCGAAACAAAAGGAATCTCTCGCCACTGACCATCGAGTGGATTCTGGAACAGGCGGACTCCCATCACGAGCGAACTGGGGAATGGCCCAAGAGCAACTCGGGGAAGTTGCCGGGCACCGACGAAACCTGGAACGGCATCGCTTCTGCCCTTTCTAAGGGTGGTCGCGGCCTGCTGGGTGGATCGTCGCTTGCCAGGCTATTGGAGGAGCATCGGGGCGTCCGAAACAAATTCAATCTCCCACCACTGACTATCGAGTGGATTCTGGAGCAAATGGATGCACACCACCAGCGAACCGGGGAATGGCCCCAGCATACATCCGGGAAGTTGGCCGGTACCGACGAAACCTGGAGCGGCATCCAGAATGGTCTCCGCGCCGGTTTGCGTGGCCTTCCGAGTGGTCTAACGCTTGCCAGACTATTGGAGGAGCATCGGGGCGTGCGAAACACAGCGAATCTCCTGCCGCTGACGATCGAGTGGATCCTGGAACATGCGGACTCCCATCACGAGCGGACGGGGAAATGGCCCAAGAAAGACTCCGGAAAGTTGGCCGGCACCGACGAAACCTGGAACGGCATCCATTCTGCGCTCTATTCGGGTGTGCGCGGTCTGCCGGGTGGATCGTCGCTGGCCAGAATATTAGAGGAGCATCGGGGCGTGCGAAACACAGCGAATCTCCCGCCGCTGACCATCGAGTGGATTCTAGAACAAGCGGACGCACACTACCGGCGGACGGGAAAGTGGCCTAAGCATACGTCGGGAAAGTTGCCAGGCACCGACAATACCTGGAAAGGCATTAATTCTATGCTCCTCAGAGGTTATCGTGGTCTGCCGACAGGGTCGTCGCTCGCAAAACTATTGGAGGAGTATCGGGGCGTGCGAAACATAATGAATCTGCCGCCGCTGACGATCGAGTGGATTCTGGAACAGGCGGACTCCCATCACGAGCGAACTGGGAAATGGCCCAAGAGCAACTCCGGGAAGTTGCTAGGCACCGACGAAACTTGGAGTGGCCTCCAGGCTGCTCTCCATAAGGGTAACCGCGGTCTGCCGGGTGGATCGTCGCTCGCCAGACTATTGGAGGAGCATCGGGGCGTCCGAAACATAGTGAATCTTCCGCCACTGACTATCGAGTGGATTCTGGAACAAGCGGACGCACACCACCGCCGGACGGGGGAATGGCCCAAGAAGAACTCCGGAAAGTTGGCGGACACCGACGAAACCTGGAGCCGCATCCAGAGTGCTCTCGATTGCGGTAACCGCGGCCTGCCGGGTGGGTCGTCGCTCGCCAGACTATTGAAGGAGCATCGGGGCGTCCAAAACAAAAAGGTTGCGCTGACGATCGAGTGGATTCTGGATCGCGCTGATGCACACCACAAGCGAACGGGAGAATGGCCCAATCTCAATTCCGGAAAGTTGGAGGGCACCGACGAAACCTGGGGCGGCATCCAGGGTGCTCTCTGTGCGGGTAATCGTGGCCTGCCGGGTGGGTCGTCGCTGGCAAAACTAATACGAGAGCACCTCCGCGAGCGAAAGGAAAAGGCAGCAAAGTAGAAGGCTGCCCGGAAGAAAGCAACCACTACCCCGGCCGCCGCGTGGCAACGGCGCCGGCCCCGGGGTGCTAGTTGAACACAGATGCTCCGAGACAGACCATTCGCTGCCTCGGTGCCGTCCCCAGACCGACCGAAGCAATTCACAGGACATTGGGTGTACTGCCGCCAAGAATAATCTGAGGGATCAGCTCAGCAAACCACACATAGTTTAGGTCGAGAGGTTCGTCCTCGTCCGGGTCACGAATCCCTGAATCTAGAGACGCCGAAAAGACCCCAACTAGATAAGAAATTCTTCCGGCCATCACATTCATGTTTCCGTCAAAATCTGTGACTGGCGATGGTTTGGTTAGAACTGCGCTACCACTAGAACCAGAATGCAGGCGAGAATCTACCAAGAAATACTGTTTCCCCTGGAAAGGAACGCCAAATGTCGAAGCAACAGTAGCATTACGGACGAGCGGCAGATTGTGCATAGTGTCGTAGAGTCCCAGCGGATAACCAAGGACGATAAGGTCTTGGCCAAGAGAAACGATTGGGTTATTGGGCAAGTGAAAACTGTCATTGAACGCTTGAATGAGAAACTGCGACCGCACGGACCGCGCATCTACCGGCACAGCAACTACGTCTACCTCACTTCCGAATGTCGGATGCTCCAACCACACAGGAAGTCCGCATTGATACAACGGGATGCTGAGAATGCCATTCTCACCTAGATTCTGAGGATTGGTATGAAGAAGCACGCGAAGTTCGTCGGGAAAGAGACAGTCATCGTCGTCAATCACGACATGACGATTGGTTACGAGATAGAGGGCTTCACCAATTTCGTAGAAGAAGCCTGATGCTTCCGCCTCCATTCCTCCGTTTACGTAACACTCGATGCGAGCCACCTTAAACACAATTGAATCTACAAACATCGCCGAAGACTCCCCAGAAGAGCCAATATACAGGACAAACAAGACTTTACCTTGGCCGCACACCCAATACCAGGACCCGGATTACGCAGTCTGCGGAGTCCGAACAGTGGCACAGCAACACGCTGGAAAGTAGGACAATGGCAACCGTCAAGAAGGGCACCTACACGCGGCCCGTCCCCGATGATGCGAAAATCATCGAGAAGAAGGGGAAGAAGTTTGCACGGTTCAAGCACAACGGCAGGACCGTTGACGCCCCGTTGACTGCGGACGCCAGCGAATGCCGGATCGAGACCGCGGAATACTACATTCGATACAAGGATGCCGCCGGCAAGTGGCAACGCGAGAAGGGTTACACGGATTACGACGCCTCTGTTTCCCTGGTGTTGAAGATCGAAACACGGATTGCCCGGCGAGCCGAGGGCTTGACCGATCCTTTCGAGAAGCACAATCGCCGGCCGATCCTCGAACACGTTGACGACTTCGAGCGCCACATCGACGACAAGGGGAACACTTGGAAACACGTAACCGAGACCGCTCAGAAGGTCCGTCGGATCATCAAGGCGTGTCGATTCGCAACGATTGCCGATTTGGCTCCCGGAGCCGTGGAAGCATACCTGGCTACCGAACGCCGGCAAGGCATGTCCGCTCAGACCTCCAACCACCACCTACGAGCCATCAAACAGTTTTCGGGGTGGCTCGTCAGGGATGGCCGGAAGGCAGCTCCTACGCCGCATGGGATTCGTGGGCGAAGGTCGTCCGGTTCCTAAAAAAGACAGCCTGAAGTAACCGGCCGAAATGGCCGCCAGACCGGAGTCGCCGATCTGGTCGTAATCAAATGGAGAAGCTGACGGTCGCTACTAAGTTAGTCAGCGTGATTGTTACGGATCGTCGAGGCTGTCGCCAATCTCCTTGGGACGCCCCCGCCGAAGAGTGGAGTGGCAGAATACTAACCTGCACGGGTCGCCCCGACCTATGCGCGTCGACGCACCTTGCTTGTTCGCACAGGTCACCTCCACCTGAGCATCTTCGCGCGGGAGCGGCCGACCAGTCGTACCATCATTCTGACGACAACTTCCCAGACCCTACACCCAATCGTCCTGTGCGTGAGTTCGCGAGTTGGCTCGACGCACCGATGCTCCATAGACGCGGCGATCGCGACCGTTCCAAAATCGTTGGGATTCCGGCGTGTTCGAAGAACGTCTGATCAACCGTTTCCTGCTACGGAGCAGACTCTCAGTCAATTGCCACCCGATTAAGGGAGTCGCTGCTCGTCAGTGTCGCGCGCCCCAGTACCGTCGTTTTTCGACACATGCGAAAACCCTCGCCGCGAGTACGCTGTGCGGCTTTTTCCGGTCGCCCCGTAACGACAAATGTGATGCTACTTCTTATTTCCAAGAAGGTGCTGATCGAACCAATCCAGGATCGCTGCTATTTCACCCTGCATTGGCTTCTTCCATCCGTTGCTGTAGCCGTGCCCCACGCCTGAGACAATGAAGAGTCGGTGCGGTACCCCCACCTCACGCAGCCTCGCCACGAAGACTTCCGACTGCTGAAGTGGCACCAGCTTGTCTTCGTCACCATGCAATATCAACACCGGCGCTGTTGCATCGCTGACGTGGGCGACGGGTGAGGCTTCCCGAAAGAGTGTACGGATAAGGTCAGGATCGGTGACGCGCTCAAAGCGTTTCGCTTGGTCATCCCAACGGTGAAAATCAAAGGTGGCCCTCGCCGGTTCGCCCTGTGCTCGGAAATGTTCCAAGATCGTCACATTCTCGCGGCCAAAGTTAAGGTTGTCGGTGCCAGGGTAATAGGCGACGACAGCCTGCACTCGGGAGGACTCACGGTCGACGGGGTCAGTGGCGTCTGGTGATGCTGCTAGCGCTGCCGTTGCGACCAATAAGCTCAAATGCCCCCCTGACGAGGCGCCCATGATGCCGATGCGCTGAGGGTCGATGCCGAATCGCACAGCGTTGTGGCGAATGAAACGCACGGCGCGAGTTATGTCTGGAAATATCTCGTTGATTGTGTATTTGGGTTGACAACTGTGTGCTACGGCGAACACGACATAGCCGGTCTTAAGCAAACTCCTGACTTCTGCTCTATCGTTTGTCACCCTGTGAGACCATTTTGGGCTCGACACCATCCCGCCGGACATCATTCGGATGACAGCTGCCCCATTGCGGTTGCCGCGAGGGGTAAAGACGTCCATGACAAGGGCCATGCCGTCCTTGTAGCCGTACACCACGTCTCGCTGGTGATTCCATTCAGCAGCATCGGTCGTCATCGGGGAGACGGCCTCTCCGGCCTGCCCAAGCACCAGCAACAGCAACACGCTACTCAGCATCACTCGCTCCTTTCACAGATAGGCGGAACATGACCCTGCCGCTGAGCAAGAGCATACCACTGGCAACGCCAGCTACCAATGCTCGCCGAAGTAGCGGGTGTGGTCGGCCGGTGCGAGCGCAGGACGCCATGACATCCGGGCGGGAACCACCGGATGCGTGACATTCAAGAGGTCAGCCTGCGCAACTTATCGCAGTCCAAGCACAGCAGTTACTCACCCGCGGACGGATCTTGCCCGCGCGGCGAATTGGCCGAGAAATGGACGATATCAAGGACTATCATGATAGTCTTTTGTGTCCAACCTAGGGTATTTATGTCCATGTAGCCCTTGCATCAGAAACCGGACATGAAATTCTATAACACACTATGGGACAATGCGTTACGTCTACGCTCACGCTTTGCGGCTAGACCAGCCGGATGGGGTTCCCCGCTATTTCGAATCCTGTCCTCTCCGTTCAGCCCGACTCGACGTAGGTCGAGTTTTTTATGGGCTTATATACCCCAACGACCTCGCCAGCGGCTGAAATCGAGGCAAAAAGGAGCGGTCAACAGGGGTTCTGCGGCGTTCAAGCCGAAAGTGTACCCTCACTCCGCGTTCCGCCTTCCACCGCTCGCGAGAATGAGCGATCGTCAGTCCGGGCATTGGGGGTTGTCTTAACGGCCGACGCGATCCTGAGACATCCTCGTGCGTCTGGCAGGAATGACAAATGGCCTGGGCAAGGAATCGCTGGCATACTTCCGCCAGTGATTCTACGCAGGCAGTGTCGTAGGGTATGTTTCCCTGACCGCATCGAGATGGCCATCACTCCCCTTTTCCTCGGTGCCGGTTACACCGCACAAGACGGTCGCGCCGGATGGGCCTCCCCTCCCTCCAGTGTGGCCGTTTTGTTTTCTTGGAGCGGCCTTGCCCGCGATTATGGGTGGGGTGTTTCTCCTCGGGTTGCACCGGCATAGCACCGGCCAAATCAACGCCACAAAGACACGAACAAAGCCTTTCGTAACTCGTTGTCACGAAAGGCTTTATTAAGTCGGGGTGACTGGATTTGAACCAGCGACCTTCTGACCCCCAGTCAGACGCGCTATCCAGGCTGCGCCACACCCCGTTTGGGTTGTCGATCGACACTAAGGGCGTATTCTCGGCTCCGAAGCTGTTCCCACGCCAGTTTTTCTGGCGGAGTTGCCGACTCAGTCACCAGTGTGGGGGATTCGGAGTGGATCACCAAGGTCCGTATTCTACCCCTCGGCGGAAACGGTCGCAAGGGTGGGGGGAAAATGGTGGAGCGTGCAGGCGATGTTGAAACCTGCTCGGAGTATTCAGCGGTTCGTTATGTCTGGGGGCAGCCGGGCAAAAGGCGTGTTTCGTCCGGCTGCCTGGTCTCGGCCTCATCCATTTCATTCGGCCGCCTGCCCCAATAACAGGCTCCTTTCCTCGCATCGCGCGCACGCCTCGGCCAACGCCCGGCGAACTGAAATCTCGGGATAGTCTTCGGCAAGTTGCTGCAACCGCAGGGCGGCGTTGGAGTCGCCGATATGAGACAGGGCCACTGCGGCCGCGTGGCGGGTGTCGGTGGCATTTTCGAGGTTGCCGACGATGTCGAGGAGAACAGGAACTGCACGGGGGTCGCCGAGGCGGCCGAGGGCCCAGGCGACGGCGGCTCGCCAGCACGGGGTGAGGTCGTTGTGGACGAAGAGGACGCCGGGGCCGAGCGGGTCGGGGCGGCCGGAAGCAGCTTCGGGGGGTGAGTATTCGAGGGTGGCAATGAGCATCTCGGCCGAGTCGCGGTCTGCCATGTTGCCGAGGGTTCGGGCCAAGTAGAAGCAGATCCAGTTCTTTTTCGGCAATTCGAGCACGACGGGAATGCCGGTGTCGAAAACGCGCGGGATTTCGCAGGACAATTCGCGGTAGCGCTCGAACGCGTGGCGAACCCGTGGTGCGTAGCGTGGATCCCGGCAGACGAACGAAAGGACCTGGGCAGCGCGGTTCTCGGGCGCAGGGTGGCCGGCCCAGCAGCGGATGGTGTCAAGGGCTGCAGCAATCTGCTCGTCCGACTGGGCCTGTCCATCGCCCAGCAAGGCGAGGCAGGTTTCGACGACGGCCTTTTCCGCACCGGCTCGCCGGATCACTCGGCCGGTGAGAGTCTCGTAGTCGTCGCTGCCGAGCAGGAGCGCGCGGTCCGGGTCGATGGGCACAGACCGGATCAGGTGCGGAACGATCGGTGCGGCGGTGGTCGAGCCTATGGCGTCGAGTGCTTCGATAATGAGGTAGTGCGGGGGCGAGGCGTGGCAGGACATCAGTGCGGAGTGGTCGCCGTACCAGAGCGTATAGTTCGGATAGTCCTGCAAGGCGGCGAAGGCCTTGATCAGTTCCGATTCCGCCCGGGGCGTGCCGATCCGGCCGAGGGCTTCGATTGCGGCCTCGGCGAGAAAGAGGTTACCCGTTTCGGGACTGCCGTGCATGGCAAGGGTTTCCGCCAGGACAGGGACGGCGCCCATGTCGTTCAGACAGCCGATCGCCCGGGTGGCCGCCTGAATCGTGCGGGGATTGACGGCGTCGAGCGAATTGAATCGCGTGCCGTCGCCGCGATGGCCGGCCTCTCTCCATAGCGGGAGCGGATTTATGCCACGTTGGGCAAGCAGGTACTGACGGAGCGCCGGATGGGACGCGGGGCTTCCGACGTGGCTCAGGGCGACGGCTGCACGCCGGACGATATCGCGGTTTTCGCTGGCGATTCGCCCAATAAGCTCGTTCTCAATCGCATCCCATCCGTTCCGGGCAAACCAGTTCCGCCAGGCTGCAACCTGGGGCTGCCGGGCATGGTCGTCGGCAAAGGGGTCGATCGGTTCGATGTGGCCCGTCAGGTTCTCGAGTGCCATGACCGCGGCCTGGACGACCAGGGGATCGCTGTCTTCAAGGGCACCGAGGAGCGGCGGGACGGAATCGCGCGAGCCGCACGTGGCCAGCGCAACGGCCGCAGCCACTCGCAGTTCGCGATTGCGAGATTCGAGGCATTCGGCCAAGGCGGGCGCCGCTGCCGGATCGCGGTAGATCGACAGCCGCTGAGCGGCCGTGATGCGATGACTGTCGTCCGCATCGGCCAGCGCCGCGATCAACTCCGCCACCTCATCCTTGCCGGTTGCATCGGGATCGTCGGACCGTGTGTGCCGATTGATTCCGGCGACCTCGCGATAGCGGTCGAACTGCATCTCCATCAACCCGGTGACGGCGGCGTTGTTGCCGCGGGACCGGTGCGGTTGGCCGCGGTCGAGCAGGCGCAAGGGGCGAGTTCGCAGGGCCAGGGGAACGGTTTCGTCGAAGAGCGGGGTCGACTGCCGTGTGTGATGGCAGCCGACACAACCACGGCGTTCGCCCGGCCGCACGTAGATCCACGACATTTCGTTCAATTCGGAGCGGCCTTCCGCATCGACTGCCTGCAGGGCGATGGGCGTGTCGGCAGGAACTTCCACGGCGAACGAGCCGTCGGGCGCGAGGGGCACAGTGCCCAGTTCCACCGTTTCGTTGCCCGCATGGACGATGTAGGAGTGGGAGGATCGCGTGGTCAGTCCGGTGCCCGCCAGGACGCGAATTGCACGCACGTGCGACCAGCCGGCGGTCGTCTTTTGGGTGAAGCGCGCGTTCTGGCAGTAGAGCACACCGGTCGGGGAGCGACCCTCTGCCTTGATCGGGTCGACATGTTCGGCCAGTAGCGGGGGACGCGGTCTCGCAGCGACGTAGACGGGCGAGTGGATCGGTGAATCGGTTGAGTCGAATACGGGCGTGAGAGTAGGTGTTTGGGCATCCGGATCGAGGACACAAATCTGCTCGTAACGAACGTCGTTGACCGTGTGTTCGGCGTTGGCCGCCCGAATCGTGACCGGAACGATGCGAGCGGTCGTGCAGAGCAGTCGACCGTCGGGCATGGCCGCCACGTCGCCCGCCGCGACCCGGTAGTGTGCCAGGTCGGCGTCGAGCGAGCCGAGTCGGCCGATCGTGATTCCCGGCGCCGAAACGAACGCCAGCCGGCCGTCGGGCATCGGGGCGGGGCTGCCGCAATGGAAGGCCCGCAGGCGCGAGCCATAGTCGGGTGAGATGTTGAGCCCGAACTCGGTGTATCCATCGGTGCCGTCGGGATGGATCGCATGGAGGAGCGTCTCCACCTTGCCCCGATCGAAGAAATTGTCGGACCGGATGAAAACGATCCGGCCATCGGCAAGGATTTCCGGTTCGTTGTCGAAAATGATCGTGGAGGTGAGCAACCGGACGTTGCCGCCATCGGCGTCCATGACAAACAGCGATCGGGAGGGCGGGTTGTGATACTCCTCGAACGTACCGATCCGTGTCGACGTGAAAACGATCCGTCCGTCGGGCAATTCGGCAGGATCGATATCGTGGAAGGGGCCGCCTGTCAGTTGTATCGGAGGGCCGCCGGCGACGGGAACGCGATAGATGTGAAAGAAGGGTTCCCCGTCGTAGGCCATGGAGACCAGGATCGACTCGCCGTCGTAGGCGGCACTCGGCGATCCGAGTCCGCCGCGGCCGGCATCCAGCAGAACCCGCGGCATGGGATCAGGACCTGGGGAATCGAGCAGGTAGAGCAATCGGCCGACTTTCATGGGGGCCGGCAGGTCGTGTTCCGGAAACGCTCGCGAGTTTCGCGGATTGAAGATCGTCACATTGAGACTGTCGAGGCTGGACGCCGTGTGGGTCAGGGGCCGGTAGAGGCTCCGATCGTCGCCAACGAAGGCGATTGCGGCGGGCCAGGCAAAGTCGTCGCCGGGCGAGAGTTCGGTGACGGTGGCCACACGTTGTTGCCTGGCGGCCTCCCGCAAGGCCTCCTTGGCGAACTTTTCGACCTCGCCGATGGGCGTTCCGGCGGGCTGGGACTGAGCGGGAATCTTGACTTTGCGCCATGGCGCGTCGCCATATTGGCCGACGACGCGGGCGTCGCTCCAATGGCTGTCGTCGAAGTTGGGGGCCTGCCAACTCGGGTGCTCGCTGCTTTCGCAGAGCCAGGTGGCGTCGCTGGGAAGGACAAGTTCTCGGCCCTCGGAAAGGCGGACGACCAGTTTGACGATCAAACCGGCTGGGCCTGGGAGGGTGTTGACGGCCTGGACGGCAAGGGAATTCTTCTTGCCGGGAACGATCTGGGTCGTCACGTCCCACCGCTTGGGCTGATTCCAGACGTTATTGCCGGCGCCGCTCTCTCCGACCGGCTGGCCGTTCAGGTAGAGGACGAAGAGGTTGTCGCAGGTGGCGATTATCTCGGCCGACTCGATTTGGGCGTCCGCAGGAACCAGGAGGGAACCCCGCATGTAATTGACCGCAGCAGGGAGTTCGCCGAGTGCCGCTTCCACGCCCGGCGTGTACCAGATCCACTTGGATCCGTCGAAGTCGAGCGGCCCGGCCGCTTGAGCGCTTGTCGAGGCGAATATGAGGGTGAGAGCAACACCAATTCGTCTGATCCGTCTGTCGAAAAGCGGCATCCGTCGAACTCCGCGGCTTTATCGGGAAAGGATTGAAGCGATCGATCGAAAGAGTTTGTCGCGTATCAGAACGACGACACCTCTGCGTGTCATATTCGCGGTATAGGTTACATAGTTGACGCGATTTTTTGGGCACCTTTCCCCTCATTGGAGCTGTTGGTCCCGGGTCGAAGTGGTTGTTTGCAGGGCGTACTGGGTTGGAGAGCCCGGTTTGCGGGAGTTGGGCAGCGCAGTCGCGATTCTGCCAGTTTCTCGCGGTGACTGAGGTTCAGTTGGTCAACGGACATTGCTTTTTGCCAATTTCGCAGGTGCCCGAGAGACAGCCGGCAGAATGGAGGTACTCGACGGAGATTGATCTAGATTGACTATCGGGGATGTGGGTGTCAACCACGGGGTCAGTCTTTCGGGCTTTTTCAGGGATTCAACCTTGCTCGTGCAAGGGTTCTTGAAGGGGGAGAGGCAGCGTCGGGGCAGACAGGACGGGCGGAATATTGGAGAGGTGGTGAGGACACAAGAAGGTACACAATTCATTTGTATAGTATACACAATTACACTAAACGTTCAAGACTTTTTGTGCCATCGGAGCGGGTTTTTCGCATAAATTCCCGGTGAGGATCTGGCGATCTTGCCGGCAGCCACCGCACCAATAGTGGGGATTCCGAAACATCAGAGGTTCTTGCCAATCGCTCCAGTTCTCCTTGTGCTGGCAACCTCGCCCCGCTGCCGTATCTCCCGGCACCTCCCCGAACCAGCTCTTCCTGGTCGCCCGAAAATCTGCTACAATTCCACTCATCAGGCGATGGGCATTTGGCCGATTTAGCCACTACGATGGCGCCGTAGCCAAGCGGCTAAGGCAGTGGATTGCAAATCCACCATTCCCCGGTTCGAATCCGGGCGGCGCCTCTCGACGCAAGCCCTTACTCAGTAAGGGCTTTTTTCATGCGCCCACGATTCGCAGTTGAGGTTTGTTGCTGTTCTTGTTGCCGTTTTGTTGCTGTCCGCCTGATTCCCGCTCATCGTCCAGCTTCGGCAACGTCGCGCCGTACTCCGTGAACTGGCGTTCGGCCCATTGCCGGTAGTGTTCCGTGGTTGCCCGGCTTGCGTGCCCCATCTGGTTCTGCAATTGGGGGTTCGCCCAGTTCACCCGGGCATGTGCGTATCGGAAGGCATGAAAACCGTAGACGTGGCACCACTCGTTGCAGGTGTGGTCCGTGTTCCCGGCATCCTGACAGGGCAGGTCGATCAGCCGGTTGCCCTGCTCATCCTTGACGGATTCCTGAATCCGCTTGAATTCGCGGTAGAGGGTCCGGGCAGCATGGTTCCAGGGGAGCAACCGAACGTCCCCACCGCAGATCTTCTCCAGGAAGGGCAGGGCCGCTTTGATGTCCGGCCGCGCGTCCTTTCGCTGCTTTGTCGTGGTCGCTCGGGAGAGTACCCGGCCGGAGTCCCAATCCAGATCGGCCCAGCGTAGCTTGAGGATGGCGCCGATCCGGGCGCCCGTCACCCATGCCGTAGCGAACAACGCCCGCCACCAATCGCCTGGTGTGCAATCTGGTGGCAGGTCGTGAATCTGCATATCGGGGAACGTGGCAACGTCGGCCGCCTTCATCATCAAGGCGAAATGTTCCTCCGTGACGTGGAGCTTCTCTCGCTGGTCGCTCAGAATCTCGGGCATGGCGGGAATCTCGGCGATGTACTTCCATCGCTTCGCCACGCCCAGGGCCGCGCGGATATGGCGGAGTTCCTTCTCCACCGTCGCCGGCCGGATCTTCTGCTTGTGAAGTCCGACCATCTTGAACCGGCGCCGGCAGAACTGGTCGAGGGCCATCTCATCAATCTGACAGACCCACTTCGGCTTGCAGATCTCATTGAATTGTTTCAGGGCCAGCTTGATGGACTTGACCGTTCCCGGCCGCTTCCCACTGGCCTCCACCTTCTCGGCGAGATACTGCTCTTCGAATTGGCTCCACTTCACGTCGGGACGGACACCCTTGGCTCGGTTTAGCAGTTCAGCCTTCTTGACCGCTGCGAAGTCGTCGGCGTCATCGAAAGTGCCGATCGTCTTGGTTCGCCGGCGCCCGTTCTCGCGCCACTGGACCGACCAGGGGCAGGCTTCACCGCCCAGGCGGGCCAGTTCGTGCGCCGCTTGGAATACTCGGACTCTCATGTCAATCGCCTTTCTGGAAAACGCCCGCCCGGCAGCCCCGGTTTCCAGTCCGGGGCCACCAGGGGGCAAAGGGTCAGTTTCAAATCGCCTCTTCTCCGTCCTCATCGGGTCCGCCCGGGGTTGGCACTTCCAGTTCTGGAAACCGGGCGGGGTTGTCGGTAGTGTACAAACTACTCCGTAAGTTACTGTGGGTGAAGCGATCCTGTTGACCCGCCGCCTTCAGATTCGCACCGCTCTATTTCGTCGTGAAAACGCTCAGGAAGCCACTCCCGGACCTTCGACCAGGCTTCGTCTTCTTGCCGTTGATACTCGTCACGTGACTTCGTCTGCCCAAAAGGGGAATGCCCGAGAACCGAATGTGCGGCTTCGTGCAGAATCGTGATTGTCGCAGAGTCGGGTATTCGCATATTCTCCGGGTCGAGTATCACAACGCTTCGATTACGTATAAGGGACGGCGGCAAATGCCAACTTCCTTCGCCGTTTCCGCAGCACACAAACAAAGCGCTATCGAGTATTGACTTAGCATCCTCACAGGACACGTATTGAAAGGCCCTGGTAAGCTGTGACCGCAGTTCGTCGTCGAACAAGTAGAAGTCTTCACTTTCAAACAGATACTCGGCTTCGTCGATGTCCATAGACATGCCTCGCTTTTCAGAAAGCGCCCCTTGGCCGGTCCTGGTTTCCCGTCCAGGACTCGGCCGCGGGGCAAAGGTTACTGTTTGTGCATCGTGTCAATCAGCCGGGCCCTGCGCCTCAGTTCCGCCAGCTTTTTCATGTCAGCCTCGATTGCTGGCATAAACGTGGCCATTCGCTTCTCGTCGGCTTTTGTGCGAGGGAACTTTGTTCTGTGGACACCCCACTCCTTCATGATCCGGTCGGCTCGATCCTCGAAGCCTTTGTAGGCTTCTCCGTCTACCCAATCTTCCGCATCCCTGTGCATTATGACGCGCTCTATAATTTCCTTCGCTTCGAAATTCCTCGCATAGTCCGCAATGTGGGCCAGTTCGTGCCAGACGACATTCCGCAATTTGGACTGGGGATAGAGCATAACGGCCACGTCGTTTATTCGGATCTCGGAGCCGTAGTAGACGCAATAGCCCATGAATTCACCTGGAAGCCTGTGGACCTTTAGAACAATCGTTCCGTCCCCCTCTTGCTTCAGGTACTGGATGATCTCCAAGCGGCTCTCGTCTGGGATCTTGCTCCAGCAGTAGCGGAACACATCGCAGAAATAGTCCTTGCCGATGGGATTGCCGGGCCAGAGGAACGCCACACCGTCGACTACTTCCGTGTAGCCGTTATTCAGATAATCCTGTCGTGTAGTCATTTTCTGTATCCTTTCAGGAAAGCGCCCGTTGGCCGGGCCCGGGTTCCAGTCCGGGCCGCGGCCGCGGGGCAAAGGTACACAATCGTCAAACGTTCACAAGTTCCTCGGGGGTGGTAGCGCCGAAAGACGCCGGCTGCGGAATCGCGTCGACGGCTCGGGCGACGATGCCGGTCTGGCTGACGTAGTGCCGCGCTGTGACGGTCGCCGATGAATGTCCCATGACAAACTGCGCGGCCTGCGGATCACTGCCCCACAACGTCGTGGCCAGCGTTTTCCGGATGTCGTGCAAGCCGAAGTGCTTTTCCACGGGGATGCCGGCCAGCTCGAGGAGTTTATCCCATCGCCGGTGGAAGTAACGCATGCCATGCGGCCACGGGAAAATCAAACCGTGCTCGGAACGGCGAATCACGTGGAGGTGTCTCGCGACCACCTCGGGGAATGGCTGGATCTGGAACCGCTTGGCCTTCATAGACCGGCCCGGGATCTTGAAGTAACGCTTCTCAAAGTCGCACATATCCCAGGTCAGTTCGAAGATCGTCCGGCGTCGAAGTCCGGTATTCCAGGCGAGTACGATCAGGGCCCTCCACCACGCCGGCGGCTTCAGCCCCTCGATCTTCGGCCGCTCCATCCCGACCGTGGCGAGATAGACGGCACCGATCTCCTCGGGATCGACCAGACGGACCTCGCGCGGCTCCGATCGTGGCTGCCGAATCCACGGCGCCTTCTCGATAATGCCGGCCGCATCACGGTTGCGCGGTCCGGACGGGCCTGCCTTGTCGAGCAAAGTCTGTATCCGGCGGAGTTTGCACGCGACCGTGTCGGGTGTGGCCCGGTTCAAACGCTGCCCTCGCATCTTCGAAAGCGCGTCGCGAAACCGGGTGAGTAGTGCTACGTCGATCGAGGTCAAGGGCGGGTCGCCCGTCAGCAACACCCAACGGCGTAGAACGATTCGGTACAGTTCGATGGTCGATTCACTGGCGCCGTACAGACACGTCGGCAGGTAGTATGTTTCGAAGAATGTCGAAAGGGTGGCCTCTGCCGGTCTCGGAAAGAGCGGCTCGCCGGCCGCCTGGCACCACTTCTCGGCCGAAGTTGCCCGATGGAAATACAAGTCTGGATCGTCCAGAACGGCGTCACTTCCAACGGCCGCGCGGGTCCACTGTGTGACTTCGCGCTGCAGCTCGGATTCGATGGCGTCGAATATCGGCCCGTACTTTCCCTTCCAATAAGCGAAACAGCTCGGGCTGAGTCCCAGGGCGTCTGCGATCTCTTCGTTGGTCCCTCCCTGGAACACTCGCATCCGCAAGGCAGAGGTCATGGCCTGTTTTGTTCGGGCCGTGGCGCCGGTTACCGGCCGGCCTGGTCGCGCGCCGATACGGTTTTTTTTCGGTCGATCAGTCGTCATGGTCCACCTCCCCTCTGACCCAGTTGCCCCTGAGGATCTCCTGTCGGCGGAGAACCGCATCGTCCTCGAGCCCGACGGCGTGCCATATCACGGTGATCGAGTCGGCCCGCTGGATGATCACCACCCCAATCGGCTCGGGTCGTACTTCGTCGTGTTCGCAGAGCGTGAACAGTTCCAAGTCCTCGCACCACTTGAGAAAGAACTTGGCCCGCATCACCTCGACGCAGTCGGCGGCGGCTTCGGCTACAGAGGTGGGCAGCTCGAGGACGGTCCTGGTGTCAAGGACCTGGTCGACGATCTCGACGGTGCAATGGTCGGTCATAGGGCACCCCCTTCCCTGCCTTGGCCTCGATCGTGCCAGTTGGCTTTGAGATGGCGCCCGACGATGGCCCATGTCTCGATCGGCAGTTTGTGCTGCTGTAGCCGCTGGATCTGTGCGCGGTTATGGGTGCGAGCGTGACCGGCCGCGTCCATTGGAGAGAGATTCTTAGCGATCAGTTCCCCGCACAGAATCACGGGTGGGTAATGCCAATAGTTCTGCGGTTTCCAATCCGCTGGAACCTTGACGAGAAAGACGGCCTGTCGGCCCTTTCCTCTGGATGCCATCGCTGGACCTCCTCGCCTCGGTGAGGCGTGCGCGCGCCAACACCCGCGGCCAGGTTGAGAAAACGGCCTATGAAGAAGCCGTCCTTCTGACCGTTGCTCCCCGGCCTGCGCCGGATCGTAGCTTCAGCCAGAAGCCTAACCGCGGGTGTTGACGCTCTTGCGCTCATTGGTAAGACCTTCATAGTTGCGGGTTCTCACGCCCGGCTCGGTGGGTCCAAGAGAGTCACCGAACGCCCACAAGCTACCCGATTTGTCATCCCGCTGTCAACTCGAATCGTTTCCGATCGGAAAATCCCCTCCAAATAGTGGGGCGCCTGAAAATCGCCGGGAAGGCCTCATTTGTGCGTTCGGACGGTCAGTGTGGTTTGGGTCGGGCTTGCAGGAGATCAGCCACGGGCGCCCGTGTCCCGGGGTCGGGTTTTTACAACGGCAGGTCTCGACCTGGTGTCCTCGCGTCGATCGGCGATTCCGCCGGCGGGCTCGCCGTTTCCGCCCGTCCGCTCACAGCATCAGGTCGAGGCACCTATCGGCCCCAATCTCCTCTGCCGAGATCCCATGCGGAATGTGGGTCGCCTCGGACATGCGATTTTGCTGCGCGTCGCGGTCGAATCGGACCGTTCTGCCAAGTGCCTGGATCTCCCTGCTCTCATCCCAGGTCTGCCGGATCGCCTGACACATCTTGCGGATTTGCCCGGGGTTGGGATCTCGGCCGACCACGTTGCCGTGTCGATCGAGAACGCGTGTGCCCACGTGCGGTTCCAAAAACGCCGGATCACTCTGGTACTCCATGCGGTGCCTCCGTGATAAACTGGAAGGACACCGCTTCCTTGCCGCCGGCCCTGGACGGTTTCCCTGGGGCCGGCGGCTTTTTTACCTTCAGAACTCCACTGTCACGGGCAATTCCATCCGTTCGACCGCGCTGGCGGTCCGCCTCGACGCCTCGGTGGTTCGACTAGTCTCACCCGTAACGCGCGGTATCTCATCGAGCTTCTTGGAGATCTCCTGCAGGTGCTCCTCAACTTGCGATCCTCCACGGCCACCGCGGAAATCCTCCGCTCCGTCCACGGGTAGGCCGCGAGAGACTCGCTGTCGGTACTCGGGCGGGTAGATTCGGGGAACGGGTATCGCGTCGCCGATCGGTGTGGGTGTCACTCGCACGACGTTCCGCGGGGGGCTGTCCGGACCGGGGATCGGATGATTGACCATCCACTGTTGCATGTCGGTCAGAAGTGCCGCGCGTTGCCGTGCCAGGTCCGCCTGCGCTTCCGCGATTCGCTCGCCGATCGGCCGGGGCGGCTCGGTCATCACCAGGTCGGCACCGGGCAACGGACCTTGCATCCGCTCTTGCTGGTTCTCCCACTTGTTGACGGCCGCATAGAACGCTTGCGTCCCCTCCTCGAGCAGACTCGGTTGGCTGAACTGCGAGATTTCGTTTTGCAGTCGCTGAAACTCAGACCGGGCCGCTGCGATCTCGCGGGTGTACGTTTGCCAGCCGATGGCGCCAAGGTTCAGCAACTTGTTCGCGTCGACGATGCGGGAGGTGAGCGCCTCTTGCGGAGTGCGGAGTGCAACCTCCATCGCCTCAGCCTTTCGCCTCAAGTCTTCCATGGTCTTCTGCTGCTGCTCAAGGGCCTCCAGGTCAACCAGGTCCATTGTGACCGGAGAACCCGCGCGCCCGCGGAGGTCGGCTTTAAGCCGGGCGACCTGGTCGCGAATCCCTTGACCCCAATCCTCTCCTTCCAGCCGGTTGACCATCTGGTTGTATAGGTTGAGTTCCTGCTGAAGTCCGCCCGCCATGTTCTTCAGAAACTCATCATCGGGCAGGAGATTCAGTTCAGGCACGAGAAACTTTGCCGGCTCGGGAATCATCGCCAGAACTTCGACGATGTCCTTTGTGCCGCGGATCAGAAGAGCAACCGTCGCGGCCCAGTGCACCTGGATCTGGCGGAACACGTCGACGACACTGGCCCCCGCGGACACGATGCCGCCGATCGACTCAGCCGCGGCCCGGGCACCCGTGTTTGAGGTGGTGAGCCAGTCAGTCATATTGTCGGCGATCGTCGCAATCGTGGGAGCCAGCTCGATCGCCAGGGCGCGTTTCAGCGCGCCAGTCGATTCCTTGAGCCGAGCCATGGCGTCGTTTGCGTACTCGACTTGCCGGAAGTCGCCTTCGGAAAAAACCATACCGAGCCTCGACGCTTCACGCTGCATTTCTGCGAGGGCCGCGGATCCGCCTTGGAGCATTGTAATCATGTCGGCGCCGGCTCGGCCGAAGATCGCCTGGGCGATCCTGACACGATCCATCGGGTTTTCAACGGCCGTCAACGCGTCCGCCAGCTTGTATAACGCGTCGTTTGGTGTCATGTCCGCGAGCGTTTTGGAGCTCAACCCGAGCTCGCGGAGTACATCGTCGACCGGCCCGCCGCGGATCGCTGCCTCGGATAATCCCCGCGTCATCTTTGTGAGCGATGTTTGCAGCGCCGTCAATTCGATGCCGGATAAGTGCGCCCCGTGTGATAATCCAACAAACGCCTCCGTTGCGATGCCCAACTTGCCGGCCATTTTCCCGATTTCGTCGATCCGCCTCATCTCCTCCCGCAGCTTTGAAAATCCGACAACGGCCGCCCCCGCGGCCGCTGCCCCCGCGGCCGCCACAATTGTGGCGACACTCCTTAGCCCGGATTGCAGGCTGGACATGATCGTTGTGGAGGATTTGACCTCCTCACGGAATCCACGCACGCGATTTCCCGCCTGGTGGATGTTGGTGTTGAATTGGGCGCTCTGCAAGC
>Ga0351849_10173_pt1 | contig 20712 bp, 9 predicted proteins | sample TotcelHFGM3001N3_FD_206792 | JGI IMG/M metagenome (GOLD analysis project Ga0351849, IMG submission 206792) | Enriched cells from coal bed in the Powder River Basin, Montana, United States - Total cells FGM rep1 HSBNCT.FGM.300.1.N3 ... | reverse complement strand
TGGAAGATATCCGTTCGGGCGCCAGGTGTTCTACTCCGTCGTCGTTGACCGTCTTCAAAGACGAACTCTACTTTGTCGCTTATAAACCGACTCACGGGTACGAACTGTGGAAGTGCACTCGCGACAGCGCGAGAAGGCCAGGACTATAACATCATCCTGACCAATTCGGGCGGCCGTATCACCGAGATCGAGGTCCGCACCGGCGCCCTGACGTCGAGCAGGATCCAGGAAGTCGAGTATACCTACTTCGATCGATGCCAACGGCGACGGGGTGCTGCGGACGATCCTCGGGCTCAACGCCGAAAAACGCCAGCTTCGCCAAGTCAAGATCACCGACCCGGCGGGCACGCCCCGGTTCTGGTGCCGGTCATGGATCCTGTCGCAGATCGAAGACGCCCGGCGGTTCCGGATGATGGAATACCGCACGCCGGCGGCCCACAATGTGACGACGTCGACGAACGACGAGTTCCTCAAGCCGTGCCACGACGGCAACTTGGCCAACGACACCGCCACCTTGAACGCCAGTAGCGGGGCGATCTACGTCTGCGAGTACAACACGGCCGGGCGGGCCTGCAAGACGATCGACCCGGCCGGGCGCGAGGACCGCACCGAGTTCGACGATTTGGGCCGGATCACCAAGACAATCGAGAACTACACGGACGGCAACCCCGCCACTGGAGGGTCGGACGAAGACGTGACCATCGAAATGGCTTACAACTCCGATGGCGCTTTGGTGACGCTGACCGCGAAGAACCCCACCACGGGGGATCAGGTCACGCGATATGTTTATGGAACCGATGCCGGCGGAGTCACGCCCGTGGTCTATCGCAACGATCTTCTGCGAGCGGAGATCGACCCCGACTCGGACGATGCCACGAGCCTGGGAAACGGCACGGACGGGATCTATGATCGAATTGAACTGCTGTATAATAGACAGGGCGACCGAACGCAGATGAAGGACCAGAACGGCACGATCCACGAGTACGTGTTGGACAAGTCGGGCCGGCTTAGTCACGATCGGGTCACCACGGTTGGCACGGGTGTGGACGGCGCCGTGCTTCGGATCAGCACCAGTTATGAGATCCGGGGTATGCGGGAGAAGGTCACCAGTTACGACAACGCCACGGTGGGGAGCGGCAGTCCGGTGAACGAAGTCGTGTTCGAGTATGACGACATGGGCAATTTGCTCAAAGAGTACCAGGAGCACGAGGGCGCCAAGGACGCCAGCACGCTGTACGTCCAGTACAACCGCGACACGACGGTCTCCAGCGGGGTCTATACGAAGAGCTTGCGGCCGACCTCGGTTCGCTACCCGAATGGTCGCCTCGTCCATGCGACGTACGGCAGTTCGGGCGGGAGCGACGACATGCTCAATCGCGTTGCTGCGATCAACGCCGACGACTCCGGCTCACCGGGGGATTCATTGGCCGAGTATGCCTACCTTGGTGCCGGTACGATTGTGAAGGAGGACTATTCGGAGCCCGACGTCCGGCTGGATTACGACTCGGGCACGGCGGGGGAGTACGCCGGTTTCGACCGGTTCGGGCGTATCGTCAATCAGCTCTGGTACGACTACGGGGCCAGCGCGAATCGGGATCAATACACCTACGGTTACGACCGTGCTTCGAATCGGCTGTATCGCGAGAACACGACCGCCAGCGCGAAGGACGAATTCTACAGCTATGACGAAATCAATCGTTTGGCTGCCTTCGACCGCGGCGACTTGAATGCCAACAAGGATGCGATCAGCGGCACGGCGGCCAAGGAGGAAGACTGGTCGCTGGACACGACGGGCAACTGGACGGGGTTCGTTCAGAAGACATCCGGCACGACGGATCTGGATCAGGACCGGACGCACAACGCCGTCAACGAGACCACGGCGATCACGGCCAGCACGGGCACGAACTGGGCCGATCCGGTTCACGACCGCAACGGCAACATGACCACGATCCCCAAGCCGTATAGCCTTGCCAATGGCCTGACGGCCAAGTACGACGGCTGGAACCGGTTGGTGGAGGTTATGGATGGGCAGACGGTGATTGGCAAGTATGAGTATGATGGACTGAATCGTCGTATCAAGAGAGGCCTCGATACCCAAAGCCCGTCAAGTCCCGACGGTGTCGACAAGTACATCCACTACTTCTACAACGCTGCCTGGCAGACTCTCGAGACGCGGGAAACGGCTACGGAAACCGACCAGCCTGAAACACTCCAACCCAATCACCAGCACGCCTGGTCTTTGCGTTATGTCGACGCTCCGGTCCTTCGCGATGAGAACACGGACACTGACGGGCTCTGCGACGACGCTCGCATTTACTTCCTGAACGACGCGAATTTCAATGTCACCACACTGGTCGACACGAACGGCGATGCAGTAGAGCGCTACGTGTATTCACCGTATGGTGCCGCACTTGTCTACGATGGCACCTGGGCCAACACACGCACCACTTCCAGCTACGATAACGTGGTCCTTTTCACCGGCCGTGAGTACGATTGCGAGACGGGGCTGTATTACTACCGGAACCGGTACTACAGTCCGCAGTTGGGGAGCTTTGTGAGCAGGGATCCGATTGACTTTGAGGCAGGAGATTTGAACTTGTTTCGGTACGTGGGAAATGCGCCCCTTGTTCGCACTGACCCGACCGGCGAGCACTGGTACTGTCTTTGGCTAGACAACTTGTTTCACTGCGGCGCTCACGATGATGAAGAGAAAAGGAATGATACAGTTGACGGAATCTGCACCACTATTGGCACACAAGCCCCCCCCGGTTCAGAGGTAGCGAGCGGTGCGGCCTGTATCGCGGAGATGTGTCAACCCGACAACATGGAGAACTACGCCTACAGGCAGATGATGGTGTATGCGAACGATCCGGTACTAGGTCCGTACTGGGAAAGGGTATATAACAATATCAGGAATGCGAGGCAACATCCAATCCAAAGATAGAGCGATCGGTTCACCGCACTGCAGTTCTGTTGTCACATTCCGTTCCGATTAGGAGGTTGGCATGGGTTTTTCGAGACGAGTCTCCGTTCTCGTGTCTTTCGTAGTGGGACTTGCCGCTGGACTGTTGTGGAGTACTTTGAGCGGTGTTTCGCATGTGCCCAAAGAGCGTCAGGATGTTGTGGTTTCAGAATCGGAGGTCGCGAAGCAGATGGCGCAGGTGAAGAAGGACTTCGGTGAAGAAACCGAGGAGTTTGTCAGGCAGTTCCGAGGCATGACGATCCGAATCAAGGAATACCCTGTCGACGCGGGGGCGTCACCGGACGGCAGATTCGTGATTCGCATGTTCGGGCGTGAGGATACGATTGCCAGCGACTTACGCCATCCCGGCTCGGGTGAGGCTCCGGACGAGTTCGTTCGCTTCTATTCCTATCCTTCCACCGACCTAACCTATTCGTGCAGTTTTGCACGTAGCACTGAAGACGATTCCATGAGAAACGTCCTTTTCGGCGTTAATGACGTGAATGGAGATCCGAGGTTTTCCTACTTGGACTGTGACGCCGATGGCCTTTGGGACAGGTTTATTGATTGCACCGAAGAACCTTCCAAGATGTACGCCAGAGACGGGCTGTGCTGGAAGGAACTCACAAAGGATCTGGGAGCTGGTGGACCTGCTCGTCCATAGAGGAATGTTAACGGCGCATGAACTGCAGCGACAATCTGACTGCACCTTATAGGGCGTGACCTTCGAGTACCACTACTTGAACGTCGTCGAAGAAGACGCCGCCGATGCGGGGGTCAGAGCTTGAGGAAGCCCGGCGAAATGCAGACGGGTAGAACGCCCGTGTGCAGTCCGGTGAACGAAGTCGTGTTCGAGTATGACGACATGGGCAATTTGCTCAAAGAGTACCAGGAGCACGAGGGCGTCAAGGACGGTAGCACGCTGTACGTCCAATACAATCGCGACACGACGGTCTCCAGCGGGGTCTATACGAAGAGCTTGCGGGCGACCTCGGTTCGCTACCCGAATGGTCGCCTCGTCCATGCGACGTACGGCAGTTCGGGCGGGAGCGACGACATGCTCAATCGCCTGCACGCCATCAACACCGACAACTCCGGCTCACCGGGGGATTCATTGGCCGAGTATGCCTACCTTGGTAGCGGTACGATTGTGAAGGAGGACTATCCCGAGCCGGACGTCCGGCTGGATTACGACTCGGGCACGGCGGGGGAGTACGCCGGTTTCGACCGGTTCGGCCGTATCGTCAATCAGCTCTGGTACGACTACGGCGCCAGCGGGAATCGGGATCAATACACCTACGGTTACGACCGGGCGTCGAATCGACTGTATCGTGAGAACACGACCGCCAGCGCGAAGGACGAATTTTATACCTATGACGAAATGAATCGTTTGGCTGCCTTCGACCGCGGCGACTTGAACGCCAACAAGGACGGTATCACCGGCACGCCTGTGGGCGAAGAAGACTGGTCGCTGGACACGACGGGCAACTGGACGGGGTTCGTTCAGAAGACATCCGGCACGACGGATCTGGATCAGGACCGAACGCACAACGGCGTCAACGAGACCACGGCGATCACGGCCAGCACGGGCACGAACTGGGCCGATCCGGTTCACGACCGCAACGGCAACATGACCACGATCCCCAAGCCGTATAGCCTTGCCAATGGCCTGACGGCCAAGTACGACGGCTGGAACCGGTTGGTGGAAGTCAAGGACGGCCAGACGGTGATCGGCCGCTACGAGTATGATCCCCTCAATCGCCGGGTCAAGCGCCACGTAGACACCGACGCGCCGGGAAGCCCCAACGGGGTGGACATCTATGTGCACTATTTCTACAACTCGGCTTGGCAGATCCTGGAAACCCGGGAGACGGCGACCGAGCCGGCGCAGCCGGAGAATCTCCAGCCGAAGCACCAATACGTCTGGAGCGCGCGTTACATCGACGCCCCGGTCCTGCGGGATGAGAACACCGACCAGGACGGGTTATGCGACGACCAGCGGCTGTACTACCTGGGCGACGCCAACTTCAACGTGACCACCTTGGTGGACACGGGCGGGGATGCGGTGGAGCGGTACATATATTCGCCCTATGGCAAGGTGACCATCTACGATGCGACTTGGAGCAGCATGCGGAGTGCGTCGAGTTACGATAACGTGGTGCTGTACACCGGCCGCGAGGGCGATCGTGAATCCGGTTTATACTGCTACCGGAATCGATACTACGACGTGAATCTGGCGCGGTTCTTAAGCCGAGACCCGATTGGGTATCAGTCAGGAGATTCTAACCTTTATGCATACGTCGCGGGATCGCCCGTAAACGGAACCGACCCAACCGGATTGCAACAGGCATTCAATCTCGCCGGCTGCCTGAAGTGGACGAGCGACTCATGGTTGTGGTGCATGGCCCGTGGAGTTGTCGCTTGCATTGTTGCATGTGGGGGCAGGGGCGTAGACATAGTTCCCCCGGGTCCTCCAGGTTCTGGTAGGACTCCCAGAGACGTTCGGAGAATGTGCCGGAGCCGGCGTCCTGGGGCCGGGAGGGAGCTATGGCTCCCGAACGCGGCGTGCGCGACGTGCTTGCTGCTGTACACACCTACCTGTGAGCTGCAGTATTGGTGCAACGTGCAATACTGTTTTGACAAGGCAAATGGTGCTCCACCTGCAACTTGGGGGACGAGAGTTCGTTGCGGCGGCGACCTCTGGTCTCCCTTTTGACAATGCGCCTCGCCGAGTGAGCACACGTGAATTGACCGCTCCCGGCAGGCGACGGGTGAAATCGTGGAGGCAATTACCAATGACTAGAGTCACTAAGCAACGCGAGAGCTTGCGCTTTGCATTGGACGTCGTAATCACGTGTGCTCTGATTTATGCTGGAATGTTTTGCGCGGGAGTGATTGGTGCAGTCACCAACTTAACCCAACTGTATCCATACGTTCTAATAGTTTGCCTGCTGCCGGCTGTGCGGTTTCTTGATCGTCGCGGGGTGATTCGAGGGGGGCCGTATTATGCGTGCTACGTTGGCGGTTGTCTAGTGGCGCTTGTGAGTATGTCCCTGTTTGCTAAGGCAATTGGCGTGAGCTTGTCTGAACCTAGTCGGGCGGTGCATGCCATCTTCATCATATCAGTAGGCTGTGGAGTGGCCGCGGCTCGTCTGATGAGCCGGTGGACTGGGAACAGAAAAGGAGACGGACGGAAAACAGAGACGGGGGAGACGGGGTCAGAGCTCGCCCCCTGACGGGCCTGAGGCGATCACGCATGGAGCGGCAACCAGGATCACGCGTTCCTCCGCGAATGTCTTCGAGGCCGACGAAGTCGCCCGGCTGGTGGCCGAACGGGCCGATATCGCCGATGCCGACAACATCCTGGCCCTGGGCGACGACGACGACAACAGTGGGCAGGCGAGCCACAAGATCAACGATTATGCCAGCAGCCGGTTCACCTACTACACGACCGACGTGAAGACCTGCAACACGGGCGCCGGCACGACCGAGGATCCCAAGTGCGTGACTGTCTGGGCCGCCGGCGGTGAAGACTTCAACACCATGTACGGCGGAGTCAACCTTAACGAAACGGCCAACAACAGGCCCATGGTCAAGAGTGGAACCGTCGGCGGTTGCGCCCGCTGCGGCGGGGTGCAGGGCGTGACCTTCGAGTATTTCTACTTGAACGTCGTCGAAGAAGACGCCGCCGACAACGAAGTCGTTCGGATCGTCATCGAGGACACCATCGACGCCGACGGCAACGGGGTGCGGCGGACGATCTGGGGGATTAACAACGAGGGCCGCAATCTGAGGGAGGCCACGATTGTCGACCCGGCCGGCACGCCCCAATTCTGGTGCCGCTCGTGGATCCTGTCGCAGATCGAAGACGCTCGGCGATTCCGAATGATGGAATACCGCACGCCGGCGGCCCACAATGTGACGACGTCGACGATCGACGAGTTCCTCAAGCCGTGCCACGACGGCAACTTCGCCAACGACACGGCCACCTTGAACGCCGGCAGCGGGGCAATCTATGTCTACGAGTATAATATGGAGGGAGAGCGGACCGGCATGCGGGTCAAGAAGGGCCGCACCGGAACGGCCTCCTACCTGTCGGCTACCGACTATATGGGCGGCACCAACCAACTGCGCAGCCACCTCATGACGGCCGAGCACGTCTACCCGACCGCGACGACCTCGCGAACTGATGGCACCCGCGTTACCACGAGCTACGGCTACACCTTCTGGAGCGGTACCGACAACATCCAGACGACCGTCACCACGTACCCGGTGATCCCGACAACGCAAAACGGTTCGGGCACAGCCAACAGCGTTACCGACTACTACGACACGGTGGGACGACGGCGTTGGCACAAGGACGCCCTGGGCTACGTGACCTACTACGCACACCACCCGGAGAACGGCAAGCTTGCCTACTTAGTACGGGATGCCGACTCCACCTCGCTGCCATCCTCGGCCGATAGCAATTCGACCAAGTGGGTGACTTCCACAGGCGGCTCGGCTTCGAGCAACAAGCCAACCCGCGGCGAGGGCCTTCCCGCGGCCATCGAGCAGGTTTCGTTCCGCGAGTACGACTCGCAAGGCCGAGTTGTGCTGGCCGCCATGGAAGACGGCACCGACGGAACCGTCTTGAGCCGGCACTATTCCGTCTACGAAACGAATCGCGAACTACATTTCCCCTATTGGGATACGTCCACCAACAAACCGTTCCTGCCGATTCGTGCCGTCGCTTTTGACGATGGCGGAAACACGGTCGACACTTACGAAGTTGATCCGGATTGCACCACGGCAAGCGGAGGCGTTCCCGCTGGGATCAGCGCTACGCAGGACGACTACGTGCGTTGGACTCGCTATATCTATGGCGAAGTGGTCGGCAATCTGGCCGCAGAACATGCCTACCACAACATTCCTTCCTCGGGCTACGGCACGAAGGACACCAACTACGCCGAGACCCTGGCGGGCTACGACGCCATTCGACGTCAGGACCGCATTGTCCAGCCGGGCGGCACGATTCATCGCCGGGTGTTTGACGCTCGCTCCCGGGTGGCGAGCGTCTGGGTGGGCACCGACGATACACCGTCGAGCGGTGAATGGTCGCCGACGAACAATTCTGGTGCCAACATGACGAAGATCAGCGAGTACGAGTACGATGGCGGCGCCGTCGGCGGCAACAGCAATCTGACGAAGGAGATTGAGTATCTGACGGACGACGTCGAGGCAAACGCTCAAGTAACTAAGCATCGTTACGACTGGCGGGACCGGCTCGTCTTCTCGGTTGATCCAGAAGAGTACGACGGCAAGGCGACCTACAGCCGCCAGGAGTTGGATAATCTGGATCGCGTTACGAAGGATGAGAAGTACTACGACGCCGATGATGATGCAGACTTCCCGGATGACGGCTCCGCGGATGCCGGTGACCGGCTTCTGGGCCGCAATGAGATACTCTGGGACAACCTGAGCCGCGTCTATCTCGCGAAGACGTACGCAGTAAATCCAAGCAATGGCGCCATAGGAAGTGCCCTTCACTCGGACGTATGGTACGACGCTTCGGGCCATGTGATCAAGGGTGCGAAGGGCAACCAGCTCACAAAGTCGGTCTACGATGGTCTGGGACGCACAACCGTTCGCTACATCTCCCATGACACCGATGAATCAGCCTACGCCGATGCCGACGACGTCAGCGGCGATACGGTGATTGAGCAGTCCGAGACTGCGTATGACGGCTCGGGCAACGTCATCGCGATGACCCACTACGCCCGGAAGCATACTGCCGGCAGTACAGGAATGCTCTCCAGTTCAGACGCGCGAGTCAGCTACCTTGCCTTCTGGTATGACGCCGCCAGTCGCCGGACCGCCGTGGCCAACTACGGCACCAATGGCGGCAGCGCCTTCAGTCGCCCCTCCACTGCTCCGTCTTCCAGCGACACCGTGTTGGTAACCACTAGCGAATATGACAGTGCTGGACGAGCCTACAAGACGACCGACCCCGCTGGCCGCGAGGATCGCCTGGAGTTCGACGATATGGGACGTCTTACCAAAACCATCCAGAACTACACTGACGGCAACCCCGCGACTGGAGGCAGCGACGAGGACGTCACGATTGAGAGAGGTTACAATGCCGACGGCGCACTTCTGACGTTGACGGCCAACAACCCCACCACGGGAGACCAAGTTACGAGGTACGTGTACGGAACGTATGTTGGAGTACTCAACCCCTTCGCCTACCGTAATGACGTGCTGCGGGCGGAGATCTATCCCGACTCGGACGATACCGTGGCTCTTGGAAACGGTAATGACGGCACCTATGACCGAATCGAATACCTGTGTAACAGGCGGGGTAACGCAATACAGATAAAGCACCAAACTGGCACAACCCACGAATACGTTGTAGACAAATCCGGGCGTCTGACACACGACCGGATCACGACCGTTGGATCAGGTGTGGACAACGCCGTGCTGCGGATCAGCACGACCTATGACATTCGGGGCTTGCGTGAGAAGCTCACCAGCTACGACAACGCCACCGTTGGGAGCGGCAGTGTTGTGAATGAAGTCGTATTCGAATACGATGATATGGGCATGCTCGTCCAGGAATACCAGGAACACGATGGAGCGAAGGATGCCAATACACTGTACATCCAATATAACCGCGATACGACAGTTTCCAACGGTGTCTACACGAAACGTCTGCGGTACACGTCTGTCCGCTACCCGGACTCGCGGCTCATTCATAGTACGTACGGCACATCGGGCCAAACTGACGACGCGCTCAATCGTACTGCTGCGATCAATGCAGACAACTCTGGGACACCCGGCACTGCACTGGCTGAGTACACCTACCTTGGTCACGCACAGTTCGTGAAGGCGGATTACCCGGAACCCGATCTTCGGTTCGATCTCGACCACGGGACCGCCTGCGACTATGACGGCATTGATCGCTTCGGCCGAGTCATCGATCTGTTATGGCGAGACTATGGGGGCTCAGCCGACGCTGTACGCATCCGACACGGCTACGATCGAGCGAGCAATCGCCTATGGCGTGAAGATTCCGTGGCAGCCGCCAACAGTGCCGCTCTGGACGAACTCTACGATTACGACGAGGTCTACCGGTTGAGCAACTTGGACCGCGGAGACCTCAATGCTAACAAGGACGGACTGTCAACGGGAACGCTTGGATTCGCCCAACAATGGGGCCTCGACATGACGGGCAACTGGAGCGGTTTCAAAGAAGACAACAACGGCGATATGACGTGGGATCTCGATCAGTCCCGCACGTATAGCGCAGCCAACGAAATAGCGGCGATCGATAGTTCCTCCGCTCACGTTGGCCAAGATCGCGCCGGCAATATGACAAAGATCCCAAAACCGGGTGATTCAAACTCGCATTACGATCTCACCTTTGACGCTTGGCACCGACTCGTAAAGGTATGCGACGGCACAAACACCGTGGCTGAGTACGAGTACGACGCACGCGAGTTCCAGGTTTCCAAGAGAACCTATTCCGACGGAAGCCTGAACGAGTCACGCCATTTCTACTACGACGACATGTGGCATTGCCTGGAAGAACGTCTTGAGACAGGCGGGACGATATCAACTAATGCCGATCGGCAGTTTGTTTGGGGAGCTCGTTACTACGACGATCTTATTCTGCGCGATCGAGACACCAGTGAACCGGAGAATGGGACTCTCGATGAACGCCTGTACTTTCTACAGGACGCCAACTGGAACGTGGTTGGCTTGACGGATACGAATGGCGATGTCCAGGAGCGATACATCTATACGGCGCACGGCGCCCCCGTCATCTTAACACCAGCGTTTGCGGGCCGAGCGTCGACCAGCTACGACGTGGAGACGTTATTTGCAGGATACCGATATGATAGCGTCACCAAGACGTATCTGGTTCGACACCGCATCTATCACCCAATATTGGGCTGCTGGGTGCAGCGGGATTCCTTGAGATACATCGATGGTCTGAATCTGTATCAGTATGTGGGGGGCAATCCAATTGTGGGCACTGACCCAAGCGGACAGATGTCCCCCTATTGTGTAGCAACGCTCTATTGTGCTATCTCCGTTCTCGCAGTCTGCAACGGTGCGATGTGCATCGGCGATTATTGGGATGACCCGTGTGATACATACCTCGACTGCTCCTTCAAGTGCTGGTGGTCGATTATTAGCGGTAAGACCGCCAATTCCTGGAACGGAATTGCCTGGGACGTCATATGTGGCGGTGCCGCCACGGTCTGCACCGCGCAGTGGGCCAAGCATTTGTGGAACAAGTGGTTCCCGCCGCCTAGGCAATTCCCCAGCCGGCCCATGCCTCCACGCCCCCCCGGCGGAAACGGCGGTGGCGGTGGCGGTGGCCCCCGACCAATTCGTCCCAGACCCCCAGCCAGCCCAGCAGTCCCTACTTATCCACAAGCAGTGTGAAGTCGGCCGTATGCGAGCCGCGATTCATTTACGTGACACCTATTGGTATCAACGTCAAGTCGATCGCCACCGTGAAACAAAATGCTCGCAGTGCATTTAGTGCCTGCGTAATCCAGACTTAGCGCCGAGGCTAGCCAATGGGTTGGTGTGGCTGTTTGGTGACGATACAATCGGTTGGACTCACCTGTTTCGAACCAAGTCATTGGCCAGAGAGAGCCTTGCATTCACGTATTTCAGATTCCCATTTTGCGAAGGTGACAACACGTGGTACAAGCGCACACCCCTATCGCTCGATTTCGTGTGACACGTTACATCAAGCGATATGACTATGAGCTACTTTCTTCCAGCATCTGCATAAAGGCTGGAAGCTACTTTGGATACGAAAACGAATGTGTACTTCCATTGGGCACTTTGCGCCCAGAGATCCGCAAGGTTCAGTGGCGGCGCCCTTTATGTGCCAGTGCGGTGGTTTCGTTTTGTCTGGGAGGAGTCGTTGTCTGCACCGTTCTTTTTCCTTTGACACAACCCTGGAGGCTAGTATTTACGATCATCGCATTCGGATTACTCTCCCTGCACTCACTCTGGCTCGCGTTGCAGCCTCGGAGTTTGATCGAGTATTCGTTTCTCAGTGCTGCGAACGAGTCGCTTTTCGCCATCGTTGTGCCGAGTCGTGCGAGATCGGCGTGTGAAGAGTTCCTGCACCGCGTTGTCGAGCAGATCCGAGAAACATCACGCTGCGAAGGTGTGCTAGCAGTGGCTTCTGGAGAAACCGCTCAGGAAGCTGGTATGGGCACGCGTGAGGAGTCTGTTGCGTACTCCTGTCTGCCTGACTCTCTGGGAGAGCACAAGGCATTAGCTCAAGAAGAGCCGATTAGAGCGTATCGATGGTCCGGCGTCATCGATTACGGAGAGGTTCAGCTCTTTGAGTCGTTCGTCGTCGTCCGCCATGCTCGCCGGCTGGGATGGAAGAATGAAACGACCATCCCGATCAGTGAATTGCGTTCCGAGTACACTGTGACACGTTATCGGCGCCGAACACTCTCCTGGACGATAATGCTTGCCGTCACGCTAATCTTCTTCTGGGGGATCGTGGCATGGGGTGGCTCACGCGAAGTCATTACTCAAGTGTCTGTCATCATGTTACCCCTCATTGTCGGGACGCTTGCTTTTACCATGACGCAGTTGCGGCTAGTAACGGGCTATCACTTCCACTATGCCTTGGGCGTTTGTGCATACAGTGTGTTTGCCTTAGGTGCGCACCGCGCCCAGTGCCGTCAATTCGTTGCGGATGTGGCTCGCCATATTCTGTGCACATCCGAGGATTCGGGCTCGACTCCGGACCGTTGACGGGACAGGGTTATCGCGGCAGCAAGCTAAGAGTGAGCGTTCGGTGAACCGCATCTTGACGGGCGTGCCAATCTGAAGCGGTCGGTTTTTCGAGCCCGGTTCAGGAGGCACGTGATGAGCAAACGAAGATATTTGCGGAGCGAGGAGAAGGAGCGATATTGGCGAGAGATCTTGAGGCGGCATGGGAACAGCGGGTTGAGCGTTCGCGAGTTTTGCCGGGGAGAGGACTTGAAGGAATCGGCCTTATACTTCTGGAAGCGGACGATTGCCGAACGGGATCGTGAGAGGAGGAGCGGCGGCAGGTCGGCGAAGCTCAAGACCGGCACGGTGGGCGGCTGCGCCGTCTGCGGCGGCGTCCAGGGCGTGACCTTTGAGTACCACTACATGAACATCATCAACCAGACGCCCGACGACAACGAGGTATCGCGAATCGTGGTGGAGGACACGATCGACGCCAACGGCATCGGCGTGCGGCGGACCATCTGGGGAATCGACTTCCAGGGCCGCAACCTGCGCGAGGTGACGATCATCGATCCGGCCGGCACGCCCCAGTTCTGGTGCCGCTCGTGGATTCTGTCGCAGATCGAGGACGCCCGGCGGTTCCGAATGATGGAATACCGCACGCCGGCGGCCCACAACGTGACGACGTCGACGATCGACGAGTTCCTCAAGCCGTGCCACGACGGCAACTTCACCAACGACACCACCACCTTGAACGCGAGCAGCGGGGCGATCTACGTCTACGAGTACAACGCGGCCGGGGACCGGACCGGGATGCGGGTCAAGAAGGGCCGCACCGGGTCGGCCACCTACCTGTCGGCCACCGACTACATGGGCGGCACCAATCAACTGCGCAGCCATCTCATGACGGCCGAGCACGTCTACCCGACCGCCACGACCTCGCGGACCGATGCCACCCGCGTTACCACGAGTTACACCTACACGTTCTGGAGCGGTACCGACAACATCCAGACGACCGTCACCACGTATCCGGTGATCCCGACAACGCAAAACGGTTCGGGCACAGCCAACAGCGTCACCGACTACTACGACACGGTGGGCCGGCAGCGTTGGCACAAGGATGAGTTGGGTTACGTGACCTACAATGCTTACCACCCGGCCAGCGGGGAGCTTGCTTACACCGTGCAGGACTGCGATCCGACCGCGCTACCCTCATCGGCCGACAGCAACTCGACCAAGTGGATTACGTCGAGCGAGGGCTCGGCTTCGAGCAACAAGCCGACCCGCGGTGCAGGACTCCCCACGCCCATCGAACAAGTCTCGTTCCGCGAATACGATTCGCACGGGCGCGTCGTGCTGGCAGCGGTAGAGGATGGCACGGACGGAACCGTCCTGAGCCGACACTATCTCGTCTACGAAACCAATCGCACACTGAAGTTCCCCTATTGGGACGCGTCCACCAACAAGCCACTGCTGCCGATCCAGGCAACCGTTGTCGATGACGGAGGAAATATCGTCGAGACCTACGCTCTCGATCCCGATTGCGCCACGGCAAGCGGCAGTGTACCCACGGGCGTCAGCGCCACGCAGGACGACTACGTCAGTTGGACCCGCCACATTTACGGCGAAGTGGTCGGCAATCTGGCCGCAGAACACGCCTACCACAACATTCCTTCCTCGGGCTACGGCACGAAGGACACCAACTACGCCGAGACCCTGGCGGGCTACGACGCCATCCGCCGACAGGACCGGCTCGTTCAGCCGGGCGGCACGATCTTCCGTCGTGTCTTTGACGCTCGTTCCCGCATGGCGAGCGTCTGGGTGGGTACCGATGATACGCCCTCCAGTGGTGACTGGTCCCCGACGAACAATGCAGGCGCCAACATGACCAAGGTCACCGAGTACGAATACGACGGCGGCGCCGTTGGCGGTAACAGCAATCTGACCAAGGTGATCCAGTATCTGACGGACGATGTCGAGGCAAACGCCCGAGTTACGAAGTTACATTATGACTGGCGGAACCGGCTCGTCTTCTCGGTTGATCCCGAGGAATACGAGGGAAAGGTGACATACAGCCGGCTGGAGTTGGATAACCTGGATCGGACAACCAAAACCGAGCGTTACTATGATGCGGATGACGACGAGAGCTTTCCGGACGACGGCACGGTCGATGGCGGTGACCGGCTCTTGGGGCGCACCGAAATGCTCTTGGACAAGCTCGGTCGTGCCTATTGCACCAAGACGTACGCCGTCAATCCTGACAACGGCACCGCAGGCAGCGCGCTTCAGTTGAACATCTGGTACGACACTGTGGGACAAGCCATCAAGCAACAAGATGGCAACACTTTCACCAAGACCTCTTATGACGGTCTTGGACGGCAGACTGCCGACTACACTTCGTACGACACAGACGAAACCGCCTATTCTGATGCCGACGATGTCAGCGGGGACACGGTGATCCGGCAGTTTGAGACTGATTACGATCCCGCAGGCAACCCCATACAGGTAACTCATTATGCGCGAAAGCATACGGCCAGTGGCACGGGGGCCCTCTCGACAGCCAGTGCGCGTGTCACCTACAAGGCACTCTGGTATGACGCCGCCAGTCGCCTGACCGCCGTGGCCAACTACGGCACTAACGGCGGTAGCCCCTTCAGTCGTACGTCCACCGTTCCGTCTTCGAGCGACACAGTGCTCGTGAGCACGATTGAGCGCAATGACGCGGGGCGACCCTACAAGACTATCGACCCTGCGGGCCGCGAAGCCCGTACCGAGTTTGACGATCTGGGCCGTGTTACAAAGATCGTCCAAAACTACACCGACGGCAATCCCGCCACCGGGGACTCAGATGCAGATGTTACCGTCGAGCGGACGTACAACTCGAACGGAACGCTGGCCACACGCACTGCCAAGAACCCAACTACGGGAGATCAGATTACTAGGTATGTCTATGGTACCGCCGTCGGTGGTATCACGCCCTCTGTCTATCGCAACGACCTTCTGCGAGCGGAAGTATTTCCAGATTCGGACGATACCACGAGCCTTGGAAACGGTACTGATGGCATCTATGACCGAATCGAGTATCTCTACAATAGGCAAGGCGACCGAATCCAACGCATGGACCAGAACGGTACGATCCATGAGTACGTTCTCGACAAGTCTGGGCGCCTAACCCATGACCGAGTTACGACGATCGCCTCAGGTGTGGACAACTCCCTGCTCAGAATCAGTTATGCCTATGATATTCGCGGCTTGCGCGAGAAGGTCACCAGTTACGACAACGCTACCGTGGGCAGCGGCAACGCGGTAAACGACCTTGTGCTCGAATACGATGACATGGGCAATCTCTTCAAGGAGTACCAGGAACACGAAGGAGCCAAAAATGGAAATTCGCTCTTTGTGCAATACAATCGCGATAACACTGCCTCCAGCGGCATCTACACCAAGAGCTTGAGACCGATATCGATCCGCTACCCGAACGGGCGCTTAATTCACTTCACATATGGCACTTCAGGGGAGATGCGTGACCTACTCAGCCGCGTAGCGGCAATCAACTCTGACAACAGCGGAACGCCCGGCGACGCGCTTGCCGAGTATACGTACCTAGGTACCAGCACAATAGTGAAGGAGGACTATCCGGAGCCCGATATTCGGCTCGATTACGACTCCGGTACCGCGGGCGAGTACTCGGGCTTCGACCGATTTGGACGCGTTATCGATCAGCTATGGTACGACTATGCAGCCAGCGACGACCGTGATCGCTACACCTATGGCTACAATCGGGCGTCAGATCGCCTCTATCGTGAGAACACCACGACCAATGGGAAGGACGAATTCTACACGTACGATGAAATGAACCGCCTGACCATGTTCGATCGTGGGGACCTGAACGCGAACAAGGATGCTATCACTGGCACCGCCGAAAGAGAAGAAGACTGGTCGCTCGACATGACGGGCAACTGGACCGATTTAGTTCAGAAGACGTCCGGCACAACAAATCTTGACCAGCAGCGAACACACAATAGCGTCAACGAAACCTCCGCCATCACCGCCACCACCGGTACGAACTGGGTTGATCCGCTCCACGACAGCAATGGGAATATGACGACGATTCCCAAACCATCAAGTTTGGCCAGTAGTCTCACTGCCACTTACGACGCCTGGAATCGCCTCGTCGAGATCAAGGACGATCAAACACTCGTCGGAAAATATGAATACGACGGGCTCAATCGCAGGGTAGAGAAACACTTGGATAGCGATAGCCCCGTTAGCCCTAACGGCATCGACACCTACGTCCACTACTTCTACGATTCCTCGTGGCGAATCCTGGAAACGCGTGAGACGCTCACTGAGCCGGCTCAGGCCGAGACGATCCAGCCCAAACAGCAGTATGTCTGGAGCCAGCGCTATATTGACGCTTTGATCCTGCGGGATGAGAATGCTGACGAGGACGGACTCTGTGACGACGAGCGGCTGTACTGCCTGAATGACGGAAATTTCAACGTCACGACCCTGGTGAACACCGGAGGGGATGCCGTGGAGCGGTACGTCTATTCTGCATACGGCACCGTGAGCATTTACGACGCAACGTGGACCAATGCGCGGACCACGTCTAGCTACGACAGTGTCGTGTTGTTCACCGGGCAGCAGCGCGATCCCGAGACGGGGTTGTACTACTACCGTAACCGCTACTACAGTGCGGTGGTTGGAGGGTTTATTTCCAGAGATCCGATCGGATACAAGGGCACGGACTTCAACCTGTATCGCTACTGTGGCGGCGAACCGCTGAACCACACTGATCCCACCGGAACGGTCACATTCTTCGGTGGCTGCGCTATTGGTGGGGTCGTTTCGGGAGGGACAACATTAATCCTGAACTGGTGGAATGGCGATGACTGGAAGTGTGCTGCCAAGAAAGCTACTTGCTCAGCTCTTGAGGGATGCGTTCGCGGCGGAGCTATTGCGCAGTTCGGGCCTCTCGGTGGCTGCTTTGGTGGTGCCTTGGCCTATATTGCAGGACAGGCGTGTTTGGCTGGATTCGGCCTGCGCGGCCCACTGGATGCCTGCGATGGCATTATGCTGATTGCTTCAACAGTGATGGGATGTATGGGCTCTTTGACCAAAAAGGGTGAGGCCGACGAAGTGGTGAGAGCAGTTGTCGCTCTCATGGGATTTGACTTTGCTTTGTACGAACATATCTGTCCAAACTTCCATTTGTAGGCTTGTCCCCGACGTAGTTGAAATAGGGGGGCGCGGTTCCTCAGATTTGAACGGTGTCCTTCTGCACACACCCCCTCACCAGAGGACCGCCTTGTATCATGATTCGCATATACGACATTGTTGCGTGTGGCTTTGTGGTGTGGTTCGCCTCATGGCTATGGGCTTTCGAGTATCGACAGAAGTCGTCGATGGTGATGTTTCTGGCGCAGGCAGCAGTGTCCAATGTCGTCTCGGCCATGTTGGTGGCAATTCAACTGTTCGTGGTAGTTCCCGCTCTTTTTGGGCTGACGTGGGCAGATGTCACGATACCGCCGGAAAGGAAGATAATCGGGCCAGTCCTATTTGCGTTGCTTCTTGCGCCGCTCATTGCAATGCTGTATGGCCTTCGCTTGAGAAGGAAGGCGCATGGCACAAGTGAGGCTGCTAGCTCGGAAAAGGGAAAGGGGTCAGAGATTGAGGAAGCCCGGCGAAAGCCCGGGGCGTGAACCGGGGCCGCCAAGGGTGATTATGCCATGCTTACGCGGCCGGCTTCAAGGTCATCGGTTGAAGGCGGTCGTGAAGGATCTTGTGCCATTTGAGCGTATTGAGCATGACGACGGCCAGGCCGACCTGGACGCGTGCCAGGGCGAGGCCCTTCCATTTCGCGTGCCGAACACCCAAATGGTTCATCAGGTTGTTGACGATCCCTTCGCTCATCGCTCGGTGCCGGCCCATTAAGTCACGCGTCCGCTGCGGGTCGGCCATCATCCGCTCGGCTTGGATCGCCAAATCTTCGCGATAAACGTTGACACACAGCATTTTCGAGCCCTTGCCCGTCGTACATTGACTGCGGAGCGGGCAGTTCCCACAGTCGATTCCTTTCGCCTTGTAACGCCACTGTTCGCTGGAGCCGCGAACGAACACGTTCGGCTTACGCTTCAGTCGCTTGCCGTTCGGGCAGACTGCGTAACCATCCTGGATTTCGAAGTCCTCTTCGACAAAGATTCCTTTCTTCTTCCGGTCAACGTCGGAACGCGGACCGTAATGGAAAATGTCTTCCTCCTGCCACTGGTGGATCGCCTTGGCGATCGTGTACTCCCGATCGGAGGTCAACACCATGCGGTCCCAGCCGAAGGTCTGCTTTGCCTGAATGACCCAATCGATAATCGCCGGCCGAAAGCCTTCTCCCGCCGGATAGACGGCGAACGACCAGATCAGCCCGAACTTCAAGTCGGCCAGAAACTGGACTCCGTAACCGTGGATTGTTTTGCCCCGCTTGGTGTGCGGGCTGCCTTCGGGATCGTAGTACGTGGAACTATTGAACTTCTCACCAAATACCTTCATTCGATCGAGGAATTCTGCGGCCAAGTCCTCGGCGAACGTGGCGATGTCTGCCGAAACAGGACCGTCGCGAGGGGAACTATCCGGACGAATCCGGTAAGGATTTGGGGTCACCAATTGCCCTCCCAAAGTGTCGCGAATGGCCGCCAGCATCAAGTGCCGGTTGCGTCCGAAATTCCCCAGACTCTTCCAGTCCAGTTTCTCGAACGCGTCAAATAGCACGGCCTGCTCGTGCTCGCTCAGGATTTGTCGCCCAGCGCGCTGACAGAACCGCCGGCACTCGTCAATCACCCATCCCAACAAAGGTGAAACGAACTTCGCGGCCGCATCCGTTTTCATACGCGCCAGGGCATGCATGTCGGCGCTGTCGGTGCCGAACTCCGGAGTAATCTCGATGCGATCGTCCTGGAGCAGCAAGAACTGATGCCAGAGGACCAGGTACTCGATGACCGGCGTCAGCCGTTCGGTGGCAAAACCCTTGATTCGCCGCTCCGACGGCAGTTGCTCGTGACTCATGACCTCAAGGAACAACCGCAACTGGAGCGAATCATCAACCTCTTCCAGAAAGATTCCCGGCTTGGGACTCTCGACGGCCAGCATGGCCATCCAGATCTTCCACAACAATAGCGGATGATGAGCCCGGCGGCCGCAGCAACTGTAGGAGCACGCCAGCAACTTCGCCACAAAATCGAAGTAGCCCTGGTCGAAGGCCTCCTCGAGGGCTTGCAGACGCTCGCAAGGTTCGGCCACCCGCGCCGCTTCCAGTTTGGCCCGATCCTCTTCTCTCAATTCGGGCACGTCGAGCCAGCGTCGCTCGATCTTCTCGGAAAGCTCGACCTGACCGAGGACGAATTCCACACGCTGCCGGCACTCTTCGGCCACCTCGACCGAGCACGCGCGCAGCGACCTGGCCACGAATTTCCGCCAGAATCGACCGTCCAGGACAAGACCGCCCCGGCAAGGCTTGGCGTCGTGCAGCAGCAAGTCGCGGAGCACCTGCCGAATCAGCGGAATCGGCCGCGGCATGCCGCAGTCCGTCAGGCACTCGACGACCTGCCAGGTGAGCGTGTCGGCGAACAGCCGAGGAGGAATCCAGTCGACGGCAGCCCGCTCAGCCAGATCGTCCAGTCCGGCGACTCCCAACCAGCGCCGCGCCGACTCGGGCAGAAACTCTTGTACCAGCGCAAGACGCCACTTCTTCGGCGAGTTGAGACGGAACAGAACGGCCAGCGTCAGAAAGCGAACGAGAAGGGCCGGGATCACGACACTGGATTTTTCCAGCCGTCCCGTTGGATGCCGAAACCGACGCCGAGATCACGCTGCTGGCCAACCTGCTGACCCTGACCCCCCGGAACCCTGAGTCTCGACGTCTCGGCGGACAGGCGTTTTCTCTACGTCCACATGATGTACTTTCAAGATGCGGAACTCGCGCGGCGGCAAATCAAAGACGGCTACGAACAGCGAGTCCT
>Ga0351849_10162_pt1 | contig 21981 bp, 14 predicted proteins | sample TotcelHFGM3001N3_FD_206792 | JGI IMG/M metagenome (GOLD analysis project Ga0351849, IMG submission 206792) | Enriched cells from coal bed in the Powder River Basin, Montana, United States - Total cells FGM rep1 HSBNCT.FGM.300.1.N3 ... | reverse complement strand
ACCTGCTGCCACTCTTTCCCAAGTCGTCCTCAAACACCCCGGCGCGCGAATCGATCTGCCGCGTCTGGACCCAAGTGCCCGTCTCGGGCTCGTAGTCGACGAGCATTCGGTCGCCGTTCCCGGAACCGCCCTGCCGGTAGCAGAATTGCAGTCCGCCGCAGGGCGTCTGCCAGAAACGGGGATAGGTGATTGCGATGGGCTTGCCTTTCTCCAGTTCCGAACAGATCGGCCCGAACAGAGAAGCCTCCCAAGCCACGTCCGCTGGATTGGCAGCCACGCCCGCTTGGGAAACACGGTAATGAAGCGGATGGCCGTGGTGGTCGAAGGCCAGATGAATCGTCCCGTCTTGCGGGCAGATGCCCAGGGAGATCGTATTGTGGGCGTCGTTGCTCGCGAAAGCGTAGTCGTCGAACCGGATGACTTGCCAATCGCCCCCGGGTAGCCGACGTCTGGCCAGACACACGCGTCTGCTGGCGTCATAGTACGCCACGTATTGGTGGTCCTTGTGGGTAGCCAACGCGTCTTGCTGGAAGGACAAGCCGTTGATGCACTGCCCGAAATCTCCTTGAATGGTCAGCGCTTTGGCATCCACCACGCTGTCACCGAGTCTGGCGAGGTGGATTTCCGCACGGGCGTCGGGCAAGACCCCGAACAGTAGCAACGCGGGAAGAAGACAACAACGTGCCGGGGAACTTGCCATTTTGTAACTCCTCTGGATAGAAACGAAAGATCGGGACGATGATTTCTGCTGCGTTCAACGTGGCGCAAGGTCCCAGCTTGCGCGTAAGACAGACCGCAAGCTGGAAGCTTACGCCACTGATTTCTTGGCCGATTTTCACGGCTGGTTCGAATCCAAGTTTACTCCGATCGATCCTCCGCCATCAACCGCACCGGCCCGAGCAGAACCGGTGTGCTGTTTCGGGTTGATGCCTGGGACAGATCGAACGACCGCCGGTAGGTAGCCGTACCGTTGTAGTAGTCGGTCAGGCCGGGCGCTCCGCTCGGGCGAGGGCCGATGACCGTCACGCCCGCAGTCGCCAATTCCTGGATTTTGTCCAGCACGACTGGCGATACGTTCCACGACGGGTATCAAGACACGTGTCATTGCAGGGGTTCGCAGCGCCAAGGCTCGGGTGCGAATCTCGATCATCAGGGGTCGCTGCCTTTCGAATCAGGAGCTTGATTGCCGACGCGCTGCCGTTACACCGCCCACGGGCTGCGGCCGGCCGGCAAGGCGAGCCGCTTGTTGGCTTCCTCGTCGCCAACGAAGCGTTCCTGGTCCGGGTCGAACGCCAGCTTGCGGCCCAACTGGATGGCGATGTGCCCCAGATGACCCAACGACGCCGTGCGATGCCCCACCTCCGCATCCGCCAGCGTCTGGCCGCGGGTCTTCACCGCGTTCAGAAAGTCGCGTTTCTCGTGCAGCAGCGGGAAGTGCAGTTCATTGGGACCGATCGGCGAACCCAGCAGCGACTTCGGCTCGGCCACCAGGGTCTCCGCGCCGCCGAAGTTGGCCTGGATCCAGCCCTCTTCCCCCTCGAAGCGAGTGTAGGGCGACTCGGTCTTGCAGATCAGCCGCACGCCGTTGGCATAGGTGCAAGTGAACTCGAACTCGAAACACACGTCCCACAAGCTGCCCGGCGGCGGGAACTTGCCGTGCCCTTCGACGGCCACCGGGCCCGTGCGGTCGCTGTGGTTGCCCCACTGGGCGATGTCGTTCAAATGCGTGGTCCAATTGAGGATCATCCCGTCGCAGTAATCGCGGATGTTCATCCAGCCCGGCCGTTCGTAGTCCTTGACTCGATGCACGCGGTCCTGCGTGTAAGGTTTGACCGGGGCCGGTCCTTGCCACAAGTCGTAGTTCAGTTCCTCGGGAACCGGCATCTTCACGTACGGCGGCGACGCTTGGGAGCGGCCGCCCCCATACGGCACGCCGGTGCGGATCGTGTGCAGCTTGCCGATCCGCCCGTTGCGGACCAGTTCGACGGCCCGATGAAATTGCGGCAGGCTGCGAAATTCGCTGTCTGTGCGGAAGACCCGTTGGTGCTTCGCGACCTCGTCGCTCAGCAGGCGGCCTTCCGCAATGCTGCGCGTCAGCGGCTTTTCGCAACACACGTCCTTGCCTGCTCTGACCGCCATCACCGACATCGGCACGTGCCAATGATCCGGTGTGCTGATCATCACGGCGTCGACGTCCTGGCGGTCCAGCACCTCGCGAAAATCGACATGCCGCGGGCATTGGGGGATCTTCGGGCAACGGTTCTTCTTCTCGCCGTAGTACGAAGCGGTCCGCTCCTCCGTCACTTCCAGCCGCCAGCGGTCCACATCGCACAGGGCCACGATCTCGCAATCGGGCTGGCTGATGAAGAAGGGCAAGTTGTAAGCCAGCACCTGCCGGCCCACGCCGATCATGCCGACCGTGATCCGGTTGCTGGGCGCTACGCTTTCGCCCAAGCCGAGCGCGGATGCGGGAATCCATTGAGGAAGTGCCAGCGCGCCGGCCGAGGCGGCCAACGCTTGCTTCAGGAAGCAACGACGATTCCACGGTGCTTTTGCCCTGGGCGACATGATGATTTCTCCAATAGGTGAGGGACGTTCCGTGCCATCAGCCTGACAGGTCTGGCCCCCTTTGTCCACGGGTATTTCGCTGTTCTCGATCACGCTACGAAGACGAGTCGGATTTGCACGTCATGGAGAAGAAGATCGACGCGGCGGCGGAACACGGCATCGACGCATTCATCTTCGACTGGTACTACTACGAGGATGGGCCGTTTCTCGATCGCACGGTGAACGAAGGCTTCCTCAAAGCCCGGAACAACGGCCGCGTCAAGTTTGCCTTCATGTGGGCCAACCACGACTGGCTCAAGAACCTGCTTCCCTGCACCAAGGGCGATCCGCAGGTGGTGCTCTACCCGGGCAAGGTGAGCCCGGCGGGCTTTGAACGCATCGCCAACCACCTGCTCAAGCGTGAAAAAGGGGATGCAGCTCGTTTCTTGTTCTTTGTCGCTTGGGTCACTTTCGTTTTCTTGCGCCCGAGAAAAGAGCTGCGTCCCCTTTCCGCCCCCGCGCACTCCTGATCTTGGGTCTCCTTCATTCGTTGGGGACACGATCCAACGCGTCGCGGGCAAGCCGGCTGTTACTTTTCGCCACCCGACCCCGTGCCTTCGGCGAGCACGTGCCCGGCGTAGCGCACGAAGATGCCGCGCCAGTCCTCGAGATACGCGTTGAGGATCGCCCGGCCGAGGCCATCGCAGTCTCCGCAGCGGACCAGCGCTCCGGCGGCAAACAGCTCGATGTAGGATTTCACGAACTGGTCCGAACGCAGGGATTGCGGATCGCCGCGGACGTCGACATGACCTTGGACACCCGGGCGGCGGAGGAAGTCCGCCAAGGCCGCCGCGGCCGCCGGGCTGCCGATGCGGCCCAAGCCGCTGGTCACGGCGCGGAGATGGCTGAAGCTGGTCCCGCCCGTGCCGCACTGCTGCAGTTTCCTGACCAGCGCGGCCACGGCCCGCTCGTCGCGCGGCACGCCCAGCAGCCACATCACGCTCTCGACATCCGGGACGGCCAGAAAGGCGTCCCACTGGTACGCGGTGCCTGCTCCCAGCGGTTGACTGTCGAGCCAGGCCGCCAGGTATTCGACCGCCGCGGCATCGCCTAGCACGCACAGCGCCTTGGCCTTGGCCAGCGTCGGTGCGCTGGCAAAGGCGGCGCGCAGGCCGGGCAGACTACGCCGACCGCCCCGCAACAGCATGGCCAGCTGCGGCTTGCTTTCCAGGTCGTCCAAAGCTGCCCGCAGCTCGGCATCCGTCGGCTCGGGGCTGTCCACGCAGCGTTGCAGGCGGTCCTCGCGCGAGATGTTGCCGATCTCGGCCAGATGATCTTGGATCGGCCCCAGCTCGACCGTCCGCAGCGTCGCGCCGCTCCGGATCGCGTGGGCGGCCGTATAGCCCGCGGCGTACCCCAGGTTGATCAGATCGGCGTTCATCCGCACGGACGCTTGAACATCGTGCGTGACCGACAGGCAGCGCCCCACGACCAGCAGGCCGTCCAGGCCCTGCGGCAGCAGCGAACGCAGCGGGATATAGGTGGCGAAGCCCGGTTTGGTCTCGTGCTTGGTCGGCGGCATCAGCCCGGCGTAGACCAGGTCGCTGTTGTGATAGCCGTGCGGATCGTAGGCGGACCAGGATACGGAGATCAGGTCGCGATAGGTGCGGCCGAGGATCTGGTCGATCACGTCGATCACGTGGTCGCCCCGCACGAGCCGCGTTTCGCGGAGCCCGACCAGGGGATAGTAGTCCCAGACGTCCTGCTTGCCCGCCTTGCGGGCCAGCACGTGATGCATGGTCAGGCTGTGCACGTCGGCATGATCCAGGGGCAGCACGTTGGCATACAGGTCGACATCCCGGAAGGATGCCTCTTGCAGGCACAGGTCGCCGTCGTTGACATAGGCAAAGCCGGCCCCGGCCGCGGCGCAGACATCGGCATCGCCCGTGGCGTCGATGACGACCTGGCCCAGCACGGCACCGCGGCCCAGGTGAGTAGCCAGGACCACGCCGCAGACGCGATCAGCCTGTTTGACGGCGCCGCAGGCGAGCGTGTTGTACCAGATGTCGACGTCCGCCTGGCGGAGTTCGGCAAAGGCTTCGACCGCCCGCCATTTCCACTGGTTGAAGCCGTAGGGATAGCCCTTCCAGTAGCCGGGCGTGCCCAGTTCGCGATTGCCGCCCAGCTGGCCCAGCATCTCGACGATCAAGACCTTGGCACCCTGCCGCGCCGCCGCCAGGGCGGCGGGAATGCCGGACGTGCCGCCGCCCACGACGACCACATCGTAGGCGCCCCACACGGGGATCGCCAGCTCGGGCTGAGGCACCGTTCCCAGGCTGCTGCGGACGTAGCGGCGATGGCCGGTGAGCAGATCGGAAACGTCCGCCTCGGCATCCGCCACCGCCGCCGCGTCCGGCCGCACCGCAAGGTCGGACGGCCAGTCGCGCGCGGCCGCCTGCGCGCCTGGCGAGCGGGCGGGCGTCAGCCCCCCGGTGCCGCCTGGCGAGCGGTCGGGCGTCAGCCCCCCGGTGCCGCCTGGCGAGCGGGCGGGCGTCAGCCCCCCGGTCACCCAGACCCGCGCCGCCGCCTGCTGATGCGCCCGGCGACCGATTCGCTCGCCCAGATCGGCCAGCGGCACCGGCCGCGTCAGTTGCTCGGCGATCGACCGCGAGACGCCAGCCGCTTGCCCCAGCACGTAGACGTAGGGTACGCCGGCGGGCAGGCAGCAGCCCAGGTCGAGTTGGTCTGCGCCCGGCCAGCGATCAGCCGCCTCGTAGGCCTCGGTGCGGAGGCACACCGGTTCGATCATGTGCAGGCATTGCGCATGCGCCCGCTTGCCGTCCACGCGGTCATGCTTTTCCCGCAGCAGCACCTCGGCGCGGCAACGTTGCGGCCAGCTGCCATCGGGCATGGGAGCGTCGAGCGCGTACTCGCAGAACTCGCCGATCTGCCGTCCGCCGGGGACGCGCGCCCCGTAACTGACGCGGCTGACCTGAACCTGCTGGACCGACCACGGTGTGGTAACCGCGCCGGCCAGCCGCGCCACGGTCCCGGTGGGCGTGGTATCGATCACGACCTTGGCGATCACCGCCTGCAGTCCCGCTTTGTTGGCCGTCACCACGCCGGCCACGTGGCCCGCGCCATCCACGAGCACCCCCGTCGGCTTGCTGTTGAAGTGGAAGGCCACGCCGGCGTCGAGCAGCAGATCCTCGATATCGCGTTTGTATTGGGCGGGCGTCAAGGTCGCGCGGCCGCCGGAACGCTCGGCGAACAGCGCGCGGGAAAACTCGCCCTGCGGAACCTCGTCCGGCTCGAGCCAATAGCGGGCTTTGGCGGACACGTCGTCGCTGAAAAAGTAGTTGCCGGTGACGACCAGCACGGTCGAGCCGGCGCGGGCGGCCGTCCAGGCGGCGGCCAGGCCCCCTTCGTTGCCGCCGACCACCAGAATGTCCACCCGCGCACTGACGGGGAGATCGCGGGCAGAAGAGCGGACCCAGCGCTCTGCGGCCAGGCCAGCTGGCTGGCCGGCGGATGCCAGCGCCAGGAGGGCGATCGAGGCGAGGAAGGCCCACGTGCCGCGCACGCGATCGTTGCGCGCGTCTCCCCCCTCGGCTCGCGGCGGCCAGGCGTGTTCCTGGCGGTGTTTCCCGGTGGCTAAGTGTGTTTCCGTCATCGTCGCCTCGTTCTGGGAGCAGCAAGTCAGAGGCTGTGAAAAAATGGGACTGGTTCCGAGCGGAAACGGCGAAACCCCCTGGAAAACCAGCGATCGCGAAGGTGCCTGTCCCATTCTTTCACAGCCTCTCAGGTTTGTGTTGGCCATGAATGTACCCGGCTTCGGGGGCGATTTCCAGGCTCGAATGCCCGGGCACGCCTCCCGCGGCAAGGTCCGATCCATCCGCGCCTCGCCGATTTTCACGCCGGCGGCAGAGTTTGCGGCCTGCGGAATCCCTGCCATTTCCTCTGGGGTTGCCGCCCGAGGGCACCTCTTTCTGACTTTTTCGGCACCGATTGTCGTGCCGCGCGAATCAGCGCCCAGGGAGCCATCGTGACCAACTGTCACGTGGTGGACACGACGAACGAGCGGACGATGGTGGTGATGACCGCCGATTCGCACGTCTACCCCGTGCAGCGCGTGTTGGCCGCCAGTCCAGCGGACGATTTGGCGATTCTGCAAGTGGATGCCCGCGGCCTGCAGCCGCTGCCCTTGGCCGACGGTGCCGACGCGGCGCCGGTGGCCTCGGCGGTCAGCGTCATCGGCTATCCCGACGGGCGGTTCTTCTGCTACACCTCGGGGGGAATCTCGCAGTACATGAAGATTCCCGCAGGCGGCCGGTCCGTCGACGCGGTGGCCATCACGGCGGAATACGCCCGCGGTTCCAGCGGCGCGCCGGTGCTGGACAGCCAGGGGCAAGTCGTGGCGGTGGTCAGCAGCACACTCGCATCAGGATTTGTGCGGGCCAAGTAGGCGGCACGGTGAATCCCGACGATGGTCTTGCCTGTGCCTGCGGAACCGGAGACGCGCGTCGGGCCGCCGTAGTCGCGGGCGACCCAATCCCGTTGGTCCGGGTGCAGAAACACCGTCCACTTTTCCCACGGGTAATCGAGGGCGAGTTGCAGTTCATCCGCGCTGGCCATCACGCGGAAGCGACGCTGGGCGTCGGGATGGTCGAAGGGGTTCGGCGTTCATGCGGGCCTTGAGCACGGGGATGCGGCCCAGTTTGCTGAACTCCGTGGTGTGTGCCTCGTAGTTGAAGGCGCAGGCAGGGGTCAGCCCCGCCGAACCTGTCGGCCCGTGCAGCAGAAAGGTTACTTGTGACTGACCTCGCTCCAGGTTTCGTCGGCGTTTTGCTCGAAGCGGAACGTCCAGGTCACCGCCGGCCCCGGAATGGTCGCATGCTGAAGCGAGGCGGTGAGTGTGGCGGTCTTGCCTTCGATGGTCGGGCCAGCCTTGATTTGCTTCAAGGCCATCGCCATGTTGTTCTGATCCAGATACCGGGCGACCGCCGCTTTGAACGGCCCCGGGTCCGCTGTGGGGGAATCGGATTTGCCGCAGCCCTGAGACAGGCAGACGAGCACCACGATCAGCACAAACGCGCGGGGCAGATGGTTCAATCTGGTCACGGCAATCACCACTTGTTTCCAAAACAACCGGAAGGGTCTGGTATGCGATCCGTGGTGGCAGGATCCCTATCGCTGCAACAAGAACACGCGCGTGCCGCGATCCGGGAAGTCGGCCTGAAAGGAATCAACGCCGCTGGCGATCACCGAACCATCATACAGGTCGCTCACATCGGCCGTTCGCGGAAGGCGGATGGTTCGTGGGCCGGGTTGGTGGACGTTCACGGCCAGCAAGTCGCGACTCGCCCACACGACATCTTCCGTATCGACGTAACAGTGTACACCGGCCCGCTGAGCCAACCGGCGCAGCAAGGATGCTGGAAGTAACGGCGCGGACGAATAGACCGCTGTCCACGTGCCGTGTTCTCGCATGACCAAGCCGGGGCGGCCATCTGCGAGCGTGCCCAGAACGGTCGCCTTCGGATCGTCTGCGTACACGATTGGAGACGTGCGATGATCGTGACCGTAAGTCGGCGTCGCCGAGCCGGCCTCGCCGGCCGCCACTCGCGACAACGCGTCCGGCCGCAGCACGACTCGTAACGGAGCAGGCTCGCGGGACAACTTGAGCTGGATGCCCGTCAAATCGAACATACCCTGTTCGTCGAGCCGTCCGTCGCGATACAGTCCGGGCGCGCCGAGGAACACCAGGACGTGGCCGTCGCGTTTGAGCGCCTCCACAGCCCGGCGATCCTCGGCCGTAGGCGCGAAGCTGGTGGGGAAGAAATACAGTTTGCGTTGGCCGATCTGAGCCAGATCCGAGGCCAGGTAGTGCCCAACCGGAGCCCCGATGCGGTGCAACGCGGGCAACTGGCCCAGCAGCAGCCAGTTGCCCAGCGGGTCGCCGACGCGCTGGAAGCACAGACTCCGCTCGTCGACGACGAAAGCGATCTCGTCGACGGGGCTGCGGTCCCGCGACAGGACGGCGTTTGCCTTGGCAGCGAGTCCCCCGATCCGCTTCATCAAGACCGGATCGTTGTACCGGTTGCCGCCCACGTCGAACCACCACTGGGCCGCACCGTGGACCAGGCAGTTGGCCAACTCCTTGTCCTGCTGCAGGCAGTCGCCCGCGACGTCGGCGGGCCGGCCCCACTCGCCGACTTTCCCGCCCGATAGCGAGGTGCGGATGTCGTTCTCATCAAACCACAGCTTGCCGTGCAGGTGGACACTGCCCAGCAGGGACATGAAATGGCTCGTGCCTTCGCCACCGAGTTGCCGAAAGGCGTAGCTGGTCGGGCTGGTCAGAAAATCCACGTCGGGCGAGTCGAGCACCTGTGCCAAGCCCAGATGCCCCGCGTTCTGCTGCCGCTGCTCGCCGCACAATTGCAGCACGTAGCCGTAGAAGACGCCGACGATCTTCTCGCGCTGCGTCAGGTCCTTCACCGCTTTCGCAAAGAAGCCGATCGTGTCGGCGACCAGGTCCGAGTTGTACCGGTAGAAGTCGATCACGGACTGCTCGCGCGCTGGATCGCGCAGGGAGCCGAGGTGAGTGGCCTGACGTTGGGCCTTGGTGGGAATCGCGGCGGTGGCGAGCGTCACGGACGGGTCGGACCAGGCAGCCTGGAGCTTCTGATCCGTGCCGTATTGGGCTTGCAGCCAGCGTCGAAAGCCGCTGAGGTTGGCGGGCGAGTAGTCCACCCACTGGTTCTCGTTTCCGCCCCACATCATCCATTCCTCCGTCGTGCCGGAGGCGAGGTGATATCCGATAACGCGATCGGCGTAGGGCGCAGCGGCCACGTGCTCGAACAACCTTCGCAAGCCCTCGACCGTGTCGCGGCGCCAAGCCTCCGAGGCCCAACTCGGCGCCGGCTTGCCCCCCGCGTGGACCAGCGGCACGGGATGGCCGTCGCCGGGGTCCAGCCACACGATGTCGTCCGGGTGCTGGGCGCTCCACCACGCCGGAGCGTGCAGATACAACCGGGGGAAGAAATACGCCCGCGGGTTCGCCTCCAGCAGCATCTGCACGCGACGGTCGAACTCGGAGTAGTCGAACTCGCCGGGCCCGACCCAGACGGTCTTCGACAGCCCGTAGCCGGCCTCGGTCGGCGTGCCACTGAAGGTGAACAAGCCAACGCCGGCGCGCGTGAAATCGCTGAAGACTTCGACCGAGGGCGAATACGTGGCCCAGGCCATGCCGCTGTGCGGCTGGCCGTTGATCAGCAGCGTCGGCACCCCACCATGCCGTTTGATTTCGGCCACCGTTCGCCCTGCCCGGCGTTGCTCGACCGTGACTTCGGGCTGGGGCGGTTCAAACTGCACGCGGGCTTCGCCCAGCTTCAGTTCAATCGTCGCCTTGCCGCCCCAGGTGTACTCCGGGACGCAGAGCGCGATGCGGTCGAGATCGACCCGCTGACCCGCCGCGAGTTTCGACAGGGGCGCTGGCAACGGCAGCGGACAGTCCGCCAGTGTTTCGCGGCCGGAACGTAAAATCAGCCGGGCGTCGTCTTCGGTGCAGGGCTTGTCGAGCGAGAACGCGATGGTGGCCTGGATGGTCTGCCCCGCAACCCAGCGTTCCGGCACTTCAATCGCATGTACGGTGGCCATTGGCGGATCGGGCCGCAGGATTTCGATCCGCTGTACCTGCAACTGGTACTCGCGGCCGGGTTTGACCCCAAAGGCGATGATCGTGAAGGAAGCCAGGGGAAAATCCAGCTTGCCGTCTGCGTCCTGTGACCACGAGGCGACCCGCCACGCATCACGAGGAAACCCCACCCACCGCCAATCACCGCTGGGCGGCAGCGGCACGGCTGGGGCGGTCCATTCGGCCCCGTTGGCATCGAGCACTTTGGCGCCGAACTCGACGGCCTCGCCGGTATTTCGGATCAAAACCCGGACTTGGCGGAAAGGCCGCTCGACGGGCTTCTTCAGGAACAGGTCGTTGAACGAGACGCCCTTCGAGACGAATCGCCACGCCAGCGCCGGCGGCGCGGGAACCACGGTCAATTCGCTCACCGCGAATTCGCGTTCCAGCCGCTGCTGGTCACGGGCCGTATCCCAGCCGTCGATTCCGGAGCCATCGAACAAAACTTCTGTCTCGTCGGCCCTCGCTGCCAGGACGCTCGCGACGACGATCAAAAGGGCGAGAGCATGTTTCGTCTTCATGCCCGGATTATGACGGTGCCCCAACGGGAAGGCAAGCCTTGTCGTAAGCCTTGTCGTAAGCCTTGTCCGGGCTTCCTTCGACAGAGCTTACGACAGAGCTTACGACAAAGTCTGGTTGCGGCCGAAGGCCGCGTTGGGCTACAGCCCGCCTTCGGGACGCGGCTGCGGATCATCCCGGCGTTTTCGCACGGGCAGGTTCATCACGTGGACGAACCTCCCGGTGACCACCGCCGGTCGCCCACTCGTTGGCGTCGTGGTGGGCCTTGCGCAAGGCGATCACACCGCCAGTTCGTCTGGGGAAAGCACCCTGCGACGTCTTGTTCGGATCGTGGTGGCAATCTCCGCAGCTTGGCAAGGTTCCGCAACTACACCAGGTGAATGTGACCTGAATGGTCCGGGGGAACCCGACGTCAAGCCCATTCGGGATGCCCTGAGTATTGCCGGACGGGCTGGAATAGGGCACCAGCGGGCTTGCTGCCCAGTGCAGACCTCGGCATCACGGTGTCTTTCGGTTCCTTCGAGCGGCGTTTGTGCGGCGGGCTCTCGTCTTGCCTTTGTTCGCCGCCTCGAACAGTCGTGTTAGCACCACACTTGCAGGGTTCTAGTCTTTTCCCAATATCCAATCCAAGACCCAACAACCACGAACATGGCGACCCGATGATCGGCAGTGCTGCATGATGTCGGCGTCACGGCAACCCGCCCGCGCCAGCGATTCTGCCAACAAAGGCATCCGGCGGAAATCGTGATCGGCGTAGATCCTCTGGGCAAGCGTTCGAATGGGTTCATCCCGTGTCACTATGTTCAGCGAGTCGAGACACGGTTGCCAAAACGGGTTGAAAACATCTCGAAGCAACGCAGCGTGTTCCTGCCGCACCTGGTCTGCCGCATGTTCGCGCGCTGATTCTCGTTCCGATGCTGATCCGTATCCCATGAGCGACGCGGCGTATTGTGCGGCACTGGCGTTTGCCTCCACCACGTTTCTAGCCGCCTCGGCGGCGGCCTCCCGCGCCCTGGCAGCTAAGACACTTAGCACCGCAGTCCTGTGCCAGTGGTTCGCACCACACCACACAGCATCGAGGGCAGGAACGGTTCTACAGGCTGCCTGCCGTTCCGCTTCTGTTGCCAGCCCCTCAGCCAGCCGGAAGGCGGACTCCAGGACCGGTGCCGTGGCAAATGGCGAACCGACGCAGCAGGCGATGGCATACAGCCTGAGGTGCCTTTCGCTGGGGTCGTTGGGCCGGATGAACGCCAGCATCTCGTCTGGATCTGAGCACGCCAGCCACCAAGCTTCATTCCTTTCAACGGGTGCACAGGGACTAGTTTTCGCCATCTTGATCATCTTCATCAGAGAGTTCGGAGTCCTCGTCGTTGTCACACTCATCGTCCATCTTCACATGGCTGTCCTTGAATGTCAGCAGGTCGCAGTATGCGCCGATGTAAGCCCCAAGGTCTTGGAGATCGTGCGGAAAATCCCCCTCGACGTGCACTATTTCCAGCGTTCTACCAGTACCGAGAATAGGGTCATTCCAGGCAAGCCGACGAGCGAGATAAACCGTGCGGTTCAGTGCACAAACACACGCCTCCGTGGCCAAACCTCCGTGGCCGGCACAGAATCCGAGGAGTTTCTTGTTTCGATTGTCAAGGACCAACAAGCCCGCATCCCGGAAGCCGTCGGTGATCCCTTGGTTCACGCGACGCTTCACGGTGTCCTCCGTGTCTCGTTCCGCGATCACGCCCTGTTGATGACGCACCGAAATCCCAACGGGCTGACCGTGTTGCCACCGGTTGTCGCAGAGGAAGTGATCCGGCGGAGTCACACGCGACGAAAAACGAAACTTGGCGGGGGAATCAGCGGCGTTCTGATCGTCCAACGCGAGCGGAGCGATGGCGGCGGTGTAGGGGTTCACAAGGGGGCTGCCCAGGGAGAATACGGCCCCGACGTGCGGCGACTTGAGATGGCGGTTGACCTCGGCCGTCGCTTTCCGAATGGTAGTGGGTGGCGGGTCTTCCGGAATAACTGCCTGCAGTCCCAATCCCAGACTGTTGAGGAACCGGATGAATACCCCAAGTGCCTGCTTGTCGTGACGCGAGATGGCTATCTTGGCGGCCTTCGTCCGTTTGCACTGGAATACCTGTTCGCCAACGAAAACTACCACCTGACTACCTATCGGAATGGTATTCCACGGCTTAGGGGCGGGCGTGACCAGATCGCCGAGGTCGGTGCCTGCACTGCGCAGTAGTGCCGCAAGTCGGGATAGTTCGCGATCCCGCTTCTTTGGTGTCACCGCTGCCTTGCTCAGTTTCTTCGTGCGCCGCAGGGTCTTCCAGGAGCATCCGTTGTACAGGTGTTGCGTGAAGGGGTCGCGAGGTTGCCCCGCCCGCAAAGCGGCAATATCGAGTTGCGACATGACCATCTTCACGACAGGTGCCCAACCAAGGATGTCGATGCGCCAATCGAGGAACTCTTCGAGTGTTGGTTTCATGCCTAGTCTCCTGGGAAGATCGGACAGACCTCGTTCAATACCCAGATCTGGCTGCCGCAGGCCTCGGCCTACCGCGTCTGCTGGAAATTCTACACCGGCCAACAACGCAATCCAAGAAACGTGTCCCAAAATCGGGACACGCTCCGCCAACCCGCCGACCAGAATCGATTAGCCTGATCCACATCGGTTCAGTAACGTCTCGAATTCCTCGGAAGGAGATTGTCGTGTCCAGGCTCAATGTTTCGGTGATCATTCTGGATTTTGGGGGCGTCCTTGGGAAGTTTGACCATTGGTTCATTGCCCGGGCCTTGGCCCATTTCAGCCGGTACTCGGCGGAGGAGATCTACGCCCGCGTCTTCGACGGGGGTCTCGAAGAAGCATACGACTGCGGTCGTGTCTCGACACCGCAGTTCTTGGCCTCGGTTCGTGCCACGCTGGGCCTCGATTTGTGTCCCGGTAGCCTTGCGGGTATCTGGTCCGGCCTGTTTTCTCGCTCGCCCGCAAACGAGCGTGTGATTCGTGTGCTCAACAGGATTCCCGGAAACGTCCGCCTGTTCCTGGCCAGCAACACCAACGAGCTCCATGCCCGAGTGATTCGCTCGGACTGGAGCGACATTCTTGAGCGGATGGCCGGGACCGTGCTGTCGTACGAAGTCGGCTGCCGCAAGCCAGCAGCAGAGTACTTCGTGCACCTCGCCACCGTGATCAACGCCAGACCGGACGAGGCCCTGTTTGTCGATGACAGGAAACAGAACTGCGCCGCTGCTGCCGTGGCTGGTATCCGTACCTGCCACTTCGGGCAAGCCGTGGATTTCGAGGCCGTCCTGAGTGAATTCGGCATCCGCCTGTCCGAGTAATCTGACCACCCGTCGGATCTCTTTCTTCAGAGGAGTGGAATCATGGAAGCAAATGTCCTTCGCCCAGCTCATTGCACCGACGCACTCGGCGCGGCAATTGCCATCAATTCCCAGGGGTGCAGCTGGCAGGTGAGCCACCCTGACTTGGGGCCCATTGACCGCGGGGAAGTGTCCTTCGCTGAGGCCTTTCCGGACGTGGCGGGCAAGGGGTGGCTCGACTGTGGCACGGGCGATGTGATCACCGCCCCGATGCTGTTTGTGGAAGCTCTGGAGCTGATCCTCAAGCAGATGGCCGAGTCCAAGAGATTCTCGATACAGAAGATATCCTGCCTTGCCGGCGCGGCTCAGCAGCATGGTCAAGTGCTGGTCACGCCGGCGTTTGGGGAGCGACTCCGTAAACTCGATCCCTGCCGTACCATGGCCGAGCAATTGCGCGATGCATTTGCGCGCCCCTGGTCCACGACTTGGATGAACAGTTCCACAGCCGACGACTGCGCTGCCTTTGCAGACTATTTGCCTGGCGGCGCAGCGGATATCGCAGCCGTGACCGGCAGTATGCCTACGCCGAGGTTTTTCGGGCCAGCGTTGCGAGCCATCGCCCGCATGGAATGCGGCTATTGGGGCCGCTGTCGGAAGGTCCTGCTTATCAGCAACTTCGGTGCCTCGCTCCTGCTTGGCCGCGTCGCCCCACTCGACTACTCAGACGCCTCGGGCGGCAATGTCCTGGATCTTCGGCGGCGATGCTGGTCCCCCGAGATCCTGGCTGCTTTCGAGAAAGACGCCCCAAATATCGCTGTACTGCTACCCGATGTAGTGGCTTCTGATCAGATCCTGGGCCGGTTGTCCCCCTACCTGGTCGAACGTTTCGGCTTTCATCCGAGCACCTTGGTCTTGCCGTGGGCGGGGGACAATGCCGATTCGCTCCTGGGCGTCGGTGTGTTTGACCCGAAACGTTGTGTGCGAGTGATTTCCAAGGGGACGAGCGAGACAGAATTCTGTCTGCTTCCGCCGGGCACGTATTGTGACCCCACGGGAGCCGGCTCAGTCTTTGCTGCAGTCACGGAGGCGCAGCAAAACATGGGGATCAACACGCGGCGCAATGCCACGTTGGCTTTGGAGGCGGTGAAACACCGCCATAGGATCGCTAACTGGGATGAGTTCTCGGAATGCCTGCACCGCACTCCGCCCGCAAATCACGGCAAATACATGATCGGGCTGTTTCGTCCAGAGATTGTGCCGCGGACCAGCGTTCCAATCGTGGAATACCACGGCGGCTTAACCAACGAACAGACCGATGCGGAGGTAAGGGCTATCGTGGAGAGCACGGCGATGATTCGCCAGATTCACAACTGTTGGATGGGCCCTCCGGCAGCCCTCTACTTGGCTACGGGCGGGGGAAGCGTTAACCGCGAAATCCTCCAAGTCGAAGCCGATGTAGCGGGAGTCTCGTTCTTCATGCCAACCACAGGCGACTCGGTTGTCAATGGCGGCTGCATCCGAGCCATGCACAGCGTCGCGCCTATGACCTACACGTGGGAGTACCTCACCGCACGGCATTGCGAGCCGGGCACGGAGATCAAGCCGCAGTCCTCTGGGGTTTATGGGGACCTGAAACGGATGTTCGAAGTCTCCCTGGATCAAGCGTTAGCCCTTCATGGGCGCAGCACCAGTTGAGGAGGGTAGGTAGCGAATACCGTGTCAATCCCATGCGGCTCGGCGACCCCCATTGGCGCGCCGCGCTGGGTGAAATCGCCAATCGTCACAATACAATCGCGCAAGCGGGTGTGCTTAAGGCGCACAGGTCGCGCCCACCGAAGTAACAAACTCCCGCCACCGTGCCGGGCCAGTCGGCAGGTTTTCTTCCTCATTGCCACATCACCAGGGCCCGCTCGATGCCTGGATTACCAATTACAGGGCAAACATGTTCTTCGCTTGTCATTTGCGATCGAGCAGCGATTCGTCGTCCCAGGAGCCCTTCGTCGCCCGGAAGTCCGAGAAAGCCGATATTCAAAACGAAGTTAAGACAGGCAATGTGCCCTTTAAGGAACTGGTGTTCAACGCCTCGTACGTCGAGCTGTTCCAGAACTGGGGACGCGAGAGCGCCTGGCTCAACACAGTCGGGCTGGGGCTGGCGCCGATCAAGCCCGCGTACGCCACGGGGGCGCATCGCAGCCGGTTGGTCGAACTGCTCCGACGCGGCTACTACGAGGACCAACTGTCGTCGGACGAAATGGACCGGATCGTGACGTGGATCGACCTCGGCGGCCCGTACTACCCGGACTATGCCAGCGCGCATCCGACGAACGTAGCCGGCCGCTCGCCGATCTCCATCGCTCAATTGAACCGGTTGACGGAGTTGACCAAAGTCAGTATAGCAGACGGACAAGGGAATCCCGGTTTTGCGAGCCATCGGCGATGGATCTCGTTCGACCGGCCGGAAGTGAGCCCGTGTTTGCAGAAACTCGATAAGGCCGGCGACGCGTATCGCGAGGCGTTGGCGATCATCCGGGCCGGACAGGACCAGTTGCGAAAGCCCCCGGAAGCCGTCCAGCCGGGTTTTCGTCCCGGCGACGAGCATCAAGTGCGGGAAACGAAGTATCAGGCCCTGCGCGATCGGGAACAAGACCGTCGCCAAGCCCTGTCGGATGGACGGAAGGTCTTTGAGCCCGAGATTGGAGTTAAGAGATGACGAACTTGAACCCCACCCTCACATTCTTCGCCGCCCTGCTGCTCGCGCCGCTGGCGGTTCTGGCCCAAACGAAAATGCCACCCCAATCCATTACCGTGGCCGACAACATGCCTGCGGCAGCCAACGAACTCGACCAGTCGTTGACACTCGCCCGCAAAACGCTCGATTTCGTCCAACGCAGCCGGCCTTGCCCGGCGTTGGCGTCGCGGCTGAAGGAACTGGAGCAGCGTGCCGAACCGGGCGAAACGAACCGCGTCGAACTCTGCCAGAGTGTGCGGCAATTGCGGCGGCAGATCATCTTCTCCCATCCGCTGCTGGATTTCGACCGTTTGCTCGTGAACAAGTGCCCGCCGCCGGCCTACTCGCACCAGTCGCGCCAGTACCTGGGCCGTTACAGCCGGCCGGGACCGGGACTGGTCGTGCTCGACCACTGGAAGGACAGCCCGCGCGAGACGCCCCTGCTTGCGGACCAGTTGCCGGCCGGGACGGTCAGGCACCCCGACCTGTCCTTCGACGCCCGCCGGGTGGTGTTCGCCTTCTGCGACCACGCGCCGGCCGATCCGAACCTGCGGCAGTTCTTCCTGTGGGAGATCGGGATCGACGGACACGGGCTGCGGCAGTTGACCGGCAAGGCGGCGGATCGATTGGCCGGCGCGGAGGGCCGCCAGACGTCGCTGATCGAGGATTTCGATCCCTGCTATCTGCCCGACGGCGGAATCGCCTTTGTCAGCACGCGCCCGCAAACGCACATCCGCTGCCATTACGGCGGCCGGTATTTCGCCAATTTCCTGCTCCACCGGGCTGACGGCGACGGCTCGAATATCCGGCAGCTTTCGTTCGCCGAAGCACCGGAATGGAAACCAAGCGTCCTGGACGACGGCCGCATCGTTTTCGCACGATGGGATTATACCAACCGCCACTCCTACCACTTTCAATGCCCGTGGGTCATCCGGCCCGACGGAACCGGTACCGCGAACGTGTACGGAAACCTGACGCGCAACCCGATTCATACGGGTGAGCCCAGACAGGTGCCGGGCTCGCACAAGATCGTGAGTACGGCGATGGCCCACCACGGCTACACCGCCGGGTCGATTGTGCTGATCGACCCGCGCGTCGGGCTCGACGGCCTGGCGCCGCTGACGCGGATCACGCCGGAGATCGCGTTCCCCGAGTCGGAGGGCTGGCCGGTGGGCGCGTTCGCCACGCCGTTTCCGCTCAGCGAGGCCCTGTTCCTGGCCGCCTACACGCCGGAGCCGCTGGCACGCGAGGGCCAGGTGCAAGGCGTCGCGGCCTACGGGATCTATCTGGTGGACACGCTTGGCGGACGCGAGCTGATCTACCGCGATCCGACCATGTCGTGCTTCTCGCCGATTCCGGTCCAGCCTCGCCCGCGACCGCCCGTACTCCCGTCGGCCACGGAGACGGAAATGGAGACGGAGCCGGGCTCTGGCGCGTTTTACGTGGAAGACGTCTATCGCTCGACCCAACCTCTGGCCGCCGGCAGCGTCAAGCGTCTGCGGGTCGTGCGAGTCTTTCCGCAAACCGTCGAAACGCCGCCCAGCCGCAGCATCACGCCGTACGAGATGCCCAAGCAGATCGTGGGAACGGCGCCGGTCGGCGAGGATGGCTCGGTGGCGTTTCGGGCCCCCGCGGGCCAGCCCCTGTTCTTTCAATTGCTGGACGAAAACGGCATGGCGGTGATGACCATGCGGGCCCTGGTCTACCTGCAACCCGGCGAAACGCTCGGTTGCGTGGGCTGTCACGAACCGCGGCACGTCGCCCCGGTTGAAGTTGCGCGTAGCGGGATTCGTGAGAATTCGCGGGTGCTTCGCGAGATCCTGCGGCCGCCGCAGTCTCCGCATTCTCACGAACTCGGCTACGGCACCGTCGTCCACGCTTTGCAGCCGCCGGTGGGGCCGCGCGGCGAGGGCGGGCTCAGCTTTGCCCGAACGGTCCAACCCGTGTTGGATCGCTACTGTATCGAGTGCCACGGTCTGAACAAAACGGAAGGGGATATCGACCTCGTGGGCACGCTGGAACCCGTGATCTTCGATCGCCAGCAATGGCCGGGTCCGAACAAGATGACCGTCAGCCGGGCCTACCGATCGCTGGTGACGCGCGAGGGGCTGGTCAAAGTGGCCCAAGCCGACATGGAGACCGACTACAGCACGCCCAAGGATTACTTTGCCCACGCGGGCCGACTGGCCAAGCTGCTGTTGGCCGGACACCGGGACAAGGCCGGCACGCCGCGGGTGCAGCTCGATCGCGACAGTTTCCAGCGGATCGTGGACTGGCTCGACCTGAACGCGGTGTGCTACGGCGATTATTCGTGGAACAAGCTCGAATGGCGCACCCCGTTGCCCGATGGAGAACGCGCCTTGCGCGAACACCTGCGAGTCAGGTTCAGCGCGGCGTTCGCGTCGGCGCCGTTTGCGGCGTTGGTGAACGTGGCATTGCCGGAGGAGAGCCTCGCATTGAAAGCGCCGCTGGCCGTATCTGCCGGCGGATGGGGACAGATGTCCGAAAACGGCTGGCGTGACACGGCTGACGGGGACTACATCGCGACGCGGCGTTTGGTGGAAGCGGCAATTGCGCCGCTGCCTGCGCACGACATCGCCGGTACATGCGGTCATGACGAGAAATGCCTGTGCGATTGCTGCTGGGTCCGGCGTGCGGTGCAAACCGAGAGGCAATCTCGATGAACCCAACCACCCGCGAAAGGAGACTGACGCCGTGAAACACTTTCCCACAATCCTCACCGCCCTCCTGTTGACACTGCCGGCTGCGATTGGGGCCACAGCGTCTTCGCTCAGCCGTTTCCAACACTTCGTCACGCGCCAAGGTGACAAGCTCTACGATGGCGCGAAGGAATTCCGCTTCATCGGCGCGAACATGCCGGGGCTGAGTCTGCCCAATGACTGCACGATGAAGCTGCCCCAACGCATGACGCTGCCGACGCCCTGGGAGCAGGCGGACGGCTTGAAGACGCTCGACCAGATGAACCTGCGCGTGGTGCGGATCTGGAATCTTCCCATCCGCGAACCCCACGACAAGCCTGCCCAGGGGCGTATGACCTGGCATTACGCGCAAGGCCCCGGCCCGTTCAATGAGGAATCGTTCCAGGCGCTGGACCACCTGTTCGCGCTGGCCAACCGCTACGGCATCCGCGTCGTGTTCAGTCTGTCCGACTGCTGGCGGTACCTCGGCGGCGTGGAAACCTATGCGGCGCATCGCAACCGCCAGGGCAAGCGGGCGTTGTTCAACGATCCGCAGGTGAAAGAGGATTTCCAGCAGACGATTCGCTATGTGCTCACGCGCCGCAACACTGTTTCCGGTGTGCCCTACAAGGACGACAAGGCTATCCTCTGCTGGGAATTGGGCAATGAACTGTGGGACGTGCCGTACGAGGACTTTGCGCCGTTGCAGAGGGAGATGACCGCGTTCATCAAGAGCCTCGATCCCCATCACCTGATCATGGACGCCCGTGGCAATGTGATCCCCGGCGAGCCGGATCCGAACGTGGACATCGTCAACATCCACTACTACGGCAACGATTTCGCCGCCGGTTGCCGAAACCACCAAGCGCAGTCGCGAGGCAAACGGCCGTTCGTCGTCGGCGAGTTCGGACCCTATGACGGCAAAGGGTTCACGCCGGAAAACGTCGTGGAGAAGACCCGCGAGTTTCTCAGCGCGGTGCACGAATCCGGCACGGCAGGCGCGTTGCTGTGGAGTGTGCAGTCCCCACGGGCAACCGCTTCTTGAAACTGCTGTGGAGTGGCCCAGCCGAATTGGACCGCGTCGAGATCTACTACAAGTAAGGAAAGGCGACCATAAAACCGATCCTCACCAACCTCACCCTCCTCACCGCCCTGCTGCTGGCGATGTCGGCCGCGTTGCGCGCCGCGGAGCCGTGGTGGCGCGAATACACGCCTGTCGCCACGGTCGGCTTGCGCGCGGAGTCGCTCGAAACCATCCAGCCCGGTGCGGCGCGCGGCGTCGGAACGCTCGGCTGGTACGGCTTCTGGTTCCTCGACGCGCAGGAACAGGCGGGCTACTTCGAAGCGGGCGGCGCGAACCTCCGGCAGGCCGGCGTCAAACGCATCGTCTACTACGACGTGGGCGAAGTCGGCGACTACGCGGCGTTCTTCACCGCCGACGGGAAGATGAAGCACAACGGCTGGTCGCTGCCGTGGTGGGATGGCAAGGAGCCGCTCACGGCGCGATGGCTGGGGCTGGAGGCGTTCCTGCGCGACGTGCCGTGGGCGCCGTTCCCCAGCGCGAAGGCTTACGGTCTGCCGCCGTTCACGACGCCCGACGGCAGGCCCGCGGATGACCTCTACGCCGTGCTCGCCCGGCGCGGATTCGAGGGCCAGTGGAGCTACGATTACTCCAGCAATCCCCGCATTACCGACGACTTCGCCGAGCGCAGCGGGCTGGCGACGCTCAGCGGCAAACAGTCCGGCCCCGCCGACACGCAAGGCAAGAGCGGCTGGCAGATGGTGCGGCTGGTGGACGTGGACTACGCCAACCCGCAGCTGCGCGACTACGTCTGCCGCGAGATCGAGCACATCATCCCAAAGCTCCGCCCCGACGGCATCCACGCCGACAACCTCAGCGACACGAACCTCGGCCACGCCAACACCTGCGCGTTCGGCCTCTGGTCGATTCACACGTTCCGCGACTACCTGCGCCGCCACTTCACGCCCGCCGAACTGGCGCGGATGGGCATCGCCGACGTCGCCACGTTCGACATCGCCGCCTACATCCGCGACAAGCCGCTCGAGACGCGCGGCAAGCGGTGGCACATCCTGAACCCGAAGTGGACCGAAGACCCCGTCTGGCTGTGCTACGTCATCAACAAGGTCGAGACCGCGCAGGCGTATCATCGAGCGTTCTACGCGGCCGCCAAGAAGTCCGCGCAGCGCGAGCAGCTCGACTGTGCTGTCTTCGGCAATACCATCCCGTTCCCGCTGGGTGGCACGCTGATGCAAGGCGCGTGTGACATCGCGCATTTCGAGTGGAGCACCGTGCAGGGTGCGATCCCAAAGAATGGCGATGTCTGGCGACGGCTAATCGGTTGAAGGTCCAGGGGTTACGCTTTTCGAGGGCGGTTTGGAGTTGGAGGTTTCAACTGGTGGAAGGGTTAGGTCCGCCGCCTCCCAGTTCCAGTCCAGCCGATTATCACGAG
>Ga0351849_10157_pt2 | contig 22270 bp, 21 predicted proteins | sample TotcelHFGM3001N3_FD_206792 | JGI IMG/M metagenome (GOLD analysis project Ga0351849, IMG submission 206792) | Enriched cells from coal bed in the Powder River Basin, Montana, United States - Total cells FGM rep1 HSBNCT.FGM.300.1.N3 ... | reverse complement strand
ATGCGGCTTTTGTGACGGGAAGAATTGAACCCGAAAAAGGGATCAAATACCTGCCCAAGACCAAACCAGTCAATCACCTGATTCTGGAAAAAGGCAAGGTCCTTGATATTTCCCTGGTAGAGGCTGCGAAAAAACTGAAGCGAGGCGATGTTGTGATCAAGGGGGCAAATGCCCTGGATTACAAAAACAAGATTGCGGCGGTCAATATCCTTCATCCCGAAGGCGGAACAACGGGGACCACCATGCCCATCATCGTGGCACGCAAGGCTCACCTGATCATTCCGGTCGGGCTGGAGAAGCTGGTTGCGGGTGATCTCGTGGAGCTGACCCTGAAGATGCGCGAGCCCATGGAAACTTTGTCTCCCCCGGCCGGCAGTTGGAAGGCGCTGTTTCCCGGGCACAATATTCCCTCCATGTGGTTGCTGACCGGAGAAATTGTGACGGAGCTGGAAGCCATTAAGCTATTGACGGGAGCAGAAGCATTCCAATGCAGCGCCGGCGGCATCAGCGGCGCGGAAGGGAGCGTATGGATTGTTTTCCGCGGAACCCGGGAGCAAGTAAAGAAGGCCCTGGAATTGACAAAATCCGTCCAGGGGGAACCGCCTTACACTGAATAGGAAATTACCGGGGCGCGAAAGAGGATCGTCCCGGAAATTGCCGGTTCGTGGTAAAAAGAAAAGCCGGGAGGCGCCTCCCGGCTTTTTTCTGGTGTGGAATGGCCGCACCAGGCCCGCCGCACCTTTTTTCCCGGTTCATATTATTTTGATATCCTGAAGTATGATCCTACGGGGGATTCGGGGAACAACACTTAATTCCGAATTACCTTTGTTCTATCAGAAAACTTGCAATTTCAGGGGCGTTCTTTCTCTTCCCTTATTGGCTCTAATTGCCGCTGTGGGGATTGCTGTTTTTTTTGTCGCCGGCCTCAGCAATCGCGATCATGGACGCTGCCGTGGCATCGCCGATGACCTGCAGCAGATCCTTCTGGTCCAACGAGACAATTAATGATCTCTTGCTGTTTAATTCTTCCAGAACTTTGGCAACAATCCGGTCCTCGTTAGAGCGGTCAATTTCGAGCTCCTTGAGCTTTTGCATGTCAGCCCCGTCAGGCAAATGGAAATTCATCTTATGATCATTTTCCTCCCGGCCAACATTATTCTGATCTATGTGTTCTTTGATCTCCGAGATCATGAACCTCACTGTGGTATGAACATTTTCCCAACTCATGAATTGCTCCTGTCAATATCCAATCAGCGTCGCGCTGTTTTTCAATGAATTACAGCAATCACCGGATATATGCAAATGAAATCACCATATAATAGATTGAGCCGCGAAGAGACGTGATCCTTCGCCCTCGAGAACGGAACTAATTCGGTCTTGTTTTCGATATTTGCTTCACGGCCAAGAAGGCTATGAAACTTAGAAAAGACAATTCTATCCTATTGCCTGTGACTTTCCGGGCGGTCTTTATGGTGACGAAGTCATTGAATTGTGATAGAAAGAAACGAATGGAATGTGTTCCAAAACCTGCCGGTGGCCATTCTTCAAATCGCTGTCGGGGCGCAGGGGAAACCCATGAGAATGCATTCTATCAGGCATTGATGATTCGTGGCTCATCAATCATCAGCAAAGAGGCCTTATGCAAAAACCGGTGAAAAAAATATTGATCGCTTTGGGTGCCGCAATCGGTCTGCTGATCCTGCTGTGCGGTGCGTTTGTCGTTAAGCTGGCCGTTGAAGCCGGCAAAATGTCTTCAATGAAAACACAAAAAGTCACTGACGGCGTTTATGCCGTCCAGGATAAATTCTGCAACCTGTTTCTCATTAAAAGCGGCGACCGGTATGTCGCTGTTGATGCGGGAGATAATGCAAAAAATGTTCGGCGCGAGTTGGACAAATTACAGATCGATCCCAAAAAAGTTGTGGCCGTGTTGTTGACGCATACGGACTCTGATCATATTGCAGCGCTGGGTCTCTTTTCCAACGCCTCGATATATATTTCCAAAGCCGAAGAACAAATGATTAATGGACAAACCTTCCGCGCCTTATTTTTTAAGAATAAATTCGCTTACAAGTATCGTACGCTGGAAGACAATCAGATGATCGAATTGACGGGATTAAAAGTCAGAGGGATTTTAATCCCCGGGCACACGCCCGGCTCGATGTGTTACCTGATCAATGACATCTATTTATTTACGGGCGACTCGCTCAGTTTAAAAAACGGGAAGGTCGACATTATGAACGATTTTTTCAATATGGATTCTGAAGCGCAGCGGGTATCTCTCCAGAAGCTGGCAGCTCTGGCTGACGCAAAATATATTTTTACAGCGCATTACGGATTTACAGATCATTATCAAGATGCTTTTGAAGGCTGGAAGAATTAAGCGACTTCGGGATAGCCTTATTGCCGCGAATGAACGGCGCATAAGCAGGCGCAAAGCGATAAGACGAAGGGGCATACGTTTCCGGATCAAAAATAATTCAAATGAAAGAGGTATCAAGATGAGCCAGACGGTTTTAAAAGAATCAAAAGACGGTATCCTGTTATTGACGATGAACCGGCCCGAAAAGAAAAATGCGTTTAACTCCGAGCAGTGGAAGGCGCTGGCCGCGGCGCTGGATGCGGCGCGCGAAGATGATGACGTCACGGTAGTCGTGCTCACGGGCGCCGGCAGTGATTTTTCTGCGGGCCAGGATTTAAAGGAATCCGCCGTTGCCGGGGCGCTTTTGAGTTACCGGATTCTGGAGCGCGCCGTTATCGACTTTGACAAACCGCTCATTGCCGCGGCCCGGGGCGTTGCCGTCGGCGGCGGTGCGACCGTGCTGTTCCATTGCGATGTGGTTTACGTGGGTGAAAGTCTGCGGCTGCGCATGCCGTTTAACAGTCTGGCGATGGCGCCTGAATTTGCCAGCAGCTACATGCTGCAGGCGATCGTCGGACCGCAGTGCGCGGCCGAATTCCTGATGACGGCCCAATGGATTGACGCCGAAAAGGCGGTGGCGTCGGGAATCGCCGCAGGCAGGTTCAGGGATGATGAGCTTCTGCCCAAGGCCATGGCGAAAGCAGCCGAGATCGCGCAGTGGCCGCTGATTTCGCTCCAGGAAACCAAGCGGTGCCTGAAGATGGCGCATAAGGCGGGAATAGACGCCGCCATCAAAACCGAGCATGAAGCCATGGACAGGCTCTCCGATACGCCGGAAAAGACCGAGGCCGTGACGGCCTTCATCGAAAAGCGAAAACCCGATTTCCGCAGCTTGAGAAAGAAGTAGCACAAAAGTGTTTGATGATTCGGCAAGGAGCTTGGCGGGCTCGCTGCGATGGAGGCTTTTGTTTGCGGCATTGCCGCCGGCCGACCGGGTGTCTTTTCAGGAGGGGCTCTGTGTCGCCCAATACCTTCCTGCGTCATCAGCGGCCGCCATGCCGTTCTTCATCAGCCTGTCCAGGTGCTTTGCCAGCATGGCCTTCTCCCAGTACACCACGAAGATCGTGGGATGTGCGGGGTAGATAATCATCTTCCCGGCCAGTTCGGCAATCGTGCTCGGCCTTTCCCGGAGGGCGGCCAGAACCTTTTCGTCGCGCCGGTAAATCCGCCCCTTGTATTCCTCAAATGCGTCACGGATGTGCGGCGAGGCCAAAATCTCCTTGTTGTGCCCGGAGACAACCCGGTCCGGTTTCATTGCGATGATCCGGTCGATGGACGCGATGAAATCATCCACGGGCGTCGCGGCGTCGCCATACCAGGGCCCGACCTTTGTCAAGCAGATGTCGCCGCAGAAGAGCAGACCTTCATCGGGAAAGAGGAATGTCAGATGGCCCGAGGTATGCCCGGGCATATGCATGACATGAATTTTTGTTCTACCGGCGTCGATCACGTCTCCTTCATCAATGGTTCCGTCGACGCGCCACTCTTCCATAAAGGAGGGCTTCATCGCGCCGATGAGGTGAGCAAACTCCTCGGGGTCCTCCTTCATGTACTTTTCCCAGTTATCGATGGAACCGATCTTCATATGGTCCCGGAAGTTCTTCTGCTCCAGCGGATGGGTGATGATGCGGGCATTGACGAAGAGATCGTTGTCCCACACATGGTCCAGGTGGCAGTGGGAGTTGATGAGGATATCGACGGCTTCCGGCCGGGCCTGCTCCATAATCTTACCCGCACCGCTGTCAATCATGACGCGTGTATCATCGTCAATGAGCACGGCGTTGGATTTACTGAACCCTTCCTCGGTAAAATAAATCGATATTCTGTCATTTATTTTTTGAATCATCGTTACAGCTCCTTAAAAACGGACACTGACCGGGTTACTTGCGCAGAGCCATGACATCCTTGCAGCCGAGCATGTAATCTTTCGGCGCTACCGTCACAATATCGGAAGCAATTAAAAACGGATATTGCGGGGACTTTCCGGTTACGCCGAAGAACATCGGCAGCAGAAGCTGGTGGTCGCAGGCCCGAAGCTCCAGCGGACCTACGGGGCTCGCGATGACCATTCCCTCGAGCGCGTCGATCAATTTTTCCTTGTCTATCTTACGTGTCTACAAACCCCACTTTGATCGTATCCCCCGCAAAAGAGCAGGAGGCGCCTGTGAGTCCGATAAGAAAAAGGCCTATTGCAATGACGATAATTCTTTTCATAACAAACTCCTTTTGTAAATTTCCCGCTTCAGCAAATTATCGGCAGAGCCCTTTGCCTTTAGCAGTTTCCAGCATTCTGCAATTTCCTAAATCACATGCTTTTTGAGCATCGCGGCAGCCAGGCTCTGCGTAGCCGTGATTCAAATAAATAACTCCTCTATTGATTAAGGCGTCAGTGTCATTGGGCTTAAGGCGTAAGGTCATATTAAAGTCGTTAAATGCAGGTTGGTCCTCGCCAAGTTTAGTGAAAATCAATCCTCGGTTATAATAGGCATCGGCAAAATTCGGTCTTATGCGGATAGCCTCGTTATAGTCTTTCATGGCTTGCTGATACTGTCCCAGTTGATAATAGGCAATCCCCCTGTTGTTGTAGGCATCAACATAATGAGGATATAAACGGATGGCCTCGTTGCAGTGATAAATAGCCTCTGTGCTTTTGCCTTCGACAACGAGAGCAGTAGCAAGACCATTATGTGCCACAAAGTTATTCTTTGTTGCCCGCAAAGCATTTTTAAAGACCTCAACGCTGCTTTTCCAGTACCCGCATTGCTGCCAGGTTAAAAATGACATGATGATCAGAAAGACTATTGCTGAGGCCGATAAAATATAATTTCGTCTATTTTCGTTTGGGAACAAAAGTGGAATGCCCCATGCCATCATAATGCCGATGCCTATGGAGGGTATGTAATGGTATCGATCGGCCATTGCCTGGCCGCTGTCCTGAATGATTCCGATAACCGGGGCAATGGTTATTACAAACCACATCCATCCTACAAAAAGATACGGCAAGCGCTTCACCGTGAGAATAACTGCGGCGCTGATCAAGAGTATCAGCAAAGAGGCACCCATGACCTGCCATGCCGGAATTTGCATAGGAAAAGGATAAAAAATCGCCATATCATGCGGCCAGAATGTTTTTTCAAGATACGTTACCAGGGAAACAAGCGCGTTTGCCAGCCTTGTACCCAAAGGAAAGCGTTCTATCGGGGTGTTGGAATGCAAAAAAAGCGTCATGACGGAAAAAACCAATGAAAGAACAAAAAAAGGCAGCTTTTCCTTCAATTGGAATAAAACAAAATTTGTTTTGTGCGATGCAAAACGTTTCAGCGGCCAGTAATCCAGTAAAATCATAATAACAGGCAGAGTGATAACCATCGGCTTGCTCATCAGAGCGCAGAGAAAGCATAAAAGAACAAGAGAGTACCTCCGGATAGCCGGTTTTTCCGTGTAATAGACATAAAGGCAGAGGGTCAGCATTCCGAAAAAAGCGCTTAAGACATCTTTTCGTTCAGTGATCCAGGCAACGGATTCAACATGCAGAGGGTGAAGAGCGAAAAGTCCCGCAATAAAGGCACTGCGCCAGATTGTCCCCGTCATGCGGACAAAGAGCCAGAAGAGCAATAATGAGCTCATGATGTGCAGGATAAGATTGGTCATGTGATAGCCGCCGGCGTTCAAGCCGTAAAACTGATAATCAAGCATCAGGGACAGCCACATCAGCGGCTGCCAGAATTCGGCATACGTTGTTGTGAAGGCCCAGCGAAGTCCTTCGGGCGTGATTCCCAGCTTGATATGACTGTTTGCCGTTACATAAACGTCGTCATCAAGATTGATGAAGTCAAATTGACTCACCTGCCAGTAAACAGCTAATGTTGAAACGGTCAAAACGATACAAACAATCAGGATTTGTTTTTTTAAATCGATATCCGGATTATTTAACATGTTCGATTCTCCATGATGCCCTTTGCGAAATTGGAGTTCAATATCTTTTGCATGGAGTCTCCCGAATAAGAACCTGAAGGAAACCGGGGTGCATCATCACCACTTAACGCATAAACATTTACGCGCTCCATTGCCGCCGCAATTCTTTTACACCAGATACATGTTCTCTGCTTCTCTCCGCAGTTCGTCCCGGAAACGGGGATGCGCCAGGCTGATCACGGCCAGGGCTCTGTCGCGGGTGGATTTGCCTTTCAGGTTGACGATGCCGTACTCGGTGGCCAGGCAGTGTGTATCCATCCTTGGTACGGTGATCGCGTTGCCCACGCCCAGACGCGGCACGATGCGGGACACTGCGCCGTCATGCGCCGTCGAGTAAAAGGCGATGATGGATTTTCCGCCCGGCGAGTTGAACGCGCCGCGCACAAAATCAAGCTGACCGCCGGTGCCCGAATACTGCGCTCCGTCCAGCGTTTCCGAATTGCATTGTCCCAGCAGATCCACTTCGATGGTGGCGTTGACGGAAATGAAATTGTCCTGCCTGGCGATGTTGACCGGGTCGTTCACATACGACACCGGATAGCTTTCGCAACTCGGATTGTCATGGATGAACTCATAGAGTTCTTTGTCGCCCAGGGCATTGGTGAAAACGTGTTTGCGGGGATTCAGAATTTTCCTGCGTCCGGTGACTGCTCCTTGTTTAATCAACTTCATCAAAGCCGGATTGAAGAGCTCACTGTGGATGCCCAGGTCTTTTCGATCGCTTAAAAATTCGCAGACCTTGGCGGGAATGCCGCCGATTCCCACTTGCAGAGTCGCTCCGTCGGGAATCTCGGCCGCAACAATACGCGCGATGGCTTCGGCCTCGGGCTTGGGTGTTGAAAAAGCGATTTCAAAAAGCGGAGTGTTGTTCTCCACAATCGCGTCTACTTCCGACACGTGCAGCAGCGAATCGCCGAAGACGCGCGGCATGTTCTCGTTTACTTCGACAAGCAGGGTTTTGCAACATCGGGCCGCCGTCGAGATGTAATCGTTTATCGTGCCGAAAGTGAAGAATCCGTTCTTGTCCATGGGGGATACGGTCGTCACCGTGACATCCACTTCCATAAACTCCCGAATCAATCGAGGGATCTGGTGGAACAGATTGGGAATATAATAGTCCAGTCCTACCTGAACAAATCCACGGTTCGAGGGTGAGACAAACCAGGAAAACGCTGTCAGGCAGTCTCTGAATTCCGGCGCCAGATAGGTGGCGGCGGCGTGCTTCGACGGCAGCAATGTATAGATCTCAATGCCCTTTAAGTCGCCGTTTCTCAGCCTTCCGGCGATGGCGCCAAGCAGGGCCGGCGGTTCCGCCGACGCCATTCCATGAATAATCCTGCCACCGTTTGGAATTGAGGCGACGGCCTTCTCGGGTGTCATTAGCTTTTTTTGGTAAAGATCGCGGTACTGGGACATGTGCCACCTCTTAAGTACTGCCGGAGAGAGATTTTTTTATTGACGATAAGACATACGAATAACGCTCCGGCGTGTCAATTATTTTTTCATTAAGCACATGTTGCCGCTTGGGGTTCCGTTGGCGGTGATCAGCTTAAATTCTCCGGCAGCCCTCCGCTTGTCACCGAGGCAGCAATGGCAGATGGGGCTTTCCGATCTGTCGGCGCGGGGGAAGGTCGGTCAAGTCACCTGATCATCGTAAATAACGGGCGCCTGGAACGAAATAATATGTTGCTATATGCTTGAATAGATGGTACTTGACGTCCGTCAGTGAACCACAGGGGTCACCATACCCTGTGGTTTTTTTATTCCACATGAGCATTTTACCCGATGCGGAACAACGGGTTATTTAGTAGGAGTATCAAATTAACATGATTGAAGCAGTCAATATCAGTCTTTCCTATGGGAAAAGATTATTATTCAAAGAGGTTAACATCAAGTTTACTCCCGGCAACTGTTACGGGCTGATCGGGGCCAACGGATCGGGGAAGTCCACCTTTCTCAAAATTCTATCAGGTGAACTGGATGCGGACCACGGAGAAATTAACATCGGCCGCCGGGAACGAATCGCGGTTCTCAGTCAGGATCAATTTGCCTTTGATAATGAAATCGTCTTCAACACGGTCATCATGGGGCACAAGCGGTTGTATAAGGTCATGAGAGCGCGCGAGGCGATTTACGCCAAATCTGAATTTACCGAAGAGGACGGTGTGCGTTCGGCCGAACTGGAGACTAAGTTCGCTGAGATGAACGGCTATGAAGCCGAATCCGAAGCCGCGGTGCTTTTGAGCGGACTGGGCATATCCGAGGAGCTGCGGACGAAGAAGATGAGGGAGCTGGAGGCCGGTGACAAAGTTCGCGTCCTTCTGGCCCAGGCTTTGTTCGGCAATCCGGATATTCTGCTCCTGGACGAACCGACCAATAATCTTGATCTGCAATCCATCCGCTGGCTGGAAGAGTTCCTCGATCGGTTTTCCAACACGGTGATCGTGGTCTCCCACGACCGTCACTTTCTGAATCAGGTCTGTACGCATACCGCTGATATCGATTTCGGACGGATCAAGATTTATGCCGGCAATTATGATTTCTGGTACCGCGCCAGTCAGATGCATTTCCAGCAGAAGCAAAACGATAACCGCAAAATGTCTGAAAAAGCCGAAGAATTGAAAGCATTCATCCAGCGCTTCAGCGCCAATGCATCCAAGTCCAAGCAGGCCACGTCGCGCAAGAAGCTGCTCGATAAGCTGACGCTTGCGGACATGCCGACGTCATCGAGAAAATATCCATACGTGGTGTTTACACCGGAGAGATCCTGCGGGGACATCATTCTGGAAATATCCGGGCTGACCAAAGCAGTTGACGGCGTCAATGTGCTGGATCATTTTGACCTGAATGTCCGCAAGGGCGATAAAATCGCTTTTATCGGAGATAATGCCCTGGCCCGGACAACCCTTTTTCAGATTCTGGCGGGTGAACTTACCCCGGACAGCGGCAGTTTCCGCTGGGGTGTTACCATTAAAAATGCTTATTTCCCCAAGGAGAATAGCATTTATTTTGAACAAGAGATGACTCTGATTGACTGGCTGTGCCAGTATTCACCTCCCGAGGATGGAGAAGCCTTTGCGCGCGGCTTCCTGGGCAGAATGCTTTTTTCGGGCGAAGAGGCCCTGAAAAAAACCAGTGTTCTCTCCGGTGGCGAACGCGTTCGCTGTATGCTGTCGCGTATAATGCTTGCCGGGGCCAACGTCCTGATTCTTGATGAACCGACGAACCACCTGGATCTGGAATCGATCACTGCCCTGAATGACGGGCTGATTGTCTTTCCCGAGGTGGTTCTGTTTGCCTCGCAGGATCAGGAGTTTGTTTCCACCGCCGCCAACAGGTTTATCGATATCGTGGGCGGAGAAGCGATTGAACGAAATCCGGACTTTGAAGAGGATGCGGACAGGCAGGGATATCTCGCCCAAGCCGTATGATCGGGCTTCCTCAACCGGGGAGCGGGCAATGGCTCCAACCGCTGGATAAACATCCGGCGGCGGATTGATCAGGACCCTGAGCCGGTGGCCGGAAGTTAATAAACAGGCGGGCAAAATAAGTGACTATGCCATGAGCGGCAAGCATATCCCGGAGGACGGCATTCCAGACTTCCGCCCATATCCTTATCCGGCAAAGAAACAATAGAGAATTGACTTTTTCATAATCTATTTTTAAATTATTTCTCATAAAGAAACATATACTCATTCAATCCGTACCGGTTCAATTGATGCAGCGACCGGGTTTATGGTGCGGAGGTCTTCTTTATGAGAAAAATATTCGCTTTAACCAACCGCCTTGCAGCAAGCTGTCAAGGTATGAAACTAACATCATTACTTCGCAGCACTCTAAAGAGAATTAACGCTCGTCCCGCAGCAGCGGGATTAAAGCAATCTCAAATATTACGATCATTGGCCAGGTGGATCGATTCCGACACGCCGGAAGCGGTTAAAGTCGGAAGAAGGGAAGATATGAGATATGACCTGATCCGCGGTATCCGGCTCGCGGGGGTGCACCTGATGTGCCTGGCCCCCTTCATTGTCGGCTGGAGGGGTGGCGGTGAATACGGCTATTGCGCTTTATGTCATACGAATGGATGGCACAATAATCATCATCATTACGCGGTTTCCAACCGGAACGGTTTTTACTGGTGGGAGATAGACATGACTTACTATCTCGTTTTGCTGTTATCTTTTTTGGGAATTGTCCGTGATATCCGGCCCCTGCCCCTGGCAAGCAGAGAGTCCGGCAAGATCGTGAAGCTGAAAGAGGAAAACAATTCAGGGCCGATAGAAGGACGCCCGCAAAAATTCTGAATGAGCAGACGGAAATTGCCAAGGAAGGCGTCGGGGGTCAAACCTTGTTCCCGATCCTCAATCTTCCGTTTTATGCCGAGCGACTCCGGAGTGTTTATTTGTTCCGGACACGGGCTCAAGATTTCCTTGACGAGCCGGGACCATGTCCACTACACGTAAGCCGAGTAACGGGCAAACATTTTCGCCGGTGAGAAGACGCGTGCGCCGGCCCGGTCGGCCTGTTATCGTGATACCGTCGGACGCGGTGACCGAGTGCGTCACGAATGCGACGCAAGTCGGCAGGGCGACTTCGTCGAGAGCCCGCAATCCAGTAAAACAGGCTGCAGACTGCTCAAGGCGAAGATGAACGGCATGCAGCGCCAGGACAAAAAAACCATCTCCGGGAGGTGAACTATGTCTGATGTCAAAGTAACCGTCAAATCGGTCAAGGGATTCTGCTCGGCCGGATACAAACCCGGCGACTATTTCATGCTCAGAGACGGACTGATGATCGAAGCGGGAAAGCCCGCGGGGCTTTGCATCTATGCGCTCCCGGCCCTGATCCCCTATTTGACCGCTTATTGCCGCGAAACCCCTCCGGAGGACTGGATCAATAACAAACGGGAACTTCAATGCCCGGATAACGATAATGCCGTTATCTTCGGATTAGAGCGTGTGGATAAATAACGTGGAAGAATCAGCATCGCGTTGTCATCGTGTCGTTTTTCCCACGGGCTGCTGCCGGATTATCCAAAGCAGCGTGACCGGTATGGACATATTTGCGGCGAATATGATAAGTGGGAATTGCCCGCAACAAAAGGTAATGCGAAAGGAAGATGCGGATGCGGCAGATCAACGGCAAGGAGTGCGCCAGAGGTTGGGCTCCTTTTGCCCCGATCAGTCGTGTCAGTTCGAAGAGGTTACGATCAAAAACTGGAACTGAAGAAAAAGGAGGCTTAATATGAAAAGAATCGGTTTACTGTGTTTATTCATGAGTGTTGCCGTTCTGATAACCGTGTCGAATGTCCGGGCGGCGGACAAGGTAATCAAGCCTTACGTGGAAGGGGAGGTAGGTTATTCCTCGATCAAAATGGAATCCGGGGGATTTAATACGGCAGGCCCTCATGAGAATACCGGTGATGACCGGGCAAGCCGGGTTGTACCTGCGCTGCATGCCGGTGCGAAATTCTTCAATGTCGTAAGAGGCGATATCGGATTCCATTATCGGGGCAAAAGTGAATTCACGACCAACAGCTTTGCTCCGCCCATCCCGACATTTTTTTACCAAACGGAAGTCAAGGATGTCTATTCTCTGATGTTCTCTGTTTTTGCCGAACCGTTTCAGTTTAAAAACTTTACGCCGTATGTCGGTGCAGGCATCGGCAGCACGTGGATGAAAGTGGCAACTAATGACAGCGTTGTGACGGCCGACGACTCTCAGACAAAGTTTACCTGGCAGGTGGAGGCGGGGATTCAGTATGCGTTTACCGACAACCTGAGCGTGCGTGCCGGTTACCGTTATGTCGATATGGGTAAATTCGATGTCCCGTTATCAGATTCATTAGCAATCCCTGTGGGAAATCTGACGGGCAGGCTGACCGCGCATGAAGTGATGGCCGCTTTCCGCTACACATTTTAAGAAAATAGGGACGGCGTTTTCAGCAAATGTTTGAAATAAGACGCGGGATTTAATTCCACTTAGGCCCGACGAGCGTTAATTCCCTGTCGCTTGCTGCGAAATAATGACGTTCATTGCATACGTCGACAGCTTGCTGCGCGAGATGGTTGAATAACTGTAAATAAAACTGTGGAGAAATTGTATGAAGAATCTGGACCAACTGCTGGCGCCTTTCAAAATCAAATCGATGGAGATTCGCAACCGGCTTGTGATGCCGCCCATGGGAACGCGGCTGGGAAACGATGACGGCAGTGTGAGCGAGGCTAACCTTGCTTACATGAAACGGCGGGCGCAAAGCGGTGCCGGGCTGATCATCACCGAGATTACGGAGGTTCATCCCCTGGGGTCCGCTTCACCCCGATCGCTGGCCGTTTGGGATGACAAGTACATTCCGGGACTCGCGAAGCTGGCCGGCGTGGTTCACGACCAGGGCGGCAAAGTGGCCATGCAGCTCCATCACACGGGGCGCGAGAATGTCGCGCTGCTCCGCACCGGCGAGGCGATCGGACCTTCGGCAATCAGGAGCTTCCGGTTTCCGCAATTAGGCATTCCGCGTGAGATGACGAAGGAACTGATCCACGAGACGATCGCCTCTTTCGGCGCCGCAGCCGTTCGCGCCAGGACCGCCGGGTTCGATGCCGTGGAACTCCACGCGGCGCATGGCTATCTGCTGATGCAGTTTCTCTCGGCGCACTGCAATCATCGGCAGGATGAATACGGCGGGGACTTCCGGGCCAGAGCCCGCTTCATTGTCGATTGCCTGCGCGAGGTTCGCCGCAAGACGGGCGAGGATTTTCCCATCTCGCTTCGGCTTTCCTGCGAGGAATGCATTATCAACGGCTACACCGTCGAGGATGTTCAGACGATCATTCCGGATCTGATTTCGGCCGGCGCCGATATGATCAATGTTTCTTTCGGCACCCATGCCAACGCGGAAGTGAGCGTGGGTCCGCCCAACGCGAGCGCCCCGGTCGAGTATGAGCAGGGATTTAAAGCAGGGCTTGCGCGCAAGATCAAAAACGTGACGGATGTGCCCGTGATCAGCGTCGGCAGGTACTGCGATCCCTACTTTATGAATGACGTCATTGCGCGCGGTGACGCAGACCTGGTTGCGGTAGCGCGCCAGCACCTTGCGGACCCGGACTTTCTCAAAAACGCGATCGAAGGGCATCCTGAAGATACCTGTGAGTGCCTGGCCTGCAACCAGGGATGCATCGAGCGGCTGATCTTTGAACAGAAATCGATCCGCTGCGCCATCAATCCCGAGACGGGGCAGGAGCTCATCCGCCCTCAAGGCAAGGCGGCACAAAGCCGAACGGTCTGGGTCATCGGGGGCGGCCCCGGGGGGCTCACCGCGGCGCTGGAGGCGGTAAGACTGGGCCACCGCGTGACGCTCTTTGAAAAGGAAGACAAAACCGGCGGCCAGATTCGCTATGCCGAGAAGGCGCCCCATAAAGCCGTTTACGGAAAATGGATTGAAACGCTCACGCACAACTGCGCGAAGCGGGGCGTGGAAATAAAGACGGGCATGGAAGTCACGGAGGATATGATCAAGAAGGGCAAGCCCGACGTTGTTATTTTGGCGACGGGTGGGGACAAGGCCGCCTGTCCGGTTTCCGGCGTCACGTCATCCGTCGTCTGCGACGCCTGGCAGATTCTGAACGGCGAGGTGGATCTCAAAGATAATACCGTCGTCATCGGGGCGGGCCCGGTGGGGATGGAAACGGCCGATTTCCTTTGCGACAAAGGCGTGAAGAATGTCATCCTGGTGGAAATGCTGGCCGATATGCCGGTTCCTCCGCTGGGCGCTCACAACACGATGGTGCACAGGCGCCTCGAAGCGGCCGGTGCCACGTTCATGCTCGATACCCGGGTGGAGAAGATCGCAGAAGGGTCCGTCACGGTCCTGACGGGTGGTGTCGAGAAAAAAATCGAACCTGTCGGCCAGGTGATCATCGCTGTCGGAATCACCCCGAGACAGCATTTCAAGGAAATGCTTGCCAGAAATAATATTCGCCACTTCATCGTCGGCGACGCCATAGAGCCGCGCCGGATTATTGAAGCGACAACCGAAGGGGCTCAAGCGGCCTGGGATATCTGAAATCGTGCATCGGGTTTGGTCGCCGGGAAGACGACCAAACCCGATGTGTTCACGTCTTTGAGGGCGGCAATGCCCCAGCCGGGGGAAGAGGAGGCGATATCTTTCCCTGCCGCGCCCTGCCCCAACCTCTTCAGGTCAGATCGGGCAGCGTTAAGTCTGTTTTGTTTTGCCCGCCTTTGACGACCACAGTCAGTTCCACAACATAACGCTTCAACTGCTGGGCCTGACTGCTCATCTGTGCGGAGGCGCCGGCGGACTCCTCCGCAATGGCGGCCGCCTGCTGAACCGCTTTGTCCATTTCGCCCACGGCCAGGCTGACCTGATTGATTCCTTTGGCCTGCTCCTGAGATGCAGCGGCAATTTCATCGATGAGATTGCCGACCTTTCCGGCGATCATGACATTTTCTTTAAAGGCCTGCTGAGTCTGCAGCGTCAGATCATTGCTTTTTCTCACGGTGCCGATCGTGCCCTCGATCAGGCTGGATGTCGTCTTGGCGGCTTCTGCGGCCCGCATGGCCAGGTTTCTTACTTCATCAGCCACGACGGCAAAGCCGGCGCCTGCTTCTCCGGCGCGGGCGGCTTCCACGGCGGCGTTGAGAGCCAGAAGATTGGTCTGGAAGGCGATCTCGTCTATGGTCTTGACGATCTTTCCCGTTTCCTCACTGGATTTAGTGACCTCATGAATAGCTGCGGCCATGGCATTCACATGTTTGTCGACGCGGCCGACGACATCGTTAACCTCAGCCATCAGTTTTTTGGCGTGGCCGGCATTATCGGCATTTTGCTTCGTCATCGCATTAATTTCCTCCAGGGAGGCCGAGGTTTCTTCCAGGGTTGCGGCCTGTTCGGATGTCCCTTCTGCCAGAGACCGGCTCGACTGCGTCACTTCCGCTGATGCCTGGTCAACCTGATTGGACGCTTCTCTCAGGCCCTCAACCACATGGTTAATCGGCCGGGTAATACTTCTGGTGATGAAGAGGGCAAGCATGCTGCAAAGAACAACGGCGGCGATTCCCAGGATGAGGATAACGGTCCCCCCGACAAGCGTCAGCGTCCCGGCCTCACTCGCCGCTTCATCGCTACTGGTCTGGACAATCTGTGCGGCGTCATTCATCGCATTAAGAAATCTCTCCTGGACGGGCAGCACCTGAATCATGATGATGTCGCCGGCTTCGGCGTTTCTGTTGGCCCGGCCGTATGTGACGGATTTATCATAAAAGACCAGCATCGGCTCCACCGCTTCCTTGATCCGGATGAAAGCTTTTCGCTCCTGGGCCGACGTCATGGTTTTGCCCAGCCGGTTTAAATTTTCGATGACCAATGCTCTGTTTAGTCGATAAAAGTCCTCCTGCGTCCTCTGGACGCTTTCTTCAACTGTCAGTGCTATATTGGAGGCCGATCTGGCCATAACATCATACTGCTTCGCGATTTCATAAAAATATTTCAGTTGAATGATTCTGACATTGGCAACTTCCGAGATCCTGCTGTTCATAAGACTGACTTGAATGAGGCTGATCAGGGCAATAACCGCCAAAAAAGCAATGATTGTACCGAATCCCCAGATCAACTTCGTTCCCAGTTTCGCGTTGAGCAATTTCATTCATTATCCCCTTTCTATGAGTGAACAAAAAAATATAGACATTGATTTATGTTACGACTAATATATCGGTCGTTTATACACAAGAACACTTATCATTATGTCGACTGGCCCGGAAAATAACTTTAGCGAAAATAGTAAAATTTGTGCTGGGCGTTCAAAGAAATGCGATGGCAAGACTGACTGAATAGTTTTCGTCGGGTGTTTTGTGGGCACACCTGCATTTGAATACTCAATCAGTCATTAAGAAAGGATGAACGAAATGAAGGAACATGGATTTTTCGGCGGTATCTATGGAATGGCCTTTATCGGTGCGGCAATTTACTTTATCCAGCATGCAGCCACGTTCTGGTCGGGCGTTCTCGGGTTCATCAAAGCCATTTTCTGGCCGGCATTCGTGATGTACAAAGTATTGGAGTATTTTAAAATGTAGAAAAGCCTGCCGGATCGTTGCGGTCCTGCCGATCGAAGCGGCCTCACGCTTTGCTCACGGAGCTCTTCAGTGCTACCGGGCCATCCCGGCACGGATCAAAAACATTCCCCGGGCGCAGACGCCGATTTGTCTCGGCGATCAGCGGATTTTTTTCCCCTTCATGCCGGCCAGCTCCTGACGCAGTTGGGCGAGCTCCTCTTCGAGCATCAGGTTTCTCTGACGCAGGCGGTTCGCATCGGCAAGATAACGGTCTTTGATGTCGTCATAATAGGTGCAGCGGTTGCGCCCGTCTTCCTTGCTGACATACAGGGCCTTGTCGGCCCGGTCGATGGCATCCATAACGGCGTTCATCGTGACTTCAAATTCGGCTATCCCCGCCGAAACCGTTATCGCGTGATCGAGTCCTTCGACGGCAAAAGATGATTTTTCGATGTTCTTGCGCAGAGCCTCCATGGCGTCCAGCACGGCCTGTTTTTCGCAGCCGTAAAATACGGCGCAAAATTCCTCGCCGCCATAGCGGTAGGCATACGGTACCCCGTCGCGGATCAGCAGGGCGACCTTCTTCAGAACCTGGTCGCCCGCGGGATGGCCGTAAGTGTCGTTCAGGGTCTTGAACTTGTCGATATCGATCATGGCGACGAACAGCTTCTTCTGCCCGCTTTTGAACTGCGTGAACAGCCGCCCCATCTGCTCATTGAGCTTGCGCTTATTATAGAGTTGGGTAAGGTCGTCGGTGTAGACCTTGGCCGCAAGCAGGCGGTTTTGATTGGCCTCAATAACGCGCGCGGCGACTGGCCCGATAAAGTCAACTTTCCTGATCCAGCGGTCGCGGTCGAAATCTTCCGTTTTCGTGCACAGGATGCGGCAGTGACCGATCTGCCGGCCCTCCACGACGAGCGGAGTCTCATAGATGGTTTCCTGCACCTCCTGAAAAGTCGGCGCGTCAACGGTATGAGGCAGCTCATTGATGTCACTTGCCTGTTTATTATAGACGAAAATTTTTCCGTCGGTGTCGAGGTTCGTGGTCAGAAATTTGTCATCATCGAATAAATACACTTCGATGTGTCTGGCTTCGAGAAAGCTGACGATCCTTCTCATGGCTTCTTCAAACGGCTCAAGCTGCAATTCAACCAGCCACTGGCTTTGCAGCATGCGCTGTTCGAACGTTTCGAGCTCCTGCAAATTGGCGATCTGGGATTCGGCCATTTCCTGCTGCACAAACCGGAGACGGTCGGACTCACTCAGGCTGTCCTTCGCGGTCTTCTGCGCATGATTGTATTTTTCGAGCAAAACGGCGATTTTTTCATACACCTTCTGAATGCGGTCGCGGTTCTTGAAGATCGCGCCGAGTTTGCCCGGTTCCAGGGCCTCGACGATTTCGGCGCCGAGTTTTTCGCGGATCATGGTGATGTATTTATCCGGAATGCCGCGCAGACACTCCTGGGACACATCATTCTCAACATGGCGGAGCCCAACCTGAAAATCGTTGACGGCTGCCGCCTCGCGCCGGGCGTCTTGCGATCTCTTTTCGATATCCCTAACGATCTCCTGGACGATGGCACGCGCGTTATCCAATTTTTTCTTCATATCCCGATTATTCCAAACCTTCAGCTTTGGTTTACTGATATTAGCGGCGCGATGCGCCCTATTCTTGATGATCTTTGTCACAATGGTTAACAAGATATAGGATGAATGTAAAGAGAGAGTTTATCGTTGGATTGGAAAAAGGAAAAGACCTGGACCGGTTTGAACGGCATGCCGTATTTGCGGGATTAGGTGGCAATATCGGGGAAATTATTCTAATAGTAAATTCATGGAACCATCCGAGCGATACCTGGCCCTCGATGTCCTGCGCGGAATGACCATCGTACTCATGATTCTGGTCAATACCCCGGGAAACTGGCAATATGTTTACGCGCCGCTTGAGCACTCCCCGTGGCACGGCTGCACGCCTGCGGACCTGGTCTTTCCCTTTTTCCTTTTTGTCGTGGGCGTCTCGCTGTTTTTCTCGCTGGCTAACTATCAAAATCAATTGAGCAGGCAATCGCTTTGGCGGGTCGGCCGTAGAACGCTCTTGATTTTCGTCATCGGACTCTTCATCAATTCCTATCCCCAGTGGTTGGCCGATTATTCGCACCTGAGAATCATGGGCGTGCTGCAAAGAATTGCGGTGGCCTACGGCCTTGCCGCGCTCATTGTGCTTGGCGCGCCGCGCCGCCTGCTCCCGGGCATCGGCGTTTTCATTCTCACTGCCTACTGGGGCATCCTCTATTTTTTGGGCGGCTCCGATCCCTACAGCCTTTCCGGCAATACCGCCATTCCTTTCGATCGCTGCCTTCTGGGCGAAAATCACATGTACCGGGGCTTCGGAGTTCCCTTTGATCCGGAAGGAATCCTCAGCTCCCTGCCTGCGGCCGTTACCGTCCTGATCGGTTATCTGGCGGGAGGGGTGATCCGCGAAACTGAAATCGGGCGCGTGCCGCTGCGGCTGATTTTCTATGGACTGGCCTTTGCCGTTGCCGGATACCTCTGGGGCTTTGTGTTTCCCATCAATAAACCTTTATGGACCGGTTCTTACGTCCTCTACACGGCGGGTCTTGCCGCGCTTACGTTTGCCGTGCTCATTTATATCATCGACCTTAAGGGATATAAGAAATGGAGTCTGCTCTTTTCCGTCTTCGGAATGAATCCTCTGTTTCTTTTTGTCCTTTCGATTCTCTGGGGCAAGACCCTCAGGCAGGTAATCCGCATTCCGGCGGGCGACGGCACTACCATGGCCGGAAGCGCCTGGCTGTACCAGAATATTTTTGTGCCCTGGGCAGGCCTCATGAACGGCTCGCTCGCCTATGCGCTGGCGCACATCGTCTTTTTCTGGCTCATCGGGTACGCACTTTTTAAGTACAGGTTTTTCGTTAAAGTGTGATCATCATCAGACGCGAAGAGGGCGCACCCTCAAATTCCCCGTGACGCCCAACAAAAAGTATCGCAATCCCCCAAAAGAAGTTTGTGCCCGGCCTGATGCTCAAGCGACCTCAGCGCCGGTTAGGTCAATAACATGTGGACTCGCTGACATCATCTATAAAATACCAATTTCTTTGCGGATGAAAGTGCAGCGGAAAAATCCCGCGCGATGACGGCGATCGTCCGATTATTTAGGAAAGATTATAGACAAAATTTATAATAGCATTAATTTTGTATAAGTCGCCATGTCCATCATGGCGGCGAATCCCTGCCGGGAGTCACTGAAAATCGGCGTGCCGCTATTTTGCCGGGCGTTTCCGGTCCCCTGGGCGGGGCGAAATTGCATTTGAAGTGAAAGGATAGGTATGAGGCGCACTCAGACGATTTTACTTCTTTTTTTTGTTTCGGCTATCATTCTCGGTTGTGCCGGGCAGACGGACGAGGATAAAATCAAGAAGCTCATCACCGATATCCAGACGGCGGGCGAAGAGAAGAATATCAGGAAGATGATGGACCGCCTCTCGAAAAGGTACAGCGACCAGCAGGGGTACAATTACGACGGCATCCACGGGCTGCTTGTCGGTTATTTCTTCCGATACCCGAAGATATCCGTCTATATCAGCAATCTCACTATTACCGTTGAGAACGCTCAGGCGAAGGCCGTATTTCAGACCATCCTCACCAGCGGCGAAAAAACAGGCTCGATAACCGACGCCATCCCGCAATCGCTGGGGATGTGGAACTTCGATGTATTGTTGAAGAAAGAATCGGACGGCTGGAAAGTCGTCTCGGCAAAATGGGAACAAGTGGAAGTGATGAAACCCGAAAAATAGTAAAGAAGCTGCGTGAAAGTCGCGGTGCCGTCTCGTCTTTTTTCCAGGAGCGGCCGGGACTTATGCGCGGTTCCCACCGGAAGTCATTTCCGGATGATTTATTGTTGCAATTTTTTTTTTGATAAAATATGTATCGACATACCAGCACCATTGTGAATAGAACCAAGCCAGGAGGAGATCGTTATGCCGACTGCATTGCCTGACTTTACGAAATACTCTGACTTTTTTGATAAAAAACATATTAAGGAATTTATGGCCGGCGACTATATCTTCCGCAAAGGGGACAAAGCGGATTGCATGTATGTCGTCCTCGAGGGAAAAGTGGCAATCGACTCGGAAAATCGCGTGCTGTACATTGCAAAAAAAGGGGACATCTTCGGAGATATGGCGATGATCGACGAGTCTCCGCGCAGCGCCGACGTCCGGGCGTTTACGAACTGCACAGTAGCTTCTTTTGACGATTATGCGTTCAGATTTCTCGTTAAGAATATGCCCAGCTTTTCAATCAGGAGTCCCGCCGTGAAGTAGGCAATGGCAGCGCTCCCGGCCCAGGTGACGTTATAAATGCCGACCATTTTTGTGAGCTCCCGGCCCGACCTCTCGCTGATCAGCGTCTCCAGGGTCGGCCAGATAAAACAAATCCCGACAGTCCACAGGCCGTACACCAGTACCTGCGCCCAGGGCGCCGTAACCGCCATACCCAGACCAAGCGCAAAAATGACCCCGCAGATGCCCAGGGAAAGCAGCCGGACCGCACCCAGGCGATGCACCCACTTGCCGCATTGCCAGGAAGCAACAATATAGACCATGCCGCCCAGTGCAGCCGTCAGCAGATTCGCTCCCTCGCCGAAGCCGAATGTGCGCTTCAGGTAAAAGAAAAGAAAATTGGAATAGTAGACTGCGGCATAGCAGTTGATGAGTTCGATGAGATAAAATAATATTTTTGAAGGTGGGACCATTATGCCTTTTCCAGAATCGGATTGCCCGGTCTATGCTGCCGGCGCGCCTCCGACGCGCTGTCCGGGTACGGCGCTCTTATGACATATGCGCGCGATGATATCAATATTGGGTTTATTCCCGGAATCCGCGTCGCGCTATGTCTCGGTCAGCATAGCGGTGATCGGTCGGATACTCACTTCAATCTCCTTGTGCAACATTGGCCGGACTCTTCATAAGATTTATGGGCGCCTCCCGACGCGGCGAGAAGTTTCACGCGCCAGTGAGCGCGTCTAACGCTTCTTTACAAAACTGTTGTGCCGCCAACCATTATAGAACAAGGGGTCTTGGCACCCGTTAGTGGTGGTTGCAACCCCTTGCTCTTCATAAATGGATGCAAAGGTATTAGTGACGCACCGCGCTGGTAGGTTTTACCTGTTTTTTACCTGCCATTTTTCCCATATTGCCCGCTGCCTGCCGAATCTGTAATTTCAAAAAAAAGGGTTGTATCCTGCGACCTGCTCCGGTTTAAAAAAATGCGGGCGCCGTAGACCGCGTGAAAGAGAGGCCGGCCGGGATGATGGATGCGCCCAGCTAATTTTTCAGTCGGAAATGACGGATCGGAGGAATTTATGGAATCCGCACGCAGGATCAGCAAAGTCTGGAAAAGCAAGCCCACGCTGGAGGGCGCGGGCGTTCATCTGAAACGCGCCTTCGGCAACAATGAAGTCCCTCTGTTCGATCCCTTCCTTCTGCTGGACGACTTCCATTCAAATTATCCGCCCCATTACCTCAAGGGGTTCCCCTGGCACCCGCATCGGGGAATCGAGACGATCACCTACGTCATCCATGGCCGGGTGGAACACGGCGACAGCATGAAAAACAAAGGGGTTATTGCGTCGGGAGACATACAGTGGATGACCGCCGGCAGCGGCATCATCCACCAGGAAATGCCCCGGGGCGATAGCGAAGGACTCCTGTGGGGCTTTCAGCTCTGGGCGAACATGCCCGCCTCCCGCAAGATGATGGAGCCGCGCTACCGCGGAATTGT
>Ga0351849_10127_pt2 | contig 22856 bp, 20 predicted proteins | sample TotcelHFGM3001N3_FD_206792 | JGI IMG/M metagenome (GOLD analysis project Ga0351849, IMG submission 206792) | Enriched cells from coal bed in the Powder River Basin, Montana, United States - Total cells FGM rep1 HSBNCT.FGM.300.1.N3 ... | reverse complement strand
CACGACACGTACAAACCATTCCTGCACGTGCTGGACGAGGCGGGGAAGGAACCGATCACCAAAGGCCCCGGCGGCTTCTATACGCACCATCGCGGGATCTTCATCGGCTGGAGCAGACTGACGGTCGCCGACAAGGCGTACGATCTGTGGGGCATGGGCGGCGGCGTGCAGATCCACCAGAAATTTCTGGAGCAAGAAACTGGCGCCGATCTCGCTTCGTTCACGGCCGAGGTGCATTGGAATGCCAAGAACGGCGAGCCGTTGTTGGAGGAACAGCGGACGTTTGCCTTCCAGCGACGTCCGCTCCCAACACTGGTGTTGGTGGAGGTGGTATCAAAGCTCAAGGCCGTCGGCGGCGACGTGGTCTTCAACGGCGATCCGGAGCATGCCGGCGTCCACTACCGGCCGGCCAACGAACTGGACAAGGCCCAGACCAAGTACCTGTTTCCGCAAGCGGGGAACGATCCGCGCAAGGACAAGGACTTGCCGTGGGTGGCCGAAACATATCTGCTGGGCGACAAGGCGTACACTGTCCAGCAGATGGATCACCCCAGCAACCCCCGGAACACGATCTGGTCGGCCTATCGCGACTACGGCCGCTTCGGCGCATTCGTCAAGCCGGAAGTCAAGCGTGGCGAATCGCTGACACTGCGTTATCAGTTCTGGGCGCGGGCCGGCGAAGCTCCGCCGCGGGAGGAGTTTCAGCGGCAGTGGGATGAGTTCGCCAAACAGCCTTGACGCGAGCCGAAGTTCCCATGCGCTGAAAGCACCTGCCTGCTACGGTTCTGAGAACGCAAACCAACTGCGTCTCTTGCGCGGGCTCGGGGGGCTCACAGCAAATCCAACGGATTGCCGCGGTTCTCGAGCGGGAATTTGGCCGGGCCGCCCAAGCGGTGCGATTCGAAGACGGCCGAGATCATCTCGATGGTCATCCGCGCTTCGTACACGTTGCACTCGGGCAGGCGGTCCTCTTCAATCGCCGACATCAGGTCCAGGCAGGCCAGGACGTTGCCGCCGTGCAGCCCACCTTCGCGCAGCGGTTCGGGCTGGCCGATGCCAGCCGAACTGATCGGGACCCACGACTTGCCGCTGCGGCCAGGTGACCACGCGGCGTCCTGCAGGATATGCACCGGCGGCAGGTGGCCGGTCAGGATTTCGATCACGCCCTCCGAACCGAAGACCTGCAAGCCGAAGCGATTGCCGGCGGCATTGCGCCGACTGCCGAAATAGGCCGTCACCCCGTTGTCCAACTGGTACGTGGCGTGGACCGCATCGCCCGCCAGCGGCCCGATGCCTTCGTTGCCCGGCTTGACGTGCGCCTTCGTCACGGGTTGGCCATCCTGCAGCACGGCCCCGCAACACCACAGCGGGCCGCCGCCCAAATGATGCATCAGGTTCATCACGTGGCTGCCCAGCACCCACAGGTCCTCGCCGCCGCCGCGAGAGTCCTCTTTGCCACGGCCGCGCAGTTCCAGCACGGTGCCGATCGCGCCGCCCTCGATCAGCTGGCGCACCATCTGCAGTCGGGGACTGTATCGCGTCTGGTGAGCGATCGCCAGCTTGATGTTGTGCTGCTCGCACGCCGCAGCGATCTCGTCGGCCTCCTGCGGCGTCCGGCAAAACGGCTTTTCCATGTACACGTGGATCCCGCGCTCGGCGGCGGCCACGGCCATGTCGCGATGCTGATCCAGCCATCGCGGACCGATCGCTACGATGTCAGGCTTCGTCTCGTCCAGCAATTGGCGATAGTCCGCCCAGCCCTTCGGGGCCTTCAGCCGCTGGACCGCCGCAGCCAGTCCTTTTTCATCCGCGTCGGCTACGCCCACGATTTCACAGCCGGGAATGTCGAACCAAACCGTGTCGATGCCGTGGCCATAATTGCCTCGGCCCGTGTGTCCAATCACCGCGATACGGTACTTGCGAAGCATCATCGTTTTTTCCTCCAGCAGGAAAGAAGGTCCGAGTTACGGGGAATACGCGGTACACGGGGATACTCACGGCCAACAAGTGGGCCGTGCCACAGGGATTCACACGATCCGCACCTTCGCTGCTGCGCCCGGCATTTCGCGGACATACCGGGGAACGGCGTAACCGGGCAAGCGGGCGGTCAACTCGTCGACCAACTGCCGGCCCACTTCGATAGGCGTTTCGAAATGGGCCGCTCCAGCCACACGATCCAGCTGGTGTAAATAATACGGCAAGACGCGACAATCCAACAGCCGCTGCGACAAATCGGCCAACGTGTCCGCGCTATCGTTGACCCCCCGGAGCAGGACCGCTTGGTTCAACAACAAAATACCCGCGTCCGCCAGGCGGCCGAGAGCTGCTTCAACGGCCCCGTTCAGTTCGCGAGGATGGTTCGCATGCACGACCACGACGGGCGTCAGGCGCGTGCCGCGAAGCCACTTGACCAATTCCTCGGTGACGCGCTCGGGAATCACGATGGGCAATCGTGTATGGATACGCAATCTCCGAACATGAGGGATGCAAGCGAGCATCGCAGCCAAATTGGCTAGAGGTGCATCGCCCAGCGTCAGAGGGTCGCCCCCGCTGAGGATTACCTCCTCCAGGGATGGATCCTGCTGGATTTCCGCCACGGCTTCAGCCCACCGAACCCCAATCCCGCGGTCATCTTCGTACGGATATTGTCGTCGAAAGCAGTATCGGCAATGGACGGCGCAAACCCCGGTCGCTATCATCAACGCCCGTCCGCGGTACTTGTGCAGCAGGCCGGCGGCTCGCCGGGCGGCCAAATCGCCCACAGGATCCGACGTAAACCCTTGAACCGAAAGGATTTCCTCGTCCAAGGGCAGCACTTGACGCAGCAACGGATCGCGTGGGTTGCCAGGCTCCATGCGAGCAATATAGGAAAGCGGAGCGAAAACGGGAAAACTGCGGCTTGCTCGGATCGCAGCCGATTCGAATTCGGCCGACAGCTGTAGCCGATGACAGAGTTCGATGGGATCGCGCACCGCGGTCTGCAAGGCATGGCGCCACGCGGCCGACGGCGGCGTAACGGCGCGGACAGAATTAGTGGAAGACGTTAGAATAGTCATCGTTGGCAACATCGTAACGGTTTCAATCACAGAATCGAAGTGGGGACTAAGACCAGTGGGCGTTTACAAGACTAGTGATTTTCGCAAAGGACTGAAGGTTCAAATCGACGGAGAGCCGTACTTGATGGTCGAGATGAACTTCGTTAAGCCGGGCAAAGGCAACGCCATGTACAAGTGTCGGATGCGGAACTTGATCCGTGGTACGACACTGGAGCGCACCTACAAGGGAGGCGACTCCTTGGAATCTGCCGACGTGGAAGAGATCGAAGTCCAATATCTGTACCGGCAGGGTGATACGTTTGTGTTCATGGACAACAAGAGCTACGAGCAATACGAGTTGTCCGCCGAGCAGGTGGATGATGCCTGGAAGTACCTCAAGGAAGGCATGGCTTGCTCGATGGTCTTGTACAACGGCGTTCCGATCACGATGTCGCCGCCGAACCACGTCATGCTGAAAGTGGAGTACTGCGAGCCGGGCGTCAAGGGCGACACGGCGACCAACGTGACGAAGCCGGTCAAGGTCGAGACGGGCGCGGAGATCAACTGTCCGTCGTTCATCAACATCGGAAATGTGATCAAGGTCGACACGCGGACCGGCGATTACGTCGAACGCGTCAGCACCTGACGCGGTGACGATGATGCTCCACGGCAATGCTCCGCCGGCCGACTTCCTACCCACGGCGTCGCCGGCTAATTTGGCGCTTCGCGCACGCTTGTTGCGGTGCCTGCGCGACTTCTTTGATAGCCGCGGGTTTCTGGAAGTCGAGACGCCGGTGCTGTCTGTCGACACCGTGGTCGACCGGCATCTCGATCCGCTGGCGGTGTTGCTGTTCGACGATCCGCGTGAGCCGCAGGTCGGCCGTACCCTCTGGCTGCAGACGTCGCCGGAGTTCGGGATGAAACGGCTGTTGGCGGCCGGCGCCACCGCCATTTATCAGGTCGCGAGGGTGTTTCGCGGCGGCGAACGCGGCGCGTGGCACAACCCGGAGTTCACGATGGTCGAGTGGTACCGAGTCGACGATGGAATGCAGGAAGGCATGCAGTTGCTTTCGGACTTGGCCGAGCACGTATTCGGATGCGGTGCGGCAGAACGCCTCAGCTACCGGCAGGCGTTTCACACTTGCGTCGGTCTCGATCCGCTGATGACGCCGATTGGGAAGATCGAGGAAGCAGTCCTGCGGTGTGGCGTGAACCCGCCGGCCGGAATGGGTGACGACCGCGACGCTTGGCTGGACCTGCTGTTGGCCGAATGCGTCCAGCCGCACTTGGGCCGAGATCGGCCGACGATCCTGTACGACTATCCCGCCAGCCAGGCCGCGTTGGCGCGTGTTCGCGACGAAGACCCGCCGATCGCCGAACGTTTCGAGTTGTTCATCCGCGGCGTCGAACTCGCCAACGGTTACCATGAACTGATCGATGCCGGCGTATTGCGACAGAGAAATGCGACCGCTAACCGCCAGCGTGCCTCCGACGGCAAGTACCCCTTGCCGGAAGACAGCCGCTTGCTGGCCGCCATGGATCGCGGCCTGCCGCCGTGTACCGGTGTGGCGCTTGGTTTTGATCGCCTGGTGATGCTTGCCGCCGGTGCGGACGACATTGCCCAAGTTATCGCCTTCCCCGTCGAGCGAGCGTAGCAAGAACAAAACGCCCTCCCGACACGGATCTTTCTCCGACGAACCTAACGTGTGATTGCAGGGACATTATTGGATGCCGGTGCGCGCCAGCAAGTTGCCTTGGGCTACGGCGGCAAGCGGGTCGGCGGCAAATCCATCGGCGCCGAGGGAGGTAGCGAGTTCAGGTGCTTCAGCGAACGCCCTGCCCCCGACGAGGATTCTCACCACTGCGCCGTGGTCCCCGCTGCGCACGGCTTGGATGGTCTCTGTCAGCGTGACGAACTGGGCGTGCAGCGAAACGGACAGCGTCAGCAAGTCGGGCCGGTAGGACTCCACGGCCTGAACCAAGTCCGGAATCGGCATGTCAGAGCCGAGGTGGATGACTTTCCAGCCGTCCATTTCAAAGAAATCGGCGACGACCTGGAGACCGATATCGTGCTGGTTGCCCATCACGGACGCGGCCAGCACCGTCTTGCCGTTGGGCTGGTGAACGGGGGCAAGCTGGCGCAGTTGGGCGATGATCATCTTGGTCGTGGAGGTCGCGAAGTGCTCGTCCGCGATGTTGATCTCGTCGGTCTGCCACATGCGGCCGACTTCCTGCTGCGCGAGCATCAACACCTGCAGGCACAGTTCCGGTATCGTAGTGCCGGCCGCCGCCGCTTCCATGATCAAACGACTGGCGCGGGCGCGATCGCCTTCCAGCAGCGCGATCAGATAATTGGCGGCCAAGCGGCCGTGTGGCGTGTCGGCTTGCAGGAAGCTGGGGAACTCGGGGACAGGCCCTTCCAGGGCGCGGACCGCTTCCTGGCACACAACGGCCGCGCGGGATCCCGACTCGGCGGGCAGTTCCGCGGCGATCACTTTGGCCAGACAGCCCACGGCGCAGGGGACCGCGCTGGGTGGAAGTCTCCGCGCGGTCAGCAGACTCTGCAGCCAGCCCACGTGTCCTGCAAAGAGCTGCGGCCGTCCGGCGGAAAGAGCTGCGCTCAACTCGTCGACACAGCTTCGCAACACGCCCTGCCAAGTCGCAAATGCCTGGGCGCCCGACGCCTGCTTCAGATCAGGGTACAATTCGAGCAAGTCGCTGGCCGCATAGCCTGCCAAGCCTAAGGCCCCGTTTCTGAGCATTGCCGCAGTGATGGGATCTGTTTGGTTCATGGTTCATGGTTCATGGTTCGTGGTTCGTGGTTCGTGGTTCGTGGTTCGTGGTTCGTGGTTCGTGGTTCGTGGTTCAATGTTCGGGATTCGGGGTTCAATGTTCATGGTTCGGGGACGAAGGGTTCACGCCCAGCATTTCTCGCAGGCGGGTCAGGCCGCGGCGGGCGTGGGTCTTGACGGTACCCAGCGGCAGCCTGGTGGCTTCCGAAATCTGGCTGTGCGTCAAACCGTCCACCAGCGACATTTCCAGCACCCGTCGTTCATCTACTCGCAACTTGCCCATCACGGTGCGAATCCGTGCGGCTTCCTCCCGCACCTCGACGGTATCGGAAGCTGTTCTGGCAACGAGGGCCGATTCCTCTTCGATCGAGGCATCATCGAGTCTGCGGTTCCGCCGGCGAAACCGGTCGATCAGCCGCCGCTTGGCGATCGTCGTGATGAAGGCTGCTTCGGAAGCGACCTGCGGATCGAAGCGTGATGCACTGCGCCACACCCCCAGGAGGATTTCTTGAACGGCGTCCTCCGCGTCGGCGTAGACGGGCGAGAAGCGGCGAGCCAGCGACCAGATCAGGCTTCCGTAATGGTCGAAGCACTCGTCAACTGCTCGCGGGTCGCCTGCGGCAATCCGCTCGAGAAGGGTAAGGGCCACGGCAAAATCCTGCAAAGGCCTGGGGGGGAACGAACGAAGCCCATGCGGGCCCCATGTCCAGCGTCCACAGTTTACTTCTGCAGGAATCGCGCGTCTATTGATCGAATCAAGAACTTCCTTCGCCCCCGGGCTTTGCCATCCGCAATTGTAGAACGAGCTAAACCAACGGATCAAGCCGATCAGGCCCGAAGGCGGAAACTCGGATCCCGCCTCACGTCGCAGCCAAGGCGGACAATTCTCGCACGGGGATTTGCACTTCGAAGAATTGTCGGTCGCGAGCCATGAAAGGGCTGTTGTAGCCCATCACGCGCACCGGTCCACTCTGCTCGTACTGCCTCTTGTTCTGCTCGAGCCAACTCCTCAACCGCTGCTCGGCTTGGACCATGGCTACTTAAAGGTCGCAATTGGAAAACTTAAAAAATGTCTGAAACCGGCTGACGGTCTGGTGCGAACTTGACAGCAAGAGGTTTGGTCGTTCACGCTCCGCCGCCGTCCTTTGACCATGCTCCAAATCAATATGTTTCGGCGCGGTTTCCGAGGGCGACCTGAGCGCGGCGGTGCGCGTTCATCGTCCCCGCTTCTACCGGCATGCCCTCTGGGGAGGCGCGCTGGGCCTCGCCGACTCGTATCTGGCCGGCGACTGGGACTGCGATAACTTGACGGCCCTGTTTCGCTTGTTCGTCCGAAACGCGTCTACCGCCGACGGCATGAACCGACGGGCGGGTTGGATCGCCGGTCTGTCCGCCCGGCTGTATCACCGCTGGCACGCGAATCATCGCCGTGGGAGCCGGCGGAACATCGAGGCGCACTACGATCTGGGCAATCCCTTGTTCGAGCTGATGCTTGACGAGACGATGTGTTACTCCAGCGGGATTTTTCCTACCGGAGACAGCACGCTCCGCGAAGCCTCGATCGAAAAGATGGACCGCATCTGCCGGAAACTCGACCTTCAGCCCGGCGACCAAGTGTTGGAAATCGGCTCGGGTTGGGCGGGTTCGCAATTCACGCGGCTGCCAACTACGGGTGCAGCGTCACCACGACGACGATTTCGCCAGAGCAATACGATTTGGCCCGCACACGGATCGAGGACGCCGGGCTGAGCGATCGCGTCACCCTGCTGAACGCGGACTACCGCGACCTGCGAGGCCAGTTCGATAAACTCGTGTCCATCGAAATGATCGAAGCGGTGGGGCATAGGTTCTTGGACGCCTATTTCGCCTGCTGCAGCCGGCTGCTCAAACCCGAAGGCACGATGCTGATCCAGGGGATCGTGATGAACGACCAGCGTTATGCCCAGTACCTGCGTTCCGTCGATTTCATCCAGCGGTACGTGTTCCCCGGCGGTTGCCTGCCTTCGATTGGTTCGATGGTTCAGTCCGTCGGGCGGGCGACCGATCTGCGTTTGGTTCATCTGGAGGATTTCGCTCCCCACTATGCGCGTACGCTGAGCGAGTGGCGGACGCGGTTTCTGGACCGCCTGGAGGACGTGCGCTGCCTGGGCTATACTGAGCGGTTCATCCGCCTGTGGCTGTACTACCTGAGTTATTGCGAGGCGGCTTTCGCGGAGCGGTACATCGGAGTGGTGCAAGTGCAGTTCGACAAGCCGCGCTGCCGCCGCGATCCGCTGGCGATCGCGGACCGGGCCGCCGCCAGCCCAAGGGTGTACGCGGCAGGATAAGATCGGAAGCAACCATGTCCGAGTTTCTACAGTTGCTAGCGGTGAACTTGGCTGCCGTGCTGGGGCTGATGTGCCTGGTTTGGCTCGTCAGCCTCGTGCGTCGCGACGCCAGCGTGGTCGACCCGTTCTGGGGCACCGGTTTCGTCGTAGTCGTCTGGCTGAGCTGCCTGCAAGCCGGGATACACGGTTCCCGGCCTGTGCTATTGGCCGTCTTGACGACGGTCTGGGGGCTGCGTCTGTCGTTGTACCTGGTGTGGCGCAACTGGGGCCGGGGCGAGGATCGGCGATACCGGGCGATGCGCCAGAAGCACGGCTCGCGGTTCTGGTGGGTCAGCATGGGTACGGTTTTTATCCTCCAGGGGGCGATCCTGTGGTTAGTGTCGCTGCCCTTGCAGGCCGGCGTGTGGCAGCCGGCGCCAGCACCGTTGTGGTGGCTGGATCTCGTGGGCGGCGGCCTGTGGACACTGGGTTTCGGGTTCGAGGTCGTGGGCGACTGGCAGCTCGCCCGCTTCGCATCCGACCCGGACAACCGGGGACGGGTGCTGGACCGCGGGCTGTGGCGCTACACGCGGCACCCGAACTACTTCGGCGACTTTTGCGTGTGGTGGGGCTTGTTCCTGATCGTTTGCGCCGCGGGCGCGTGGTGGACGATCCCCGGTCCGCTGTTGATGAGCGTATTGTTGATGCGGGTGTCGGGCGTGCCGTTGTTAGAAAAGGACATCGCCGAGCGGCGGGCGGGCTATGCCGATTACGTCGCCCGGACCAGCGACTTCTTTCCCGCCCCACGCAGGTCCAAATAGTCACACCACCGACTCAGATAGATCCGCGCAGGAGTCCTTCGCTTCGCGGGTCTGCGTACCCTGGGGCTCGCCTTTTTTCCGCGTCTCGCTTCATCGTGCCAGGAAGGTCCGAAAACGGAACAGGGCACCCATCGAACGGATTGGAGGGGATTCTGTTCTTCAGAACAGGATTCATGCCCGCCATCCGGTTTTGCGGGGTATTTCCGTACCCTATACTGTCGTTGGACTTGAGGGTGTTTGGCGGTTTGTTGTCAACCGCCAAGTCGTTGTGCAGGAAAATGATGCAGCAGAGTTGAAGAATCCATAGACGAATATCCCCAATGGCAGATCCGACAGAAGACGGGCCGAGTCGGCAAAAGCAAGCCGACGACGCTCTCCAAATCTTGGAAGAATTTTCGGCGGCGGCCCAGCTGCGGTTCGATCGTGTTTTGGCGGCGCGCGGACTGGGCGAAGCGGAGCGGGCGATCCCTGGCGACGGCGCGGCCACATGGGCTCGGCGGCTGGTGGAGGTCGGCGAAAGCATCGATCTCAGAGTCCAGTTGCTGGCGTGCACAGTACAGGATGCCTTGGCTCTTGTCCGGCAAGGGACGCCCGTTGCGACGGGCATCGAGCAGCCGGATGGCTCGCTGCGTTGGGTCTTGCTGTGTGGAATCCGCGGGCGGCGGGTACGCTTGAAGGGGATCGAATCCGGGGCGGACCAGTGGGTCTCTCTGCGGAGCTTGCGCCAGCGGCTAGGTTTTGGGGCGTCCGACGAGCCGCGACAGTGGGTGGTGGGCCAACCTGCGCTGGCTGGCGAGGCCGTCGCCAAGGGAGCTCATGGCGACGGTGATTCCCATTCCGTATCGCCGCTGGATCGGCTCTGGGGCCTCCTCTTGCCGGAGAGAAAAGACCTGAGGGTGATCGTCGTCTTCTCGATCATTGACGGGGTCTTGCTGCTGGCCACGCCGATTGCCGTCGAATCGCTGGTCAACACGGTCGCGTTCGGGCGATATCTGCAGCCGATTGTCGTGCTGGCCATCTTGCTGTTCACGTTTCTCCTATTCGCCGCGGCCCTGCGAGGGCTGTTGTCCTACGTGGTGGAGATCCTGCAGCGGCGTTTGTTCGTGCGGCTGGTGGCGGACCTGGCGTATCGCTTGCCACGCGCTCGCGGCACGGCCTTCGACGGCGCCTACGCGCCCGAATTGGTCAATCGTTTCTTCGAGATCGCCGCCGTCCAGAAGGCCACCAGCTCGTTGTTGCTGGACGCGGTCTCGATCATCCTACAGACCCTGGTGGGCATGGCGGTGCTGGCCTTCTACCATCCGTTCCTGCTGGGCTTTGACCTCGTGCTCCTCGCGTTGATCGCTTTCATTACCTTCGGCCTCGGCCGCGGGGCGGTGAAGACGGCAGTGAAAGAGTCCAAAGCAAAGTATGCCGTGGGCGAATGGTTGGAGGAGTTGGTTCGTCATCCCACGGCGTTCAAACTCCACTCCGGCCATCAATTTGCGTTGGACCGCGCGGACTGGTTGACCGTCGACTATCTGGACGCCCGCAAGGAGCACTATCGGATCGTGCTCCGCCAGTTGTTGTTTGCCTTGGGTTTGCAGGCCACGGTCGCCACGGCGCTGTTGGGATTAGGCGGCTGGCTCGTCATCCAGGGTCAGTTGACGCTGGGGCAACTGGTCGCAGCCGAATTGATCGTCACGGTGATTGTGGGTTCGTTCGCCAAGATGGGCAAGCACTTGGAGACCTTCTACGATCTGCTGGCGTCGGTCGACAAACTGGGGTACCTGTTCGATCTTCCTACAGAACGGCATGACAAGCTGTTCCACCTGCGGGCCGACGTTCCGGCCGAGGTTGCGGTACGGCAAGTCTCCTACAGCTACGGCGGGCAGGAGGGCCACGGACACGAAGTGCTGCACGACGTAAGCTTTGAAATCAAGCCCGGCGAGTGCGTTGCGCTGACCGGGCCGTCCGCTTCCGGAAAGAGTACGATCGTCGATTTGCTGAGCGGCGTGCGGCAGCCGGCGAGCGGCCATCTGGAATTGGACGGCATCGATCTGCGGGAGCTGCGAGCCGATTCCCTGCGCGAGCACCTGGCCGTCTCTCGTTCTATCGAGATCTTCCACGGCACGATCGACGAGAACGTGCATTTGAATCGCCCGCACGTCAGCGCCCAGGACGTCCGCGAGGCACTGGCCGCCGTGGGGCTGGTGGACGAGGTCCTCCAGCTGCCCGACGGTCTGAACACGTTGCTGCAAACCAACGGCGCCCCGCTTTCGACCACGCAAGCCTTGCGTTTGATGCTGACTCGAGCGATCGTCGATCGACCTCGGTTGCTGCTGATCGATGGGACCCTGGACGCGCTCCCCGACGAGATGCAGCGTGCCCTGCTAGCAAACTTTGCCGGCCAGGGCCGCGCCTGGACGGTTCTGATCGCCACCGGACGGCAGACGGTGATCGACCGCTGCGATCGCGTTGTAGCCCTGGGCCGGGGTCCTCTCGCAGGGGGAACACGACGGCGATGACTTTTCCGGTTAAGGAAGATTTAACGATCGTGGCGCACGGACACGATAATAAGAAGAGGAAGGTCGGATGACGAGCGATCCGTTATCGAACAAGACAGCACTGCCAGCGTTGAGGCTGGTGCAGTCCTCACTGAACGCGCGGCGGTTGGCCAACGTCCTGGTGGTGCTGCTTGTCCTGGCGATTATCGCGATGGCGTTCTTGCCCTGGCAACAGTCGGCCCGGGGCACGGGTAAGGTCGTGGCCTACGACCCACAACAGCGACAACAGACGGTAAGTTCGCCCGCGAAAGGCGTTGTGGCCCACGTGGGCGATGGGCTGGTCGAGGGGGCGAAAGTCAAGAAAGGCGACTTCATCCTGGAGATTCAACCCACGGCGGCGAACCTCGTGGCGCAATTGAATGCACAGTTGCAGGACCTGAAAACTAAGTTGGCGACGGCCGAGACGAAAGTCGAGGTGTATCAGCAAAACATCGAGGACTTTGCCGCCGCCCGCGATTTTGCGGTCCAAGCAGCGCAGGAAATGATCGAGGGCGCCGAGGCCAAACTGCAGGCCAAACAGGGCGTCGTCGCGGCCTACGAGGCCAAGGAATTGCAGACCCGCCTCAACTACGAGAGGCAACGAGGACTGTTTGAGAAAGGCCTGAAGCCGGAAAGGGAAATCGAAAAACTCAAGTCGGAATGGGACGTGGCGAAAGCCGAGTTGGAGAGCGTGCGGCGGGAAGTCGTGGCCGCGGAGAAAGAGCTGGAAGCCAAGAAGCATGAATTGGAGCAGAAACGCCGCGAGGCGCAAACAAAGGTGGAATACGCCCGCGCCATGCGCGAGGATGCGGCCGGGCAAGCGGCGACGACCCGGAAGGAGAGGCGGGACGTGGATATCAAACTGGGCGAACTGGATCGGCTGATCATCGAAGCCCCGCGCGACGGCACCATTTTCCGCATGCCGATCTTCGAGCGGGGTCAGATGGTAAAAGAAGGCGACAACCTGTTCACGATCGTCCCCGACACGGGGGAACGAGCCGTCGAGCTGTGGATGTCCGGCAACGACACGCCGCTGGTCAGCCCGGGGGACCACGTGCGTCTGCAGTTCGAGGGTTGGCCCGCCGTGCAGTTCGCCGGCTGGCCTTCGGTGGCCGTGGGCACGTTTGGCGGCCAAGTAATTTCCATTGACGCGACGGACGACGGCACCGGCAAGTTCCGTTTGCTGGTGAAACAGGAAGACGCCGACCCGTGGCCGTCCGAGCGATTTCTGCGGCAAGGCGTCCGAGCGAATGGCTGGGTCATGCTCAGCCGGGTGACGCTGGGGTACGAAGTCTGGCGTCAACTGAACGGCTTCCCGCCGGTCGTCGCCAAAGACGCGGCTGCAGCAGAAGGCAAGCAGGACGACAAGAAACCCAATCTGCCCAAGTAGCGCTGGAAGGCATGCCAAGGATGGCAACCGTTTACGTTCCAAGAATCTTGAGCCGCCCACGACTCCGGCGCGGGCCTCGCGGGCGGGTCGGCTCTCGGTTCGGCACGGGGCTCCCGTTCGGCGCGGGGGTCCCGAGCTCGCCGGAACGTCCGACCGAAGGTCTCGGTCGCGTGGACACATTGTCCACCGCGATTTGCCGACGAATCGCCAATACCATTCTCCTCAGCTGCGTCTTGGCCCTGCCCTCAGGATGCCAACGGCCGCTGCTAACGCCACAGAGGGACCTCGAACGGTACTGCGACGCAGTGATTGCGAAGCACGGCACGCAACCCACTGCTGCCTCGAAAACGGCGGACAACGCGTCCCCCCTTAGGATCGATGAATCGATACCTGTCGCTTGGAAGACGGGCCTTCCGGGCCGTCCAGTCGGCTCGGAAGGGTCGACCTACGTCCGACACCCCACCGTAATTTCTGCGCCGGTCCTTACCGTCCAGACCTGCTCGGCTGAACAACCTGTCGCGGACGAAGACCAGCACGCCGTTGCGGCTGCCGAGGAACCCACGCTGGAAACTACGTTGAGCTTGTCCGACGTCATCCAGTCCGTGTACGAGTCCTATCCGCTGCTCGAAGTGGCCCTCCGTGAGCGGGACATCGCCGAGGGAAAGGAGTTGGCAGCCTGGGGCGAGTTCGATACAGGGCTCAAAGCCTATAGCCTGGCGGATCCCATGGGCTACTACAAACGGTATCGAACCGTCGTCAAGCTCGACCAGCCGCTGCCCGGAGGCGGCGATGTGTTCGCCGGCTACAAACTCGGCCGTGGCCATTTCCATCCTTACGCGTACGAACAGGAAACGAACCGCGGCGGCGAATTCTCGGTGGGCATCGGTGTGCCCTTGCTGAAAGACCGGCTGATCGACAAGCGACGAAGCGGCGTGTCGCAGGCGGCCCTGGCGCGGCGGGCCGTCGAGCCGGCGGTGCAGACGCAACTGCTGGACTTCGTCCGCGAGGCTTCGCAGGTCTACTGGTATTGGGTGGCGACGGGACAGGCGGCGCAGACGCATCGGCAACTGCTGCAGTTGGCCCAGGATCGCGTCCAACAGATCGAGCAGCGCGTGCAAATCGGCGATCTGGAACGTATCGCCCGGATCGACAACCAGCGGTTGATCGCCTCCCGCGAAACGAAGCTGATCGACGCCGAACGCAAGCTGCAGATGGCCGCGATCAAGCTGTCGCTGTTCCTGCGCACGCCCGACGGCCAGCCGCAACTGCCGGACGTCGCGCTGTTGCCCCATGGTTTTCCCGATCACGCGCCGCCGGATGTCGAACAAATGCAGCAGGACGTCCAGGCCGCCTTGGCGGCGCGGCCGGAACTGGTTGAGTTGGATTTCCTCACTCAGCAAATGTGCGTCGAGTTGGCTCAAGCGGAAAATATGCTCTTGCCGAAGTTCGACGCGGTCCTGGAAGCCGCCCAAGATGTGGGATCGGCGGCCTTCGTGAATCGTTCCAAGAGTCCCTTCCAGTTCGAGGCCGGAGTTTATGGCGAAGTGCCACTGCAACGTCGTGAGGCGCGCGGCAAGATCGCAGCGACCCGCGGCAAGATCGCCCAGTTGCGGGCCAAACGCGAGTTCGTCGTCAACAAGATTGCGGCGCAAGTCCAGGACGCCGTCTCGGCGCTGGAAGCGGCATTCGGCAAGATCGAACGGACCGCCCGGAATCTGGACCTCAGCCGCCAATCCCTGGCCCTCAGCCGCGAGGCATTCAACGCCGGCGATATCGATTTGGTCGTCTTGAACATCTACGAGCAAGCCGTCGCCGATGCGCAGCTCTCGTGGCTCGAAGCCCAAGCGGAATACTTCCTCGCGCAGGCGGATTACCAAGCGGCCTTGGCCCTCGACCCATTCGCCTCGGAAGCGAGGTGACATGCACATGCCTCGTTGGCGGCAAAACCCCGGAAGCCTGGCTGCAACGATGCGACCGCCAGCCGTCCCATCTTCTCGATCTGTTGGCCGCTCATGTCGCTCATCCGCGCCGGTACGTCCAGCATCTGCAGCAGGCGGATGAAGTTGGGATACGTGCGATCGTTGAAGACCATGAAGCCGGTGTCTGCCGCATACAGCTGCCCGAACGCCTCGAACGTGACCGTGTTCGTGTGCCCGCCCACACGATTGTCGGCCTCGAAGACATGGATTTCGTGTTCGTCGGCGAGCAGGCGGGCCGCGAGCAGGCCGCTGATGCCAGAACCAATGATGGCGATTTTCATGTTCCACTCCCTCGAAGCCAACGGGTGCGGCGAGCGTTCAACTCTGGGCGACTTGTCGAACCACGGCGAGAGGTTCCGCAACATGCCGATCCGCCACGGCCACCCAGGGAAATCAGGCCCCGATCACCGCCATGAATAGCACGCCTCAATTTATCGCTGAAGGTGTTTTCCGCAGCTGCCTCTCGCATTCGCCGCTCCCCGTGCCACCAGATCGGGCAGCTCTGCGCCGATCTGTTTCCGTGCCTGCTCAAGGCGAGCCGTGTGGTCGGGCCCTAATCCGCGGCGTGGCGGATTTATCATGGCTATTGCCTGACCACATACTCCAACTCGTCTGTTGTCACCTCATGCTCCGCAATGTGATCGACGTTTTCGTCCATCCAAAGGAATTCGACGTACGGCATTGCGGTTCCCTGTGCCTTAAGTTCCGATTCTGGAACGCGAACGGTTCTGCATAGACGCAAGGCGGTCCTGCCCGCTACGGTCGGCGGAGCATCACCCGGCTGTCGGCCACCGAACAGCCTTGATTTTGGGCGTGGACGATCAGCGGGTTGATGTCCAGTTCCGAGATTTCCGGGTGGTTGCAGACCATCTCGGACAGGCGAAGCAGCGTGTCGACGATCGACGCGATGTCTGCGGGAGGGCTGCCGCGGAATCCGTCCAGCAGTTGGAAGGAGCGGATCTGGCGGACCATCCGTTCCGCCGAGATCCTCCACATCGGCGCCAAGCGGAACGAGACGTCCTTGAGGATTTCGACCAGCGTGCCGCCCAAGCCGAACATCATCAGCGGTCCGAAGCGGGCGTCGCGGCTGGCGCCCAGGATGACTTCGACGCCTTTACGAGCCATTTCCTCGATCAAAATGCCCTGGATCTGGGCGTCCGGCACGGCACGCGTCACGTTCTGGACGATTTCCTGATAGGCCGTCGCGGCTTCTTCCGCGCCCTGGATGTTCAGCAGCACGCCGCCAGCGTCGAACTTGTGAACCACGTCCGCAGACATCACCTTCATCACGACGGGCACACCGAACGACGCGGCGGCTTCCGCCGCTTCGTCCGCCGTGCGAACCACCGCACTGCGCAACAGCGGCAGCCGGTAGCATTCCAACAGCGGTCGGCATTCGGCCTGGGTGAGATAGCGCTCGTCGTGGCCGTCCAAGGCCGCGGCGATCAAGCCCCTGGCTTTCTCGACGTCCAGGTCGTCGAAAATGCGCATTTCGCGGCGGGGGATTTCCTGCAGGGCCACCAGGCGTTCGGCCGCCGCCAGACTGCGGATTGCGTCTTCGGGAAACGGATAGTTGGGGATGCCCGCTTTGCGCAGGATATTGACGCCCGGCGCCACGTCCTTGGCGCCCATGAACGCGCACACGACCGGCTTCCTGATCCCCTTGACCGCTTCCGGCACGACCGCCGCCGTATCCTCAATGTCGGTCATCGATTGAGGAGTCAGAATGACCATGCCCATGTCCACATTGTCGTCTTCCAGCACGGTTCGCACGGCCGACCGGTAGCGGTCCGCACGGGCGTCTCCGATCACGTCGATCGGATTCCGCAGCGAAGCCGTCGCCGGCAGCGACACCTTGAGTTTCTCTTGGGTCGCCGGGCTCAGTTCGGCCAGCTTCAGTCCGAAACGCACAGCCGCGTCGGTCGCCATGATCCCCGGCCCGCCGGCGTTGGTGATAATCGCCACCCGCCCGCCGCGCGGCAGGGGCTGGGTGCAGTACAGGGCTGCCGAGTCGAACAATTCGGCAATCGTATCCACCCGCTGCACGCCGCTCTGCACCAGCAGCGCATCGTACACCGAATCGGAACCGGCCAAGGAACCGGTGTGGCTGCTGACCGCCTTGGCCCCCTCGGGTGTCCGACCCGACTTGAGGCACAGCATCGGCTTGTGTGTCTCCCAGAAAATCTCTCGCACGGTCTCGATGAAGCGGCGGCCGTCGGAAATGTCCTCCAAGTACATGGCGATCACGTCGGTCGTGGGATCCTTGGCCAGGTACTCGAGCAGATCGATTTCGTCGATGTCGGCTTTGTTGCCGAAGCTGATGAACTTGCTGAACCCCATGTGCCGTTCCTCGGCATAATCCAGCACCGACGTACAGAGAGCCCCGCTTTGCGACAGGAAGGCCAGATTGCCGGGGCCCGGCATTTTGCGGCCGAACGCCGCGTTCATCCGGACCACGGGGTCGGTGTTGATCACGCCCAGGCAGTTGGGTCCGACCAGCGGGATACCTGCCGCACGAACCTTCTGCTGAAGCTGTTTCTCCAACTCGGCGCCTTTGCCGCCCACCTCCTTGAACCCCGCCGAGATGACGACCATCGCTTGAACCTGCTTGGCAATGGCCTGATCCACCACGTCCAGGATTCCCGCCGCGGGCACGATCACGACGGCCAGATCCACCTTTCCCGGCACGCTCATCAGGTCAGGATAGCAGTGGACGCCGAGCACATTGCCGGCTTTAGGGTTTATAGGATACACGGAGCCGCGGAATTCATTAAACAGCAAATTGCGGAAAATATCGTTGCCCACCGTCCCCCGGCGAGTCGAAGCTCCGACCACGGCGATAGACGAAGGTTTGAAAATGGCATCCAATTTCGAGGCGGGAATCGAGTCTGACATGAAAAATCCTAGCGGTTGATGATGTGGTGATTTGGGGTCGGGCCCCTGGAAGGTGCTCTAGTATAGCGGCTATTGCAGATCCTCGAAGACCGGCACCCAGAGTGCGGGTTTTTGGGTCGGGCGTTCAAATTTAAAAATTGGCGGGGAAATCGTAGCAAATATGGATAGCGTCGGGCCGACCAATTTTTAAATTTTAACGCCCGACCCCTTGAAGGCAGCTTCGCGTTTGCCGGCGCGGTGTGGTAGAATCCGGCCAGCTCAGACAAGGCCCTACTTCAAGAGAGGCGCAGCGATCATGACTCTTGCCGACAGCCCCCCTGCTCCAGCCGCCGTCCGTTCGTCGTATCCTCTGCTGACGCGGCTTTCGCTGATGATGTTCCTGCAGTACTTTGTGCAAGGTTGCTATCTGCCGATCGCAGCCTTGTATGTCGACCAGACGCTGGGCTTCAGTGCCCAACAGGTGGGTATCTTTGTGGCGGCTTTGGCGGTCGGGCCGATTCTGGCGCCGTTTGTCATCGGCCAAATCGTGGACCGCACGTTTTCCACCGAACGGGTGATGGCGTTTTGCCATCTGACCGGCGGGCTGTTGATGCTGGCCTTGTACTATCAGACCGGGGTTTGGCCGGTGATTGTGCTGGGAACGATCTACTCGGTGCTGTACGTGCCCACGATGATGCTCTCGAATTCGCTGGCCTTTCAGCACCTGCGGAACGGGGAATTCGAGTTCCCGTGGATCCGCTTGTGTGGCACGATCGGTTTTATCGTGCCCGCGTTCCTGATCGAATTATGGTGGCTGCGCGGGCTCGAAGGCGTTGATCTGGCGGCGGCGCGAGGCATCGCTTTTGCCCTGTCGGGCGTGTTCGGGATCGCGATGGCCGTCTACTGCCTGACGTTACCTCACACGCCGCCACCCCGGCACGAGCGCCGCACGTACGCCCCGGGAGTCGTGCTGGGCATGTTGCGGCAACGGCGTTTTTTCGTGATCGTAGCCGTGACGTTCTTTATTTGCATCGCGCATCAGTACTTTTTCGTGTTCAACAGTATCTTCTTGCGAGACATTCTGCGGAGCGGCGGGTGGGAGACCGCCGCCGAACAGATGATCAGTTCGATCGGCCAGTGGTGCGAGATCCTGGTGATGGCCTTCCTGGGCTTGATGCTGAAGAAATGGGGCTACAAGCGGATTCTGATCGTCGGCGCTTCCGCCTACATGCTGCGGTTCATTCTGTTTTCGCTGGTGTTCAGCGTCGATCCGCCGTTTGCCGGCAAGCTCGTGCTGGCCGGAGCGGGCCAGGCGCTGCACGGATTCTGTTTCGGTTGCTTCTTGGCCGTCGGCTATATGTACGTGGACCGGATCGCCCCGCCGGACGTGCGCGGCAGTATGCAGAACATCTACGGGGTGTTCTTCATCAGCATCGGGTTCCTCGTCGGGGGCCTGGTAGGCGGAGCCATCGGCGACTGGTTTACGACCGAGGTGGACGGCGAGAAACTGCGCAACTGGACCGCCATCTGGCTCAGCGGCGCCGTGCTGTGCGCGGGTTGCGTGGCGGCCCTGGCGGCGTTCTTCCCCAGCGGGCAGCCGACGGAAAAGCAGGAGCCAGCATGAGAGCAGCCCTCCTGGAACGTCCGCAGACGCCGTTGGTTCTGACGGAAGTGCCCCTGCCCGACGTGGGGCCGCGGGAGGCCCTGGTGCGCGTGCGCGCGTGCGGGGTGTGTCATACGGATTTGCACTTGGCCGACGGCCTGTTCAAGACATTCGGCTACGATCCCTTTCCGTTGATTCCCGGCCATGAGATTGCGGGCGAGGTGGAATCGTGGGGCGCCGAGGTGTCGGGCTTGCGGCGGGGTGATCGCGTGGCGGTGTACTGGTGGCACAGCTGCGGCCGGTGCCGCTGTTGCCTTTCGGGCGAAGAGGAATCGTGTCTGGAGGGATTGGCCAAGATGCAGGCCACCGGACTGACTCGCAACGGAGGCTACGCGCCGTGGGTCGCCGTGCCGGCCCACTGTCTCGTGCCGTTGCCGCCGGAAATCGAATTCGCCGCCGCCGCGCCGTTCGGGTGCGCCGGCTTGACCGTTTATGCAGCGTTGGTCAACGCCGACTTGCGACCGGGCCGCCGAGTTGCCATCCTGGGCCTGGGCGGTTTGGGACACTTGGGCCTGCAGATCGCCCGCGCGATGGGGGCGGAGGTCGTGGCCCTCACCAGTTCCGAATCCAAACAGGAGATCGCGATTCGTCTGGGTGCCCATCACGTGCTGTTGGCGAAGGGCCGCGATTTCGGCAAGCGGTTACGGGATCTGGGTGGCGTGGATGTGGCCGTATCGACGACGATGGACTTTCAGGCCATTCGCGACGTGATGGACGGGCTGGCACCTCAAGGAACGCTCGTCCTGGCGGCCTTGACGGCCGGCCGGTTACCGATCGATCCGCGGACGTTTGTCCTTGCTCAACAGCGCGTGATGGGCAGCTTTCTGGGCTCGCGCGTCCAGTTGCAGGAACTGCTGCACTTGGCCGCACTGCACGGCATTCGGCCGCTGGTGGAACGGTATTCGCTGGAACAGGTACATGATGTATATCAGCGTTTGCGAGAGAACAAGGTTCAGTTTCGGGCCGTGCTGGAGCCGGAGTGATGGACGGCGCATTCATGGATAGCGCATTGATGGACAGCGCATTGACAGACGACGACCTCGGCCTGCTGTTGGCCGAAGTCCAGCGTTTCCGCCGGAAATCGGTCCAGCCGCTGGTGGCAAGGCCGGAGCGGACGATCGACGCCGCACAATTGGCGAGCCTGACTCGCCGAGCGACGGAATTCGGCTTGCTGAACCCGGGTCCGGAAACCGGCTCGGGCATCTGGGAGGACACGGGCGGTTCGGGCTGGATCCGGTTCAGTTCCGCCGCCTTGCGGACGGTCGCGCAGGCCAGCGCGGGCGTGGCGTTTCATTTTCATCAGCTGGCGTTGGGCGACTACGTCCGGCGACGCCTCGGGTTGGTCTGCGGCCCGCCGAGCATCGTCTGCCTGCAAGGCACCTTCGGACTGGCTCGCTACAGTCTGGCAAGACTGCTGAAGTCGAAGCCGCTGGATGAGGATGATCGGGCGGTCTTGAAAGACTACTTTTTCACGCCCAGCGCATCCGAACCGAAACCGCTGCTGTTCCAAGCTGCCGAAGATTGGCAACAGCTACTGGTTCCCTGTCTGGAAGAACATTGCCAGCTCAGCTGGTCCGCGTTTGCCCGCGCAGACTTGGACCTGCAGGCTTTGCCTCACAGTCACGGATTGAACGAAATGCTCGTCCAGCTGTGGCAGCCCGGTGACACGCCGCCGCGGCGGGTCCCAGTTGAGCACGATCCCGCCGGCCATGATGCCGCCCTGGCCACGTATATGGCGGCGTTCCAACTGAACGCCCTCGCCTTGATCGCGATCGCCTGGGGCGCGGTGCAACAGGGCTATGACAAAGCCCGCGAATATGCCGCGTTGCGGCGCCAGGGCGGCGCGGCGATCCAGCAACATGCCGCCGTGCGGCTGATGCTGGCGCGGGCGGCCGGCGTGCTGCGCACGGTCGGCCTGTTGTGCGATCAGCTGGCTCGCCTGCCGGTCGCTCGCGACAGTCTGGGAACCGTCGTAGCGGTGCGTGCCGAAACGCACGACTTGCTGTGCGCCGCGGCCAACGAGTCGCTGCAAACGTTGGGCGGTGCGGGCTATACGTGCGAAGCCGGGCTGGAAAAGATCGTGCGGGACGGCAATCATTTGCGGCTGCTGTGCGGCACCCCGGACGAGCTGCGAATGTTCCTGTCTGAGTGGGAGAACGGCGCATGAACGATCGCGACCACGCGGTCCGGACCTCGTCGCAACGTGCCCTGGCGGGCCACGTGCCTGCGGACCATCCGTTATCGCCGCGGCGGGCGTTCGACATCTTTCCGCCGTTGATGCGCGGGATCGTCTGCTACGAACCCGCCTGGGTCTGGGACCAGGACACGGCGGCGTTGCCGCCGCCGTTGGCCGAATTGCGGCGGCAGACGCGTGAATTTGCCCAATGCGAGTTGCGGCCGCGGGCGTTGGAGTGCGACCTGCAACCGCATGACGCGGCGACCGACGCCGCCGTTCTGCAGCGGGCGGCGGAAACGGGCGTGTTGTTCAGCCATCTGCCGCCGCCGTTGGGCACGGGCCCGGTGGCCTTGGCGGATCTGCCGTTGGCCTGGGCGGCGACGGTCAAAGTCGAGGAGTTGTGCGCGGCCTGTGGCGGCTGGGGGCTGATGCTGTCGGCGCACGCGCTGGGCATGATGCCGCTGTTGCTGTGCGGCGACAAGAAAGTGTGGAAACGATTTCTGATTCCCGCCAAACAACGCTCCGCGTCGGGGATGCCGTACCTGTTCGCGTTCGCGATTACCGAACCGGGAGCGGGCTCGGACGTGGAGAGCGGCTATGGAGCGTCGCTGTCCCGGCCGGAAACCGTGGCCCGGCGCGGCGACGGCGGCTGGGTGCTGAACGGCCGCAAACAGTACATCTCCGGCGGCGACGTGGCGGATGCCGTCACCGTGTTCGCCGCGTTGGAGGGCGAAGGAATCGAGTCCTGGACCTGTTTCCTGGTGGAACGCGGCACGCCTGGATTCCGCTGCCTGCGCAACGAGCGGAAGATGGGCCAGCGAGCGTCGGGCGCGGCGGAATTGGAGCTGCGGGACGTCTTCGTTCCGGACGATCGCGTCATCGGTCCGTTGCGATCCGGCTGGGCGCTGAATCGAGCGTCCTTGACCTGCTCGCGCATGCCCGTGGCCGCCATTGCCTTGGGCATTGCCCGCGGCGCCATGGACGCGGCGACCGACTTTGTCTGCCGATACCGGTTCGGCGGGCGGCCGTTGATCGATGACCAGCAGGTCCAGCTGCGCGTGGCCGAGATGCTCGCCGAGACCAGCGCCATGCGGGCGATGATCTGGCAATTGGCCAGCCGCCCCACGGTGACGCAAGCCAATGCGGCGATGAGCAAGTTCCATTGCAGCGAAGCGGCGCTGCGGGTCTGTGAGACGGCGATGGAGTTGTTCAGTCAGCACGGCACGCTGCACCGGAACTACGTCGAAAAACACTATCGCGACGCACGGCTGAACCCGATTTACGAAGGCACCAAT
>Ga0351849_10130_pt1 | contig 25214 bp, 23 predicted proteins | sample TotcelHFGM3001N3_FD_206792 | JGI IMG/M metagenome (GOLD analysis project Ga0351849, IMG submission 206792) | Enriched cells from coal bed in the Powder River Basin, Montana, United States - Total cells FGM rep1 HSBNCT.FGM.300.1.N3 ... | reverse complement strand
GTCAATAATATCCCCCGGGGAAGCATCGCAATCAAAGGTGTACTCATCAATCCTGACCGGATTGGCTATCTCCTTGAGACAGCGGGAGCAGACTCCCGCGGTTTTTGCCTGTATCGTCCCCCGCACCAGGAGCTGACTTGACAAAAAATCGGCATGGACGTCAATAGTGACCGGGGAAGTGAATTGGGCTAATTCCTTCTCTATGCCGTAGCGCTCGGCGGGCTCTTCGGCGTGTAGATCCAGGCCGCCGTCGGGTATTTTATCGATTTCTATCTTCATCGGCTCGTCCTCGCAAAACTGAAGGGCAAAACTCAAAACATGGTGTGGGTTTACGTTCTTCGCATTCAGCTCCCGGGGAATTGTTTGGCCGGGCCTGCCCGTACAGCTTGGAACAACTGCTTGCAAGAAGTATCCGCGCATTGCGATTACTTCGAGGCGACCTTTTTCTTTAATTGCGCCGCGACATATGCGGGGACAAATTGCCGCACATCGCCGCCGAGCGCCGAGATCTCCTTGATCGCTCGAGAGCTCAGGTACGAATACTGGTCGCTGGACATGAGGAACATAGTTTCGATATCTTCATTGAGCTTCCTGTTCGTCAGCGCCATCTGGAATTCATATTCAAAATCGGATATAGCGCGGAGACCCCGGACAATGACGTTCGCGCCCCTCTTTTTAACATAATCTACCAGAAGGCCGTCAAAGGTATCGATCCGGATCCCTCTCGTCCCCTTCGTCGCGTCTCTCAGCATATCAACACGTTCATCGAGCGTGAAAAGTCCTTTCTTTTCGGGATTTTTGACGATTGCGAGCGTCAACCCGCCGAAAACCTTTACCGCCCGATGAACCACGTCTATATGTCCAAACGTTACCGGATCAAAACTGCCGGGATAGATTGCCTTACTCATAATTTCTCCTCTTAATACGTGCAGGCTGACCCTACGATTTATCATGTCTAAAAATCGTCAAGCAGGTGTCGCCGTATTCCTTTTCCTTCGCGAACGAGAGCTTCCGGCCGAAAAACTCAAACCGGTCCTTCTTGAAGTGCTCGATCACCACGAGACCATCTTTTTCCAGAATATCCGAATTGTCTATGATTTGCAATAGATTTTGGTTTGGGGAGACGGTGATGATTTCGGGCGTCTTATGATACGGCGCATCTATGAAAATGACGTCAAACCGACCGCCGGAGCGTGAGAGCTTTTCCACCGCGCGGAAGACATCCAGCAGCAAGACGCTCGACCGTTCGACGATATTCAGGTTGTTCAGATTTTCCCGGATGACATCGGCACAACGCCTGTTCCGTTCGACAAAGACCGCCAGGACGGCTCCCCGGCTCAAGGCCTCGATCCCGAGCCCGCCGAACCCGGCAAAGAGATCAAGCACCCGCGCACCGGGCACCGCCTGCGCGATAATATTGAAGAGCGATTCGCGCACGATATCCGACGTCGGCCGCGTACCAGGCACCTTCCCGGTCTTCAGCACCCTGCCTCTGAGCTCGCCTGCTATAATTCTCATAATAATAATGTCCATCTTCCCCCTTTCATAAAAAAAAGGGGGGGTAGAATCCTATTCGTATCTCAGCGCATCTATCGGGTTCAAGTTCGCCGCCTTCTTCGCAGGCCAGAGACCGAAGATCAGGCCGACGACGACCGAAAAGCCGGTCGCGACCACAATCGAAGAGACGGTGATCCGGGTCGCCCAGCCCGCGACCTGTGAGAGCAGCGCCGCGGCCGCCGCCCCCAGCGCCATCCCGATCACGCCCCCGGAGAGCGTCATCACGACCGACTCGATCAGAAACTGGTGCATGATATCCTTCCCCCGCGCCCCGATCGCCTTGCGCAAGCCTATCTCGCGGGTGCGCTCGGTAACCGATACAAGCATGATGTTCATGATACCAATGCCGCCGACCAGAAGAGAGATGGCCGCGATAAAACCGAGCAAAAGCCCCATGGTCTTCGTCGTGCTCTTGAGCGTCTCCTGCAGGTCTTCCATGTTGCGGATCTCGAACTTATCCTCGCTGTTCGGATCGAGCCGCTGCCGCTTGATAATAAGGTCACTGAGCGCCTTCTCGACCGAATCCATCAGGGACTGGTGTTCCACCTCGACGTCAATCGAATCGACATAGTCCTTTCCCAGCAGACGGTACATCGCCGTCGTGATCGGGACGAGGACCAGGTCATCCTGATCGAACCACCCGGTCGCACCTTTTTCCGGCAGGAGCCCTATGACATCGAAGTTGATGCGGTTCAGTTTAATCGTTTCACCGACCGGATTGACGTCGCCGAAGAGCTCGCGCGCCACCGTCCGGCCGATCACCGCCACCTTCCGGCGGGACCGTACCTCGTCTTCGGTGAAAAATCTGCCGACCGTCGGGACAAAGGCCTTCATCGGGGCAAAATTGACACCGGTCCCCTGCAGGACCGTGTTCCAGTTTTTGTTTTGATAGACCGCCTGCCCGCGGCCGCGCACGATAGGAGCGACCTGCCTGACATGCTCCAGCTTGGCCATCGCTTCCGAGTCAGCAATAGTAAAACGGGTCACCGATCCCGCTTCGAGTGCGACACCGTGCAGTCTGAGCGAACCGGGCCGCACCATGAGCAGGTTGGTCCCCATCGAGGAAAGGGCCTGGGAGATCGCCTCTTTCGCCCCCTGCCCCAGCGCGACCATCGCGATCACCGCCGCCACACCGATCAGGATGCCGAGCATCGAAAGGATAGAACGCATCTTGTGCGACAGGACAGCGTGGAAAGCCTGCCGGAAGTGGTCGAAGAAATGCGCACGGCCGAAAATACGCCTCCCCGGGGACAGATAGTCGCCCAGTGAGTGCGATACATCGGCTTTTTCCGCCGGAGTGGTATCGCCGGCGGCGGTCTTGTCGGAAATGATCTCGCCGTCGCGCATGCGGATCACCCGCCTGGCGTGCGCCGCCACATCGTCTTCGTGCGTCACCATGATGATCGTCTTCCCCTGAGCGTTCAGTCTCTTCAGGACAGCAAGGATCTCGTTCTGGCTTTTCGTGTCGAGATTGCCCGTCGGCTCATCGGCAAATATGACGATCGGGTCGTTGGCAAGCGATCGCGCGATCGCCACGCGCTGCTGCTCGCCGCCGGACATTTCATTTGGACGGTTGTTCACTTTTAAGGCAAGGCCGACCTCGGCCATCTTTTCAAGCGCTTTTTGTTTGAGGTGCCGCTTGCCCGCGTAGATGAGCGGCAGTTCGGCGTTCTCAAGCGCCGATATGCGCGGCAAAAGGTGGAATTGCTGAAAGACAAAACCGGCGACATGGTTGCGGAGGAGGGCGAGCTGGTCATCGCTCAAGGCGGTAATATCCTGGCCAAAAAACGCATAAGATCCCGAGTCCGGGCGGTCGAGAAATCCGAGGATGTGCATCAACGTCGATTTTCCCGACCCGGACGCCCCCATAATCGCGACAAACTCCCCCTGCGTGATAGCCAGGTCGATGCCGTGGAGGGCCTGGAAAGAAACCTTGCCGGTTTTATATGTCTTTTTAATACCCTTAAGTTCAATCATATATAGCCCTGCCGTAAAAACAGAAAAAACAAATCCTCACATCAAGAACCGAAAAAAATCGAAATATCAAGATCCAAAACGGCAACAGAGGGCTTTGGGGAACATTGGGGGTTAAGGTCATGTAACACTATTTTTTATCAAGCGCCTGTACGACACGTATTACCTCTGGAAATTACTTCGCTTCTTTTTTTCTCCTCTGCGGCATGAAGGGATTTTTCCCCGCGTTCAGACCCTGGGGCAGGAGCTTCTGTTTTCCTTTGACCAGGATCTTTTCCCCGGGAGAGAGGCCGGAAACGACTTCGGTGTTTTTGTCGTCGCTGATCCCCGTCTCGATCTCCCGCAAGGTCCCTCTCTTTCCGGGGCCGCTGCTGACCGTGACGTAATGTTTTCCGCCGTCTTTTGTGATCGCCTCGTCCGGGACTGTCAGTATACCTTCTTTGCTCCGGGATATCACGCTGATGTTGGCGCTCATGCCGGAGCGCATGTAAGCGGGATGCTCCTCGGGCAGGATATCGACCTCATACATCGTTACATTATTCACAATCACGGACTCGTACGCGATGTGATCGACCTTCCCGTTGATCGGCTGGCCGGGATAGGCATCGAGGCTGATCATTGCGTCTTGCCCGACCTTGACCTTGCCGATATCGACCTCGTCAAACTGTGCCTTCACGATGAGCCGGTCGGACAGGACCAGCACGGGGTCGCTGGTCATCACGGTCTGCCCCGGCTCGACAGCCCGCACGATCACTTCCCCTTCGATCGGGGCGATGAGCGGGGCCGGCTTATAGACCTGTTTCCAGTAATTCGATTCTGTTGTGCCGCGAGATGCGGCCGCGTCAACCAGCGCGGCCCGTTCGGTCGAACTCATCCATGCCAGCGTCTGCCCGATGACAACCTTATCTCCTTCCCTGACAAGGATCTCATCGATCCGTCCGCTGATAGGGGGCTTTATCTCAAGGCGGTTCTGCGGGTCAACTTTTCCGGTGGTCGTTATCAGCACCCGGATATCGCCATAGGCGGGAGCGATCTCCACATACGGCTCTGCGGACGTTTTCTTGTCTTTCTTCTGGACGTAGTAGTAATGCCCCGCGGCAACGGCAACGGCGATGATGACCATAGCGAGGGATAACCATATTTTCTTTTTCATTTGGATGTTCCCATTTTCCCGTTTTCTCAGGGACTACTTCCCTTCAGTCTCCAGCGTCCCGCCCTTCGCCTGGATCCAGTTCGCCTCCGCGATGAGCACGGCCGCCTTCGCGTCCAGGACCGCCTGTTTCGACCTCACCAGATTGTCTTCAATGATGATCCAGTTATCAAACGATACAAGCCCGATCGAATATTCCGCTTTTGAAATCTTCGAACGTTCGGCATTCGCTTCGAGAAACATTTCCTGTATTTTCTCATTTTCCATCGCATTTTGCAGCTTTGTCCAGGTATCTTCAAGCGTCAGGATAACACCGTCGCGGCCGCTCTTTTCGTCGGCGCGCAGCTGGGCCAGCGCGGCCTTCGCCTTGTCGACATCGGCGATACGCAGACCGCCCTGAAATATCGGCCAGCTGACGCTGAGCCCGGCCATCCAGCTGGACACGTCAGGCATGGGATGCACCCCCGTTTCAGACCCGGACGCGTTCGCGAAAACCTGGGGGAAAAATCCCGCCTTCGCCGCCTTCAAACTGTACCTTGCGGCCTCTTTGCGCGCCATGATCTCTTCCAGGAACGGGATGCTTTCTGCCATCGGTTCAAACGCCGGACGCTCGTGGACCGGGTCTTTCACCAAAAACCCCCCCGCAACTTTCATCCGTATCAACTTCGATTCGCCCAATGCCTTCGTCAGCCGGCGTTGGGCAAGCTCTATATTGCGGTAGGCCTGGACCACGTCTTTCTCGGCCTGCGCGTAGTTCGCGTCCGCCGTCATCAGGGCCCCTCTATGCTCGCGGCCCGCCTTGTATCGCATATTGATCAGCTCCATATCCTGCTTGCGGATATCGCGGATTTCGCCGGCGATCAGAATAAATTCCTGGGCGCGCATAAGCTCGATGTATGCCGTCCGCAGGTTCAAGCGCACGTTGGACGATGTGACGTCGTAGTTGTAGGCGGCCGCTCTGATCTTTTCGCCCTCGGATCTTGTGCTGTTGATCGTCTTGAAACCGTCAAAGAGGAGCTGAGACGCCGTCATCCCGTATTGATAGGTATCATTGGCATTTGCCTTAAGGCCGGAGGCCGATGTCTCCCACGGCGTCGCATTGCTGTTCAACTGGGGCCACAGGGCGCTTCCCACAATCCGCTTCTGGGCGTCCGCCTGCAGGATCTTCTCGCGCGCGGATACGAGGTCTGGGTTCTTCGCCCGTGCATACTTAACGCAGTACTGCCAGTCGAACACCTCTTCGGCATGGAGCTGAGAAACACTCATAAAAATTGCCATCACCAATAAATAGTGACAGCGACTGTTTATTTCTCTAAAAACGGCAATTGTGTATTTTGGCATACTAGAGCTGATTCTCTTTCCCATAGTCTCCTCGAATAAATAGTCGCCGTCACTATTTATTCTATCCCACCGATATCAGATTAAACTTCCCGCGAAACCGTTCCCTGAATGTCTTTCTGAGCGGTTCGAGATCTTCAGATGTCTTGAGGTCTTCCCTGTTGAGAATCTCTTCGGCCTCAGCGCGGGCAGCCTGCATTATACCAAAATCAGCGACAATGTTGCCGATTTTTATATCCGGCATCCCGTGCTGGCGCTCGCCGAAAAACTCGCCGGGGCCGCGTATCGCCAGATCCTCTTCGGCGATCCTGAACCCGTCGGCCGTTTCCTTCATGATGCGCAGTCTTCTGACGCCTTCTTCCGTCTTCGGGTTCCCTTCTAAAATACAGTATGCCATATAGTTGCTGCGCGCGATCCTTCCCCGCAGCTGATGGAGTTGAGCCAGTCCGAACCGTTCCGCGTTCTCAACCAGCATGACGGTCGCGTTCGCGACATCAATGCCGACCTCGATCACTGTCGTCGATATGAGGACCTTGATATCGTTGCGGTAAAATCCCCGCATGATCTCTTCCCGCTGATCGCTCTTCAGACGGCCGTGCACGAGGCCAACGGCAATATCTTTAAAAAATGTCTTCTGCAGATGCTCGGCCATCTTGACAGCTGCCTTGAGCTCGCCGCTGACCGATTCGTCTATGACCGGATAGATGATATATGCCTGGCGCCCCCCGGCTATCTGCTTGCGGATAAAACCATAGGCGTCGGCAAGCTTGTTCTTGCCTATCCAGTAGGTGTGCACCTTCTGGCGGCCCGGCGGAAGCTCGTCTATGACGGAGACATCGAGGTCGCCGTAGACGGTAAGCGAGAGCGTACGCGGGATCGGCGTTGCGGTCATCACCAGGACATCTGGCGTCTCTCCCTTTCCCTTGAGAAGGGCGCGTTGCGCGACGCCGAACTTGTGTTGCTCGTCGATAACGGCGATCCCGAGCCGTTTGAAGGCGACCCCTTCTTCGATCAGAGCGTGGGTGCCGATAAGAATATCGATTTTCCCCTCTTTGAGGTCTGCGAGGAGTTCAGCGCGAGCGTTCTTTTTCTTCTCGCCCGAAAGGAGGGCAAACCGCACCGGCAGGTTGCCCGCAAGTTTCCTGAAATTTCGGTAATGCTGTTCGGCCAGCACCTCGGTCGGCGCCATGAGCGCACCCTGATATCCGCCGTCAACCGCGGTGAGCAGCGCCGCCACAGCGACCACCGTTTTGCCGCAGCCGACATCACCCTGGATCAACCGGTTCATCGGACGCGGCGCAGACATGTCATTCTGAACCTCTCGCACAACGCGCGACTGAGCGCCGGTCAGCGAGAACGGCAGTTTTTGGATAAACCGTGTAAAGGCCGGTCCGTTGGCCGTGTGAGCGATCCCCTTGAGATGAGCGGCCCGGGCCTTCTTGACCGCGATGGCAAGCTGGAACAAAAAAAACTCGTCAAAAACAAGCCGGCGGTACGCCTCCTGCTGTAACTGCATCGACGCGGGGAAATGGATGTTGAGGAGCGCCTCTTTTAACCCGATAAGGCAGTGCCGCCGAGCGATGTCCGCGGGGATCTGTTCGGACAGGTGATCAAGCTGGGTATCGAGCGTGTGCTTGATGATAGTCCGCAGAAAACGCTGGTTGAGGTTTTCAGTCAGCGGATATATCGGGACGATCTTGCCCAGGTGGATAAGGTCGGTCTCGTCTCCTTCAAGTAGTTCGTATTCGGGATTCTGGATCTGCAGTTTCTTGCCGTAGAGCTGTACCTTGCCGTATAAAATGACCTCGCAGCCGGCCGTGAACTTATCCGCAAGATACGGCTGGTTGAACCAAACGGCGTGCACAACCCCCGTATCGTCGCCGACGGCCACCTGCAGGATCCACAGCCCCCCTTTGACGCGGCGCTTACCCTTCGCCAGGATATTCCCCTTGATCGTCTCGAAGCGGCCGGCAATTACGTGCGAAATAGGATTCAGCCGGCTCCGGTCTTCGTACCGGCGCGGGACAAGATACAGCAGGTCTCGAACGGTCTGGATGCCGAGGCGCGAAAGGAGTTCAAGCCTTTTCGGGCCAACCCCTTTGATGTACTGGACTGAGGAATTGAGTAAATCCTGATCTGTCATGAACACAATGTGTGAAATGGTATATCATTATGCACATAAAAGAAATAAAGAAAAAAGGGTGCACCTCTTGCAGAGACACTCTCTCCTAAAAATACGATCTCTTTAGTATATGATTTTCTTGCAATAAGGGCATGAGGCACGCGCACCGCGCGGTATTCCGGTGCAATCTACCTGCTGGCCGCAACTTGGGCAGGTCACAACATGTCTTGGATTTTCCATATCAGCATCGATGTATGCCGGCTGGATAACCGGCGCAACCTGTTGTATGATAACCTGTTGCGGGGCATAAGAATCAACGATCAAACCACTCGATACCTGTCCAAAGCCAATACCCCATCCGATATTGCTATAACCTCCGCCCCAATATCCTCCGCCCCTTCTAGGACAATACCTCCAACCGTACCCGTGTCTTCCACCCCAACCTCTGTAGTGGCCGCCGTAATGCCCCCCACCACGATGGTAGATCCCGTGTCCGCGTCCTCCGTGCCCGCCGCGATGACCGTCCCTGGCATAGCATACCCCAGCCATGACTAGCGACACAGCCAAACACAGAAACAGTATCTTTTTCATACGGCACCTCCACCCCCATAGGCTCTCACGACTACAAATAAAATACGCACACCCCTATGTTTATTTGACGAAAATGCTTGTCAGGTGGTTCCCTTTTACTCATCAAAGCTTCCTGGAAAGGGCCCACACATTGGTGCCTGAAGACACCCTCCCTTTTCCAGTTGAACAAAAAATGTTTGCATTTGGGCTGATTTTTGGTATATTGTGCGAAATTTTACAAGGAGTAACGTATGTCTAAAGTATGCGCTATATGCGGAAAAGGGCCCATTGCCGGCCGTCAGATCGAGCGGCGCGGCCTTGCGAAAGCAAAGGGCGGTGTCGGGAAGAAGATAACGGGGATCACCCGCCGGAGGTTTCTGCCGAATCTGCAGAAGATCATGGTCAATATAAAGGGGTCTCGAAAAACCGTTAAGGTCTGCGCGAACTGCATCAAATCCGGCACAGTCAAAAAGGTTTGCTAATCCAAGGTTAAGGATAAGGTTAAAATCTTTTTAACCTTATCCTTAACATGGATCTAGCATACAACTCTCACATCGCTTAATTCCAGCTGCAAACGCTCCTCACCACGGAACTTGTTGATCTCCGGCGTGTACACGATATCCACACTGTCTCCCTTTTTCAGAGACATTTTTTTCAGCGCATCGGCCATTCCGAATCCGACAACGTCGATCTCCATGCCCGCGCCGTCCACAAACATCTTCAGGTGATCGCTCCCGACCACCTTCGGCACACGTGAAATCTTGACGGCGCGCGAAAGAAAAACCGGATGAGTGTTTCCGTATCCGAAGGGCATTAAACGCTCGAATTCTTTAATACCGCTATAGGTTAGCTCGTCGAGACGGACCTCGGCATCGATGTCAATCGCGGGAAGCAGGTCGTCGTCCGAGATCGTTTCCAGCGCCGCCGCGCTCAGCTGTTTTCTGAATTGCTCGAGGCGGTCCTTACGGATCGACATCCCGGCAGCGCCTTCATGCCCGCCGACGTTGTAGATATGCTCTTTGCATGAGCGGAGCGCGTCCAAAATATGGAAGTTTCGGATGCTCCGCGCCGACCCCTTGCCAACAATGTCGTCCAGGGATATGACAACCGCCGGGCGGTTGAATTTCCGCACCAGACGGCTGGCGACGATCCCTATGACACCGTGGTGCCAGTTTTCACCCCAGACAACGATAATTTTTTCCCTTGAAAGGTCGATTTCAGCCTCAACACGGGCAAAGGCCTCTTTCAGGACTTCCGCTTCGATCTTTTGCCGGTCGCGGTTATGGTTTTCAAGTTCCATCGCAATGATCTCGGCTTCAACCTCCTCTTCGCACAGCAGGAGCCGCGCCGCTTTATTGGCCATGGATACGCGTCCGGTCGCGTTGATCCGCGGGGCCAGCCGGAATGAAACATGGCCGGCGTCAATGTCGTGGAGAAGCCCCGCCGCTTTTTTCAGCGCCTTGATGCCCCGCCGGTTTCCTTCGGTAATTTTCTGCAGCCCGTACTTGACAATGATCCTGTTCTCGTCGATCAGGGGGACGACATCGCCTATCGTACCCAGAGAAACCAGATCGAGATACTCGCGGAGATCGATATCCGTGCTGTATCGGGACAGCCCTTGGTTTTTACATTTCTTGAGAATCGCATGAGCAAGCTTGAACGCGACGCCAACGCCCGCTATGTCCTTGAAGGGGTAAGACGAATCAAGCCGTTTCGGATTTACCACCGCACAGCACGCCGGAAGATCGCCTTCCGGCTCGTGATGATCGGTCACCACGACATCTATGCCAAGTTCACGGGCATAGGCGATCTCTTGCACCGAACTGATCCCGCAGTCGACGGTTACGATAAGCCGGGCCCCTTTTTCACTGCAGGCATCGATCGATCCTTTCTTAAGACCGTAGCCGTCCGCGCGGGAAGGCAAAAAGAAATCGACTTCCCCCCCCATACGCTTGAAAAAATCGGCCAGGAGAACGGTCGCGGTGATCCCGTCGACATCGTAATCGCCGTGGATAACTATTTTCTCTTGACGGTCGAACGCCGAGAGGATGCGGCCAACAGCCCTGTCCATGTCATTCAGGAGAAAAGGATCTCGAAAGTCTTTGAGGAGCGGATTGAGAAAAGAATGCGCCTTGTCAACGTCAATGATGCCGCGGTTTGCCAGAATGACGGCGGTGGTATACGAGATGTTGAGTTTTCGGGAAAGATGAACGGCAAGCGCCCGGTCGGTTTCCTTGATGATCCAGCGCTTTTGCATAACAAGATTGTACTTTTATGACTTTCTTTAGCTATCAGTAACGGGGAAGCGAAGAAACGGCAAACCGGCGTTCTTCTTCCGATGCACCCATTCTCCGTTTCCCCGTTTCAATCTTCTACAGTTTCCGGTTCCCTCTCCACCACAACACGACCGGAGACGCGATAAAGATCGTCGAATACGACCCCGCGATCGTGCCGATCACCAGCGCGAACGCAAAATCGTTGATGACTTCTCCGCCGAAAAGGTACAAGCCGAGGACCACGAAAAGCACCGTCAAAGACGTCAGAAGCGTCCGGGAGAGCGTCTGGTTGAGACTGACATTGAAGACGCTTTTCAGATCCGTCTTCCGCATGTACTTGAGGTTCTCCCTCACCCGGTCAAAAATCACGATCGTGTCGTTCACCGAATAACCGACAACGGTCAGGAGCGCCGCGACGATATTGAGCGAAAGCTCCCGCCCGGTCAGCGCCAGAAACGCCATCGTGATCAGAACGTCGTGGAACAGCGCGATAAGCGCGCCGACCCCGTAACTGACGTCAAACCGAAACCCGAGGTAGACCATAATGCCGATGAGTGACAGGAGCACCGCGATGATCGCCTTGCGCTGCAGTTCCTTCCCGATCACCGGCCCGACTTCTTCGGTCTTCAGGACCTCGTATTGATTGTCGGGAAAATTAGCATCCATCTCTTTTCTGATGGTATCTTCCGCGTTTGCGACAGTCTTTATGATCACGTTCTTATCGCTCGTCTGCTGGATCGTGCTCGCGCCCAGATTGACCTTGTCCAGCGCCTTCCGGACGTCGTCAACCTTCACATCCTTCTTAAACCCGAGCTCGATCAACGAGCCGCCGAGGAAATCGATCCCGAAATTCTTCTTCCCCTGATGGATGAATGCGGCCGCGCCAACCAGGATGATGATGGCCGATATGACCATCGCGATGAGGCCTTTGCTCATAAAATCGATCTTCGTGACGCCGATCATCCGCATCATGGTAAGCTTGGTGAATTTCTTGTTCAGGGTCAGATAGTCAAAAACGTTTCTCGTGACGACCAGCGCGGTAAACATGCTTGTCGCGATACCGATCGAGATGGTGACCGCGTACCCTTTCACCGGCCCGGTCCCGAAAATAAACAGGATGATGCCGGAAAGGAGCGTCGTGATGTTCGAGTCGAATATGGCCAGAAACGCGCGGTCATACCCGTTCTCAATCACCGTGCGGATCTTTTTCCCCAGCGCCTGCTCTTCCCTCATCCGTTCAAAGATAAGAACATTCGCGTCGACCGACATGCCCATCGTCAGGATGATACCGGCGATGCCGGGAAGCGTGAGGGTGAATTTAAACCACGCCATCGCGCCGAGCAGTATGACCATATTGAGGATCAGCGCCAAATTCGCGATCAGCCCGCCGAGATGATAATACACAATCATAAAAATCATGACGGCGATCAATCCCGACACCGCCGCGTAGATCCCCTGCCGGATCGAGTCGCGCCCCAGCGTCGCGCTGACGGTCCGGTCTTCGATAAATTTTACCGGGGCAGGCAGCGCGCCGGCGCGCAAGAGCAGAGCGGTGTCCCTGACTTCTTCCATCGTAAAATTGCCGGTGATAACGCCGCGGCCGTTCGGTATGACGGTCTTGATGACCGGCGCCATGAGGACATCGCCGTCCAGTAGGATCGCCAGCTGACGGCCGACATATCGTTCGGTCACCAGAGCAAAGATCTTCGCCCCCTCCGGATTGAAGACAATAGAGATTTCCGGCTCATTAAACGCTGAACCGTACTCGGGCTGGGCGTCTGCTAAATACGCGCCGGAGAGCTCTGCCTTGTTTTTGACCAGGACCGGGATCTTGTAAGACTGGATCTCGCCGCGTTCTGACGGCATGTAGGCAAGCGAATATTCGGGAGGAGGGTTCCCCTCCATAGCGTTCTTGATCTGCTCCTGGTCGGTCGAAACCAGCTTGAATTCCAGAAGGGCGGTCTTCCCGATCAGTTTGCGCGCCCGCTCTTTGTCGGTAATACCGGGAAGCTGGACGACGATCCGGTTCTCCCCCTCGGGAACAATGACCGGCTCGGAAACGCCGAACTCGTCGACCCTTTTGCGGATAATTTCAAGCGCGCGTTCACGGGCGCCTGCCTGCGCCTCTTTGGGCATATCCTGGGTGTCAACCTCGAGGACCACGTGCATCCCGCCGCGCAGATCAAGCCCGAGGTTGATCGGATTGATCGCCCGGCCCGTTTTCTGATCCTTTTCGTGGGGGAACAAACTCCAGATCGCGCTCCCAACAATAAGCGCGATCAACAGCGACTTCCACCTCATGTTCGTGAGCATCTCTTCCTCCCCTGTTAAGACCAAATACAACAGACCAAAAACCGGAAACAAAAGATGTGTTCGGTCTTTTGTCTTTGGCCTTCGGTCTTCTGTCCGAATTTAATCGGCGTCCCCTTCTTTGCCTTTTTCAACCGAAACAACCGCGCTCTTGCTGAATTCGATCTTCACGTTATCGGCGACCTTGATCAACACGGTGTCGTCCTTCATGCCGGCAATGATCCCGTGGATCCCGCCGCTCATGACAACCTTATCTCCTTTTTTTATTTCCGAGATCATCTTCTTCAGCTCTTTCTGCTTCTTCTGCTGGGGGCGGATCATCAGGAAGTAAAGGATCACGAACATAAGGACCAGCGGAAGCATCGAGAGGATCGGGTTTGACTGCTGACCGCCTGCGCCGCCTGCCGGCGGGGCCATTAAAAATAGCACGTTATACATTTTTTCTCCTTTGTTTTTGTGCGGACACGACACACCGTGCCCTTACACATCGTTATATTTCCGTAAAAACTCTTTTTTGAACTGTTGAAACGTCCCCGCCGCAATCGCTTCTCTGATGTTCTTCATCAACTGCAGATAAAAGTAGAGGTTGTGCGAGGAAAGAAGCCGCAGCCCAAGTATCTCTTCCGCGTTAAAGAGGTGTCTGAGGTACGCCCGTGAATGGTTCCTGCAAGTATAACAGCCGCATGCGGGATCCAGCGGCAACAGGTCATCTTTATATTCGCCGTTTTTTACGGGGATCTTCCCCCGCGAGGTAAAAGCCGTGCCGTTCCTGCCGACCCTGGTCGGCAGGACGCAATCGAACATATCGATCCCAAGCTCAACGCAATTCAAAATATTTCCGGGTGTCCCGCACCCCATGAGGTAACGGGGCTTATCACGCGGAAACCGGTCGAGAGAATCGGCAAGTATTTCGTACATCAGCATTTCCGGTTCGCCGACGCTCAACCCACCCATCGCATACCCGTCAAAACCGATATCGACGAGACCTTCCGCGCTTCGCTTTCTCAAATCCTTAAAAACCGAACCTTGCGATATGCCAAAGAGCAATTGTTCTTTATTTTTGTGGTGACCTTTGCAAGATTTTTCCCATTCTAATGTCAACTTGAGAGAATTGCAAGCATAATCATATTCGCAGGGATACGGGACGCACTCGTCAAAACACATCATGATGTCAGAACCGAGATCGGTCTGTATGCCGATCGCCTCTTTCGGCCCTAAGAACCGGCGCGAACCGTCAATATGCGACTGAAAGACCACCCCTTCTTCAGTGACGGTCCGGATCTTCGTCATACTGAAGACCTGGTAGCCGCCGCTGTCAGTCAGGATCGGTCCGCCCCAGTTCATAAATCTGTGCAAACCGCCCGCTTTTCTGATAATATCCATCCCGGGCCGCAGCGAGAGGTGATAGGTATTGCTTAAAATGATCTCAGCGCCGATCGCCGTGAGGTCCTGGGCGCTGAGCGTTTTCACCGTCCCCTGTGTCCCGACGGGCATGAAGGCGGGGGTGTTCACCGTCCCGTGGGCTGTCCGGAGTTCCCCGACACGAGCCTTGCTGTCCTTATCCGCGCGTATAACCTTAAAATGGTGACCCATATATTTTCCCGTCAGCTCTATGAACAATATTGAAACGGCGGCGCGGCGGTGGGGAGAATGGGGAAAATCCCCGATTCGCCGCTTCTCCGTTCCACCGCTTTACTATTTCGGTTTTCCGACCGGCATGATATAGAGCGGTTCTTCTTCAACGCCCAAAATCGCTTTTACTCTCTCATCGCTGAAAGCGCCTACCACAACGGTTGCAAGCCCCAGGGCCTCCGCCTGCAGGTGCATATTCTGACCGGCATGGCCGGCTTCGTTAATCTTCTTTCCGTCATGACACATTACACGTTTCCTTACAGGATAAGCATGGCGTCGCCGTAACTGTAAAACCGGTACCTTTCTCTGATGGCCTCCTGATACGCTGACATGACAAGTTCCCTGCCGGCAAAGGCGGACACCATCATGAGGAGCGTTGATTTGGGCAGATGGAAATTAGTGATAAGCCGGTCGACTGTCTTGAACCTATACGGCGGATAGATAAAGATGTCCGTTTCGCCCTTGCCGGGCTGTACGATGCCATGCGGACCGGCGGCTGACTCCAGCGACCGCGCGGTCGTTGTCCCCACGGCGAATATCCGGCATCCCGAACTCTTCGCCGCATTAATCCGCCGAGCACACTCCTCCGATATTTCGAACTCTTCTGCGTGGAGCCTGTGCGAAGCGATATCTTCTTTTTCAACCGGCTTAAAGGTCCCGTAGCCGACATGGAGCGTGACCTGGGCGATCTTCACGCCTTTTGCTTCAATTTTCTTGAGCAGCGGGACGGTAAAATGCAATCCAGCCGTGGGGGCTGCTGCTGCGCCGGGTCTGGACGCGTAAACGGTCTGATACCGCTCCCGGTCGTTTCGCGACGGCGCGTCACCGCGGATCCGCTTGATATAGGGAGGGAGGGGCATGACCCCGATCTCATCCAGGACCGGGATGACATCCCGGTTGAATTCAACCAGCCTCTTTCCGTCCTCATGCACGCCGATAACCCGCGCCGTCAGCTTGCCGTCCCAAAAGATGATATCGGTTTCAGACGACACGCGCTTCGCCGGCCTTATGAGTGCTTCCCATCGACACTCCCCCGCCTGTTTCAATAAAAGCATTTCGATAACAGCTCCTGTCCGTTTCCTGCCGATGAGACGAGCAGGCATCACTTTCGTATTATTGAGGACAAGGCAATCTCCCGGCCGGAAATAATCGGCGAGAGCGGCAAAGGAGGAATGGATGATACGGGCCGTGATTCTCTCAACAACAAGAAGCCGCGACCGGTCCCGTTCGGATGCCGGCTCCTGGGCAATCAATGCGTCGGGAAGATGGTAATCGAAATCACGGAGGGTGTGTGATGTCTGTGGGGACATGCTGGTCTCATGCATAAGCGTGCGTGTCTGGAAGACTGGAAAAACACAAATTACTATTCAATCCTTTTCAGCTCCGTTCCCGGGTAATAAAATGACAGAATTTCCTCGTAGGACTTTCCCTCGGCGCCCATCTTGGCGGCGCCCTCCTGGCACAAGCCGACACCGTGTCCCCATCCCTGGCCTGAAAAAGTCACTTTGTCGTTTTCGATCTTTGCCGTAAAGGACGTACTCCGCAGCCGGTCATTCCCCATGACACCGCGCAGCCAGTTCGTCCGCACGTAGGAGATCCCTTTCGAATGTTTAACGATCACTTCGGTGACCCGGTCGGAGACGGCGCTTTTCTTTTTCGGCTCCAGTGAATATATGGTGCCGATCTTCAGGCCGTTCTTCACCAGAAGCCGTTTAAGTTCTTTCACCGTCATCGACAGGTCCCACCGGTACTGGCGCGCCTGCCGGCAGTGGGGACACTTGATCGTCGCGGGGAGGTCAAAATCAAGCTTCCACACGTTCCCCGAAAATTCCGTCGAACCGCCGCACACCGCCGAAAAATACGTCGGGAACACACAACCCTTAAACGTCAATATCATCCCTTCCGTGTCTTTTACCGCCTTGCTGTATTTCGATGACCGGAACATGATCGGCCGGTATGCCTGGGGATTCTTGAGCGTCATGTGATAGGCGCTTTCCGGATTTTTCAGGAGCGAGAATATCGCGAACGTCCGGGAAATGATCGCCTGCGCCTTCATTGCCTCGATCGGCGTCTCATCGTCGATTTCTCCGGCCAGCACGCCGATCAGGTACCGCTCAAGCTTCACGCGGTTGAGCACGCTAAAACTGCCTTTCCCGTTGATAACGAACTCGACGCTCTCGGCGTAGGGATTCCCGTTCAGAAAGATATGAGCGCCGTTATAGGCCCTTATCAAAAGCTTCTGTTCGCCGATCACGCGATTCGACAGGAAAAAATCGCTGATGCGCGCTATCAGCTTGGTCTTGTGCATGGCCGAGCCCGCCGCAATGATCTTCCCGTTTTTATTGAAGATGCTGTATTCGCCGTCAACCTTTATCGTGAGCGTCTTCACCTTGTCGTAGACCATCATATTCACGACGACCGGCAGTCCCAGCGATATCGGTTCCTGCGCGTACCCGCGGGCGGCACAGACGACAATCAACAGACAGCACCAAGATGTAACGACGATTTTTTTCATACCTTGCATCTTTTATCGTTTACCGACGAGCCACATGATCAGCGATAGAATAAAGCTGACGAGCAGACACGTTGCGAGGGGAAAATAGAAAGAAAAATTCTTTTTTTGGACCGAGATATCGCCGGGCAGCCGCCCGAACCATACCGGCATCCTCGGCGCCAGCCAGAAGACGATGCCGAAAACAACGAGCACCGCGCCGGCTGCTATTAAGGATTTGCCAAAATATTTTAACTCCATACACAAAAGCTATACGTTCTATGCCGCAAGCTGGAAGGAAGACCGTACACATACGTTTCACCCACAGCTTAAAACTTTCCTTAAAAGAGTTCCCCGGCACCCTTTGGCTCTTTGCTGCCTCCGAAATGCTGGACAGCCAGCGGTGTCGTCTTCCGCCCGCTCGGGGTCCGTTTAACGTACCCCTGCTGAATGAGGTAGGGCTCATACACCTCCTCGATCGTCCCCACCTCTTCGCCGACTGCCGTCGCAATGGTATTAACGCCGACCGGTCCGCCGTTAAACTTATGCAATATCGTATGTATAATCTTTTTATCCATCTCGTCAAGCCCGAATTCGTCAACATCAAACATCGTGAGCGCCTGATCGGCGACCGCTTCGGTGATCTCGCTGTCGGCCTTGATCTGCGCGTAATCCCTCACGCGCCGGAGCAGGCAGTTTGCGATCCGCGGCGTCCCGCGGGAACGCTTCGCGATCTCCACCGACCCCGCGGCGTCGATCTGCACGTTCAGTATCCGTGCCGACCGCTTTACCACTTGATCGATATCGCCGGCCTCGTAATAATCGAGCCGGTTGGCGATACCGAACCGGGAACGGAGCGGCGAGGTAAGGAGGCCGCTGCGCGTTGTCGCGCCGATCAGCGTAAACCGCGCCAGGTTGAGCCTGACGGAACGGGCGCCCGGCCCTTTATCGATCACGATATCCAGCACAAAATCTTCCATTGCCGGATAGAGGTATTCTTCGACAACATGGTTCAGGCGGTGGATCTCGTCAATAAACAATATGTCTCCCTCTTCCAGGCTTGTCAGAAGGCCGGCAAGATCCCCCGCCTTTTCGATCGCGGGGCCCGATGTCGTCTTGATATTGGCGCCGATCTCCTTCGCGACGATATTTGCCAGCGTCGTCTTCCCGAGACCCGGGGGGCCCGAAAAGAGCATATGCTCAAGCGGCTCCTTACGCATCTTTGCCGCCCCGATGGAAATTTCAAGACGGTCCTTCACCTTCTTCTGGCCGATAAAATCCCTCAGCGTCGCCGGACGGAGCGGTATCTCGTACTGAAGATCGCGTTCGGCCAATGTGGTAGTGATAATTCTTTCTGTCATTGAAAACACCTGCTCCGGATAAACCGGCATAACAAACAGAGACGGCGAAACGAGAGAGCCACTCTTTTCACCGGCACCCATCTTCTCACGTTTCACAACTGGTTCTTTTATACGTACTTCTATACGTACTTCAGCGCTTTCCGCACCAGATCTTCGGCGGAGAGGCCCGCGTTTTCCTTTTCATCGAGAACTTTTCTCGCCGCGTTCTCGGCGATAAAAGGCTTGTAGCCCAGTGCAACCAGCGCCCCCGCCACGTCGCTGAACACCTGTTCCGCTTTCGATTTCGCCTTGCCGGCCGTTATCTTTACCGCCGGGACCGCCGAAACCGTATCTTTCAACTCCAGGACGAGGCGTTCGGCCGTTTTTTTACCCACGCCCGATATCGATGAAAGCCGCTTCGTGTCGTGATGGGCGATCGCTTGATAAAACTCATGGATCGAGATGCCGCTCAATATCCCGATCGCCACCTTGGGACCGATCCCCGTGATGCCGAGCAGGGTCTTAAAAAGATCGCGCTCTTCGGCCGTGATAAATCCGTACAGGTCGAGGGCATCTTCCCTGACATGCTGGTAGGTCAGTATCTTGACATCCCTGTTCAGATCGGGCAGATCTTGATAACTGCTCTGGGGCACCGTCACGTGGTATCCCACGCCGCCGACCTCGACAACAATCTTTGTCGGGGCCGTTTCGACCAGTTTTCCATAAAGATACGCGATCATACCTTATGCGCTCCCGCGGCGATGCCCGGCAGCGCATGGGCGTGGCATATCGCCACCGCCAACGCGTCAGAAGCGTCTTCCGGAGCGGGCATCTCTTTCAAACCCAACAACGCCTTGACCATCAATTGGACCTGCCTCTTCTCGGCGGCGCCGTTCCCGACAACCGCCTGCTTGACCTTCCGGGGCATGTATTCAAAAACATCCAAACCGTCCCCGGCTGCGGCAAGGATCGCCACACCGCGCGCCTCTCCCAGTTTTATCGCGGAATTGACATTCTTACAGTAAAAAATATTTTCGACGGCGGCAACTTCGGGTTGGTGATGCGCAATGACTTCCCGCAATCCGCGATAGATATTCAAGAAACAGCGAGACAGGACTTCACGATCGGAATTATTGATAACGCCGTATGCGACGGGAACCAAACGGGAATTGACTGCGTCAACGATCCCGTAACCGGTCGTTCTTGTTCCGGGATCGATTCCCAAAACCCTCATGAAAACACCTTATCAGGGTCAGTCGGCAAGGGCAGCGAAAACAAAGACTTTTTTTCGCTGCATTACCCCTCCCCTATCCCTCTATTCTCCGGATATCTGCTTGATCTCTTCTTCTGAAATGTCGAAATTGGCGTAGACGTTCTGTACGTCGTCGTGGTCCTCGAGATCTTCAACAAGCGAGAGCACGTTTACGGCATCTTTGCCGGTGACCTTTACCGTGTTTTGCGGGATCATCGTCACTTCGGCAAGGCCCATCTTGATCCCGGCGTCGGCGATCGCTTTTTTCACCTTCTCGAAATTTTCGAGCGCGACCTCTATCTCATACGCCGAGTCGCCGACGACAAAATCGTCCGCGCCGGCCTCCGTCGCCACCGTAAAAACCTTTTCCTCGTCCACGGCGTCTTTGGGGATTTCGATATACCCTTTCTTGTTGAACATCCAGGCAACGGCGTTGGCCCCTGCCATGTTGGCGTTCTTTTTCGAGAAGATCATCCGGAGCTCGGCCGCGGTGCGATTCTTGTTGTCCGTCAGTACATCGACGATGACCGCCACCCCGCCCGCGCCGAATCCTTCATATGTCTGCTCTTCGTATGAGACGCCGGGCAGCTCGCCCGTCCCTTTCTTAATGGCCCGGGTGACGTTATCGGCGGGCATGTTGGCTTCCTTCGCCTTTTGTATCAGCATGCGCAGCCTCACATTCGTCGACGGGTCGCCGCCGCTCCCCTTGGCGGCTACCGTTATCTCTTTTGCCAGCTTGCTGAATACCTTACCACGCTTTGAGTCCGTCGCCGCTTTTTTATGTTTGATTGACGCCCATTTTGAATGCCCGCTCATTAGTTCCTCCCCGCCGAATTATTTTTCAACATGTTATTGCATCTTTCAACACATCTCACGCCACTCAACGCAGGGGCAAGAACCACGTGCCAGGGGTCTCACAGGGGTCTCAAAAGAAACATATTTCCACATCTGCATCCCCTGCCGATTACCCCTTGACCCTACTCCTTTGCTGCCAGCTCATGGTCCTTCTTCGCCGCTTCGATCACCTTCTGCGCGATCATCGCGGGGACTTCCTCATAGTGCGAGAAATCCATTTCAAAGGACCCTCTGCCGCCGGTGATTGACCGCAGTTCGTTTGAAAACTTGAACATTTCGGCGATCGGCACCTGCGCCGTGATCTTCTTCAAATCGCCGGTCTCCTCCATCCCCATGATCCTGCCGCGTTTTGAATTCAAACTGCCGGTGATGTCCCCCATGTAATGGCTCGGGATATAGATATCCACGTTCATGATAGGCTCCAGCAAGACCATCTTCGCCTTGCCGCAGGCATCTTTGAAGGCCTTGGAACCGGCGATCTTGAACGACATTTCCGACGAATCGACATCGTGAAAACTGCCGTCATACAGGATCGCCCGCACATCAATCACCCGGTTGCCCGCAAGCACCCCCTCTTCCATCGCCCCGACAATCCCTTTTTCAACGGCCGGGATAAAATTCCTGGGTATTGCGCCGCCGACAACTTCGTCGACGAACTCGAACCCTTTGCCGCGCTCAAGCGGTTCGATCTTCAGGAAGACTTCTCCGTACTGCCCCCGGCCGCCTGACTGCTTCTTATACTTCTCATGCCCCTCAGCCTTCATCTTGATCGTTTCTTTATACGCCACCTTGGGAATGCTCGTATCAATATCAACGCCGTAGCGCTTCTTGAGGCGGTCCAAAACGATCTCGACATGGAGATCGCCCATGCCAGAGATCACCAGTTCATGCGTCTCGGGGTTGCGGTGCGCGACAAGCGTCGGATCTTCGTCGGTAATCCGGTGGAGGCCGGTCGCTATCTTTTCCTCGTCGCCTTTCGCTTTCGGGTTGACCGCGTACGACACAGAGGGTTTCGGGTAGACGATCTTCCTGTAATCGATCGGATGCGCGGGGTCGCACAGTGTCTGGTTATACGACGTCCCTTTGAGCTTCGCGACCACCACGATATCGCCGGCAGACGCCTCGTCGATATGCCGCTGATCTTTCCCGCACAGGGTGGCAATCGCGCCGATCTTTTCTTTCACACCCGTCGTGGCGTTCAACACATCCGAATTGGGATGCAAGGTTCCCGAATAGACCCGAAAATAGATCAGATTGCCCGTATACGGATCGATCACGTTCTTGAACACAAAAGCGCTGAACGGCGCAGCCTTTTCCGGCGAGCGCGTCTTCCCTTCTTCCAATCCCGCAATCGCTCCTTTGTCGATCGGCGACGGCATCAGCTCGCAAACCCCGTCCATCAATTCCGTCGTCCCGATATTCTTCTCCGCGGACCCGCAGAAAATCGGTATGACCGTCCCCGCGCACACACCCTTACGGAGTCCCCGCATGATCTCTTCGGGAGACAACTTCCCTTCATTCAGGTATTTTTCCGTCAAAGCGTCATCGGACTCGGCGGCAACCTCTTCAAGCATCGTCCTGCACTCCTGGACCTTCTCCTTCACCTCGCCCGTCAAGGCGTCGATCCCTGTTCCCGTTAACAGATGCGCGACACCGCTGAACGATTTTTCCTGCCCGACGGGGAGAGTGATCGGCACACAGCGGTTGCCAAACGATTGCCGCAGAGAATCAACCACCTTAAAATAGCCGGCATTGTCCTTATCAAGCTTATTGATGAATATCACCCGGGGGAGGTTATGCTTGTCGGCTTCTTTCCAGGCTTTCTGGGTCCCCACTTCAATGCCGCCGACTCCGCAAACAAGAACCACCGCTCCGTCAACGGCGTGCAGCGCGCTGGTAACATCCCCGAAAAAGTCTGCATACCCCGGGGTCACGACGGCAAAAACACCCTTGCCCTTCCATTCGAAATTGATAAGCTTGGCGCCGATGCTGATCTTGCGTTTTTTCTCGTCATCGTCAAAATCGCAAACCGTCGTGCCCTGATCGACCCTGCCCAGCCGGGTCGACGCGCCGGCAGTGAACAGTATAGCTTCCGCGAGCGTCGTCTTGCCGGTTCCGCCGTGTGAGATAAAAGCAAAGTTACGGATATCCTTGACGTCAAACTTTTTCATACATACATCCTTTCTCTTGATTCAAAAGATGTTTACGCGTCCTGATCCCCGCATACAGTATGTCACCGGATGTCCCCGGCGGAAAATACTCTCTGACACGCCGTGCCGCACAGGCCAGACTATCAGATAGCATGCGCTCTTACAAGATTTTTTTACTGCGCGAAGCGTCCTTTTCCCTCTCGATCCCGACCCTTCTTTTTTCAGAATAAGACTTGACACCGGCAGGTGCGCCTGATATTGTATCGCAAATATTATAGCACTTTTCCTTTGAACCAACACATACTTGCAAGGAGGAAAAAGGATGAAAAATTTTGCACTCTTGGTAGTCATTTTGGCGTTCGCCCTGTCTCTCGGCGTCAAGGGCACGGCTCATGGAGCGATCCATGATGACGAGGTTCCCTTGCTTCAGAAACTCTCCGCACAGCTCGTCGAAAGCGCGGCTAGCGAACTTGAAAAGGTAGAGCAGCTTTCCCGAAGCGGAAGATACAACGAGAGCGAGCTCCTCACCAAGTTGAACTCTTTTGCAGAGACGACGAAAGCGCTCAACACGATAATTCAGACCATACCGATCGTCGAAGCGGACCTCAACCAGCCGATGAGCGAACTCAAATCGCTGGTGCTCGGGATCGATGATATCTTCGTGTACGAGTCAGGATATGATCACGTCAGGAGAGACTGGAACGAGTGCAAACGGATCCTCCGCCGGCTCGACGGGGTCATTTATCGTGCCGGCGTATTGCGCCGGATCGAGCACATCATCGACGCCAATCAGTGGTTCAAGGAAATCGGTTATTTCTTCGGCATGCACGGCGCGCTGAGCAAAGCGGAAGACACCCTGCACGGCGACAAGATGTTCCAGCCGGTGAATGATGTCGTAGGACGCCACGGAGGCGGCCGGAACACGACCAATGTATGGCATATCCCGCAGCCGCAGCACCATGCGGTCGCCACGCAAAACAGAAGCTCGTTCAACGAAGATCTCTCGGAGTTCTAGACCGACGCATAGCACGCACAAAAAAACCTCCAAATAGCTTTGGAGGTTTTTTTGTTTCCCGGAGAAGCGGCTTCCCCGCATCTGCTTCGCCCGCGAACGAACAACGGCGCAGATGACCGCAACAACACGATAATCCGCGAAGCTTACGGCGTTTCCTTGAGCATCCGCTTGAACGTCTCGATCGGAAATTTTCTTCCCGGACACTCTGTTCTCTGCCCCTTGACATGGCGGTGCCCAATAACGTTCCGGTCCGGTATGTTATACGTCGTCTGCAGATATCTCACCAGCCGGCAGAGCGACCGAAGCTGTTTTTTTGTCGGGAAGCTTTTCTGGAAGTTGCCGACCAGGCATATCCCGATGCCTACCTTGTTCATCAATCTATTTGATGTATGCCCGCCTTCGCACTGCGTCTTCCAGCGCCGGCCGACCTCGATGCGCCCGTCAGCCCCCCCGATACCGTTATCTATCACAAAATGATACGCAAGGCCGTTTTCCATGTGCCGTTTATATCTATGGTACCTGTCAAATATAACGGCGTTACCCGCATCGGTGGCGCTGTGATGTATGACCACGTAGAGCCAGCGGCCGCGGCGGCGGGTATATACCTTACACAATCTTTCAAGCTCGCCGTAATCGCTGTCCGGAACTATCTCGGTCCTGCGCGCGGCTTGCGGCCCCTCGACGTCGCGAGGCGATTCGGACGCCGTCTTGCCCGGGATGAGCACCTTCTGACCGACGTACAACCGGTACGGCGATCGCATGCCGTTCAGCTTCTTGATCCGGGCCGCGGGGACATGGTGCTTCCTTGAAATCTTCCAGAGGGTTTCCCCTTTTTGCACCACATGCACCTGCGCTTTCCCGAACGCGTTTTCCGCCGGGCACATCGCAAGCGCGAGAATCAGCAAGATGTATACACGTATGCGTTTCATTGTCTGTCGTTATTCCGGGCCCCTGTTGTGAAAACGGCTCACTTTTTGATCAGATAGATCGGGTAGCGGAGCGCCGGATCGCCGTTCAATCTGATTTCAAACCAGTACTTGCCCTGCGACTGGAACATGAGATTGTTAAATCGCGCAACAACCGTATGCTTCGCATCAGCGGTCTTGAGGGAAAAACTTGTTTCATCGTCTTCGGCAAGTATCGTATCGTTGTCAGGCGCAACGAGACGGGTCTGCTGACGGA
>Ga0351849_10105_pt2 | contig 25507 bp, 22 predicted proteins | sample TotcelHFGM3001N3_FD_206792 | JGI IMG/M metagenome (GOLD analysis project Ga0351849, IMG submission 206792) | Enriched cells from coal bed in the Powder River Basin, Montana, United States - Total cells FGM rep1 HSBNCT.FGM.300.1.N3 ... | reverse complement strand
CGCCGCCAAGAAGGAATTCGACGAGCGCGTCGAGTCCCTCAAATCCCGGATGGAAGAAATCAACAAGATCAACGCCGAGATTGAAAAACCCGAATTGAGCAACGATGCCAAGGAGGAGAAGCTCAAAGTCCGCGAAGAAAAGGTCAACGAAGCCCGCAATCTGGATCGCGAAGTCAACGAGTTCAAAGGCACCCGCGAACGCCAGCTTCAGGAACAATTTGTCCGCATGCGCAAGGACATTATCGACGACATCATGAAGGTCGTGAACAAGCAGGTCAGTGACTCCGGTTACGATCTCGTTCTCGACAAGTCCGGCATGAGCATCGGCCAGGTGCCCGTGGTGGTCTACTCCCGCGAAGACATGGACTTCAGCAGCAAGATCATCGAGATCCTCAACAAGGAAGCTCCGAAGGTCAAACCCACCTCCGCTCAGTAATCGGAGTTCCATTCATCAATTTTTCACCGAAGGGCGCTCGTTTTCGAGCGCCCTTCTTTTTATCTCGCACGACTGAAGCCTGGATGCGGCGCGTTCGCCTCAGCAAGGAAGTGCGCAGGTGCTGCCCCACGCAGCATTCCGCACTTGGCAAACCCGCGCATCTGCCCTGAGGATGTGCCCTCTCCAACAGATGCCGTCTCCGCTTTTGCCACGCCCCAGCCTCCTCTGCCGACTGGAATGGCTGCTGGCTATTTTCCTGCTGGCCCTGACCTTGTGGCAAACCGGCCGAATGATGCATGCGATGGCATCCACTTCGATCACCACGGACGAATACGGCACCGTCCTCACCTTTGCGGCGCGCGGACCGCAGCATGTGGCGACGGACTATCGCGCACCCAAAAATCACATCTTTTTCAACCTCCTCAATGCGCTGCTTCCCGGCAGCGACTCGCTGCTTCCCACCCGTGCCCGCTTGTTAAGCCTGATTGCGGTGGGACTTGCCATCGGCGGCGTGATTGCCTTCACCGCCTCCACCGGCCGACTGCTGGAAGGTGCACTGGCACTTTCGCTTTTGAGTTTTTCTCCGAAAGCGCTCGAACTCGCCATGCAGGCACGGGGTTACGGGTTTCTGCTTCTTTTTGGTGTCGTCTGCGCGATTGCAGTTATTGAGTTTCTTCGCAGCGGCCGCTCCGGCTGGCTTTGGGCGCTGGGTGCCGCCAGTGTTGCAGGAGTCTATACCGTGCCGAATTTTCTATTTTTTTGCGGCCCCCTGTTGCTGCTCACCTGGGTGAGTTCAAAAAAACGGGCCGTCTTTTTTACCGGACTGGCCACCGGCATACTCATCCTTCTGTGCTACGCGCCAGTTGCCACGCAATTCGTGCAGGCATTTCGTGATTTCCAGGCCGACCCCGAGATGGACTTCCAATCGGTGGATGGAGTTATCCGATCGATACAGCTCTACGCATGCTCCTCTCAGAGCTGGGAAGCCTGGTTTTTCCTCCTTCTCCTCGGGCTCAATGGAATTCTGCCCCAGCACCCGTCCTCGGCGATTCGATCGGGTGCCAGGATTGTCCTTGGTGCGGCGGTGATTTTTTTCGGGATTGTGCTGATTTTGAAGACCCCTCCTGTCCGGGTGACGGCATTCGCGGCCTTTTCATTTGTATTTGCCGGAATTCTGGCGCTTGGAGATCGCCTCCGCATCGCCTCTCCTGCCTCACTGCGCATCGTGGTGGTGGTTATCGCGGCCATTCTTGTCGGGAAACGTGCAATCTCAGGCACTGCACATTTTGAATTTCTCCCCGCGGAAGACTGGATGACTGCCGGACGGGTTGCGGATGCGGCGTTCCCTCCTTCGGTGAACATCAATTACAAAGATCACGCCAAGTACCTCGGCCATTGGATTGCCACTCCCGAGGAGCGTTCCTGCGCCTTCGATGAAGCCGCCTACCTCAACGGAAGGCTCGTGGTTGTTGACGCGGCCAACAAATGGGCGGGAACCCAGACCTTCCTGCCGCCCCAGGACGATCTGCGCAACGCGGAAATCCGCATACCGGGTTCGACGCGGGATGTGGTTTTCTTTCTTCGCCTTCCGAGCGATTCCGGCATTCAGAACGCTCCCATCCAGCTCGTGGATGGAAAAGTGCCAACCGGTGCTGACGTTGCGCCAGGCATTACCTTGCAAAGCCCTCCCGTGCCGGGCGGACTCCACTCGCTGGTCATTTTGTTCAATCGCAGCCTCATTCCCGGAGAGCTTAATATTGATTTTTCTTCTCCCAGCGGCGACAAGCAGCCGGAGATCGCCCCTCTTGTCGCAGGCAACGCCCTCATCATTCCGCTGAAAGGCGAAACCCGGGAAATTCAACTTAAACTCACAAGTGGAGACGCAAAATTACGTGCTCTGGAAGCGTGGACCTGCCGCAAATGAAACTCTCAGCTGACCCGATAACAGGAACCCCATGGAACACGCCATCGACCTTGCTCCTGGGCGCCATATTTTTCCTCCTCACCCTCTTTCTCTATACGCGGGCCAATACTTTTTCGGCGGAATACCATCCAGACGAAGCCTGCAAGGCCAAACAGGTGATGCAAAATGAATATAATTTTCACCACCCCATGCTCATGCTCTCGGTGGCCAAGATCGCCTTAAAAGGCTCCGCGGCGGGAGACTCCGTGCAGCGGACGACCATCACAGGTCGATGGGTTTCCGCCTTCTTCACGGCTGCGGCGATTTTTTGCCTGACGCTCATGGTTTCGGAGCTCTATGGAACCTTCGCCGCCGCCGCCGCCGGTCTCCTGCTGGCAGCCAATACGCAAATTTTCGAACTCGCGCATTATTTCAAGGAGGACCCCGCTCTGCTTTTCGGCATGAGCACCCTTTTTCTGGCATTCGCACTGTATGACCGCAGTCAAAGCCTGCCCCATCTCGTCTTTCTTGGCATCGCCACAGGTCTTGCTATTTCCGGAAAATATGTCGGCGCGCTGGCTGCGCCCGCAGCGGCCGTCCTCCTCGTTCTGGCACCCGGCGGGCGTCGCATCTGGTGGAATCTTCTCGTCTGGATTGGCGTAACGGTGCTCGTGTTTGCTTTGGTGAACCTGCCCCTCTTTCTGAATCCAGCAGGCTTCACCAGCGGCTTCGAGCGCGAATTGGGATTTGCCATCAGCGGTCACAAAGGCATTACGCGCAGCGTGCCGCACGGCGTCTATGGCGCTGTATTTCGTGAGGCCACCAATCCCGTCATCTGGATACTCCTCATTGTCTTTGCTTTTGGCATCGTCTTTCGCGCCGGACGCGCCCGTCGCTCGGAGTGGATTCTGGCACTCTTTCCCATTTGCTTTGCCATCGTGCTTTCCTTCTCGCCCAAAACCCACCACCGCTATTTTCTCCCCGACACGGCGCTGCTTCTCGCCGCTGCCGCCGGTGGAATCTGCATGCTGCCACGCTTCCGCTGGAACGGACGGCTGATTTCCGGCGGGACATCCCCCATTCTTTTATGCAGCAGCGTCCTGCTGATCGCCCTCGCGACCGGGGCTCCAAAATTTGTTTCCGTCTTTAATGGATTTCAAAACGACGGGCGTAACGTGCTCGCCCGTTACCTGCGTGAGCACGCCGCCGTCGGCAGCACGGTCATCCAGGATACCAAGGTAAATCTCGAAGCACTGGATCTTCCGCTGCACGTTGAAAACGGGACGTTCGCCGCCGACGCGGGGAGCCTCGACGACTTGCGCTCGCGCGGCATTGTCTATGTTGCGGTCGCGGAGGGAAGCTATGGCCGCTTCTTCAGCGACCATCTCAAACCGACCAGCGACGGGGCCGCCGATTACAAGCGCCGGCACGCCTTTTACGAACAATTATTCAAAGAAGGAAATCTCGTTTTCGAGTGCAAAGCCGGAACACTCCAGTACTTGCAACCGCATCTGGAGCTTTACCGCATCCAGTAAGCGTCCCGTCCGCGCCAGGAGAAGGCGGCCGAATTCCCATTTTATTGCCAGCGGCGGATTTTTTGGCCACGCGCATGCTCAAGGAGCGCATGCTCCGAACGGCTCAAGCTGCCAATGCCCTCCCTGAGGACTTTTTCCAGAACTTCTTCGACCGACGTGGCCGGAGACTCGGAAGCACCGACTACTTCAAAAACAGGCGTGCCAAATACGCCCCGCCCGGAAGCCGACGCCTTCCGCTCCCACGCCAGATAGCCCCTGGCAAAAAGAAACCCTCCAAGGAATCCTCCCAGATGCGCCAGATGGCCGACGTTGGGCATGATGCCGGAAAGCCAAAGCAGCACGGACGCCACCACCAGCACGATGCCAAAATACCGGGCCTTCATTCGCAACGGCAAAACAAAGAGAATCAATGCCGTAATGGGTACATCTGGAAACAACGCCGTCATGGCGAGCAACACCCCGCACACACTGCCCGATGCGCCGATCACACTGCTTTCAGGACTAAAGAGAATCTGAGTCGCCCCCCCCAGCACGCCCGAAAAAACGTAAAGCAGCAGGAACGCCCGCGTTCCGATCACCCGCTCCAGCTCCCGCCCCGCGAACCACAAGGCAAGCATGTTAAGGAGCAGATGAGTGAGGCTGCCGTGGAGAAATTGATAGGTCAGAAACTGCCAAAGCCACCCATTCTCAATCCCACGCGCACTAAGTCCAAACAAAGTATCCACCGAGGCCGGAAGACGTTGCTGGAGCAAAAAAATCACACTATTGGCCACAATCAGCCAAATGGTCGCCCGCGGAACTGCCGCACGCTCAATATACCTCATGACGAGCGCATCCTACTTTGACTTCCGGCCTCTGTCCATCGGGGGGGCCAACACGTGTAAATTTCTTTTTGCAAAGCCGAACTCGTAGGGCAACACGCCCACCATCTCACCATCCAGCTCCACGGGCACATCGGTATCCGAACTTACCTGCACGCTTTTTGTCTGAAAATATTCCACGTCCGGCAGTTCCTGATGGTTGCCAAAAACGATCGCGTGCAAATAGCGCATCACATCCCAGTGGCTCTGATTTTTGAAAATCACCACATCAAGCAATCCGTCGTCGAGGCGGGCGTTGCGAAAGAGCACCAGCGGTCCGCCGTAATAGCGGCCATTGCCCACCAGCACAAAAGAACCCCTGCGAACTTTCCCATCCGCGGAGCGCACCACGATTTTAGGAGCCTTTCTGGCGGCAACCTGCAGGAGGGACAACACATAACTCGCGGGGCCCAGTGCCTTCTTAAAATCGGGCGTGGTCTGCTTCACCACTTCCGCGTCCAGCCCGACTCCGGCAAGCTGCACAAAATGCTCATCATTGCCGCAGGGCAGATCGATCTCCCGGCAGCGCCCTTGTTCGATGACCGCCCAAGCCTTTTTCAGATTGTTTTGCGGAATGCCCAATTCCAGAGCAAAGACATTCATCGTGCCAACCGGAAGAATCCCCAGCGTCACATCCGCCCCGGCGATTCCATTAACAACCTCATTCACCGTGCCATCGCCCCCCGCCGCCACGATGGTCCGGTAGCCCTGCTCCACCGCCCGTTCCGCCATCGCTTCCGCATCGCCTGCCGCACGCGTTTCGCGCACCACGGCGCGAATGGATAATCCCTGGATCGCCTCACGCATGGACTTGGCCCGTTCACCACGAGCGGCTGGATTGAGAATGACTAGAATCTTATTCACGCTTCACATTCGATGGGAGAACGGTAGGTTGCGAGCGTGAAGCGAATTGCCAAGATTATTCTGGGCTGCCTTGCAGGACTGGCCACACTTTTGATTCTCGCTCTGGTGGGCATCAACTTGTACCTGCAGTCCTCCCAGATTCAGACCCGAATCCGCACCGCCGCGGCGCAAGCCATCGGCTCTCCAGTGGAAATTCGCCGCACCCTCTACACCCCCTGGAGCGGCCTTACCCTCTCCGGCATCCGCGTCGCCGACCCTGCGAATTCTGCATCGAACCTCATGGACGCCAATGGATTGTCCGTACGCTTTGAATTTCTTCCACTGCTCGACCACCGGTTTGTCATCCGCCAGGTCGTTTTGAACAGTCCCCACTTTGCCCTCCGCCAATCGAAGGCCGGAGTCTGGATGCTGCCTCCGCCCGCCATCGCAATGACCACCCTCCCAGCGGCGGAAAATACTCCCCGCGTCCAAATCCCGGCGCAGAAACCCGGGGCCGCAGCTCCTCCCGCCCCTCTCCATGACTCCATCGCCACCGAGCCGCCCTTCCAGATCGAATTACAAAAATTCGCCATCCGCAATGGCAACGCGCTCTTTCGAGACCGAAAGGGTCTTCCCCTCCTCCAACTTTCCGACATCTCAGTCGAAGGAGACGCATCCCCTCTCGGTGAACTCACCGGCACCCTTGAAATTGGCGAACTCGTATTATCGCAGAGTCTTTACCCGAAAAACCTCAAAGCCACCTTCAAAAATGCAAACGGCATCCTCACCATCCCTGATCTCACCGCCGATCTCGCCAAAGGCCAGGTGATCGCCCAATTTCAAATTACCACCGATCCCTCCCCAAACCCCGAATTCCAACTTGCCGGCCAGCTCAAGGAAGTCTCGATTCCCCGCCTCATCGAGGAAGCCAGCGGCGCGCCCTCCGGCTCTTCAGGATGGATCAACGGCACCCTCACCATGCACGGCAACCCGGCCGATTCCAAAAGCATGGAAGGCACAGGCAAGCTCGCCCTCAATGCCGCACGAGTCGAACCCTTCGACTTTATCCGCCAGATCGGCGAACTCCTCCGCATCGACGAGCTGCAAATGCTCGACCTCCAGCAGGCCGATATGAATTTCCAGATCCGCGACGAGCACGTCTGGATTCAAGACATGGTTCTCAAGACGGACAACCTCATCATCACTGCCGAGGGACCCGTAAATTTCAAGGGAGAGCTCGATCTCGATGGCCGCTTTCTTGTGAACGATAAAATCCAACACCAGCTCGGCGGCCTGCTCAGCGATGACTTCACCGCCTCCGAGGATGCCGGATACAAACAAATCGCCTTCGACGTCACCGGACGCCTCTCCAGCCCCAAGACAAACCTCGTCGAGCGCGTCACCGGCTTTCGACTCGGAAATTTTGGAGGCTTTCTAAAAGGACTTTTCCAATCGCCCAAAAAGCGCAAACCGGAGGAACACGAACCCGAATCGAAACTCCGCGGACATCCCTGCATCCTCGATCCAGAGCAACGGACGCCCACTTCCGAATCGGCCAACCTCTGAGTCCCGGAATGCGTGTCATCTCCGGCAGTGCGGGCGGCGTTCCGCTATCCGTTCCCTCCCAAGGCATCCGCCCCACCATGGACCGCGTCCGGGCTGCATTATTCTCCAGCCTGGCTGAATGCGTGCCCGGTGCCCGCGTGCTCGATCTTTTCGGCGGCTCCGGAGGGCTCGGCATCGAAGCACTCAGCCGCGGGGCAGCCACCGCCGTTTTTGTGGACAAAGACCGCTCCGCCGTCGAGTGCATCCGCCGCAACCTTGCAAAGACCCGCCTCTCCGGCAGCATCCAGCAAATGGATGCCTTTCGCTTTTTGCGTCTCTACGCCCACCCTTCCAGCCTCGATCTCATTTTTGCCGACCCTCCCTACACCAAATCCGCCGACGATCCCGACTTTGCCACCCAGCTCCTCCAAGCCCCCGAACTTCGAAACGCCCTCACCGACAACGGCACATTCGTTCTGGAAACCGCCGACGCGTATGCCATCGAGCCTGCCGCGGAAGCCAGCGCTTGGAAACTCGTTCGCAGCCGCGCCTACGGCGGCTCATCCATTCACTTTCTCACGCCAGCCCGCTAGATGCCCTTCCTGAGACTCTTTTATAACCTCCTCTACCTGCCCATCCTCATCGCCCTCGTGCCGTGGCTTATCTGGCGCATGCTCAAACGCGGCAAATACCGCCATAAATTTGGCCAGCGGTTTGCCATCTATTCCCAGCGGGTCCGCACCCGGTTGCAGTGTGGCGGATGGATTTGGGTCCATGCAGTCAGTGTCGGAGAAGTGCTTATTGCGATGAAATTGATCCGCCGCCTGAAAGAGCGGGATCCCTCCCGGACCTTCGTGCTCTCGACCACGACCTCCACCGGCTTTGTCCTCGCCTGCGAACAGCGTTCGGAGTGGCTCGAGGCGATCTACCACCCACTCGATTTCATCTGGTTCACCCGCCGCGCCATTCGCCTCATCAAACCCTCGGCGCTCGTCCTCATCGAAGCCGAAGTCTGGCCAAACCTCGTCGCCGGCATCCGTGCCACCGGAGCCCGTGGCCTGCTCGCCAATGCCCGGCTCTCCCCCCGTTCGGAACGCCGCTTTCGTAAATTCCGCGCCTTTACCGGGCCGGTATTCAATCAACTCGACACCCTCTGCCTCCCCGATCCCGAAGACATCGCCCGCTGGAAAAATCTCGGTGTCCGCGAAGACAAACTCTGCGTCACCGGCAGCATCAAATTTGACGATGCGCTTGCAACGAAATCTGAATCAAAAAACTTCGTTTCCCTGCTCGCCACTCTCGGCATTTCCGAGTCCGCTCCCGTTTTTCTGGGAGCCAGCACCCATGCCGGAGAAGAGCTGCTGCTCGCGCAAGTTTGCCGACGCCTCCGGCAGACACATCCCGGCCTGCTTTTCATCTCCGTTCCCCGCCACGTCGAACGGACACCCGAAATACGTGCCGCCCTGGAAAAAATCGGACTCACCGTCGCCCTCCGCTCGGAAATTCCAAACTCAAAAGCCCGGAACCCCGATGTCCTCCTCGTAGACAGTACCGGAGAATTACGCCACTGGTACGCCTGCGCCCAGGTGGTTTTTGTTGGCAAAAGCCTGCTCGCCAAAGGCGGTCAGAATCCAGCGGAACCCATCACCGCAGGACGCGCTGTCATCGTCGGTCCCAACATGCAAAACTTCGATCTCCTCGTCCGCCAGCTCGTGCGTGCGCAAGGTCTTATCCAGATTCCCGATGAAGCCGCCCTGGAACGAGAAGCCTCCCGCCTGCTCTCCGACCCCACCGCCCGTGCCTCGCTTGTCGAGCACGGCCAGGCCATTATCGCCAGCCATCGCGGGGCCACGGACCGCACCTGCGACGCCATTGCAGCGCTCACGCAGTCTGCTTAGATGTCGTTGTTCTCAGGAGGATGGGTGTCCTCAATGGCCAGCACGTCCTCCCGGGTCACGCGTTTCTGTGTAATGGACGCCGCCAGAATGGAAATCTCGTACAGTCCGTACATGGGCACTCCCATAAGCAACATCGTGACCATATCCGTCGTCGGCGTCAGCACCGCGGCAAAGATCATCACCACGATAAACGCCTGTGGCCGGAGGCGGCGCAAATCGGCTGTTTCCAGGATTCCCATCTTCACCAGCAGCAGCACCACCACCGGCAGCTCAAAGGCCAGCCCGAACGCGATCACAAACTGCGTTGTAAACGAATAATATTCCCGCACCGTCCACGTCGGCTTCCAGCCCAGAGATTCCGCGTCCTTGTAAAAAAAGACCAGCGTCTGCGGCAGCACCACAAAATAGGCAAAGGCCACCCCAGCCAGGAAGAGCCCGAACCCAACCGTCGCCGCGGGATACAAATGCTTGCGTTCGCTCGCGTTCAGAGCCGGCAGCACGAATTCCGCAAGGAAGAAAAGCAGCGCCGGGAACGACAGGATGATTCCCGCATAAAACGCCAGCTCCAGTGAAATGGAAAAGGAATCCACCACCCCCAGCGATTGCAAATTTTCGGCTCTCTCCGCATCCACCGCCATCAAAGGCGCCTGGATGATATCAAAAAGCAGCGTCCGCCCCAAAAAGCTCAACACCATCGCAATCCCCAGAGCGATCGCCATCTTGATCAGCATCCCCCGCAAATCTTCGAGGTGATCAAGAAATGGCTTGGGTTCGTCCCGCATCTCGCGGAAATCAAAAAGGCGTTTTTTCCAACTGCTGCTCATGTGGTTTAAATATGACTCATCACCGATAGCCGTGCGAACAGGCTGAGCGTATTGGCGTCCTCGATTTCTCCAGCCGCAATCATCCCTCTCAAGGCATCCGGAGAAAAAGTCCGGCAATCCAGGATCGCTTCATGCTCATCCGGCGCACTCCCCGACAATCGCGGACGCACATTCGTCGCCAGAAACAAATGCGCCCGCTCATCCGTAAATCCCGCCGATGACCAGAAAGTTCCCGCCGGCACCAGAGGATCCGAGGTCTCGCAGCCCGTTTCCTCACCCAGCTCCCGGTGGACGGACTCGAGAATCGAGGCTTCATCCACCACGCCGTCAATCTGCCCTGCGGGGAACTCCCACAATACCTTGCGAATGGCAATCCGCTCCTGGCGAATCAGGTAAAACTGCCCCTCCGGCGTCCGCGGCGCGACCACCACCGCCTGCTTGCGCCGAACCACCGTCCATTCGATGCCTTCTGGACGGGTCGGTGTCGCCACCACCTCGCGGTAAACTTTCAAATACGGAGAATCCACGCACGTCTCGCGTGAGATTTCCTTCCACCCCCTGCCACTCATCCGAGCCGCTGCCGCCAGAATGCGATCCGGCTGGCGACATTCTCCGGAGACGGCGAGCCCGGCGCTTTGCGCGCCGCCAGCGCCTTGGGAATATCAAAGACCGTCTCGCGCACATCCTCCCCGAAAAGCTCCGAAACCTCCCGGTAGCGCTCCATCGACAGAGCGTTTAGAGCCACGCCAGTCCGCGCCGACTCCGCCACCAGCCGCCCCACTGCCTCATGGGCTTCGCGGAAGGGCATTCCCGCCCGCACCAGATAGTCCGCAAGATCGGTGGCCAGCAGCAAAGGGTCTGAAGCCGCCTCCCGCGCCCGCGATTCCGCAAGTTGCGCCCCATCCAGCATCTCAGCAAAAATCGTTAGAGCTGCGCTCAAGGTATCCACCGAGTCAAAAACGGGTTCCTTGTCTTCCTGCATGTCGCGGTTGTAGGTCATCGGCAGGCCTTTCAGCACCGTCAGCAGACTCACGAGATTCCCAACCAGCCGCCCCGTCTTTCCCCTCGTCAGTTCAGCAATATCCGGATTCTTTTTTTGCGGCATCAGGCTCGATCCCGTCGTGTGCCGGTCGCTTAACTCCAGAAAACCAAACTCCGCAGAGGCCCACAGGATCACATCCTCACTTAAGCGCGACAAATGCACCCCGCAGATCGCGATGGCAGCGAGTAACTCGCATGCAAAATCCCGGTCCGACACAGCATCCATGCTATTCTGCGTCACCCCATCAAAACCAAGTTCAGCGGCTAGAAATTCCCGATCCAGCACGATCGTCGAGCCCGCGATGGCTCCGGAGCCCAGTGGCAGCAGATTCATCCGCTTGCGTGCATCCGCAAATCGTCCCCGATCACGATCGAGCATCTCGACGTAAGCCAGCAAATGATGCGCGAACAATACCGGCTGGGCCCGCTGGAGATGCGTGTAACCAGGAATAACCGCCCCCGAATGCCGCTCCGCCAGCCGCACCAGCGCCGCCTGCATCCCGGCGGCCCGGGAGGCGAGATCATCGATTATATCCCGCAGGTAAAGCCGGAGATCGACAGCCACCTGATCGTTCCGGCTCCGGCCCGTATGCAATTTTGCACCCGCTCTGCCGATGCGCCGCGTCAGCTCCGCCTCGATATTCATGTGAATGTCCTCCAGATCGATCTGGAAGGGAAAGCCTCCGGACGCAATCTCCTCCCCGATCTTCCGCAAGCCTTCGACAATGGCCCCCCGCTCCTCAGCGGTCAGAATCCCCGCCCGCTCAAGCGCCGCCGCGTAAGCCTGACTGCCAAGAATATCGTGCCGGTAGAGCCTCCAATCGAAGGATATGGACTCACTGTAGCTTTTGAGCAAATCGGACTGCTCCTCCTCAAATCGACCTTTCCACATGGATATATAAAACCTACGCCTTTGTCCCCGCTGCTCCGCGAGCCTCCCCCTTCTGACAGGAGCCCTTCATCTTTAACTCGTCGCAATGTCCTTCGATGCGCACCATTTTATTCGCCGGTGAAAATCCCAGTCGCCGCGTGATGCAGTTCTCCAGCAACTCGATATTGGGATCCTCGAATTCGATGATCTTGTCGCAGTCGACGCAGATAAGGTGATTGTGCGTCGGGTGATCGACAAAGTTCGGATCGTAAAATTTGACATCGCGTCCGAGATCCAGCTCCCGCAACAGCCCGCACTCGACCAGCAAAGGGATCGTCCGGTAGACCGTCGCCCGGGAAACGGTCGTATCGATCTTTTTGGCCATCTCATGCAATTCCTCGGCATGAAAATGCTCCGTCGTATTGAGCACCGTCTCGATAATTGCCTCCCGCTGAGCCGTACGCCGAAGACCACGGCTGCTCAGGTATTGATAGATGGTATCGCGAATGGAGGTTTCCACGGACGCAGCCTAAATTCTTGCTCCGTCGAGTCAAGAGAAGGGAAGCGCCAGAGAACTACGGCAAAGAGAAGCAAGCTACCGTTGCTGCATTCCTGCCCTGGCGGGGTTTGCCTGTTCGCAGTCCATAGCCCCTGGCAACTGCCACCATAGCTCCGACACCCCGCTCAGCAACGAAAATTTCCTCATCCCTCCGCGAAGACACCGGACGCCCGGCCATTCCTCCCGTGTATTTCAAGCTGGCCTCGCCCGAAAGTCCTTTTCATAATCGATTCGTCAGTCTCCCAGTAACAACAACCCCCAATTCCGCAAACCATGATCACCATTCGTCCGGAAACCGCAGAGCAGACCCTCGTCATCGAGGCCTCCGAAAAACTCACCGCAAAAGACTACAAAGACGTCTTTATCCCGAAACTCGAGCAGCTCCTTCAGCAATTCGAAAAAATACGCATCGTTTTTTACTTAAACGACTCCTTCGACGGTTGGGAACTCGAAGCCATGTGGGACGATGCCAAATTTGGCTTCCAACACAGAAAGGACTTCACGCGCATCGCCGTGGTCGGCGGCCCTCGATGGGTCGCATGGGCAACCCGGTTGGGGACGTATTTCATCCCTGGCGAACTCAAAATTTTTGACACCGCCCTGCTAGCGGAAGCAATCACCTGGGCGAAGCAATAACGCTCAGCGCAACATCCATACTCAAAGCGGCAGGAAGTTAAGCATCCGCCGCCCACTTGGGCAGAATCATTCGCCGTCCGTTTCGGCGGCGCCCTTTTTGTACACAAGACCGCGCAGTTTGCCTTCGATGAAGGCGTCAATCTCCCCATCCATTACGCCCTGAATTCCGCTCGTCTGCACGCCCGTGCGGAGATCTTTCACCATTTGATAAGGCTGGAACACATACGAACGTATCTGGTTGCCCCATGCGATGTCGCCTTTCTCGCTGTATTGACGCTCCACCTCCGCGCTCTTCTTGTCGGCTTCCATCTGCATGAGCTTGGCTTTGAGCATCTTCATCGCCATTTCGCGATTTCTTCCCTGGCTGCGCTCGTTCTGGCATGCGGCGACAATACCCGTGGGCAGGTGTGTGATGCGCACCGCCGTCTCGACCTTGTTCACGTTCTGTCCGCCCTTGCCACCGCTTCGGAAGGTATCCGTCTTCAGATCCTTTTCGTCGATCTCAATGGGCGCATCCTCGATTTCCGGCACCACGTCAACACTTGCAAATGAGGTGTGCCGCCGCTTGTTGGCATCGAAAGGAGAAATGCGCACGAGCCGGTGGACTCCCCGTTCGCAGGCCAGATACCCGTAGGCGGCATCCCCCGTCACGCGCAGTGTCGCGCTCTTGATACCGGCTTCGTCCCCTTCCTGAATATCGATCACTTCGCTGGCAACCCCGTTGCGCTCCATCCACCGCAAATACATCCGCAGCAGCATGTCCGCCCAATCGCACGACTCCGTGCCACCCGCCCCGGCATGAATCGTTAGAAACGCGGGGTTATTGTCGAACTCTCCGCTCAGGAATTGCTTGAGTTCGAACTTGGAAAGCTCGGCGGTAACGGCCTCGAACTCCTTACGGACTTCCTCCATGGAAGCTGCATCTCCTTCCTCCGAAGCCAGCTCCTGTAGCACGTCCAGATCCTCCGTCCGGCTTTCCAGCAGACGAAAAGGCCCAACCTTGCCGCGCAGTCGGCTTACCTCCTCAACGACTTTTTGCGCAGCCTCTTTTTGATTCCAGAAATCGGGATCGCTCATCCGCGCCTCGAGCTCTTCGAGGCGGGACGTCAGTTTCGGAAAGTCAAAGATACCTCCGCAACTCACCGATTCGGGCGGTCAGTTCGGAGGTGTCGATCAATTCAAATTCGGTGGCCATTACTGCTGATGCTCAGGTTGATGATTTTCGGGCTCCAGCGGTGTTTCGGAATCGAGCCGGAATACCGTCTCGCCTTCCTTCATGACGCTTAGTTTGTCACGGGCGATCAGCTCCACGTAGGCCGGATCGTTATTCAGCCATTCCACTTCGCGCTGTTGCTGGCGCAGAAGCAGCGCTTCATCCGTGTTCTGTTTTTGGAGCTGCGTGAGATCGTCGCCCATGGCGTCGATGCGTCGCAGCTCCGGGTAAAAAAACAAAAACGTCACCACCAGCCCACCGACTCCGATCAAAAAGATCAGAAGCCGGTTCACTGTCCGCCAGTAATCCCGCTCACGGCGCTGGCCGAAATCGGATCTGGCGGCGGTATTCATGCGTTTAAAATATCACACTCAGCGCATTTTGCCGCCATAGATTGCGTTGTCCCCCAGCTCCTCTTCGATGCGAAGAAGCTGATTGTATTTGGCAATCCGGTCCGAGCGGCTCAGCGAACCCGTTTTGATCTGTCCGGCATTCGTCGCGACGGCGATGTCGGCAATCGTAGCGTCCTCGGTCTCGCCGGAGCGGTGGCTGATCACCGAGGTGTAGCCGTTTTCCTTGGCCAGTTCGATGGCGTCGAGCGTCTCGGTGAGCGAACCGATTTGATTCACCTTCACGAGAATGGAGTTGGCGATGCCCTGGTCGATGCCCTTGCGGAGGAAATCAACATTGGTCACAAACAAGTCGTCTCCGACAAGCTGGACGCTGGCACCGAGCGCGTTGGTGAGTTTTTTCCAACCCACCCAGTCGTTTTCGGAGCATCCATCCTCAATCGAGATGATCGGGTATTTTTTGCAGAGCCCTTCGTAGTAGGACACGATCTCGTCGTCCGTGCGCGAGGAGCCGTCCGATTTCTTGAAGATGTAAGCCTTCTTTTCGGCGTTGTAGAACTCCGAAGATGCGCAATCGAGCGCGATAAATACGTCCTTGCCGAACTTGTAGCCCGCCTGTTTGACCGCCTTGGCAATGGAATCGATCGCATCCTCCGCCGAGGAAAGCGCTGGTGCGAATCCTCCCTCGTCACCGACCGCCGTGGAAAGCCCGCGGCCCTTGAGCACGGACTTGAGCGCATGGAACACCTCGGCTCCGCAGCGAAGCGCCTCGGAAAAGGACGCCGCTCCCTTGGGAATGATCATGAATTCCTGGAAGTCGATCGGCGCATCCGAATGCGCGCCGCCATTGAGGATATTCATCATCGGGACGGGCAGCACTTTTGCGTTGGGGCCTCCCAGATATTTGTAAAGCGGCTGGCCGAGTTGCGCTGCCGCTGCCTTGGCAACAGCAAGGGAAACACCCAGAATCGCATTCGCACCGAGCTTCTTCTTGTTGGGGGTGCCATCCAGCGCAAGCATGAGCTTGTCGATGGTAATCTGATCCAGCGCGTCCATCCCGACCACTTCGGGAGCGATCGTCTTGTGGACATTGGCCACGGCCTTGCTCACGCCTTTTCCGAGATAGCGTGTCTTGACGCCGTCGCGCAATTCCACGGCCTCGTGTTCGCCGGTGCTCGCACCGCTGGGCACTGCGGCCCGTCCAATGGCGCCGCCAGCAAGCTCCACGTCTACTTCGACGGTCGGATTGCCACGCGAGTCGATGATTTCACGCGCACGAAGAGAGATAATAATGGTGTCTGACATTTCGATTTTAACTGTAAATAGTTCGGAAACGACCCCTGCCGCTTTTTCAGGCCGGAGCTTGTTCGGCCTCTCCAAGCAATTCAAGATTTTTGAAGGCTTCTATGGCCACGATCTTGACCGAGCGCACACCTTGCTCCGTCGGCAGCAGCACAATGGTCCCGATGGGTTTGCCCAGCAGCGCCTGTCCGATCGCCGCCTGATACGAGACGACATTTTTGTCTGGAATGCTGTCCCAGGCTCCAAGGATGGAATAGGTCTCCAATTCCTCCGATCCGGCTTCGGAAACCGTCACCACCGTTCCGATCGACACTTTGCTCACATCGACATCCTCGAAATTCGTTCCACGAGCCGCGGAAAGATCGCGCTCCATTTCGGACTTCCGGCGCAGCAACACGCGCTGCTGCTCCTTCGCGGATTTGAATTCGAAATTTTCGCGCAAATCGCCGTAGGACCTCGCTATGCTGATATCGCGGGTATTTTGAGGAATCTGACGATTGACCAGATCCTCGAATTCCAGGCGGCGTTTCTCAAGACTCGCCCAGGAGACGACCAGGCTTTGTGCTTTTTCCTGCTCCTGTTCCCCCGTCACCATGCTCTCCGTTTCCGGATGCAGTTTAATGATGCGAGCCAGCAGCGAGCGTTTGTTCAGATCATCAAATACGGTGGTGAGCTTGAGCTTGCGGACGGCGTCGCGCACGTCGTCGAGACTTGCATCGCCCAGCAAATCGGCCATGAGCGTCTTGTCATCCATGATGAGGTCGTGGAGCTTCGTGCCTCGGGTGATGTCGCTTAACATATCCTGCTCAAGGCAGGTAAGCACCGCGCCAAAAAGATCGGGACGGAAGAGCTCCGGAAAATCGGCGCCACGTTCCTTGCAAATCCACAACAACATTTCCGGCGAAGTCGAGCGTTCGCGAATCACCCGGTCCAGCGCCTCGTGGAACGCTTCCTGCTCTCCCTCGGCCTGGTAAAAACGACCAATTTCCTGGATAAGACGCGGCGTTGCGTTGAGCGCCAGCGCGAAGGACCGCTCCTTCCATGTTTCTGGAAAAGCCGTCCGAAAATGGGCAAGCAGCTTACGGTGCTTCGATGCCGCAATATTTGAAAATAACTCCGGCAGCCGGCTCTGTTCGCTCTTGAGCAGGTCCGCCACCTCCAATGCGCCCATCCCTGGCTCAAGGATTTCGTGCCGGGCGCAAATCTCATCCCGTGCCAGCAACAGCTCGACTGCCTGCACCGCATGCAGACGCTGTCCCTTCTTTGCCGCATCCTCAATGAGGGCCGTGAGGGTTTTCATCTCTTCGATCTCCTTGGAAAGCTCGTCAAGAGCCTTGAGCACGGCCTCGATGGCCTGCACCTGATCCTTTGGATGCCGGGCTTCGTGGACGCTGGCAAAGAGCTTGGCGCCTTGGTTCACCGGCGTATCGTGCAGCTCGATGGGCAGATTTTTCTTCGCCGGAAAATGCACATGCTCGTCCCCGCGCAATTTCTTCTTCGCCGTATCCCAGAATTTTTTGAATTCCGCCGCAGTCATGCCATGCGGAACAAATACGGACGCGATCTGGTCCATCGTCGCCCTGCCGCCGAAGTTGGCCAGCACGTCCTTGACCAGTCCGGCAGGATCCTCTTTGGCCCGGGCCAGCACGGCTTCAGGAGTTCCTGCAAGCTGCGCACGGACAAAATGCGAAGGCACCGCCGTCAGCGTCAGTGCCGCATATTCGAGCTGCATCGGATGGCCCTTCTTCGAACCAAAATCGATGAAGATCTGCCCTGTCAGCAAATTCCACTCACAAATTTTCCCAAATCCCCAGCTCTTGTGCTGGCAGTATTCGCCAGGCTGTAATTGATTTAGTTTCTCGGCTGATTCGGGCGCCAGATTCCCCGCTTCTACGACTTTCTGCAGTTCTTCGTTCATCAACGCCTTCAAAATTAGAGACCACGAAGGGCAATGCGAGGAAATATTCGCGGGAGTTGCTTCTCCCCCACCCGTTCCGGCTGTTACAACCGCTCCAGCAGCTTCGTGTGAATCCCGTCGAACCCGCCATTACTGAAGACCACAATAAGATCCCCGGCTTCAGCCATCGGCTTGATTCGTTCGACAATGGCATCCGCCGTTGGCTCATAAAATGCCGGTTTGCCCGTCGCCGCGATGTCCGCCACGACCTGTTCGGGATGCAATCGCTCGTTTTCCGGGATCTGCTCGAGTCGGGCCACCTGGGCAATGAAAACCCCGTCGGCATCGCGAAAGGCCTCCGGCAGCGCATGCTGAAACACCGCCCGGCGCGTCGTATTCGAGCGCGGTTCGAAAATCGCCCAGATGCGCCCTCCCTCATGCCGTTTCCTAAGCCCGGCGAGCGTCTCTCGAATGGCCGTCGGGTGATGCCCAAAATCGTCGACCACCTTGATTCCACGCACTTCGCCACGCACTTCCTGCCGCCGCTTAATGCCTTTGAACACCTTGAGCGCCTTCTGAATTTCAGGAATCGTAATTCCGTAAAAATGTGCCGCCGACACCGCCATGGCCGCATTCCGAATATTAAAATCGCCGACCATCGGCACCTCAAACCGGGCTCCGAACAACTCAAATGCCGAGCCATCCGCATGGTGCTCCGGGTTTCGAATGCAGTTCGCCGCATTCGGAGAAAACCCCACCTCGACAATCGGCGCCGGGCATCCCCGGCCCACATCCACGCAATTCGGATCGTCGCCATTGAGCAACACCATTCCTTCACTGGGAACAATGTTCAGCAGCCGCCGGAAACTCAGCTTGATCGCATCGAGATCTTCGAAGATATCCGCGTGGTCAAACTCGATATTGTTCACGATCACCAGCTCTGGAAGGTAGTGAATAAACTTCGACCGCTTATCGAAAAAAGCCGTGTCGTATTCATCGCCCTCCAACACGAAATACCGGGAATCCCGCAGGCAGGCTCCCTTCCCCAGATTCGACGGAATGCCGCCGATCAAATACGCCGGAGCGCGGCCCGCGCTTTCAAAAATCCACGCAAGCAGCGACGTGGTCGTCGTTTTGCCATGCGTCCCGGTGACCACCAGATTGTGCCTGCCGCGCAGGAAAAACTGCTTTAACGCCTCGGGCAGCGAGACGTAATAAAGTTTGCGATTCAGCACAGCTTCGACCGCCGGTTTCCCACGCGTCATCGCATTGCCCACCACCACGACATCCGCAGACTCCGGAATGTCCGCAGGCTCGAACCCCTTTGTAATCCCGATACCTTTTTCCTCAAGAAACGTGGACATCGGCGGGTAGACATTATCGTCCTGCCCGGTCACGGTATAGCCCTGCTCCCGCATGCCCGCAGCCACGGCACCCATCGCCGTGCCGCAAATTCCAAGGAAGTGAATGTGTTTCAAAGCGGAATGCTGGGACAAAATTTACCGGATTAACAAGGTGGAGCGGCCGATGGGTTCGATGCTTTCCATTCCATCTATTTCAATACACGTCCTTGCGGTAGCGTTTGGCCTTTTTGAGTTCGGCCATGTAAGCCGCTGCCTCCTCGGGCGTTTTGCCTCCCGCTTTTTCGACAACCTTGTGCAGGGCGTCATCCACATCCTTCGCCATGCGCGATGCGTCGCCGCAAATATAAAAATAGGCACCCCGCTCCAGCCACGCATACAGCTCCTGCGCATTCTCGACGATGCGATGCTGCACGTAGATTTTATAATCCTGATCCCGTGAAAAAGCGGTATCGAATCGGGTCAACACACCCTCGCTCTGCCAGGCTTCGAACTCCTCCTTGTAGAAAAAATCGCAAGCCGAACGCTGCTCGCCGAAGAACAGCCAGTTCCGTCCGCTCGCCCCCGTCGCCTTGCGTTCCTGCAGCATGGCGCGAAACGGCGCAATCCCCGTCCCCGGACCGACCATAATCATGTCCGCAGCGGGGTCTTCCGGCACGCGGAAATGCTTCGCCGTGTGAACGAACACAGGAATGCGTCCCACACCCTCCGAGCGCTCCGCGAGGAAAACCGACGCCACGCCCGAGCGCTTGCGATTTAATGCTTCATAGCGAACGGAGGCCACCGTGAGATGCACCGCCTCGCCCACCACCTTCTGCGAGGAAGCAATGGAATACAAACGCGGTTGCAGCTTGCGCAACACTTTCACAAATTCCTCCGGCGTGAACTTCGCCAGCGGAAACTCCTCCAGCACATCCAGCACATCGCGGCCCCACAGCCACGCATCCAGCTCGCTCTTCACCTCCGGATTAAGCAACTCTTTGAGAAACTCCGCACCCTCATCCTTCTCCGCCGCCGCCTGCAACAATTGCTTGGCCGGAGTGGTGATAATGTAATCCTTCAACAAAGCATTCCGAAGCGCCACCAGCTCGCCAGCCGGATCCGCCACCAGCTCCTCCCCCGTAAACCCGAGCGTCTTCAGAATCTGTTCCACGAGCTTCGGATCGTTTTCCGGGAAAACGCCCAGAGAATCCCCAACTTCATAAGCGAGGCCCGAACCCTCCAGAGAGATTTCGTAATGCCGCGTGTCTTTTTCAGAGCCCTCGAGCGTCAAAGGGCGATTCACCGCCATCGTAGCGGGAAAAGGATTCTTTCTAGAGTAAATCGAGGCAACTTCCGTGGACATAGCCCGCCAGTAAATGACATCTCCAAACCGGAGGCAAGACGACTTGTCCGGTCTCGAAGCAATTTATCCGTCCCCTCCCAACAGGCGGCTCACAAGGTCCTCGCTGGTCACCACGCCCACATCGTTTCCGGCATCATCCCGAACGATCGCCAGCTGCATGCGTGCCGCCCGCAGCGTGCGCAAGGTCTCCAGCGCATTCTCCTGCGTCTCCACCGCTACGGCCCTGCGGACATACGATTGCGCACGCCCCGTTTGCACTCCATCACGGAGCAAATCAAAAACCCTCAGAATCCCGGCCACCTTTCCGCTCTCGTCCAGCACCGGCAGCCGGCTTGCCCCCGACTTCCTCGCCAGATCGAGCACCTCCGGCACCAGCGTGTCCGTGCGCACACACAGCGTCCTTGCCATCGGCTGCATCACATCCCGCGCCCGCAGCACCCGGAAATCAATAATCCGATCAATCAGAGCACTCGCATCCGCCGCCACGTCCCCCCGCGCAGCCGCATCCGCAATGACCCGCTTGATGTCCGCCACCTCCGCCACCCGTCGGCTTTTCGGCTCCCTTGCCGCATGAAAAATCGGCCGCAGCAGCGCCGCTCCTGCCTCGACCAGCGGGCCCACCACCAGATCCGCCACCCACAGAATCCGGGCGAAGATTACCAGCGTCCGGTACGGAAATCGCTGGAAAATGGCCTTCGGCAAAAACTCCACGAAGAAAACCAGCAGCGGCAGCGCCACCCCCAGCGCAAGCAGCGCCCCCACCGCCCCAAAACGCCCGGTAAACTCCGTGTACAGCAACCCCACCGCCAGGATATTGCCCAGATTCGTAAGCAGCACCACGGTGATCATTAGCCGCTCGATTCGCGTCAGCAATGCATCCAGCTGCACGGCCCCCGCCTCACCGCGCAATGCATGATGGCGCAACCGGATGCGATTAACCGAGAGCACTCCGGACTCGATGCCCGAAAACGTAAACGCAATCACCAGACAGGCTGCAATGGCGATCCAGATCATTCCTCGCCCTCCGGATTAAATACCGTTCCATTCATAGCATCAGGCGAAGGTTCGATGAAGACCTCCTTGATGCGTTTGCGCGTAGCCCGGCGCACCACGATCCGCCGTCCGTTAATACTGATCGTCGCACCCACGCGTGGCAGAAATCCGAGATGCTCCACGACGAGTCCTCCGATCGTTTCGACCGACTCCGCCTCCTCCAGTTCCCAATCGAGCGCCTCCGCAAGATCATCGAGCCTCGCATTCCCCGCTGCCAGCGCCCGGTTCTCCCCCAGCTTCTCAATATACAGCTCGCTCCGCGAATCCGGCCCCTCCTCCCCCAGCAACTCTTCGATAATGTCAGACAGAGTAACGATGCCTTCGATCCCCCCATACTCATCAAGGAGGATGGCCAGATGCTGGCGGCGCTTCAAAAACGCCCGCAGCAGGACCAGCGCCCCCATCGTCTCCGGCACGAACGCCGGCGGCTGCACCTGCTCGGCAATTGGAATCTCAACCCGCAGCAAAAACTCCTTCACATCGAGAATCCCCAGAATGTCATCCGGATTCGCCCCCCGCACCGGCACCCGCCGGTAACGCCTGCCTCGCAGCACGTCCGCCGCATCCGCATTCCGGATATCATCGGGAATCATAAACACATCCACCCTCGGCGTCATGCAATGCTTCGCTGGCTCCCGTCCCAGCTTGAGAACCTCACGGATCAGGCGGCCTTCCGTCTCATTAAGCGTGCCTTCATCCTGCGCAATATCGATCAGCGTCTCCAGTTCCTCAGTCGTCAGGTACGGCGACGGCACCACCCGCTGCGGGATGAGAAACTCCACAACCCTTTCGCACAGGAGCCGCAGGAAATCCGTCACCGGCTCGAGCACCGGCAGCATGCCCCGCACCACCGGCAGGCCCAACACCGTCAAACGCACCGGCATCGCCAGCGCCAGCAGCTTCGGCAGAAGCTCGCAAACCAGAATCACGCCCCCAAAAACCACCGCCATCATACCCCAGCCCAGAAAATCCTGCCCATATCCGAAGCTCTCCAACAAATACAGCGTGACCACAATCAACGGCACATTCGCCAGCGTTGTCGCCAGCAGCAGCGCACTCATCACCTCTCCCGGGCGGCCCAGCACTTCCTCCACCAGCACGGCGGATTGTCTGTTTCGCGACCGCAACTTGCGGCGGCGCTCCTCATTCATTGAAAAGACCGCCGTCTCGATTGCCGACAATCCCGCCGAAGCCACCGCAAGTCCACACCCTAGAATAAGAAGACAAATCTGGCTAACGCTCATCACTCAGCGCCAAAGCCTGTGGCACCCGGTCTCAAATGGTTGTAAGAAATACGCTGGTTTCTGCAAATCGCCACGGATTGTACAGGCCAGACCTTCGCCGAACATGAAAAAACACGCCCGAATCGAGGCTTTTATCTCCTCGCTCGACAGCGCCACTCCCTCGGGCCTCCACCCCTGTTACGCCGGCTATTTCACCTGCTTCAACGCCGGCGATTACTACGAAGCCCACGATGTTCTCGAGCACCTTTGGCTGCCCTGCCAGGATGCCAGCAAACCCTTCTACAAAGGCCTCATCCAGATCGCTGGAGCCTTCGTGCATCTGCGCAAACAATTCCTCCGTCCCACACACCCCAAGGACGGACGCCGCCTCGCACCCGCCAGCCGTCTCTTCGACCTCGGCGCCCAAAATCACGGCCCCTTCGCCCCCATCCACCTCCAGCTCGACATCGCCACCGTCCTCACCCTCTGCACCCGCCACAACACCGCCATTCGCGACTCCGACTACACGATCAATCCCTGGAACCCTCGCATCCTTCCGAAATTGCGTCTCCTCCCCGACACGAGCGCCGGAGACTGAAGCCATGCAAGTGCCTCGCCAGCTACTCAAAACCGCGCCCGCAGGCTTCCCAGAAAAGGCGCATCCATCCGCTTCGCCCGCCCCCGCGACTCGACTTGCATGGAGAAACGGCCTACCGGTGTGGAAACCCCCAAAATCGAACCGTAATATGAGCGACCCCGCCCCGCCCGCATTCAAGGACCGCCGCGCCGGTCTCATCCTTTTCGGCATCCTCACCATTGGTATCGGATGCCTCTGCGCCCTCTTTGTTCCGCTGATGCTTTGGGCCTCGATGCAGGCCTCCAGACACGGCGGCTTCCCGGGCATGCCTGCCGTCCTGCCCGGTGTGGTAACTTACGGTTTTCTTGGCGTGGCTCTCATCTGGCTGGGTGCCGGCTCGATTCTGGCCCGCCGCTGGGCGCGTGCGCTGTTGCTGATTTTTTCCTGGGCATGGCTGATCGTGGGGGTGTTTTCCATTTTAACAGTGCTCATCCTCCTCCCAGGGATTCGCGATTCCATGAATGCGGGTCAGGGAGCGTCAGCGTCGCCGGGAGTGCAAATGACCATCTTCGGAATCATGGCGGCATTTTATTTTGCCATCTTCCTGCTGCTGCCCGGCGTCTGGGTTTTCTTTTACCAAAGCCCGCATGTCAAAGCCACCTGTGAGGCACGGGATTCCGTGCCGCGCTGGACCGATCGCTGTCCCCTGCCCGTGCTTGCCATCAGCCTGTTCGCGTTCTCAGGAGCCGCGACAATGCTTTTTACCGCATTTGCCTATCGGGGGTTTCTTCCATTTTTTGGAACCTTTCTCCTTGGAATTCCCGGAGGGCTTCTGTCCCTCATCCTTGCCGGTATTTGGATCTGGGCGGGCATGGCTGCCTTTCGGCTGAATCCTGCGGGCTGGTGGATTCTTCTCCTCTCGATGGTGCTGGTGGCCGTGTCGTGCTTCCTCACTTATTTGTTCCACGACTTTGCGGATATTTACCGGACCATGGGCCTTCCGGATGCCGAGATCGCCCGCATGAACAACCATCCCTTCGTTCGCGGCAGGTCGCTGGCTTGGATATCCCTGCTTTCCGCCATCCCATGGATTGGCTACCTGCTCTGGATCCAGCGTTATTTCAAGCAGCCGCCCACCCCGGCCTGACACCGTCTCCGGCGCACGCGAGAGAAATCGCTTTGCCGTATTGACCACCGCCCCCGGGCAGCGGATAGTTCCCGGCTCGCGATGTCCATCGAACGCACCCGCAACTTCTGCATCATTGCCCATATCGACCACGGCAAGACCACGCTCTCCGACCGCCTGCTCGAAAGCACCGGCACCATCGCCGACCGGGACAAGCAGGATCAGCTCCTCGATTCCATGGATCTCGAGCGCGAGCGCGGCATCACCATCAAGAGCCACCCCGTCACCATGCGCTACCGCGCCAAGGACGGGCTCGACTACCGGCTCAACCTCATGGACACCCCCGGCCATGTGGATTTTTCCTACGAAGTCTCCCGCAGCCTGGCCGCCTGCGAGGGAGCCCTCCTCATTGTCGACGCCGCCCAGGGGGTCGAGGCCCAGACGGTGGCCAATGTCCACCTTGCCGCAAAGCAGAATCTCACGATCATCCCCATCATTAATAAGATCGATCTGCCCAATGCCGACCTGCCCTCGGTCAAACAGCAGCTCGAAGACATCCTGGCCATTCCCGCCGAGGAGGCCATCGCTGCCAGCGCCAAGGCCGGCATCGGCATCGAAGACATTCTGGAAGCGGTCGTCCAGCGCATCCCTCCCCCCAAATCGCAGGACGAAATACTGCGCGCACTTGTTTTCGACTCAGTTTTTGACGGCTATCGCGGCGTGGTCGGCTACCTCCGTGTCTTCTCCGGCAGCATCACACCAGGCATCGCGGTGAAGTTGATGTCGACGAACAACAACTACGAGATCAAGGAAATCGGCGTTTTTACGCCCAAGATGTTCGCCCAACCCCGTCTCGACGCGGGTGATGTCGGTTACTTTATCGCCAACATCAAGACCACCGCCGAGATCAAAATCGGCGACACCCTCACCGATGCCAAACGCCCATCGGCCGAGCAGCTCCCGGGCTTTCAGGAAGTCCACCCCATGGTCTTCAGCGGCATCTACCCCATCAACACCGCCGATTTTGAACACCTCAAGGCCGCCATGGGCAAACTCCAACTCAATGACGCCGCCTTTGTCTTCCAGGCCGAAAGCTCCATCGCCCTCGG
>Ga0351849_10124_pt1 | contig 25829 bp, 26 predicted proteins | sample TotcelHFGM3001N3_FD_206792 | JGI IMG/M metagenome (GOLD analysis project Ga0351849, IMG submission 206792) | Enriched cells from coal bed in the Powder River Basin, Montana, United States - Total cells FGM rep1 HSBNCT.FGM.300.1.N3 ... | reverse complement strand
GGTGGAGTTTTTTTCACGTCGGGTTTTACCAGAAGTTCAAACCCGGTGTTTTCCTCGACCTCGTCTATCGTTACGCCGGGCGATAACGACTCTATCTCCATTCTTCTTTCGGGGTTGTCAAAACCCATAATTGCAAGATTTGTCACTATCTTGTAGGGTCCGGAACCTTCAGGAAGACCGGCTTCGTTTCTACTGTTTCCTCCCGAGAGATAGCCCGGCGAGGTTATAAAATCCACCTTTTCAACGAAGCGACGTTTTTCGTGAGGCGTAATCACCATCGTCCTCCAGCAGTTTGACGCAAGATCATTGGCTCCTCCGCTTCCGGGCAGTCTCACCTTGGGTTTTTTATAGTCGAGTCCTATCATCGTGGAATTTAGATTTCCATATTTGTCGATCTGGGCACCTCCCAAAAAAGCATAATCTATCATCCCACGCGCGGTAAGAGACATCGTTTCAGTCATAGAGCTGGCCATCAATGCCTTCCAGGTGGTCCTGGAATCGCCAACGGAAACCGGCATGGTGGGCAAAAGTGGGGCTATTCCACCGGCCTCAAAAAGCATGAGCATATCGGGGGCAGTGGTTTTTTGGGCAAGCATCGCTGCTGCGCACGGCGCCCCCGTACCGACCACTGCGGAACAACCGTTTTCCATAAAACCCGCCGCAACGCATATCATGAATTCCATAGAGTTATAATCGGACATATTACCTCCGGCTGGCGTTTTTTTAAGCGTTACTCATCTAACATGAATTCCTTGCGGCGAAGCATTTGGCACTTTTCAAGACCGCCGTTTTTTTCCAGATATTCGTTGAAATTTCGACACGAAAAAATGTTCTTCTCGATGAATTTTTTAAATTCCGCAGGATCTTTTTCGGCCGTCAGCCACTCTTTGATATGAAACTCGTCTGAAAAATATTCGAAAGGCATATTGCCCGGATAACTGCCAAACGGGACCTCACAAACCGCATCCACACAAAAGTAAGGGATCATGGTCAGATGAGGATCATTTCTAAAAACTTCCGTATCGACTAGCCTCTCGCAGGTTATGATGACGTGTTTTGCGGCTCTGGCAAGATCTTCGTCGGATATGGAAACACCACGAAAAGTGGCGTTACCATATTTGTCGGCTTCGTTGACGTGTATTATGGCTATGTCTGGATATAGGGCCGGAAAGGTTGCATATTTTTTTTGGGTATATGGACATTCGATGACCTTAGAGGCGCTCCACTTAAGGGAATCCGCCCCTAGGCTTTGCCTTCCGATGAGAAATGGAACCCCAAGCATCGCCGCCTTGTAACGCCATGCGAGCCCGGCGTTGGTCCACTCGACGGTTTTTACCTTGCCGCTTTCCACATATTTTCTGGCATTTGCGGATATCCCCCTAGCCTCAAGTCCTATGATATAGGCGATATCACACCTGTCGAAACATTCGCCTGCGGCGAGTATTTGAAAATCGTGGGTGGCCGTGTGTCCGGAGAGGCCGAGTTTTTTCTTTTTCTTGCGGACGATTTCATGCAAAGCGGCGGTGGGTATTCTAACCCCTCCGAACCCGCCTATGGCGATGTAATCATTATCGTGGACGAAGCGATCTATAGCCTCCCCGATATCCATCCTCTTGTCTTCGAGCGATCTTTTCTTTTTTTTGAAATGCTCCCTTGCCGCGTCGGGATCGGGGTTTGTAAAAAGTTCGCCACAGCCTTCCGAAAACACTCTCATTTATCCTCCAAGTGTTTGAAGTGCTTTGGTTTTTTATTCAATAGGATGCATTAAATCAACAATAAACCGTTTATGACGAAATTTAGTGTCTAGCCCTGCTTGATTTTATTATTTGATTTACGGAAATATGACCGAGCAGAGGCCGAGAGGATAAGGTGTTTTTTTAGAACCGGCAAAGGTTCACAATCCGTGAGATCGTGATTTTATCGTTATTGCGCATCAATGATTGGTTAATTGACCTTTACAATGAATTTATCATGAGCTAATTTTTTCGCTTCCGTATTTTCAAATGAAATTTTATTAAAAAAGGAGATGTTATGGGTGTGGAGAAGACGCTTGGAATAATAAAACCCGATTCGCTCGAAAAGGGGATCATCGGCGAAATCTGCCAAAGGATAGAAAACGCCAATCTCAAGATCGTCGGAATGAAAATGCTTCACCTAAATGCGAGCAAAGCTGCCGGCTTTTATGCGGTTCATAAAGACAAGCCGTTTTTTGCAGGTCTTGTTTCCTTCATGACCTCGGGACCCTGCGTAGTTATGGCGCTTGAAGGCGACAACGCAATAAAGCGCTGGCGCGACACTATGGGCGCCACCAATCCCGAACAAGCTGCGGAAGGAACGCTGCGCCGTGATTTCGGAACAAACATAGAGCGCAACGCCGTCCATGGATCCGATGCCCCGGACACCGCGTCGTTCGAGCTTTCTTATTTTTTTGAACCAAACGAAATAGTTAAGTACGAATGGATGTAGTAATCGGTGACTGACTAATCGGTCATCATATTGAACCATTCACGAGTCGCAGGCAGCTGCATGTATGAATTTGTCGATCATACAGCCGACATGGGCATCCGGGTTGAGGGTGAAAACCTTGCCGGACTTTTCGTTCGTACCGCAGAGGCATTCTTCGACGTCCAAATTCAAAAGAAGAAGCAATTTTCATCTCCCATCGACGTGCCTGTTTCTGTAAAAGCTGCAAACTTGGAAGAGCTTCTCGTCCGCTGGCTTCAGGAACTTCTTTACATACTGGAGACGAGGCATCTTGTCCTTTCGGATTTTTGGATAGATGAGATAGACGAAACTCATCTCATGGCTTCCGCCAAGGGTGTCAAATTCGACGGCACAAAACATCGCGTAAAGCTGGAAATCAAGGCCATCACCTGTCGCGGTCTAGAGGTGAGAAAGGCCGACGATGGACGTTGGTTCGCGAAGGTTATTTTTGATGTTTAGTTTTGTTCACCACAGGGAGGGTAAACATGCCCCAGATAATTTACGATATATTCGCTTATGTAACGGGACCTCTTCTTATCGTGGTCCTTCTAGGCACGGGCATATTTCTCACCATCAAGATGCGCTTCGTCCAGCTTCGCGGACTTGCTGAAGGCATAAGGATAACCGCAGGAAAATACAACGATCCAAGCCACCCGGGCGATGTCACGCACTTCAAGGCGCTTTGCGGAGCATTGTCAGCTACTGTCGGCGTGGGGAATATTGCCGGGGTCGCAGCAGCGATAGCCCTAGGTGGACCCGGTGCGGTATTTTGGATGTGGGTCACGGCATTTTTGGGAATGGCCATAAAATTCACCGAATGCACTTTGGCACAACAATACCGGATCGTTCATAAAGACGGGACCGTTTCCGGCGGTCCGATGTACTATATAGAGAAAGGACTCGGCAGACGCTTTAAGCCTCTGGCCGTCGTCTTCGCATTTTTTACGGTCTTCGCCTGTTTTGGCATCGGCAACATGGTTCAATCAAACCAAGTGGCACAAGTTTTAAGCGCGACCTTCGACGTCAACACGTGGATAACAGGCGTGATCATCGCATTCATGACCGGCCTTGTGATAATTGGCGGGGTAAGGAGAATAGGTCAGGTCGCCGGAGTGCTCGTTCCGTTTATGTCGATATTTTACGTTGGAGGAGCAATCTTGATACTTGCGATGAACCCGGAACACATAGTTCCGTCGTTTGTCATGATTTTCAAGGGCGCGTTTTCAGGCACGGCCGCGGCCGGAGGCTTTCTAGGCTCGGCAATAATGATGGCGGTGCGTTCGGGCGTAAGCCGGGGCCTTTTTTCCAACGAGGCAGGGCTTGGTTCAGCGCCCATAATACACGCCGCTGCAAAAACGAAGATACCGGTGCGCGAAGGTCTCGTTGCGCTCCTTGAACCCTTAACGGATACAATCATAATCTGTACGATGACGGCGCTTGTCATCATTTCGACTGGCGCTTGGACAAGCGGGCTTCGCGATGCTCCGCTTACGATGGAAGCTTTCGAACGGGGTTTTTTCGGCGGGGGCTATCTGGTAGCCTTCGCCATTGTTCTCTTCGCATATTCCACGGCAATATCGTGGAGCTACTACGGTGACCGAGCGGCAGAATATCTATTCGGAAAAAAGATCATCATGCCGTTTCGCATTTTCTACTGCATCGTTCTTTTTTTCGGGGCAATCGCCGGCTCGACTACGGCTTGGATAGCAACCGTATGGGCCTATGCCGATATCGCCAACCTTCTCATGGCCTTTCCAAACCTTCTCGCGCTGTGGCTGCTTTCCGGCGTCGTCGCGAAATCGCTTCGCACGTACATGAAAGATCACAAGGCCGGCCTTTACGAAACTCAAACTCCAATGGAGGAATCCCCCATAGAGCATTTTGGCTAGAAGGCCAAGGGCAAGGTTAAGGCCAAGGGCAAGGTTAAGGTTAAGGTTAAGGTTAAGGTCTATTATAAAAGCCCTCGACCTCGACCTCGACCTTAACCTTAGCCTCAACCTTGACCTCGACCTTGATTGCGGATATATCGTCACAACTTTCCGCGAATACTGTTTGATACAAGCGGGTGTAGTTCAATGGTAGAACACGAGCTTCCCAAGCTCGTTACGAGGGTTCGATTCCCTTCACCCGCTCAAAATAGACAGGGTCCCCGAAGCGGGGCCTTTTCTTTATTTGGGGCTGCGTGGAATAGCTCGAGCTCTTTCGGTGTACATCAAATTGTGCGATAGTGGGCGCTTCTTATTAGGTTAGGCAAACGGCCCTAGCCTCGGATAAAAGTGCGCAATAGGCCTCTTGAATTGGAATTTTGTAAACCACCAGACGGAGCGAGGCAACAACTTGTTATGATTGAATTATTTCCTGACTTTCTCATGGGCCGAAGGTTGATTTTAAAAGCTCTTATTTTTCGATGGTTTTTGTAATAAGAAATTGTAAATCTTCTCGGTTCCGGAGTTTTCAGTTAAATTACCCCCCGCAAAGCGGGGGGCTTAAAAACCGTGAACCGCTCAAAGCGGTTAAACTGCTGGAGCCCCCTGAAGGGGGCGACTACCGAAACAGTCCGAGCTGATCTATGCGCTTATCTGATTCCTCTTGCCGCTTGATGTAGTCGCGCATCTTCATCTCATCTCGCCCTACCGTCGAAACGTAATAACCCTTCGCCCAAAAACTTTCTCCAACAAAATTCCTTTTCCTCCCAAAGTATCGCGCCACAAAGATCGCGCTCTTCCCCTTGATGTACCCTACAACCTGCGCCACAGAGTATTTCGGCGGAATCGAGATCATCATGTGGACATGGTCAATACAAAGATGCCCTTCCTCGATCTCACTTTCCTTCTGCTTTGCCAGCTCCCGAAGGACCGAACCCAACTCCGTCTTCAGCCTGCCATACAATACCTTTTTTCGGCACTTCGGGATGAATACCACGTGATACTTGCACTCCCATTTCGTGTGCTGTAAAGATTCCACACCGTGCATCACAGCCTCCTCTCCGTTGAACTTTGAGCGGTTCTCGGTTTGGAGGCTTTTTTCTATCTACTCCCGCAAATGTCAAACTCTGTGGGTCCCCACGCAAAGCGTGGGGATTTCCGGGTTATTAAGGCTGGACAAAAAACGCAACTCATTGTAGCAACGGCGAGTTTCCGGCACCCGCTGGAGGCAAGGTTCAAATATGACTAAACAAAACGAAAGATATAACTGGGCTCGGCTTAATCATCTGCAGGTTGGTAAATACGGCGAATATTATTCAAAGATGCGCATGGTGGAAATGGGTTGGCAGTTGTATACATCAGAGGTTGATGATCGTGGCATAGATTATTTGATCCGCACCAATCTAGGAAAGTGCGTTGAGGCCCAAGTTAAGACTGTACGATTGAAAAAAAACGCCTATGTATTTTTTCGCAAAGATCATATAAGCCCTGAACAGCTGAAAAAGTCATATGCTATATGTCTGGTTGTAATGAGAGAGGGAGAAGAACCGGACATATTTTTCATTCCGGGCCGAGTGTGGCTTGCGCCCAATGACATTTTTGTAAGCCATGATTATGAAGGCAGGAAATCCGCACCGGAATATGGCATCGCTATTTCCCAAAAGAACCTCCTAAAATTATCCGAATACATCTTAAGACCCGAAAGTCTTGATCTGTTTACCCTCAAATAAACGACAGAAATTGCGAACCCCAATATTCATCTGAGCAACAACCAAGACCGCTGAATTATGGCTCGATTTTCATACGCTCGAATTTTTATCAATAAAACTTTCGACTGCACTTACAGCTTCTTTCATCACCTGCGGCGGTGAGTTCGCCACCCATACCGCAAAATTATAAAGTTCTTGATTGCTCACCTCTATCCACTTGCCCTTGAGTGAAAGAAAGACAAAGAGTGTCGTGACTGCAATCCGCTTATTTCCGTTAGAGATTTTGTCCAGCCTTAATGAAAACTTCACGGCAGTACCAAGAAATTGCTGTAACTAATTTAAAAATTTTAAAATTTTCAATGGTAAATCGCCTCGGCTTAGTTCCTGAAGGTCATTCAAACTTTCCGGCCTAATGAACAGTATCCACTGCGGAAAGAGGGTGCTGTGCTTTGTCAAAATTCTGATCCACGCGCCGACGTGGCTTGGACTATTGCACCCTATTGCGCCATCAACAATCAATGGCAGCTGTGGCTTAAGAGACGCCGCTAATGTAGTTCGCAATATCATCATCATTCTCATTCTTTCGCCCCCGTCCAGCAAAGGAAACAAATTGCCTTTGCCGGTTTCAGGGTTTGGAATTCGGAAAAAGTATTCTTTATCGTAAGTAATCTCCCACTTTCCACCTGCCCAATCCTTATCCAAGGAATCGTTTGCAATTATGTTAAAGTTTTTAAGAAACGATTCATCAAACACATTTTTATTTTTGGTATAACTTTGGATATATTTTGCATCATTTGGAGGGTATATTCCCATCTCTCGATAAGTGAAATATCGCAAAGCCTTTAATGTTTCGTTCAACGACTCCCCTGTGTCATCAATCCATGAGCCCCCGGATACTTGTTTCTGGATTGTGAATGTTTCATCTGTGCATCCCGTTTGTGATCTTATCAGGCGATAAACATTGTCGTCATGGTTAAGCTCTACACACACAGAAACATTTTTATTTGGTGTATTTGTCCAGTCGTCAGGAATTTCCTTGTATAAACACCACATAATTGCCGAATAGAATGAGAAATGAGAGCCGGAATAGTTAATGAACACTATCTTGTCGGCTTCATCCAAAGATAAAATGTGTTTACCTTCCAGTTTATGCCAATTTTGAAGTTCAATTTTTTGTATTATCATAATCACCTACCTCCATATCTCCATCCTGTATAATAAAAACCGAGCTTGTGAAACAAAATTTCTCCTGATTTCATAAAATGACTGTACGCGTGGAAATCTCCCCGATTCCGGAGAAAAACGCCAGGCGAAGGAGGAGAATTTCTGAATCCCGAGTTCCGGATTTTACGAGTCCCAAATCCCGGGTTTTACGGTTCACGAATTACGAGTTACGAGTCCCGGGTTTCCGAGTCACGGGTTTTTGCTCCGTCTGGGAATCAGTACTCCGGTGTACATCAAATTGTGCGATAGTGTGGCGCTTCTTATTAGGCTAGGCAAACGGCCCTAGCCTCGGATAAAAGTGCGCAATAGGCCTCTTGAATTGGAATTTTGAACTTTTTCGCAAACCGTTTAACGTCCTCATATTCCGGATAGGCCTTGATAGCTTTTCCATCGGCGTTCATGCCGACTTTGAAGCGAACACCGAGTCTTTTAATTTTTTTCGTCACCATTTTTCTCTGAAGCACCTTGCGATCGACGGGCCAGAACCTCACGCCGAAAGAAGACGTTTCATTAAGAATCAAATCTATCAACTCGTCCTTGATGCCCCAAGGGCAAAGCACGGAGAGTCTTACCGCAGGACGGTTTTTTTTCATCTGCACTGGGACCATTTCCACATCTAGAGCGCCCGCTGCAAATAGCCTTTCTATGGCATGATCGAAAAGCTCGGGGTTCATATCGTCTATGTTGGACTGTAGGACGACCACCGGAAAGCCTTCGCCTGTCATTATTCTAAGCACGTTCGGAAAGTCCGGAAACACCTTGTCGCCAAAGCCTACGCCTACGCTAGAAATCACCTGAAGCGGACATTCGCAAAACCCTGCGGCCACGGTAGTTATTATGGCCGCGCCGGTGGGAGTCACCATTTCGCCATCGATATCCAAATTTTTAAGAGGTACGCCCTTCATGAGCTCTAATGCCGCCGGAGCGGGAACCGGCAAAACGCCGTGCTCGCAGCTGACCTTGCCCCGCGTCATAGGAAGCGGAGACGAATAGACGGCATCGAATCCAAAAAAATCCAGGCCGATCGCGCTGCCTATTATATCCACCAGCGAATCCACCGCGCCCACCTCGTGAAAATGCACCTTCTCCACCCTTCTTCTATGCACCTTTCCTTCGGCCTTCGCGAGCCTTGAAAGAATTTCTCTGGCCGTTTCACGAACAGGCTTGCCAAGCCGACTTTTTGCGATGAGCGTGTCTAAATCACTATATGATGAAGAACCGGGCCCACTCTTCACCTCCACTTTGAGATTTGTTCCCGCTACGCCATGATGATCTCGTTTTTTCAAAATTTTGTAGCTACCTATATTCACCTTGGAAAGCTCAGCCTCCAGATGCTTAATCGGCATCCCAAGATCGATAAGTGCACCCAAAACCATATCGCCGGCTATTCCTGAAAAACAGTCAAAATACGCTATCGCCATACTAAGCTCTCCTTGTGACTTCTACCTCTATTACAGCTCTTTCAGTGGCCCTGATTATTTTGAAAAAAAGTTTTCCCGACCCAAACGTTTCGCCAGACGATGGAATCCTTTCCATGATGTGTATCACAAAGCCGGCTATAGTTTCGTATTCGCCCTCGGGAATGTCGAGACCAAGCCTTGAATTTGCGTGTTCTATCTCCAACCTTCCGCTTAAGACGAACCGGTTTTTACCTGTTCTTTGATACAATACCGGACGAGTATCGTGTTCGTCATTTATTTCGCCGACGACCTCCTCCATAAGATCTTCAAAAGTCACGATGCCGGTGGCGGCGCCATATTCATCGACCACTACGGCGATGGGCTCGCCCTTTCTCTTCATTGCAACAAGCAGCTCGTCAAGCGGCATGCCCTCGGGAACGTAATATACCGGCTCCATCAGCTCTCTTACGGAAGCATTTTGATCCCCAAAGATCAGATCGAATCCGTAGAGCACTCCCACCATATTAAATATCCTGTTTTCGTAGAGAGGTATTCTTGAAAAACCTTGTTTCTCGAGAACTTCATCGGCTTCTTTGCGACCAGCGGTTACGGGGAGAGCTATTACATCAAGCAGCGGCGTCATGATGTTTTCGACCTTCTTGTCGGCAAGATCAAAAAGCCTCGATATCATCGTGCGCTCGGAATGTCTCACGTCGCTGCCATCGGCATTTCCCATCTCTATCATCGCCTCGAGGTCTTCTCGCGTAAGGCGGGTCGATGGATGAATGCCCTGCCCCAAATTCCCGATGATTTTTCGCGTAAATCCCGAAAGCAGCCACACAAACGGAAAAAAGATTAACGAAAAGGCATAGAGCGGCAAAACGATATAGAGGACTATTTTATCGGAATGATGCTGAAAAAGGCTTTTGGGGATCACTTCCCCAAAGGTCAGCGTGAACGGCCAGAAGATTATTGCAAGAGGTGCATAGGCTTCACCGTAGTTGTAGATTATAAAGAGGGTAGTCAACACCGAACCTATCACGGTGGCTAGATTGGTTCCCAAAAGGGTAGTGGAAAAAAACCTCGGTGCGTTGTCGATTATTTTTAAGGCAAGCGCCGCACGCTTCGACCCGCCCTCGGAAGCCACTGCGAGCCTTAGCCTGTCGGCATTGATTATCGCAATTTCGCTACCCGAGAAAAAGCCCTCGAGCAAAACGCAGATGCAAAGCATGATTGCCAGAAAAAGTATGCTCATCAATTCACTCTTCAATCTCTCCAAAAAGCTCTTCCAAAACGTCGTCCATGGTAACTATGCCAATTAGCTCTTCATCGTTTTTCACAAATGCGATATGGACATGAGACCTCTGAAACTCTCTGAGCAGCCTCTCCAGCGGCAGATTGGGAGTGACAAAAACCGGAGGACGTATCACGCTTTCAATCTTTACATTTTCGCCGGCCCTCTTTTTTCTGTAATATTTCGAAAGATCCCTTACGTGTAAAACGCCCACGACGTTTGTTCGGTCGTTATAATAAAAAGGCACCCTTGAATATTCAGTACACTTCATCTCGTCCACCATCTTTTCAAATGGAAGATCGATGGGCAGCATAAATACGCTGCCAAAGGGAGTCATTATGTCCAAAACCACCTTGTCGGTGAACTCGAATATGTTGTGGATGACCTCTTTTTCTTCTTCGTCGATGATGCCTTCCCGGCTGCCCAGGTCCACGAGCTTTCTGTATTCGTCTTCCATGACGGAGTCATCCCGCATACTACTGCCGCCGCAAAGGGCGACGGCGGCATCGGCAATACTTGCCAGAACCACCCGGATAGGAGCCACCAGCTTGTAAAAAACCCCAAGCGGCCACACTGCAAGCTGGGCAAATTGCCGCGCATATTTAAGTGCAAGATTTTTTGGAAGCACCTCGCCGAAAACGAGGACCAGAGGAGTCACAACCAAGATGGAGAGCAAAAGTTCGGTGCGCACTCCAGCCTCGATGGTCTTTGCTATGAGCGAAGCGCCCACTATGGATATGGAAACGTTCACGAACTCGTTTCCAAGCAGTATTGTGATGAGTAACTCTCTGGGCCTTCTAAGTGCCCAAAAAAGCCTCTGGGCTGACTTTTCATCTGCACTCTGCAGAAAGTGCACCTGAACCTTCGACAGTGAAAATATGGCAGTCTCCGAGGCCGAGAAAAACCCGGAGCAGACTAGGAGTATCGCTATGACGAATATTTCTGAAAACATCTAGCCACCAAAATGGTCAAAACCCCCGACCGAAAATTCAAGGATTTTTCCATCTCTACCTAAAACCGTCCTTGTGTTTTTGTCCTCTACTATCTTTCCTATCTCTCTTATCTCTTTGCAAAATGCACCTGCAAAATCCCTTGAAAAATTTTGCGGTGCGGTAAACAGCAGTTCATAATCCTCCCCTCCGGAAAGAGAAAGCCTGAAGGGATCAAAACCCATCTCGTCGCATGTCCTGATAAACTGGGCCGTCTGGGGGATATCCCCTGCCCAAATTTCAAATCCGACACCGCTTCGGCTGGCGATATGCCCTAGATCCTGAAGCAACCCATCGCTTATATCTATCATGGAGGTTACAAGGCCCGTCGAAAGTAGCCACTTTCCAAGCTCCACCTTTGGCGATGGGTTCAAAAATTTCTCCTTGATGCCACCTTCAGGTTCTTGGCCGTTTTTTAGAATGCCAAGTGCAAGAGCCGCATCGCCTAGCGAGCCGGAAACAAATATGGAATCACCAACCCTTGCACCACCCCTTGTTATAGCCTTACCATGGGGCGATTGGCCTATGGCCGTTATAGAAATCCAGAGCCCGCTTTTAGATGCAGTCGTGTCGCCGCCTATCATGACAGCGTTGTAAACCTTCGCCACATCTTTCATTCCTCGATAGAATTCGATCATGCCATGAGGATTATATTCGGACGGAACGGAAATGGTCGCCAGATAAAAACGCGGCGCACCGCCCATGGCGGCGATATCGCTCAAATTCACCGAAAGCGCCTTTCTTCCGAGAAGATAAAAGTCCGTCCACGAAAGATCGAAATGTATCCCTTCGACGATGGCGTCCGTGGTTACAAGCCAGTCGAGATCATCGCCGTCTATTACGGCACAATCATCGCCTATGCCAAGCGCGAGGCCATTTGCAAACAAAGGCTCGCTCCCGGCAAGTGCATCTATGAGATCGAATTCTTTCACGTTAGTTTATTTGCTGTATCCTAGAATTTTTTACAGTAAGTACCTGCAAGGTCCTTTTTGCATCGCCTGTTGCGTCAAAACTAGTTCTTCCCGTAGCACCTGCAAAGTTGGTCGTACGCAAGAGAGCATCTTTCATGGCCTGCCTGCCCGATACGCCGTCTAATTGGATGGCTTGAATCATCATTCTCATGGTATCGTAGGCCACGGCTTCCAGAAGAGTTGGGTCTATTCCGTAGGCCTTTTTGAACGCTCCAACAAAACCATAAACCACTGGATCGCTCGAGCTTTTGAAAAATGCATCTGTAAATACTGCGCCATCGACGAACTCACCGCCGCGCTCGACTAGCTCGGCATCATTCCATCTGGAAATCCCCAGATACTTGGCCTTTCTCACACCCATCATCGCAAGCGTTGGGATTATATAGCCGACCGCCTTGAATGAGTCCGGAATGAATATAGCATCGTAGGACTCGCCGGTACTTGTAAGGCCCGCCACCTGCTCGGCCATTCCACGCCCGCGAAGTTCGCTTGCGAACTCCATCTGGTTAGGGGCATAAGGATATTTCCCTACGACTTTGCCGCCCCATTTTTTGACGGCATTCGTGAAGAGATCCCGGTACTCCACGCCCTTTTTGTTTTCAGGATAGAGCACAAAAAACCTGCGAAGCCGCATGTTGCTGAATACATAATCGACCAGCGTGGAAATTTCAGAATCGGGCGTCACAAAGTTCCTGAAGGTATAATCGCCTGCCTCGGCAAAGCCGTCCATCTGGGAAAGAGAAATAGTGGGAACGCCCCTTTCCTGCGCCCGACCGGCGGCGGCAATCGCGCTTCTTGAAAGCAGTGGGCCGACTATCGCTATTACGCCTTCATCGGCAAGCTCATCCACCGCAGTTTCTGCCGAGGCACCGGAAAGCTCGGTATCTCTAACGATCACCTCAATTCCCGAGGGACCGCTGCATGGTTCGTAAACCCCTATTGCACATTCAAGACCATTTAAAACAGATTGTCCGTAAACCGCGTATTTTCCGCTCAAAGGAAGCATGGCGCCTATTTTTATCCCGGCTCCATCACCTAGTAGCCCGCCCATTTGGGCAGCTAAAAGCCTCGCCCTTTGATAATATTCGTGCTTGGGGTAGCGGCTTATATAATTTTTAATGAGCTTCGAGGCTCCATCGAAATCGCCTGACGTATGCATTGCTATTGCATATTTGTAATCGAGATAACCTCCGGATTTTTTTCCTTTCATATCTTCTACCGGAAGACTTGAGATATCGGCCAAGGTGATATTTGCATCATCAATCCATGCGCGGACATCTTCTAGCGCCGTAGATTCAGGCACGAGTTCTACGGAAGTAAGCTCCTCTCCTCCGCCAAGAGTAGCCCCGCTTGCATAATCATCTAAAAGCCTCAAAGACCACAGGACCCTTTCCGTAGTTTTCTTCCCAAGGGCCAAAGCCGCGGAAAACCCAAGCGAGTCCATTCTGAGCTTTAATATATTGCTCGCATTCGATCTTTCGATAAGGGAGAGTTCAGCTAATACATCCTCACCGCGACCTAGTTTGGCCATCGCCATGGCTGCTTTGAAATGCGCCTTTGGAAGCACGTTTGGCGATTTGATCTCCGAATAGGACTGTTTATAAAAAATTATTGCCTGTTTATATTTTTCTTCGGCGAAGGCGATTTCACCCCTAACAAACCTCGCCCTGTCCGTAAGTTCGGTATATGGAAAACCGGATATAAAAGAAGCAAAAGCCTGATCGGCCTGTCCGAAATTTCCCGATGAATACATGGCATATGCGGCATCAAAGGCCTCTTTGGCCTCTGGCGTTTGGGGATTTGGATAAAGTGAAGCCCGGGAAACCATCCCGCCTGTAGCGCACGCGCAAAAAAACACGACCAAGAGGCAAATGCCTAGATTTTTTTTCATTGATCTCCCTTAGACACGGTCACCATGGAAGGTCGAAGCAATCTATCTCCGAGCCAGTACCCCTTTCTGTGAACGGCTATGATCATGTTCGAATCATGGCCTTGGCTTTCACAAACGGCGATCGCTTCGTGTCTTGACGGATCGAATTCCTGACCACAGGCATCAACCTCCCTTAGATCATATTTTGCCAAAGTCATCAGAAGCGTTTTGCGGACAAGCTCAACTCCGCTTGCAAAATTTTTTACGTCTTCGGAGGCATCTGGAGGAACGTGGTCAAGCACCCGATCAAGATCGTCTAACGAAGGCAAAAGATCGGCCAAAAGTTTTTCATTCCCATACTTGACAAGATCTTCTCTCTCCTTTGCCATACGTTTTTTGGTATTTTCGAATTCAGCCATCACGCGCAAAAGCTTGTCGTAATGTTTCTTTGCCTCCTCCTCGGCCGCCTTTATCTGCAACCCAAGATCATCGTCCTCGTCTTGTTTGGAGGCAGTAGCATTCTCTACGTCTTTTTGTTTTTTGAGCGCCTCCTTTAATTCATCTACTTTTGTTTTTACTTTATGGCTCATCTCTCTATCTCCGTTTTTCAAAATACCATTCGTCCTGTTTTTTCAAGACTCGAGTATATCGCCTAAAACCTTTGCCGTAAAATCAACTATAGGAACCACCCGCGAATAATCCATCCTTATAGGACCTATGACACCCAGCGTGCCTATCACCTTGCCGTCCTTATGATAGGGCGCACCTATAACACCAAACGAGTCGATATTTTCGGTCTCCGTCTCTAAATCCGAGTTCGTACCCACGAATATTTTCACCCCTTCGCTTTTATGAACCCTTTCTAAAAGTTTTAAAACTTTTCTCTTTTCATCGAGCTCCCTGACCATGTTTCTAAATTTTTCCGATTCGGAAAATTCGGGAAGATCGAGAAGCTGAAACTGACCGTCTATAACCACGTCTCCGTCGGGAACGCCCGACAATACCATCTTCGAAAAAACCATGGCCTTTTTAAGCAGGCGATCATAATCGACATATTCGGCCTGAAGCTCCCTTTCCACCTTGGCAAGCGCCTCCTCCAGAGTAAGCCCCATGAGAAAATTATTGCAATAATTGGCTATGCGATCGAGCTCCGTATAGGAAAGGTCCTCGGAAATTTCTATGAGCCGGTTTTGGACAAGCCCATCGCGGGAGACGAAAATGCCAAGTATCCTATTAACTGAAAGCGGCATGAACTGTATCTGCTTGAAAATCACCCGATTGGCGCCCGGCGTCACCACAAGCCCCACGTAGTGCGAAACCCGCGCGAGCATCTTGGATGTTCTTGAAAGTATCGAGCCAATTTCGTGCTCATCACCGGCGCACCTCTCTCTTATCGCACCCATCTCCTGCTCGCTTAACTCTCTTCTTTTAAGAAGCGCATCGACGTACATGCGCATGCCGGCACAGGTTGGAACACGGCCGGCCGATATATGAGGTTGTTTCAAAAGCCCCATCTCGGTCAAATCCGACATGACGTTTCTTACCGTGGCCGGCGAGAGATGCCCCGGGTATTTCTTGGCTATGACCCGCGAACCGACCGGCATGGCGCTTGCGATATAATCTGAAATCAATATATCGAGTATGTCGAGGTGCCGCTCAGAAATAGTATTTATCATAAATAATCCTGTAATATCGAGCGGGTGGCACTCTACCGCACCCGAGCGCTAAACAACTAACAAATGCTTGGAGTGCGTGTCAACGAGGCACTTTCTAACCCGCGGCCCCCGCCACGGTGAAGGTGGGGATGACAATGAAAAAACAGGTTTTTTAGAGACACCCTATAGTTTAATACATAAAACGCTTGAAACTACCTATAATTTATGACATGCTTTGCCTGTAAATCGGGGGGATAAAGCCATGTTTTCACGTAACATACTTAAAAATCTGGATAATTGGAAAAACAAAAAAAACAGAAAACCACTCATATTAAGGGGTGCCAGACAAACGGGCAAAACAGTAGCTGTCGAAATGTTCGCGCAAAATTTTGAGAATCACGTCACTTTAAATCTTGAGCGGGACTCTGATAAAAAAATTTTCGAGCAGTGCAAATCGGCGAACGAAGCCATCAGGGCAATAGAAATTTACAAGGAAAAGAATCTCTCGGGACAAAACACCCTTCTCTTCATCGATGAAATTCAAAATTCCGAAAATGCCATAAAACTCCTGAGGTTTTTTTATGAAGACCGTCCTGAGCTTTTTGTCATCGCGGCAGGGTCGCTTCTTGAAGCAATCATGAAGAAAGACGGCTTTTCATTTCCGGTGGGACGGGTTGAGTTCATGTATCTGCATCCACTCACGTTCGACGAATACCTTCAGGCAACCGGGAGAAACAAGCTATACAGAGAACTGCAACAAGTGACCATCCAAGAAAAACCGGCGAATAATCTTCACGATCTCGCAACCGGGGCGTTCAACGAATACTCGCTTGTGGGCGGCATGCCAGCCGTTGTGGCCGACTACATCGGGAAAAAAAGTTTTCAGTCAACAGCAAAGATAAAGGAGGATCTGCTCACCGCAATAAAAGATGATGTTGCCAGATATTCACGCGTCTCCGAAGCAAAATACCTGCGCCATGTAATTGAATATGCTCCTTACTATCCGGGTGAACGGATAAAATACGAAAAGTTCGGCAATTCCGAATATCGCAGCCGCGAAATAAAGCACGCATTTGAGCTGCTTGAATACGCAATGGTTGTGCAGAGAATTTATGGAAGTTATTCCACCGAAGCGCCCATTCAGCCCAATTTCAGTGTTGCCCCGAAAATTTTATATCTGGATTCCGGCCTCGTCATTCATAAATTGGGACTGTCACATGAGATGATTTCAATGCAGGATTTGAATGCTTTATTCAAAGGCAAGCTGGCGGAACAAGTTGTGGGACAATGCATGATATCCCAAAATCCTCACCAACAAATCAAACCATGTTTCTGGTACCGCAACAAGCCCGGCTCCACGGCAGAAATTGATTATTCTTATCAATATCAAAATAAAATCGTACCCATAGAAGTTAAATCCGGGCGGATAGGATCGCTTAAGTCGCTCCATCAATTTATGGTATCATCGTCGGCTGATTTTGCGATTCGTTTTTATTCGGGAGAACTTTCAGTCGATGAATTAAAGACAGACAATAAATCATTCAGGTTGTTATCGATACCTTTCTATATGCAGTGGAGACTGGAAAGTTTACTGGCGAGTTTTTTATAATACTACCAGGTCATCTCTGAAAACTTGTTTTCAAAAAAGTGTCATCCCAGCACATCCATCTGTGTGGTCGAGTATGATCACGAATGCCTAGACCTCAAGCGAATAGAGAGATCGCGCGATGGGGGTTCGTCTGGATACAAGCATCGATGACAGTGCTATGAAACCCTCCACACATAGGCTTTCGGGGCGTCGGCGGGGGTCGATGGAGCATTGTTGATATTTCGCAGCATCTAGGCTACCCTACCCGTTATCAAAAAAGGGGGAGTAATGAAATACACAATAATTTTATCCATGATAACCTTGGTGACATTTTGCACCATGCTGTCTTGCTCCGGCAAAGGGGATGCTCCGCCATTACCTGCAGCGGATGCAACGCCGGCCGACTCTGCGGCGACAATACCTCTACCACCCCCACCATCGACCATCCCCTATGAAGGCAAGGTAATATCGACGAGAACTGAAGGTGCCTATCGCTTCGACACCGTAGCCTCAAAATTTTCGTGTAAAACAGCGGAAGATTGCACCCAAACGCAATTTTCAAATGCCCCTAAAAACAAACTTGAATGTACCTGCAAGGCGCCCTGCACGCCCTACATAGTAAATAGGGAGGAATTCAACAGGCGCGAAGTGGCAAATCGGGAGCTTTGCAAGCCAACCGATTGGTTCGGGCCCAACTGCCCGGCTCCCGCATGTACTTTCGACGAATTTGACGATTTCAAATGTATAGAAGGCAGATGCCTAGGGATCGCAATGGGACAAAATTGATCTTCATCTAGCAACGATTAGAGACACCCGGAAATTCCTTCGCTAAAAAACTTAACGACCGAAACGCCGACCTCTCTTGCAACCGCATCCTGAGCCTCGGCGGTAGATGCGCCAAGATGCGGCGTCATTATGCAATTTGAGACATCCCGAAAAATAGATGAATCGAAAGGTTCCTTGGTAAACACATCCAAGGCGGCGCCCGCTATGCGCCCGCTCTTTAGTGCCGCTGCAAGGTCTTCTTCGTTTATGATGCCGCCTCTGGCACAATTTATTATTCGAACCGACGGCTTCATCATCGCCATTTCCTTCGACGATATAAGGTTCTCCGTATCTTTGTTAAGTGGCGCGTGGATGGTAATGAAATCGGATTCCCGGCAGATCTTTTCTAGATCAGAAGCTTCTCCGCCAAGTTCTTTTATTTTCATCGGCGAAAGATTGGGATCGCAGACCAGTATCGTCATCCGAAAGGCCGTAGCCCGACAGGCCACTTCCTGACCTATGCGACCAAACCCTATAATTCCCAAAGTTTTTCCGGCCAGCTCCATGCCCTTGAATTTCTTTTTTTCCCACATCCCCTCGGACATGGATTTTGAGGCCTGCGGTATGCATCTGGCAAGCGAAAGCATCATGGCAAACGTAAGCTCCGCTGCAGAGACCGCGTTTCCGACAGGTGCATTGATGACTAAAATTCCATTTTTTCGGGCCGTCTGAATATCTATATTGTCGGTGCCAACTCCCGCCCGGGCGATGATCTTTAAATTTTTTCCTGCCTCTATAATTTTTGCTGAAACCTTGGACGCGCTCCGAACCACCAGACCATGAAACTCCGGTATGTCGCGAAGGAGCTCTTCCTGAGACATTTTTTCTTTATAGACGACGTCGAGCACGGGAGATGAACTCATTTCTTCAAGCCCCGCCTTTGAAAGACCGTCTGTACATAAAATCCTGTATTTTCCCGATGCACTCATGCTCTCTCCTCGAAATCCTTCATAAAATTGGCAAGCGCAGCCGCACCCTCGACAGGAAACGCGTTATAAACAGACGCCCTGATCCCGCCTATTTCCCGGTGGCCTTTAAGTCCCTGTAGATCAAGCCTTGAAGCCTCCTTCAGAAAACGGACAGTGAGCTCGTCGCTTGGAAGTGTGAAGATTATATTCATCAAAGAACGGCTTTCGCGCTCCACTTTTGAAGTGTAAAAATCCGAGGAGTCTATTGCTTCGTATATCATGGCAGCCTTTTTTGCGTTTCTTTCAGCCATCGCCGAAAGTCCGCCTTGTGAACACATCCAGTCAAGAACATAGCCCATGGCATAGATACAAAATACCGGAGGCGTATTGAGGATGGATTTCTTCGCCGCATGTTTTTTATAGCTGAATATGTCGGGCACCGGCCTGAATTTTCTATCCAGAAGATCTTTTCTTATCACAACCACCGCAACTCCGGCAGGCCCAAGGTTCTTTTGAATGCCGGCATAGATGAGCCCGAATTTAGAAACCTCGATCGGTTTTGAAAGAATATCAGACGACATATCCGCTACAAGTGGAATGTTTCCGGTATCTGGATAATCGCGATACTGGGTGCCAAATATCGTGTTGTTGGTGGTTATGTGTACGTAGCTCGCATCTTTGGAGACTTTAATTTCTTCCGGCCTTGGAACGCGGCGAAAACCTTCGTCCTTTGAGCTAAAGACAATTTTAGGGTCGCCTATAACGACGGCCTCGGCAAGCGCTTTTTCCGCCCAATGCCCGGTCACGACATAATCCGCGGACTTTTCCATAAGATTTATGGGCACCATGGCAAACTGCATGCTCGCACCGCCCTGAAGAAAAAGAACTTCATAGTCATTTGGAATCGCCAGAAGATTTGAAAATTTTTCGCGCACACCCTCAATGATGCCATCAAATTCAGAAGAGCGATGGCTGATCTCCAGTATGCTTTTGCCTCCAAAATTCATGAAATTTTCGACGATGCCGTCTAGAGCCGGAAGCGGAAGCATTGAAGGACCTGCATTAAAATTGAAAACTCGTTTCGTTGACATGGCGCTGAAATTACTATTTAAATACGAGCGATGTCAAAAGTTATCCCATTTTCAGCGTTTTTGCCGAGCCAAAATTTGGCGCGAAAAATCATCTGCCCGCCCTATGACGTTTTAAATATCGAACAAGCCAGAAAGCTCGCCGAAGGAAACCCCCATTCATTTCTGCATGTTTCAAAGTCCGAGATCGACCTTCCCAGCGACGCCGATCCTTACGACGACAGCGTATATAAACAAGCCGGCGAAGCCCTTCGCCGCTTCATCAAAGAGGAATTCCTGATTGCACAACCGGCGTCATATTACGCCTACAGACTAATCGACGGCGACCATTCCCAAACCGGCATCGTGGGAGCGGCATCCGTGAAAGAATATGAAACGAGATTGATAAAACGACACGAATTGACCCGCGAAGAGAAGGTGCTAGATCGCACCCGCCACGCGCTCGCCATAGATGGACACTCCGAACCGGTCTTTCTCGTTCACAGGAAAAATCAAAAGCTCTCGGCCATAGCGCACGACGCCACGGCCCAAGCCCCCATCTATGACATCATCGATGAAGACGGCGTGCGGCATCTGCTCTGGTCCATCAAAAAAACCCGGATGACGATGGAAGCCTTTGAGGAAACATCCTCGATCTACATAGCCGACGGGCATCATCGTTCGGAAGCGGCCTTTAGAGTTTGCAAATCAAAGCGGGAAGCGAACCCATCGCACGCAGGAGACGAGCCGTACAACTTCTTTCCGGCTGTGATATTTCCAGAGGATGAGGTGAAAATATTTCAATACGACTTAAACTGCGGCCAAAAAAACCGGCCGCCCGCAAAAGTAACGATGAAGGACATAATGGACCTTTCCGACCGAGGCGAAATCATGCCGCCCAAGCAGACTTGGTTTTCCCCAAAACTCGCGAGCGGACTTTTCGTGTATCGATTTTATTCGTGACCTGACATGGACGTCATCTAGGACTACTTCCCATGGAGCAAACATCTTACCTTGAATACTGGTATTCAAGGTCTTCGAAGTTTAAAGTTCATCAGGATGAGTTTCCCGGTGCGTGAGCATGAGTATTCCACACAAGACAAGCGAAAGGGCAAGAAATGGGAAATCGAGTCCCATCAGCGCGCCGACGCCACAGGCCACAAATACCATTCCTATAAACACCCAGTTAAGGCTCACGGAATGGCTCGTTATATATCTTAGTGTCGCCACCAGAAAGACGATGATCCCAACGCCTATCGAGCCCACGCCTTCCGGAAAGGGCTTGAATAAAAACGCAAGCACCACCCAAGAAAAGAACACGACCCAGCCGATGAAATCGAGATACTTTCCAGCGGTGGCTCGTCCCTTTATCAGAACGCTTTCAAATCTCATATTCCTCTTAAAAAATCAGCCGCAGCAGCTGCTCTTGTTTTTTGCAATGCTGGAGCAGCAACAGGAATTTACAATGCCCTTGACGATTACCAAAGCGCCTAGCACTGTAAGCGCGATATCTGACCAAGAAAAGCGCCACCACGTAAAAACTATGACGGCAACGCCAAGCAGTATCGTGCAAAAACAAGGCATCCATTTATTTTCCATAACTCCTCCTTGAAAAATTTTGTCTAATCACCCGGCAATATATATATCAAAATAACATTTATTAACAGTCCCACAATAGCAATTTTTAAGAGATGACCATATTTCAATGGGTTAGTTGATTTACTCCGTCCCTATTTACTCCGGGACCGGAAATAATCTTCCTCCCAAAGTATCGCGCCACAAAGATCGCGCTCTTCCCCTTGATGTACCCTACAACCTGCGCCACAGAGTATTTCGGCGGAATCGAGATCATCATGTGGACATGGTCAATACAAAGATGCCCTTCCTCGATCTCACTTTCCTTCTGCTTTGCCAGCTCCCGAAGGACCGAACCCAACTCCGTCTTCAGCCTGCCATACAATACCTTTTTTCGGCACTTCGGGATGAATACCACGTGATACTTGCACTCCCATTTCGTGTGCTGTAAAGATTCCACACCGTGCATCACAGCCTCCTCTCCGTTGAACTTTGAGCGGTTCTCGGTTTGGAGGCTTTTTTCTATCTACTCCCGCAAATGTCAAACTCTGTGGGTCCCCACGCAAAGCGTGGGGATTTCCGGGTTATTAACGGCAATTCCACCGATCACGAGGTATTTGACCCTATTTTTATTTAACTCTTTGAAAATTTGAGCGAAAAGCATGATGGCTTCGTTGATACAGAATATTATGTTTTTTTACAATTGGTTTTTGGGCGGTGTTTTTGGGCGATCCCGTAACATTTCTTTAACAGCGATTTTTAAGAGATGACCATATTTCAATGGGTTAGTTGATTTACTCCGTCCCTTTTTGCTCCGGAACCGGGGGGAGTTTGCCCCGACAGGCTCTAGTTAATAAGCCAGTACCAAATCGGCAGGATTTCGATCGATGATTTGCCGATCTTAATTTTATCGTTTTCATCTTCGGTGAGAATAAGCCCTTCCTTTAGTTTATGGAATTCCATGGCTTCAAAAAGGCCGTCAACCTCTCGTTTTTTAGTTTCGGCATTGGCCATGCTTTTCGTAACCTGAATCGCCTGAGAAACCCTACCTCCTTCAGAAACCAAAAAGTCACATTCTTTTTTTCCCTGATGGTAAAAAATACCAACTCCTCTCCTCTTGAGCGCAGTAAATACGATATTTTCCAGTAATCGCCCATAATCTTCCGAAAAGGAAAATCTAACGGCCTGAACAAGGCCATGATCGATTGCATATATTTTCTTCGGTGCGCGCAACTGCTCCTTTAATTTGTGGCTATACTTCCTGACCTCAAAAACAAGAAACGCGTCCTCGGCATATTTAGAAAAATTGCTCAAAGTGTTTTTACTGAATGAATATCCAAACGTCATGAGCTTGTTGGCTGTGGATGAAATCGAAAAACTGGATGCTATTTGATCAATTAATAACGTCAGGTAGTCCTCGAAAAGTCTTATATTCTTGATCTTATATCTTTCAATCAGATCGCGATAAAACATCACCCTGAAATACTCCTTGAGAATTTCTTTTGGCTCACCCCCGCGCAGTGTGGCAGGAAATCCACCGGCCTTCAGATAATTGTTGAATTGCTTTTTTATAATAACACGCTCATTGCTATACAAAATATTTTTATTCTCGGTTTTGAAGTTTACCGCGCCCAGATATTCGGCGAAGCTAAGCGGATAGACGGCAAAACTGGTCGTTCTGCCCCGAAGTTCGGTTGCTATTTCCGAACTCAGGAGTTTAGATGATGATCCGGTAATAATAAGTTTTAGATTTTTATTTTGTTCCGTAATTCTTCTTGCCCATTTTGACCAGTTATTCACGTTCTGAATTTCATCAATGACCAGAAAGAATTTTTTACTACGATCGACTGAAAAAAGTTCTTCATAAACTTCAAGAAGCAATGTCAACTCATCGCCATTTATCGGGTGCAACCTTTCGTCTTCCATGTTTATGTAGGCGATGTTCTCGGGAGGATATTTTTTTTTCAGCTCATTAATAATCTGATAACACAAGTACGTCTTTCCCGCACGACGCGCTCCTATAATGGAGAGGACCTCCCCACTCTCTAAAAGGGAATAATTAAAATCACGCCGATATAATTCGGGTGGATCGAATTCGGACCATTCAGTTAACATCTTTTTTAGCTTTTCCCTTGTTTCCATATCAACCCTCCACGAAGAACAATAATAGCCTGTTTTTGTATTATGTGCAATACAAAAGCTCAAACACGGTCCCGGGGCAAAAAGGGACGGAGCAATCGGGCTAACTCATAGTTATCTAACAGTTTTAGCGATGGGCTAACTGCAAGATGATCTGCAATATTACTGAATGACTCGCTTTTCCGTTGAAAACACAAAAAATGTTAGTTATTTCCATAAATTATGAAGCGAGAGCCCTCCTATATAACCTTATCCAAGTCCGGCGAACTCTCAAGGAGAGCGGGCAGGGCATATCTCATGATGACCGGGTGCCAAATCTGCCCTAGAAATTGTGGTGTAAATCGCCTCAAAAACGAACTCGGCTACTGCCGAATCGGAAAAATCGCCGGGGTCGCGAGCCATAATCTACATTTTGGAGAAGAACCGCCGATAACCGGAACGAGGGGCTCGGGCACAATCTTTTTCACCCGCTGCAATATGCGCTGCGTTTTCTGCCAGAACTATCCCATAAGCCACCTAGGAAACGGGGAACCGGCAAGCCCAAAACGCCTAGCCCGGATGATGCTTTCCTTACAAAAACGCGGCGCCCACAACATAAATCTGGTTACGCCCTCGCATGTAGTGCCGCAATTTCTGGCGGGGCTTTGCATCGCCGCACAGGAGGGGCTTTGCATACCGGTGGTCTATAATTCAAACGGATATGAAGGGCTTGAGGCACTACGATTGCTCGATGGTGTCGTCGATATGTATATGCCAGACATCAAATATGCGACGCGTGAAGCGGCCTCGCGATGTTCCGATGCGCCCGACTACTGGGACCGGGTACGTCCAGCTATAAAGGAAATGCATAGGCAAGTGGGGGCGCTTTGTATGGATGAAGATGAAATAGGCATTCGCGGCATGCTAATTCGGCATCTGGTCCTGCCCGGAGAACTCGCCTCATCGGAAAAAGTTTTTGAATTCATCGCCACCGAACTTGGCCGCGAGGTTCCGGTAAATCTGATGAGTCAGTATTTTCCAGCCCACGAAGCTGTTGATGACACGCTTCTTGGCAAACGCATCTCGCAAGAAGAATTTGCCAAAGCCCAAGAAGCGCTTCACAAGTGGGATCTCACCGAAGGCTGGATACAAAATCTCTAACAAGAACATGCCTACAGATATTAAACATGCCCGCAGACGGAGCGAGGTAACAGCCTATTATCATTGAGCTATTTTTTGCTCCGTCTGGTGTTTTTTCAAAAGAAAAAATGACCACCATTATAAAAATACTAAAACTTCTTCTGCTGAAGTAATGTGAAATAAACACGCATTCCAGTGCTAGGGAAGTCTCTAGCAATAACTATATCATCAAGACCGTCTCCATTAACATCTACAGTTCTAATATTGTTTGACCTTAAATCAATATAAGGGCCAAAGGTTTCCATATGCGGACTTTCTTCATCATAAGAATATGAAAGCGTGCGGTTCGATTCGTCGTTATCAGTTTGAACCCTAAAAAGGTGTACAAGAACGGGATAGGCACCTCCTCCATCTGCCGTCTTTCTATTTTCAATTTCATAACTATCGCAGAATGTCACTCCTTGTCCATCAACAGAACCTCTGGCAAAGGACATACCCATATCCGCCACACGCGTAATTACTGTGACAGGCTGAGCGTTTGGCGAATAAAATGCAGTCTTAGCTTGATCATCCGCTATATCTGTATCCGACGCGCTTCTAAAAGTTACCATAAAAACCTCCCAAAATTCCGTTTCACGCTTGTTCGGTCTACACTAAGTATCGGCATATCTCCAAAAAAGTTGCTAGATAACCGGCTAAAAAGTGATTTTTTATTATAATTTATTTGTTTAACAAGGTATCTTATCGAATTTTATATAATTCGCTTTTTGGCTCCGGTGGTGCTTAAGGTCTCTCCTGCATGATTCGGTAGGAATAATGCCCGGGAGGCCTTATGAGAAATCGTGTTCGCTGCAAATATTGTCGTCGCCTGTTTTATCCAGACTCAAGATGCCACAATCAAATCGCCTGCAGCAGATCCGGTTGTAACATGCCAGCAGACGGAGCCTCAGCCTCAATCTTGGTCTCGACATTAACCGTGCCTTTTAAACCTTAGCTTTTTCAAAGATTTAGCTCGTTTACTCCGTCCCTATTTAGTCCGGAACCGTAAGGGGGCAATACGGTTTTTTTGTTAAAACTCAAAAATATC
>Ga0351849_10114_pt1 | contig 26293 bp, 20 predicted proteins | sample TotcelHFGM3001N3_FD_206792 | JGI IMG/M metagenome (GOLD analysis project Ga0351849, IMG submission 206792) | Enriched cells from coal bed in the Powder River Basin, Montana, United States - Total cells FGM rep1 HSBNCT.FGM.300.1.N3 ... | reverse complement strand
CGCGGCTGCCTCTGTCCCCACTCGCTGCAACTCTTCGACGAGTACCGTCAATCGCATCCCGGCACGCCTCGCGATCAGGCCTGGGTCGAGTTCTCTCGCGATACGTTGGTGGCCACGATCAACGACCTGTCACGCCACGCCCGGAGTGTCCGCCCCGGCATCAAGGTGACGATCCACGTCTACCCCACCTTCCTGCCCGAACCCGTGTACGGCCGGCGATTGGACGTCGATACGTGCTGCGAGACCGTCGCATGGTTTTTCGAGCCCTACTGGAGCGAAAAGAAGGTGGCCGACCACACGCTCCGGGTAACGCGGCCTGAGGGGCGTGCCTTCCCCGGCTCGCGCGGCGTACCATTCTTCGGCCTCTACGTGGAACGCCCCGAAGCCGATAAGTCGCCGGAGCGATTGGCCCAGGAGCTGGCGATCATCCGCCGCCATGCGGGCCTCAGTGCGCTAAGCGTGTGCAGTTTTAACGAGTTCGTCAAGCACAAGCGCATGCGGCAAGTGATGAAGGAGGCGGGAAGGACTGGCCCGCCGGGAGATGATTGAACATACGCTCAGGGGGTTGATGCCACCGAAAGCGTAATGGGCCTCAGGAATAGCCCGAAGAAGCAGCGAAGAAGATCATCATGATGATGATGATGGCAATGGAACGGAGTATGCGGAAGCTTCGTCGCACGGGAAACAACGAACACGAAAGAGCGGGCCATGTCGGAGACACGAGTTCAATGCCCTGCGTCGGTGCGAAATGAGTCGTGCCCATCAGCCTTCGGCTCAAAGGTTGCGTGTACGACAATCGCACTCGCCATGCTACTGCTGTTCGCAGGTCTCGTTCGCGTAGGAAGAACAGCCGAACGAGCCGCCGGTTTGCGGTCACCCGACATCGTCATCATCCTCTGCGACCAGTTGAGTGCGCGAGTACTGGGTTGCTACGGCGGCCCGGTGCCGACACCAAACATCGACCGGATCGCACATGAAGGGGTTCTGTTCCGAAACGCTTCCTGTACCTTTCCCGTCTGCTCACCCTCGCGGGCGACCCTGGCGACCGGATTGTATCCGCACAGCCACGGCATCACGTACAACGTGATGCGTCGGGACTATCCCATGGTTCCTTCGCCGGCCACGCAGGAAGGTCTGAAGGCGGCCGATGTCACCACGGAAAGCATCCTCTACCGCGCGGGTTATGCCACGCACTTCTACGGCAAGTGGCATCTGACCGATGAGGATCTGCCGTACTACTCCGACATGTTCACCGAGCACGACGCCTACGCTCGGGAGATGGCACTCGAGTTCGAGACCGTGCGAGGAACGGACCGAAGCTCCTGGATGAACTGGTACGAATGGGCGCTGCCGGTACGGCAGACCTCCACCTTCTTCAAAGCCGCCAGACAAGCCTCGATTGGATGGCAAGGGAAACCCTATTTGGATTTCGTGACGAAAATGGGGCGGCTCGATTTACCCTTAGCCAAGACCTTCGATGTTCGGGTCGCCGACAAGACGGTCGAGTGCATCAAACGAGCAGGCCCCGCGCCCCTTATGGTGACCTGTTCGTTCAACGCACCGCACGACCCGAACGTGGTAACATCGCCGTACTACGAGATGTTCAATCCGGCGGCCATTCTCCTCCCTGAGAACGGAGACGTTCGAGAAGCATGGCATGAGAAGAGTTGGTCGAGGCAGATGGTCGTCGGACTCGGTGAACCGGGTCTCCGCGAGTTTCTGCGAATCTACTACGCCTCGGTGAGAATGATCGACGATCAGGTGGGCCGCATTCTCACGGCGCTTGAAGAGGCGGGACGGCTGGACCGCACCGCGATCGTCTTTGCCGCCGACCACGGCGACATGGTCGGAGGCCACGGTATGGCCTGGAAGAGCAATAGTTCATTCTATGACGAGATCGTGCTCGTCCCCTTCCTGATTCGCTATCCACCGCTCTTTCGGCCGCAAATTTGTGATTTGGACACGGGGCTGATCGATCTCATGCCGACGTTGCTCGAAATCGCGCACCAGCCGTGCCCCACAACATCACAAGGCCAGAGTCTCGTGCCTTTTCTGACGGGAACAAAACCCGCCTCGGAAGCGCGGCAATTCAGTTTCAGCGAGCGCGTGCCGGCCAATCCGCACAATACCCGCCAACACGGCGCACGACCCGGTGCGTCCTTCATGGTTCGAGGCCAGGGCTGGAAGTACATCCGGTACGCAAACGGCAGCCAGGTGCTCTATGACCTTCGGCAGGATCCGGGAGAGACAGTCAACCGAATTGATGACCAAACGTGCGTCGAGAGGAGTGAGACCATGGTGGTCGCTCTGCAGAAATGGCTTGAGCAGACGGGCTGGCATCCGTGACATCGGCAATTTGAACGCTTGGGAGACTCCCCTCCAGGATGTGTTCGCAGAGGCAGACGACCAGTCGGATGTTGCTCACCTGTTGGAGCAAATGTTTGCGTTTGAGCGCTACAACATGTACGCTGACTTCGACGTGGGCGGCATGGAAAGAGAACTCGGGGCCATCTGTGGAATGCTCATGGAGAACGGGATTCCACTGCCCTCAGGGCCACGACCGACGTCGTGGTAGTGTTGGCACACCGAATTGCACCACAGGCAGCAGTTCGTTCACAACAACGACAAGTCCAGAACCAGTCAGCCGCAGCGCATTTGTCGGGAGAAAAGACAGGTGAAACCGAAACGAAGTAATCCCCACATCAGTGCTGGACTGATATCGCTGCTCGTTGTAACGGTGCAGTTGTTGCCCGTTGGGGCGGCCGAGAAGACCGATTGGTTCCACGAGGCTGGTTGGGGAGTCATGACACACTATCTGGGCGCCCCGCCCAGTTCGTCGGGGGGCAAGGAGTTGACCGCCGAGATGTGGAACCGGCAGGTCGACGCCTTCGATGCCGAGGGCCTGGCCGAGCAACTCGCGTCGAGTGGCGCGAACTATCTGCTCTTCACGATCGGCCAGAATTCGGGACATTACTGCACTCCGAACGCAACCTACGATCGGTTCGTGGGGACCACGCCCAGCAAATGTTCCCGCCGAGACCTGGTGGCTGATCTGGCCGGGGAACTCAAGAAGCGAAACATCCGTTTGCTGGTGTACCTGCCGAGCGGGGCTCCGGCGGCTGACGTCGAGGCGCGCAAGAAGCTCGGCTGGCGGTGGGGCCGGGCGGGCGGATGGCAACTTCCCGGCGAGCCGGTGGGCGGCCGGCTGGTCGAGTTTCAACGGAAATGGGAGGCCGTCATCCGCGAGTGGTCGTTGCGGTGGAAGGACGACGTATCGGGCTGGTGGATCGACGGCTGCTACTTCGCCGACGAGATGTACCGGTTCGACGATGAGCCGAACTTTGCCAGCTTTGCCGCCGCCCTGAGAGCGGGGAATCCCCAGGCGATGGTGGCCTTCAACCCGGGCGTTCGTGTGCCGGTCGTGGTCCACACGGAATACGAAGACTACACGGCCGGCGAAGTCAACCTGGCACAGCTTCCCCAGGCCGTGAAAACTCTCCCCGGCCGGTGGCTGGAGTGTGACGGAGAGAAGGTTCAGGCCCATATCCTGACTTTCCTGGGCGAATCCTGGTGCAGGGGAGAGCGTCCCCAGTGGCCTGATGAAAAGGTCGCCGACCTTGTTCGTCAGATCAAGGCGAAGGGGGCCGTGGTGACTTTCGACGTACCCATCCAGAAGAACGGGCTGATTCCGGAGCCATTCGTTTCACAGCTTCGCGACATTGCCGAAATGGCGAAGAGAGGTGTGCAATGAACTCGATGATAAAGCGTGGATCCTTGTTCGTCTTTGTCTGCTGCGTGCCCGTTGCGGCAGCGACGCGTGTTTCCGCGGCGGAAGACAAACGTCCCAATGTCCTGTTCATCATCTCGGACGACCTGACGGCGACCGCCCTGTCGTGCTACGGCAACGCGATCTGCCGGACGCCGAACATCGATCGCCTGGCGGCGCAGGGAACGCGGTTCACCCGTGCGTTCTGCAACGCCACCTATTGCGGTCCGTCGCGGGCGTCGTTCCTGTCCGGCTACTACCCTCATGCAACGGGCGTGCTCGGATACACCAGTCCTCGCCCCGCCATTGGCGACCGCGCGACCTGGCCGCAGCACTTCAAGAACGCCGGATACTACACCGCACGGGTCAGCAAGATCTATCACATGGGCGTGCCGGGCGGCATCGAGTATGACGACGCCGGGCTCGACCAGAAAGGGGGCGACGGGGCGGACGATCCGGCGTCGTGGACGGAGAAGTTCAACAGCCCCGGCCCGGAGTGGAAAGCGGCCGGAGTCGGCGAAACGCTCGAAGGCAACCCTGACGGCAAGAAGCCGGTCGTGGGCGGCAATACGTTTGTCGTGGTCGAGGCCGAAGGCGACGATCTGGTCCATTCCGACGGCAAGACGGCTGCCAAGGCGGTGGAACTGATTCAGAAGCATGCCGACAGCCCGTTCTTTCTGGCCGTGGGGTTCGTACGACCGCACGTGCCGTTCGTCGCGCCCAAGAACTGCTTCGAGCCGTTCCTGCCCTATGCCAAGCTGCCGCTGCCGCCCAAGATTCCCGGCGATTGGGACGACATTCCCAAGGCCGGGATCAACTACAAGACCAGCAAGAACATGCAGATGGACGTCCGCCGCCAGAAGAAAGCCGTCGGCGGCTATTACGCAGCCGTTGCCTACCTCGACGCTCAAGTGGGCAAGGTGCTTAACGCGTTGGAACAGTCCGGGCAGGCCGACAACACGATCGTCATCTTCACCAGCGACCACGGCTACCATCTGGGCGAACACGATTTCTGGGCCAAGGTCAGCCTGCGTGACGAGTCGGCCATGGTGCCGCTGATCATCCGTGTTCCCGGAAAGGAACCGGCGGTATGCCATTCGCTGGTTGAACTGATCGACCTGTATCCCACCGTAGCAGACCTGTGCGGCCTGGAAGTGCCCTCACGGCTGCAAGGCCGGGATATCAGTCCGGTCTTCGACGACCCGTCCCATTCGGTGCGTGAGACGGCATTCTGTGTGGCCCCTATGCGCCGCGGCTTTCTGCTGAGAGACGACAAGTGGGCGTATCTCCAGTACGAAGAGGACGCATCGAAGGGGACCGAACTGTTCGACATGGCTGCCGACCCGCATCAGTACACGAATCTGGCGGCCCAAGCCGAATACGCCGATGTGGTCGCGGAACTCAAGGCCAGGCTGGCAGAAAAACTGGCTTCCTTGCGCGACAATGATCTTTGACTGGCAGGGGAAGCGACGATCCCGGTCATCGCGATTCCGGGGCCGGAAGCTCGAGCGGCCGGACCCAAATGTTGCGGAAGTGAACGCCGGAGCCGTGTTGCTGAAGCACGATCGGCCCGACCGTATCGAGACAATCGTACTTGGGAACCGTTTTGTAGCGGGTGCTTCCCATGCACGGCGTGGTAACCGTTCACACCCTGGGGAGCAATGAAGGTGCAGGTTGGCCAGCGACGTGGGCTTTGACCGCAGCGGTGAGATATTCGAAGACGTTGCGATTCTGTTGGCGGCAGGTTTCGATGACCGTGAGCATGGTCTCTACGAAGCGGCTACCACCCGCGCTTTGCGTGCCGAAGGAAAGCTTGCGCCAGATCACCGCGTGTCGCAACGCACGTTCGCCCGCGTTACTGGACGGAATCGGGAGACTGGTCCGGCAACACCCTGCGGGCCAGCATCCATCCGCTGCAACTGGTGATCGAAAGCTGCTGACTATCGCGGCCGGAGACGGTGGATTCAATCCGCATAACGTGCGGCTTAGCTCAAAACACGTTTAATCCCCTACAGTCCCTACAGTACAACAACCGTGCGTTTGCGTACTTGCGCAAGCAGGGCATTGCGATCCGGAAGCCAAGCTAGCAGTGCCAGCAGTTGGCAAGTTTGTGATCAAGGCCCTGGATTGCGATACGGGCTTTTGTCTGCCGCAACCGCGTGCGGTACATCGCCAGGGAGTGGGTTGAGCCTCGATTGAGCGATGGCGGGAATTCATTTAAGTGGGGTTGACCACGGGTGTAACGCACCCTACCATCCGCTCCTGCGTCGGGACTCGGACCAGCCGGGAGGCACCGATCGTGCCGAGGAGACTTTTCTGTCGCGACCAGATGGCGGTTTGGGTAGGCCGGTAGGATTTCGGCCGCGCCGCCCGGCGTTTCGGATCGAAGGGCAATTGAAACAACTGGCGGCCGGACGTGTTGCGGTTTCTGTCTCGGCGGCGGGTCGCGAGGAAACAGGAACATGTCAGGTGGAGGATTCGGATGAAGTGCCCCCGCTGCTGGGCTGACAAGGCTTACCTGGGTGCGTTTCACGGCTGGCGAGAGATGGTGCTTGGCGTTCTTGCTTTTCGGCCTATGAAGTGCAGCCATTGCTATCATCATTTCATGGTGCATTGGGTATTCACGATCGGAAAGCGTGTTGTCCCGCCGGTTATGCGTGTTACTTCCCACAGAGTGGAGGGGACTGCGCGAGGAAAGGAGTATCCGCCTCGCAAGACAGCCGCGTGAGTCGTTGTTGGAGTTCGCCGTGTGGCATTGCTGCCAGCGAGTTCAATTTCAATGGGACTGCCAAGAGAGGTTGCGGTGGCTGAGGCCCTAGCGTTCGTCGACATACACTGTCATATGCTCCCCGGTTTAGACGATGGTCCAGTGAATCTCGGCGTTTCGTTGGCGATGGCCGAAATGGCCGTGGCCGACGGAATAGGTACCGTCGTCGTGACTCCCCATCAACTGGGAAATTATTCCCGCAATCGGGGTGGAACGATCCGCGCGTTCGCCGAGCGATTTCAAGTCGAGTTGGCTCAACGAGGGATCCCGCTGCATATTCTGCCGGGGGCGGACGTACGTATCGAGCCCAACATGATTGAGGATTTGCTGACGGGCGACGTGGTCAGTCTTGCGGATTGGCGACGTCACGTTCTGCTGGAACTGCCGCACGAATTGTACGTGCCGCTCGAAGGACTCTTGAGAGGGTTGCGGTCGGCCGGCATGGTCGGCATTCTGTCGCATCCCGAACGAAACCAGGGCATTCTGCGAGACCCGGAAGTTGTCGTCGGGCTGGTTGAGGCAGGTTGCCTGATGCAGGTGACTGCGGGGAGCCTGGTCGGGTCATTCGGGCCGGAGATCGAAGAATTCTCTGAATGGGTGCTGGAAGAAGGGTTGGTCCATTTCCTGGCGACCGACGCTCACGGGACGGCCAGTCGCCGTCCCCTTATGTCGCACGCGTACCACCGGGCGGCTGAGTTGGTAGGGCAACGGCGGGCGGAGGAATTGTGTTGTCTCAACCCTGCCGCAGTGGCGGCAGGCAGCGAAGTTGCCGCGGGGCGTTGCCGCACGATGGTGGGCACTGGAGGCTGGTTTCGGCGACGCAGGGCTTGCTGATGAGGGTACCAGGTCGAGTGCCGTCTGTGTACGCGAGGTGTCGCGTCGTTGGGATCGCGATTCTCTTCTGGCAGATTGGAGGAACGCGTCAAGCTGCGGGCGAATGGGCTGATGTGCGAGTGGCCGGGCCCTTCGTTTGCCGAGCGGAATTCTCTCTGCAGGGCTCTGAAGTCATTCTCGATGAGTTGGCTCAGTTGCAGGAAGACCTTGTGCGGGTTCTCGGTGTGTCGCCGGCCCAGGAATATGTCGAGATCTATCTGTTTCAGAGTGAATCCAGCTATCGCCGCTATCTGAAGGCGTTCTTTTCGGAGGTTCCTTACCGGCGGGCGCTCTACATCAAGCGAGGTGGGCCAGGGGTCGTACTTGCGTTCAATAGCAGGGAACTTGCCACCGACCTGCGACACGAGTGTACTCATGCCCTGCTCCATGCCGTGTTGCCCATGGTACCGCTCTGGCTCGACGAAGGATTGGCCGAGTTCTTTGAAGTCTCTCCCTCGGACCGCGCCTACGGGAATCCTCATCTGGGCAAGGTGCGATGGAACGCTCGATTCGGTGTGAAGGCTGCGGTTGGTAAACTGGAGAATAAAGGCGAAGTGGCTAGCATGCATGCGGCCGACTATCGCGACGCATGGGCGTGGGTGCATTTCATGCTGTACGGATCGCGTGACGGGCATGAAGAGCTGGTCCGCTACCTGCGTGATATCGCCAATGGGGTGCCGCCAGGCAGCTTGGGGGAGAGGTTGGCCGGCCGCGTTTCTGGCTTGGACCAAGCCTATCTGTCTCATTTCCGCGGTTGGGTGCCTCCGCGTTAGCCCGGATTACTCATGAGCCCGGGATTTCGCGACAACCTGCTTCATCCAAACCCGAAGCGTAAGCGAGGATAACTCGTCTCTTCGCCCTCGCTTACGCGTCGGGTTTCGATGGGCTCATGAATAAGCCGGGTTAGGCAGGTGACGGAAAAGGCACCAGCCAGCAGACCCCGTGCCATCCGTCGCGGCGATTCCATGTGAGGCTGAACGAGATCGGACGGAGGATTTCAATCTTCGGTCGCCTACGAGTTGAGTCTGGGAAATTTGCGGGTTATTTGACGGATTGACCGGAAAATCCGCTGAAAACGTTTGTGTTTACTGTAGTGGTCGTGCGGATGGAGACGATATTTACAACGCTTCATCGTTCAAGAGAGCGCAGTTTCGCTTTTATGGCGCTGGGCGCAAATGAAAGGTGATCGAGACGAAACGACGCTATTGACTCATTTAGGACGGAAATGCAATGAAGTCTGCCGGAATTTTCAGAGGGATGGTAATGGGTCTGGCGGCATTGGGGGTATGTCTGTCGGGTGCTGCAACGGCTGCACCGCCCGCTACAAAGCCCGTTGTGCATGATGTCGCCTTGATGGGCGAGGGGGACCTTGTGGGCCAACTCGTCGACGCGCAAGGTGTTCCGCTAGGCGGCGTGGACGTGGTGCTATTGCTTGAGCAGCGTCCGCTCGGCGCGGCGAGAACCGATGCCAACGGGGGGTTCGCTTATCGCGGCGTCCAGGGTGGCGTTTATCGGTTGACCGCTGCCAATGAGACGGGTGTCTATCGCCTGTGGGCGCCGGGAACTGCTCCTAAAGGCACGCCCACGATGGCGTTGGTGACCGCTGGTGATCCGGTCGTCCGAGGACAGTGCTATACGAACGACTACTGCTATCAGTACCAGCACTGCCACACCGGCTTGGGCCGGGCGAAGTTCATGCTGTCGAATCCGTGGGTAGTGTCGGGAATTGTGGCAACGGCCGTCGCTGTGCCGGTTGGAATCCATAACGCCGACCGTGGAGGCACGCCCGCGAGTCCGTAACTCAATTCGACGGAAGGGGATTCAAGGGCCCCGCAGGTTGAGCCGGCGAGACTAACCCTGTCTCGCAACGTCTCGGTCTGCGGGGCCCATGTTTTTTTCTTGGCCCCTTGCGCGCCATGAAATGGACTGTTTTTGTGCTCGGGACGGGATTTTGGTCCATCAAGGTCAAGGGAATCTCCTGCATGGCGTTACGTTGACCGGCTCGTCGGTTCCGATCAGAAAGATCGGCGGACAATTGCCCGCCTTTCCTTACACCCGCTGCAACACCCTCTCGATCTCCGCAAACATCACACTGGCCTTGATCGGCTTGGTCACGTAGCCGTCCATGCCCGCCTCCAGGCACCGCTCGCGGTCGCCTTTCATAGCGTGGGCCGTCATGGCAATGATCGGTGTGCGGCGATCGGCGCCGGATTCCTGCTCGCGGATGCGGGCGGTGGCCTCGAAGCCGTCCATCTCCGGCATCTGCACGTCCATGAGGATCACGTCGCATTCGCCCTTCTGCCAGGCCTCGATTGCTTCCCTGCCGTTGCCCGCCACTTCGACCGCGTGCCCTTTCTTCTCGAGCACGCGAACGGCAAACTTCTGGTTCACCGCGTTGTCTTCGGCCAGGATGATCTTCAGAGGCTTGAGTTCGGCCGGTTCCGGCGGCGTTTCGGGAGACGCCTTGGATGGCCGATCCTCGACGACGGCCACGCCTACGGCTGCGGCGATCGCGTCGAGCAGCGCCGATTGCTTGACCGGTTTCATCAGATGCGACGCGACGCCCAACTCGCGGCACCGCTGCGCGTCTCCCGACCGGCTCGCCGACGTCAGCAGAATCAACTTCGTGCCGCTGTGCAGCGGGCTCGCGTTCACTTTTGCGGCCAGTTCGAACCCGTCCATCTCCGGCATGTTCACGTCGGAGAGGATCAGCGCGACGGCCTTGCCGGCGTTCCGCGCCTGGTCCAGCGCTCGCAGCGCCTCGTGGCCGCTCTCGGTCACGATCGGCTCCATCTTCCAGTTTTTCAGCATCTCCTCAAGAATCCGCCGGTTCGTCTGGTTGTCGTCAACCACAAGGATCTTCGTGCCTTTCAGGTCGCCCAGTTTCAACTCGGCCGTCAGTCGTGTCCTGGCCTGTCCGCGTCCGAACCGGGCAACGAACCGGAACCGGCTCCCCTGCCCCGGCCGGCTCTCGGCCCAGATCCGCCCGTCCATCAGCTCGACGAGCTGGGACGAAATTGCCAGGCCAAGCCCCGTGCCGCCAAAGCGGCGGGTCGTCGACGTATCCGCCTGCTCGAAGGGGCGAAAGATGGCCCCGAGTTTCTCTTCGGGAATCCCGACTCCGGTGTCTTCGACCGAGAAGCGGAGTTGAACGTCGTGGTCGCTTTGGGATTCCACGGCCACATGGACGACCACCTCGCCCCGCTCGGTGAACTTGATCGCGTTTCCGACCAGGTTGACGATCACCTGGCGAAGGCGGTGGATATCGCCGACCAGCGCGTCCGGCACGTCGGATTCCACATGGCACGCCAACTCGAGGTGCTTGCTGTGGGCGCGGACGGCGAGGGTGTTGAGCGTGTCGGCCAGCCCGTTGCGAAGTTCGAAGTCGACGGGGTCGAGTTCGAGTTTGCCGGCCTCGATCTTCGAGAAGTCGAGAATGTCGTTCAGCAGAGTCAGCAGCGATTCGGCGGACGACTTGACCGTCGCCAGGTACTCGCGTTGTTCGTTGGTCAGTTGGGTGTCGAGCGCCAGGTCCGTCATACCCATGATTCCGTTCATGGGCGTGCGGATCTCGTGGCTCATGTTGGCCAGAAAAGCGCTCTTGGAATGATTGGCTTCCTCAGCGACCTTCCTCGCCCGGTGCAATTCCTCCTGTGTCCGGGCGATCAGGCCCGACACGATCCAGATCGAGGCGAAAATCAGCAGCAAAGAAAGCAGAAGCGCGACGGCAGTCATGGCGATATGCCGGTTCGCGTCGCCCAACGCTTCCGCCTCCGCGATCCGCGCGGCGAACGCCCAGCCGCACGACGAAATCGGCGCGTAGAAATACCAGACCCGTTCTCCGGTCTCGGGGTCGACGAGATGGGCCACCCCCGATTTTCCCGAAGTCATGTTGTCCGCCAGACCTTTGAGCTTCTCGTCCCGGTGCCGCTCGGCGACCTCGAAGAGCGTATCGGTCATGATCTGTGCCGGATTGGGGTGGTAGACGAATTGCCCGGTGTTTGTCGCCACGAAGAAATCCAGCTCTGCGGCGCGATTCACTCGGATCTTCTCGTTGAGCGGCTCCAGCGGAATATCGACGGTGGTCACGCCCCAGAACTTTCCGTCGCGCGAGAACGGCACCGAGTAGGTGCACATCAGGATGTTGCCGGCTCCTTCGTCGAAATACGGCGCCGTCCACAATGCCTTTTTCTGCTCGCGAGGCACGCAATACCACTTCCATTCGGGCTGGGTGTAATCGTAGGAATCGACGGCGATGTCGAGTTGCGCGAGTCCGTCTCCGGCACGATACACGTAGGGACTGAAGAGACGGCGCCCCTCGAACGTCTCCGGTTCAAACGCCATGGCAGCGCCGTAGATCAGATCCCGCTGGGCAACGTTGGCCCTCAACTGCGCGTAGAGCTGCCCTTCCGTCAACTCGGGAGAGGTTTCGATGAAGGTGGCCGTCGACCTGGCAACCTGGGCCGCCTCGCGAAGATCCGCGTCGAACTGGCTGGCGAACCGCCCGGCGAGTTCCGTGACGTATTTCTCCACGTCCCGCCGGGCTTGCCGCTGCATCTGCACCAGGCTGAACCCGAAGATCCCCACGTAGATGACTGTTATCGGCACAACCGTCAGTAGCAGTATCTTCCAACGCGTCGATAGTCGCATGATCGGCCCCGCTCGCACGGCCTCCGAGATTCGAGGGCAAGTGACTCCCACCGAATCTTAGATCACGATCCCGGCGCCCGCCATCCCCTTGCGGAGTGCAGCGACAGATCCGGATATCGGCGCTGCATCATCCTGCCGATGGATGCGAGAGATCGATCTTCGCGAATCCGCAGGTCAGGCCGACCTGGCCGCAATCAGCTTTTCCGTGTCGCCAAACCGGTCCTGATACCATCGCCTCAGCCGGAGCACCTGGGCTCGCGCCACGTCGCTGCGGAAATGGGTTATCCGGTAGCTCGTCGCCTCGCTCGTGATCCAGCAGCGTTTCGCTTCGTAGGCCCCCACACCGAGATCGTAGTGCACGTCGCCCAGCTCGTGCCCGTCTTCCAGCATCAGGTGGTCGAGAACCACTCCCGGCGAGCCGGCACGGAACTCGGGATCATAGCCCTTTCGCAGGCCGAAGACTCGGCCGTTCATGTGGTAATTGCAGGCAAATGCGACGGGCCGGCCGCCGACCAGTACCAGGTTCAGATCGACCGCTCCCGCACGCACCGCGGCCTCGTGAGCGTCGCGAAGAAAGCTTTCGACTTCCGGCGAGCAAATCGTGTTGCCCGTGGCCGATTCCGACTGCCAGCTCTTCCTGGCGATCGCGATGCACGCGTCGAACAGATCCCAGCGAGGGTCGGCGTCGCCGTAAGCAATCCCCTCCGGGCGATATCGCACGTACGCGACTTTGCCCAGGTTCTCCAGGCGACGCCGGCAACGCCGCACGTTCTCGCGCCAGCGGCGAGGGCGAGCCTTCCAGTATTCGTCCCATGTCTCGGGGAGGTCGACAACGGAACCGCGCATCCAGGGTTGCTTTCGCGGTCGGAATCCCACCTGAGCCATGGCCCGCTGCGTCCGCCCGCGATCTGACCGGTCGCAATCGACCCAACGCAGGTCCATCACGTCCCAGTCGTGCGGCGTTTCGCGAAGGTGTCGCATGGCGGCAACAAGGGTGGCCGTCGGGTTGGGGCCGATGGGGCCGTAGAACGAGCCCCAGTCCTGCAAAGGGTAGGTCAGAAACCGAACCGGACCGACCCGCGTCGGTTCGGTCACGACGACCAAGGGAACGATGCCGATCGTCTTATCCGCTGCTGAGACAACCAGAACCCGCAACTGCTTTTCCGCACCAAAATGCCGCCAGAACGTCTCCAGCCAATCCAGAGACTGGAAGAAGGTGGCATTACGAGTCTTCAGGAGCAGCGAATGCCACACAAGCCGATACGCCGCCAGTTCTTCGATCGAGCGGATTTCAGTGACTTCGGCCATGGCTCGTTTCCAGCGGAGCGGTACTGCTGTGGAGACTTGGAGCTTTGCCTTTGGATAAGAGCAAGCGCTGTTCCGAGGGCCAACCGAAGTATGTGGAACACGAATGAATTACCTAAGTTGTTTGTAGAGCAAGAGTTGCGAGAGTAATGCGATTCTGCGAAAACTGGGCGGGCCAGACAGGCCGTTGCCGTTTGGCAACATCCTGCGGTCGCTGTCGCAGGATCACAACGAAGTAAGGCCATTCACTGGACGATTTCCACCTCTTCGCGATACGATGAAGCGGTACCGGCCGGAACCGGTTTGCCGCCGTGGGGGGGGCTGCCGCCGAACCCGTTTGTCAAGCACAAGCAACGTTAGCCGCGGAGAACTCTGCATGGCTGTCGATCAAGAGACGCTCATTACGCAATTGGAAAATGGGCTGGCAGAAGTCGTATTGGGCAAGCGCGAAGTGATCCGGCTTTGTGTTGTCGCGCTGCTGGCGGGGGAACACGTGTTGCTGGAGGACGTTCCGGGCGTGGGCAAAACGCTCATCGGCAAGGCTCTCGCGCGCGTAGTCTCGGGGACGTTCCGCCGCGTCCAGTTCACCCCGGACCTCTTGCCCGCCGACATCACGGGCAGCAGTCATTTCGATTCGAAGCGAAGCGAGTTCGTGTTCACTCGCGGCCCGATCTTCGCCAATATCGTGCTTGCGGACGAGATCAATCGGACCACACCGCGGACCCAGAGCGCCTTGCTCGAAGCCATGAGCGAGCGTCAGGTCTCGGTGGACGGCACAACGCATCCTCTCGAGTGCCCGTTCATGGTGATCGCCACGCAGAACCCGCTCGAATTCGAGGGCACCTATCCACTGCCCGAAAGCCAGTTGGATCGTTTTCTTCTGCGAATTTCGGTGGGTTATCCCGACCGGGACCACGAACTCCAGGTTTTGGCCGAGCACCGCGGCGGAGAGCCGGTGGACCGCATGGAACCGGTGCTCACCAGCCAGCAGGTCGAGACCTTGCAGAACGAGGTCCGTAATGTGCGAGTCGACGACTCGATCAACGAGTACTTGCTCGACGTGGTTTACGCAACTCGCAACTGCGAGGACCTGCATGTCGGCGTGAGTATCCGCGGATCGCTTTCGTACTACCGCGCCTGCCAGGCCCTGGCGATCGTGGAAGGCCGCGATTACGTCGTTCCCGACGATGTCAAACGGCTGGCGGTTCCGGTCCTGGCTCACCGGGTCATCACGAAAGGTTACCTCCACGGCAGCCAACGCGAGGCCCTCGAAGCCCTGATCGGCCGCCTCGTCGAGGAAGTACCCGTTCCAACGTAACGAACCTTATGTCGCGCACTCGCCGCATTTCGATCACCTCGGAAGGCTGGTACTACCTGGTCCTTCTCGGTCTCCTGCTCATCGGTGCGATGCTGCGCGAGATCAATTTATTGCTGCTCCTTGCCGCCCTTCTGGCCGGTCCGATGTTTCTCTGTTGGCGTCTGGTTCTGATCACACTTCGCGGGCTCAAGATCCGCCGCAAGATGCCCCGGGGGGTGTGCGCGGGAGATCTGCTCATCGTGAACCTCGAGGTCACGAACTCCCGGCGCAAGACTACGAGTTGGGCCCTTGTGGCGGAGGAGCAGATCGTGCGGATGAACGGGGCCCGCGAGGCTCCCGTCCGGCCGGCCGTATTTTTCTCCCATATCCAGGCCGGCCAGACCCGCCAACGCGAATACCGCGGGCGTCTGCCTCAGCGCGGCCGGTATCGTGTCGGCCCGCTGAAGATCTCGACACGGTTCCCCTTCGGGCTGTTTCGCGGAACCGTCACGGTCGATCAGGTCGACACGCTGACCGTCTACCCGCGGCTGGGACGCCTGACGGCGGCCTGGCGATCGCGACATCGAGAATCGCATGAAGGGACTCAGCGCCGCAAGCAGGGCCACGCAAGAATGTCCGGCGACTTCTATGGCGTGCGGGAATGGCGAAGCGGGGACAGCCGCCGTTGGATTCACTGGCGCAGCAGCGCTCGCCACAACATCCTGGTGGTTCGCCAGTTCGAGCAGCAACGGCACCGCGACGTGGCCGTCCTGCTGGACCTCTGGGAGCCCGCCCGCCCGAAAACCGTCGATCGGGAAAACGTGGAACTCGCGATCAGTTTCGCCGCCACCGTCGTTGCGGACGCCTGCCGCCGCGGTGGCAGCAATCTGCTGATGGCCGTCGGCACCGAAACGATTGAACTGGCCGGCGGAGCGGCCTCGCCGCCGGTCATGGAAGACGTGATGACGCAACTCGCTTTGGCGGAAGCGACTCCCGCGGCCAGTCTGACGAGGCTCGTCGAGGCCGTGATGCCGAAAACGAATTCCGATGCCGAGATCGTCGTGATCACTTCCCGCGATCTGACGGGCGAGAACGCGGCCGCCCTCGCCGTTCTGGAACGACACAACGAACGTGCCCCAAGCCGGCGGGTTCTGACCGTCAGCACCTCCACCGGTAAACTCGACGAATACTTTCAACTCTGACAACCACCCGCGACCTGCCTTTACCATCGGATAGCCGACCGCCACCTTCCTACAGCCTATAGCCTCCAGTCACTAGCATTTTCTTACCATGTACATTCAGCGGCTCCTGGCAATCAACATGGCGACCTTCGCGGCGTTGGGGACCGTTCTGCTCGCCCTGGGCGAGCAGAATCCTACGCTCGCCGTTGTGGCTGTGCTGGCCGCCATGACGGCCGTATGGATCACCGACATTCTCGTCGTTTTCCGCCTGAATCGCCGGGTCACCAACGTGGCGGTGCTGCTGGCCGTGCTCCGATCGCTCTGGGAGCTGTTCCAGATCCAGGGTGCGGTGCAAGTGATGGCGATCGCCAATCTGCTGGCCTATGTGATGATCATCCTGCTGTTTCAGGAGAAGGACTTTCGAACCTGGTGGCACATCGCCCTTCTCAGCCTGCTCCAGGTGGCCGCCTCCGCCACGTTTTTTCAAGGCATCTGGTTCGCGCCCCTCCTGCTGGCCTATTTCTTCGTCGGTCTTTCGGCCGTTGCGCTGCTCTTCCTCCATCACGAACGGACTCACTACCATCAAGTCCGCCACCATCCGATCGTGCCCCGCGAAACCCGCACGATTTCCGAGCGCCTTGGCGTCAACTGGCGGAGGCTCGGCAAGATCGTCCTGGCCACATTTGTCGTCGGTCCCGTTTCCCTCTTTCTCGACTATGGTGAAACCGACGACGAAAGACGCACCCGGAGACGTTTGCGCCGGAAAGATCGCGGCAGCCGCCGCTGGCCCTTGATTCACGACGAAGCCGAGTTCACCGGCTCGGCAGACAGTCTCGGGGGACGAGCAGGGATCGGCCTGGAATTCTACAGCCATTTGGCCGGCTTGATCCCGGGCACGCTCGTGGTCGCCGTGGTCCTGTTCTTGATGATTCCACGCATGGGGAGGTTCGAAATCGGGTTTCGCCAATGGGGATGGGGGTCGGCTGCTCACGACTCGTCGGCAATCCGCGCGACCGGCTTCTCCGACACGGTTCAACTCGGCGAAGCAGGAAACCTGACCGAAGACCCCGAGGAGGTCATGCGGGTCAAATTCCTCCTCCCCGATTCGGACCAGGTTTATCCGATGAAGGGAACGATCTACCTCCGCGGGGCTCTGCTCAACCATTACCATAAAGGCAAGTGGGATTTCCGCGGAGTCGCGCAGCCGCTCCGTTTCTTCGGGTCGCCGGAGGTCCCGCTTCAACCGGAGAGAAACTTGCAGCCCGGGCTCGTGCGGCAGCAAATCTCCATCCGCCCAATCGATCGCCGGGAATTGTTTTGCATCTGGCCGTTCGTGGCCGTTGGGCAGGACTCCCGCATGACGATCGACTCTTCCACCAACCGTCTGCTCCGGAACAGTCCCCGGCGCAGCGAACGGGCACCCTTCAATCTCGGCACCTATGCCGTCGTCAACGGCACACAGATACCCCTCACACCCACACCGGAAGATCTTACAGGGCCCAACCTCGACCAGTTGACGCAGATTCCGCAGGCGGATCTCAAGAAGTTCGTCAAGTTCGCCGACCAGTGGGCGGAGGAATCCGGGCTGGACCGGACGCAAGTCGTCGAGCGCGCCCGTTACCTGGAATCGAAGTTCATCAATTCCGACCGATTCCGTTACAGCCTCGAGGGGCAGGTTCGTGAAGCCGGAACCGACCCGGTCGAAGACTTCGTCGTAAACAAACCGCTCGGACATTGCGAATACTTCGCGTCGGCCTTGGCGCTCATGCTGCGGAGCCAGGGGATCCCGTCCCGGGTCGTGAACGGCTTTGCAACCAATGAATACGACACGCGCGGCGAGTACTATCGCGTTCGTCAGCGCGACGCTCACTCATGGGTCGAGGCGTACGTCTCGCCCGAACATCTCCCCGACGTTCGGCCTTTTGGGCGCAACGACGTCGACTGGCGGCGCGGCGGATGGCTCCGACTCGATCCCACCCCCTCCCGCGCTGCAGAGACCGGACTGACAAGCCTGGTCAGCAACGTGAAAAGCTGGTTCGAATGGATGCAGGATGCCTGGGTGCAGTACGTCGTCCAGATGAACGGAGCCACCCAGCGGGAAGCGATTTACGATCCGCTCAAGACGCTGGCCCTCGGACTGAAACAGGAAATGCTCGATGCCGACGGGTGGAGCGGCCTTTGGAGAATGATTGCCGGCCTGCCGCGCCGATTGCGTGCGCTGCTGGCCGACGCCGGCTGGTTCAGTTGGATCGGCGCAACGCTCCTGCTCAGCACGCTGGGCTTCGGATACTTCGCCTATCGGCTGACGCGCTGGATCGTGCACCTTGGCGCTCGGTTCCTGCCCCGCGGCCGTTCTCGGACAGGGTATCGATCTCCAGTCGCCTTCTATCGCCGCCTGGAAACACTCCTTGCGCGCCGCGGCCTTCGCAGACGCGCCGGACAGACCCATCGCGAATTCGCCGTCCACGCCGGACACTCCCTGGCCGACGGCCAGGGAGAACTGATCGAATCGGCAGCTCTTTTTGTCACCAATGCCTTCTACGAGGTCCGATTCGGAGGCGGACGTCTGGACAGTGTCGACATGGAGAGAGTAGAACAAGCTTTGCACGACTTGGAGAATGCCGCCGGCGTACAGCGCCACAGCAACCCGAATCGTTAGCGAGGACAGAACGACCCCAGTTCAGGATGACCCCATGAAGATCGGCTTGACCGGATACCAGGGATCGGGAAAAAGCACACTCTTCGAGTGGCTCACCGGCGTTGCGCCCGATCACTCGATGGCCCATTCCGGGCAATCCGCGATGGCTACCATTCCCGAGCCTCGAATCGACGCGCTTTGCGAGATCTACCATCCCAAGAAGGTCACCCGGGCCTCCCTCGAAATCGTCGACACGCCTGGCTTGAGCCGGACGCACGAAGGGAACGCGGCACGCCTAGCCCTCATTCGAGAGGCGGGATGCCTTGTCCTGGTCGTTGCCGCCTTCGATGGTTCCGATCCTTCCGCCGAACTCAACCGATTCGAAGAAGACCTGATGCTGGCGGATATGGATCTTGTCACCCGCCGTCTGGAACGGGTCGAGGAATCGCTCAACAAACCGGTACCTCGCGCTGAGAAGGAATCGCTCGCCCACGAGCAGCACACGCTGCGTCTGGTCCTCGATCGCATGGAGGCCGGGGCGCCCCTGCGTGAAGACGAAATGAGCGACGAGCAACGCAAGGTGACCCGAGCGTTTCGCCTCCTCTCCGAGAAGCCGAGGATGGTGGTCGTCAACACGGCCGACGACGAAGACAACCCCGCCCGGTTCGTTCAATGTGCCCCTGACGGCGTTCCCCTCTTCCCCGTGCCCGTCGGTCTCGAGCTGGAACTCGCCCGCATGAGTCCCGAAGAGCGAGCAGAATTCGAAGAGGAGATGGGAGTGGGCGGCACCGACAAGGACAAACTGATCCGCACCATGTTGGAAGCTTCCGGCCAGATGCTTTTTTTCACCGCCGGCGAAAAAGAAGTTCGCACGTGGCTGTTGCCCCAAGGGGGTACCGCGGTCGAGGCTGCGGCCGGGATCCATACCGATCTGGCTCGCGGCTTCATCCGCGCCGAAATCATGACCTGCAGCGACCTCGTCCGTCTCGGCAGCGAGCGGGAAGTCAAGGCCCACAATCTCTTGCGTCAGGAACCCAAGGACTACGTCGTTCAGGACGACGACATCCTGCTCATCCGGTTCAGCGTGTGAGTCGGCCAGAACCGCCGCTCAGATGGCCGAGCGACTGGCCGCAGGCAGTCCGTGGCCGCAACCGATCCCGTAAGGAAGGCGGAAGCAGCATGGCCAAGACAGCGTGTCTCAACCCATCGCACCCGAGCAGCGACTTTGCCGCTCGGTCAAGCTGTAACAGTAAGTCGTGCCACTGTATTTCTCAAGACGATATTGCGCAAAAGAAGGAACTCTTCTTATGGCCATCCAAGCCGACCAGCTCACGACCAAAAAATGTCTCCCCTGCGAAGGAGGAGTTGCCAGGTACTCCCTCCAGGAGGCAACGGCCCAACTTGAGCATCTCCCGGGCTGGAGTCTCACCGATGAAGGCCGGCGGATCCGAAAGGACTGGCTCGTGAAGAACTTCATGGCCGCCATCGAGTTCTTCAACCTGGTTGCGAAACTCGCCGAACAGGAAGGCCATCACCCCGACCTTCACCTCGAAGGCTACCGCAACATGAGTATCGAACTGTGGACCCACGCCATCGGCGGCCTCTCAGAGAACGACTTCATCCTCGCCGCCAAAATCGACCAGCTCCCCATAAAAACGCAAGCAGCCAGATAGCCGCCTCCGACGCCTGACCTCCTGCCCCTGTTCAATCCCACTCCCTTCGCGCGTTCTAATAACAGAGCCCCTCGGCCAGTACTGGAGGCGTTCACAATGAGCGGCCCTGCGAGCCCCCTTCGTTACGATTTCGTGAGCCCCCGAGAGATCGTCTTCGGCTGGGGTCGCCGCACCGAATTGCCACGTCTTGCGCCGCGACTCGGTCGCCGAGCCTTCGTCGTCTGCGGCTCTCGAACCCTCCAGTCGGCCGGCCTGCTCGACGAAATCGCCGATCTCCTCGCCTCCGGCGGTGTCGAGGCCATCTGCCTCGAAACCCTCACCCACGAACCGGAGGTAGACGACGTCGACCGCACCTCCGCCGAGCTACGCAAGGCCGGGGCAGTCGCCGGCGACTTCCTTCTTGCCGTCGGCGGTGGTGCAGCCATCGACCTGGCCAAGGCCGTCGCCGCCATGGCGACCAACACGGAGAGCCCAACGATCAAGGACTACCTGGAGGGCGTGGGCAAGGGACTCAAGATCGTCGCCGAACCGCTCCCCGTGCTGGCCATGCCCACAACGGCCGGCACCGGCTGCGAAGCGACAAAGAACGCCGTCATCTCCAGCTACGACCCGGCCTTCAAGAAGAGCATCCGCGACGAGCGTATCGTGCCCCGGATCGCGCTAGTCGACCCGGAACTGACCGTCTCCGCCCCGCCCGCCGTTACCGCCGCCAGCGGCATGGACGCGATCACCCAGCTCTTCGAGAGCTACATCTCCCGCAAGGCCCAGCCGATCCCCCAGGCCCTCGCCGCCCACGGGCTGCGTCTCGCCCTGCCCGCAATCGGCGAGGCCGTCCGCAACGGCCGGTCCCAATCGGCCCGGGAGGCGATGTCGCATGCCGCCATGCTTTCCGGCGTGTGTCTGGCGAACTCCGGCCTTGGCATGGCGCACGGTGTCGCTCCGGCGCTCGGCGTTCACTGCCGTGTCCCGCACGGCGCCGCCTGCGCCCTGATGCTGCCGGTTGCCCTCCGGGTAAACCGCGAAGCCCGGCTCGAGGACCTTGGCCGGCTGGCCCATGCCCTCGGCATCAAGGGAAGAACGAGCGCACCGGAAGACGCCGTCGACGCCCTGATCGCGCACATTGAATCCATCTGCGACGAAGTCGGCGTCCCCCGCCGTCTCAGCGATCTCGGCATCGCCGCCGACAAGATCCCCGCCCTGGTCGCCGGCTCCCGCGGCAGCAGCATGAGCGGAAACCCCAAGGATCTTTCAGATGAAGAGTTAACGGACATTTTGAAAGCGATGTTGTAAAGCCTGACGAATCGTGGAACACCCGAAATCATTCGTACTCCCTTATCCTGCGCTCCCCCCTGCCCTCTGCCCCAAAACATTCGTCATCTGGCTTGCGTCATCCGTCATTCCCTGACGGCACCGCGCCCCTGCCCCCTGTCCCGTCACGCAATCCACCGTTGCGCAAACGAATCGATCTCCAACTCCACCAGCCGCTCCACGACCTCCCGGAGATGACAAGGACGACGCCACGGATTCTTCGACAACATCTCCCGAACCAGGCGTGTCACCCCGCCGGGCAGCGCGGGAACCAGTTGGCGAAGATCGGGAGGACGCCAGGTACGATGTTGTTCGGCAAGCTCGGAGAGCGTCCCTCCTGCGAAAGGCAGCCGGCCGCAAAGAAGATGAAACAGCACCACCCCCAGACTGTAGATGTCGCTCCGAATGTCGGCTGCCAGACGCGACGTGATCATCTCGGGTGCCATGTACTGATAAGTGCCCATCACAGCACGATCCACCGCCGATCCGCCCTCTCCCACACGCCGGGCGAACCCAAGGTCGATCAGGGTCACATGCGTTTCCGGCGAAACGATCATGTTTCCCGGTTTCACGTCGCCGTGCAACCAACCCGCGGCTTCCAACGCCTGGAGTGCCTCGGCGGCCTGCCGAACAATCCACAAAGCCCTGGGAAGTTCGATCGCACAACCCGAATCGAGCAGCTTCGACAACGTCTGCCCGTTGAGCCACGGGGAAACCAGGAAATACGGCTTCTCGTTCGTCCCCGCCGCAAGCACGGAAATCAGATGCGGGTGGCAGACTTGACCGGCAACACGCGCTTCCTGACGAAACAGGCCAACGATCTCCCCCCGATCGCTCCAGGGCTCGCGCAGCACCTTGACAGCATAGGCGGCGGCCCCTGGACTCGAGCGATCCGAAGGCCGCGCCCGATACACACTCGAGTAGGTCCCTTCGGCCACCCGCTCGAGCAGTTCCCAACCGTCCAGTAAGATCTGACGGTCCCCCCCTGTTCCGATCGCATCACGTCGTCGTCTCAGAGAACCTGTTTGGTGTGTCATCAGAGCCTCACAAGCTTTGTCGGACCGCCCCCCCGTCAAGGCGGTTTCGGTACGGCGGCCAGCCACTGAGGTCGACTTCCCGGTGCGTTGCGACCGCACCCGGGCAGACCGGCCTGCCTCACTATCAGCATCGGTACACACCCCTCACTCGGTTGAGCAACCTTCGGCCATACCCTGGGGAGGTCTTACCATCGGACGCGGGAATTCCGGTCAGGAAATCGAGGCAGCCTCATTTGTTCATGATCCCGCTAAATGTTGGAACCAGTTCAGCTTATGCGGCGATGATCGGCATTTTCGAGACGCGCAACGCGATGCAATAGTTGAACCGGTCCCGCCGGCAAATTCGCCTCTGAGACTCACTGTCGGTCAATCTTCGCGGACGTTACAATAAGCGGCCCCGTTTCACGGTCAGACTGAACAAGTAGTCGACACGGTGAAGCACCAGATCTATCGACGCGACGAAAGCTGAAGACACGGATGAAAGCCAGAAGAAAACGGTTGTTTGCTCCTTTGTGTGAACTCCAGTTGCCGAGCCACTGTGGCCCTTGCAGCCTTTCGGCATGTCTTTTCATTCTTGGGATATCGGCCACGCAAAGGCGGCTGGCGGCGGCGGCCGGGAAACCCGTCAGTGTCTTCATTCACGGCGTGGACGAAGTGGGCCTGCGCCGAGCGGCCCGCGCTTTCGGAGTGAAATCGGATTTCGTCCTGCTCGACGACCGGAGTAAGGGGAAGGAATTCGTCCGTCGGCTGCGAGCCCATCTCCGTCAAGCGAATCCTGCCATTCTGCTTACCAGGCAATTTGACCACTGGGTAGCCGTGATCGGATATCTGGCCCCACAACGCAAGTTCATTATCGTGGATCCCAAGGAAAAGAACGCGGTCTTTTTTCGCTGGTCCGAGGCGAGTCTGCTCAAGAATGCCTGGAATGCCTCGGCCGAGGAGATCGCGTATGAACCCAACCAGTATTTCGCAATCCTACTCAGCCGCCGCGACGGCCAGCCGGCGAAATGGCGGGTATCCGAGGCCTGGCTGCGGCTTTGCGAGCGCGGTTCAGGAGATACCGCCGAGGGAATGGCCAAAGATCTTGCGGAGATGGCTGTCCTGGCCAGTCCAGACGAACAACTGGTCGAGGAAGGCCCCTACCTGGCCGAGGTCCTTGCGGAAGACGAGGATTTGATCCTTGGCAGTATCACACACTGGGCAAGTGGACTCCGTTTTTTGCCGATTTTTTCAGGGTTTTCGCCGTTTTCATCTTGAATTTTCGAGGAAACGGGCTCTAATCATCCCGTCGACTGCGTAGGACGGGCGACATTGGTACTTCTGTGAACCTTGCAAGGAGGGTTTCATCATGCCGAAGGCTGTCAAAAAGCCACCCACCAAGACCCAGATCATGGCCACCATTGCGGAAACAACTGGGCTGAATAAGAAAGATGTGGCCGCCGTCTTTGATGCTCTGGATGCCGAAATCAAGAAGAATCTGGGAAGTCGCGGTCCCGGTTCCTTCACGATTCCCGGGCTTCTCAAGATCGTCAAACAGAAAGTGCCGGCCAAACCGGCCCGTAAGGGGGTCCCCGACCCATTCAATCCGGGTCAGCTCCGGGACTACCCGGCCAAGCCGGCCTGCAACAAAGTCAAAGTCCGCGCCTTGAAGAATCTTAAGGGAATGGTGGGCTGATCGGGTCATTACCCGGCATGAATTATGCGACAGCGACCGAGGCTGCTCGGACGACTCCTTCCGCCATCATGCTCGATGGGAAGTGCCGTCCGAGTGGCTTTCGTTGTTTCTTGCCCCAACCTCCTTCAGCATTTGAGCCAGCAGTTCCATTGGCAGCCCGACAACATTCGACTCGCTCCCTTCGACGACGTGCACCCAGCCGAGTTCGTCCTGGTAGCCAAAGGCGCCAGCTTTGCCCTCCCAGCCGCCGCTCTCGATGTACGCCTCCACTTCGCCCTCAGAAAGCAGATCCATCCGCAGCGTGGTTATATCGACGCGGACAAGCGGCTCTTCGTCCGCCACGTTCCATAGGCACACGCCGCTGAACACGCGATGGAGGCGACCTGATAGGGTCTGAAGCATCTCCCGGGCGTGACGCTCGTCTTCCGGTTTCCCGAGAATCTGCCCGTCGCATTCGGCCACGGTGTCGCAGCCCAGCACCAACCCCTCCGAAAGACGGCAAACAACGTCCGCCGCTTTACGGTACGCAAGCCTCGCCACCAACTGGGCCGGGTTCTCGCCGCTGCACATCCCGCATTCCGCCGATTCCGAAGGCGGAACCACGGTGAATTCGTAACCGGCTTCTTCCAGCAACCGGCGGCGCCGGGGAGAACGACTGGCAAGAATCAGTGGCAAGCGGATGTCGGGGTCCATAGTGAGGTCGATTCTGCGGGGCGTGTGAATCGTTGAGTTGCCACAGGACTCTCTCCATACTGTCGGCAACTCGCGTGTGTTAGGATGGAATACCGGATTTTACCGCAGGAGCCGCCTTCGCGCAATTGCCATTCCAACGGTCCTCCCGGTCCCAGCTTTCATTCGGCTGAATCGACACCAGAATTCCCATGCTGCTTCCCTCCCTGGACGTTCTCTACGAAGACAACCATGTGTTGGCCGTCGCCAAGCCGGCCCGTCTGGCAACCATGGGCGTTTCCGACGCCGAACCGTCGCTTCTGAAAATTGCCAAGTCCTGGGTGAAAGAACGCTATGCCAAGCCTGGGAACGTCTACCTGGGGGTCGTCAGTCGCCTCGATGCGCCGGTCACGGGCGTGGTGCTCCTGGCACGAACCTCCAAGGCCGCCAATCGGTTAACCCAACAGTTCCGCGCCCGCGAGGTCGAGAAGGTCTATTGGGCAATTGCTGAAGGCTCGGTGGAGCCGACCGAGGGAAGACTGGTTCATTGGCTCGTGGCCCACGGACGCCATCGGCGGATGCTCATTGTCGGCCCGACGATTGAGGGAGCCAAGCAAGCATCCCTGACCTATCGGCGTCTGCGGCTGCTGGGCGCTCATTCGCTCCTCGAGGTCCGCCTCGAAACCGGTCGCAAGCACCAGATACGCATTCAGTTGGCCGATCGCGGTCACGCAGTCCTCGGGGACCGCAAGTACGGCGCCCACGTGAAGTTTCCCGTGGGAATCGCGTTGCACTCCCGGCGGATCACCTTTCAGCACCCCGTCCGCGACGAACGCATCACGATCGAGGCACCCGTGCCCGAAATCTGGGCAACCTTCGGCGTGTCGGAGTAGCAACCGGCAAGAAAAAGGTGCAAAAACGTCGGACAATCTCGACGGCGAACCAGCCCAACCGTCGTCGTCTCGCTTCTTCTCGAGCGTCTGCGTCGTACGTTTTTTCGTTCGGCCGCGGCAGACAGATGCTTGGCGCCGCCGAAGATGGGCGTGACAATTGAGGGTGGGAACCGTCTCAACCGCGGTGGGGTGGTTGGGTGGCATGCGGCAGCCCCCGACGGTGCCGCCCCCGTCGACACGGAGCGATCGAGATCACCGGTGGACGCATCGCATACCTTTCGAAATTCGCCCTTCGTGCTCTGCGCCCTGGCCAGCGGCCTGGTCAGTCACGACCAGATCGATATCGCCCGCGGCCAGGTCGAACGCGAGGTCCACATCGACGAGTTGGACGAAGAAACGTTCCAGAAACGTCTCGCGGCAGTGCTGGTCGAACTCGGCTACCTCAACAACTGGCAGGTAATCCAACTGCAGCAGGGACGAACCAAATTCACTTTGGCACTCTATCGGATTGTCGACTCGATCGGACGGGGCGGCATGGGCCAGGTGTTCAAGGGAGAGCAT